>Ga0256831_1000241_pt1 | contig 29265 bp, 26 predicted proteins | sample 132544metaG_FD_189087 | JGI IMG/M metagenome (GOLD analysis project Ga0256831, IMG submission 189087) | Hydrothermal vent microbial communities from Lau Basin, Pacific Ocean - 132-544 | ecosystem: Environmental > Aquatic > Marine > Hydrothermal vents | place: Pacific Ocean: Lau Basin | collected... | reverse complement strand
TTGTGAAATGCAGGTTAATATTGATAAAAGTACGGCTGAAACCACATTTAAACTACTTGCTACATAACATATTATATTCATTATTATTTTCCCCTCACCCTATCCCTCAGGGAGAGGGTATAAAGGGTTGATACTGGACTCGATTGATATACACTTCTATTATCCCTTTAGGCCCCTGCACCATAACCTCCTCACCTTCTCTTTTGTTTAACAGAGCTTTGGCCAGGGGTGAATCCATACTGATTAAGCCCTGTTTAACATCAAACTCGTCAGGGCCCACAATACGGTACTGCTTTAATTCACCGCCCTCATCTTCCAGCTCAACCCAGGCGCCAAAATTAATTTTTTTCTGATCCTCCGGAATACGATCCACCACGACCATATCTTCCAGCCGTTTACTGAGAAAACGCACCCGGGCATCAATTTCCCGTAATTGCTTTTTGCCGTATATATATTCGGCATTTTCACTGCGATCGCCCTGGGCAGCCGCTTCCGATACCGCCTGGGTCACTTTTGGCCGTTTTACTTTCCATAAATAACGCAGTTCTTCTTCCATTTTGGCTATACCCTCTGGAGTGACGTATTTGGAAGAGGGTTTCCGTGGTGGTCTGTAACGCCCCATAATGATAATTCCCTGCTTTTTTATGATTTTTATTGACTGTTTCTCATTCTTTTCTTACACATAGGGATAAAAATAGCCTAAAATAGGTCTAACTGGTCAGTTATAGTCCGGAATATCGATCCTGATTATTATATTCAGCCTTTTTTCATTTAAAACCCTGCAATGTGCCCTAATATTATAATTAGTGTATTTATTTTATTTAAGAAGTTATTTTATGTTCAAAATGTGTTATCGCCATAATCGTCGTATCAGTCAAAGCCGGCAACAATCCATTTTCGTCCTGCTGCTGACGGCATTGATTCTACTGCCTGCCTTAAGTTCTGCCAAGGTTTTTAAAAGTGATGAATATATTCATCCCGTGGCACCGGAAAAAGATCAGGCCAAGCTCAGCTTTGTGATTGCCAAACAATTACAGTACCAGCATTATCGGCAGATGGTTCTGGACGACAAATTATCTTCTAAAGTGTTTGATGCCTTCATTAAATCACTGGATCCTAACCACACCTTTTTCCTGGCCAGTGATATCAAGGAACTGGGACGCTACCGTTACCAGATCGATAATGATTTTCGCCGCGGCGAATTAAGCCATGCCTTTAAAGCCTTTAACCTGTACCAGAAACGTCATGCAGAACGCCTGGTTTATACTCTCAACCTGCTGGAAAATGAATACCACAAACTGGATTTCAGCAAAGACGAAGAACTGGTTATTGATCGGGAGAACGAACCCTGGCCGGCCAGTCAAAAAGAACAGAATGATCTGACCCGTAAACAGCTTAAAAACCTGATCATCAGCTTCAAGCTGGCCGGTAAAGATGATAAGGAAATTCGTAAATTATTAATTAAACGCTATAAAAACCAGCTTAACCGCATTAAACAGACCAATAGCGAGGATGCTTTTCGCATTTATATCAATGCCCTGGCGGAATCCTATGATCCCCATACCCAGTATTTCTCGCCCCGGGTATCGGAAAATTTTGATATTCAGATGAGTCTGTCACTGGAAGGTATCGGCGCCATGCTGCAGTCTGAAGACGGTTATACCAAAGTCAAACGTCTGGTGCCGGCAGGCCCTGCTGAAAAAGGCGGGCAGCTTAAAGCCGGGGATCGCATTGTCGGTGTCGGCCAGGGCGTTGACGGTAAAATTGAAGATGTTATCGGCTGGCGTCTGGATGATGTAGTACAGTTAATTCGCGGCAAAAAAGGTACGGTAGTACGCCTGGAAGTGATCCCGCATAAAAGCAAGGATGAGCATAAAACCCGTATTATTCAGATTGTCCGTAATACCGTCAAACTGGAAGAACAGGCCGCACAGAAAGAAATTATTACTATTGAAAACAACGGCAAAAAGCAGAAAATCGGGATCATTGAAATCCCCACCTTTTATATTGATTTCAAGGGTGCTCAATCCGGCAAACCGGATTATAAAAGTACCACCCGCGATGTCCGTAAACTGATTGAAGAACTAAAAAAAGAAGGTATTGACGGCCTGGTTATCGACCTGCGCAATAATGGCGGCGGTTCCCTGCAGGAAGTTAATTCTCTGGTGGGTCTGTTTATCAAATCCGGCCCTACCGTACAGGTAAAAGCGGCGGACGGCCGTATTGCCCAGCTACAGGACGACAGCGATGAGGTGGCTTACAGCGGCCCGCTGGCGGTGCTGGTTAACCGTTTAAGTGCTTCTGCCTCCGAGATTTTTGCCGGTGCCATTCAGGACTATCACCGCGGCCTGATCATCGGTACCCAGACCTTCGGCAAGGGCACAGTTCAGGCTCTGCAGCAGCTGGAGCAGGGACAGATCAAACTGACTCATGCCAAGTTCTACCGGGTTTCCGGAGGCAGTACCCAGAATCGTGGCGTATTGCCGGATATTGATTTCCCAGCTATTTATGATAAAGATGAAATCGGCGAAAGCTCCCTGCCTGAAGCCCTGCCCTGGGATGAAATTTCCAATGCCGACTATAAAGACTACCCCGGCTTTAACGATGTGCTGCCGGCACTGAAACAACAGCATGCACAACGCAGCGCCAGCAACCCGGACTTTCGTTATATCCAGGAAACCATTGCCCGAATTGATAAAAAGAAAGACAAAAAGCTGGTTTCTCTGAACCTGGCCAAACGTCAGAAAGAATACCAGCAATCCCGTCAGGAACAGCTGGATATTGAAAACCGCCGCCGTCTGGCTAAAGGTGAAGAGCCTTATAAGAGCATTAAAGAGCTGGACGAAGAGGAAGACGTTCTGGGCCTGCATGAAGATGATGATAAAGAGGAAGAAAAAGAAGATACCGACAGCCGTACTCTGCTGGTAGAAGCTGCGCATATTCTGGCCGATTATATTCAGCTTAAACAGAGTGAGCTGGCCAATAAATAATACACTGTCAGAAAGGCTATGTTTGGGTAGTTAAATTTGGTTACAGAGGTATTTTAATCTGAGCAGTCAGACCGCCTGTTGGAGCATTTATTAATTCTATTTTCCAGCTATGGGCCTGTGCCAGGTGCGAGACAATAGCCAGGCCCAGACCACTGCCTCCAAAACCAGGATTACGGGAAGGTTCCAGGCGATAGAAAGGCCGAAATATTTTTTTAATTTCCTGTTCAGGAATTCCCTCGCCCTGATCTTTAATTTCTATAAGCAGCTGTTTCATCTTGTTTTTATGAATAAGATCATAACTTATAGTCACTGGTTTTCCCTGCCCATAACGAACCGCATTTTCCAGCAGATTATCAATAATACGTTTCAAGGCCACCTGGTAAGTCCAGATGGTTTCACAACGTAAAGACTGCTTTACATCCAGTTTAATGACAACATCCGAACAATCCTGCACCGCACTAATCGATTTCTGTAATAATGAGTACAGGTCAGTTTCCTGTGTTTTTTCTTTTGTCAGACAGCAAGCCAGCTCCATATAATGCCCTATCATCTCATTCATAAGAACAATATCCTGTTCTATACGTTGAGAAAGCTGAGGATTACGGCTATCCGATAACATTTCAATGGACAGAGCCATTCGTGTCAGAGGGGTTCTTAAATCATGTGATATTCCTGCCAGCATGATAGTACGGTTTTCCAGTAATTCATCTACTTTTCTGGACATGGCATTAATACTCTTAGCCAATACCACCAGTTCTTCACATCCGGTCTCCGCCAGAGGCTCAGGTGAAACACCATGACTCACCTGTTTGATAGCCCCTATCAGTCGGTTAATGGGCTTATTTAGGTGATAGGCCAGAAACAGGCTGGATAAGAAAGTTAATAACAGACCGGCAAATAAAATCGTATAAAAAACCACATGAGGCTTACCCCCCAGCTGATGCAAAGGTACCATCAACTCAAAGGGATAATTATTATAACTCAGTTTTGCTCTGTACAGTTCCGGGTTGCTACTATCTACATAAAACAGGCCAAAATGTTCAAATTTACGACTCAGGGCCTGTTCAAGATAATAAATATAAGGTTCATGAGGACGATCGTGAAGATTAATACTGGAATGACCACTTTGCAACTCAAAATTATAAAGCTGCTTTAAAGATTGACTGAATTGATTTCGCTGTTCTGGAGCCAGCTTAATCCAGTTTTGAGTCGATGTGAATATGGTTGCTGCCATAGTAACGGCTGATTTTTTTACCACGGGAAAAAGTAAAAAAACAATAAAGGAGATAAGAATCAGCACCTGAAAAACAAATAGTGTAATACCAATAATAATACCAGTTCTGGAGAATAATGAGGTGGATTTCTTTATCTTCATTATTTTCTGACCATATCACCAGAAGGGTTAAACCGATAACCGATACCCCGGATAGTTTCAATAAAACAGGGCGGCGTCCCCTTCTCACCCATCTTTCTGCGTATCCGGGAAATACAGACATCAATACTGCGATCAAATGGTGAACGTTCAAAGCCCTGCATCTGATCAATCAGCATATCACGGTTCAGAACACGATTAGGATGTTCAACGAGAATTTTCAGTAATGCAAATTCAGAGTGGGTCAGACTAATCCGGATATTATTTTTATACAAAGTATGAGCTTTAAAATCCATACAGAAAGTACCGAATCTTTTCGGTCTGTCAGCACTTTTATCAGGGGGATCTGAAAACTGTTGCTGCTGACGTCGGCTTAATGCCCTGATTCGCGCAAGTAATTCTCTGGGATTAAAGGGTTTGGCAAGATAGTCATCCGCACCCACCTCCAGACCAACAATACGATCAATGTCCTCTGCACGGGCGGAAAGCATCAAAATTCCGACTGAACTCTGACTGCGCAAACGTCTGGCAATAGACAGTCCATCCTCACCAGGCAGCATTAAATCCAGAATAATAATATCAGCAGAATGCTCTGACAACCATTGATCCATGGCCTCCCCATCCTCAACACTGGCTGCCATAAGCCCCTGCTCCTGAAGATAAAGCTGTATCAGCTCACGTATTCCGGGATCATCATCAACGATTAATACACTTAACTGGTCCATTGTTCCTGACTTATTTTTATTATCTGTCTGGAAATATGACCTCGTTACAATCCGTTACAAAAGTCGATATTCCAGCAATCAAATGGATACATTATTTAATGTATACTAACACCAGAATTACAAAAAACATAAAAAAACATGAAAACAAAGGAGAATGGAAATGAGCAATATAAAGCAGCTATTATTAGGTTTTGTTATTGGAATTTTTGCAGTGAGTATTCTTGGCTGGACACAGGCTCCCAGCATGATGCTGAAAGAACATGTCAGTCCTTATGGTGTCAAGGAAACTGTAGAAAAAATAAAAGCAAATGCTCTTAAAGAGGGCTGGGTAGTTTCCGGAGTAAAACCTCTGCATAAATCCGTTAAAAAACACGGTGGCTATGATTTATTACCCGTAATGCTTATTAACCTGTGTCAGCCGGATCATGCCTACAATATTCTTAAATCAGGACAGAATAAAATTGTATCGGTCATGATGCCCTGCACCATCAGTGTGTATCAGAAAAAAGATGGTAAGACCTATATAGGTACCATGAATGCCGGACTTCTGGGAACAATGTTTGGTGGTGATGTTGCAGAAATTATGGGTAATACTGTTGCAGAGCAACAACAGAAGTTTATTGCCTTTGCCCTTAACTAACAGCAGGAATTTTACAGGGAGTTGACAGCAACAGGTCAACCCCTGAAAAATCAAAATAAAATCAATCAGTTAATTAAACTTTCCAAATTTTTATATATAATTCCCCTCCAACCATCTGAAAATCCAGCCTATTAAAAAATAATTAACTTTTTTCATCTAATTTTCTTGCCCATCCTGAAATCCTGTCCCATAGTTAATAAACCGCCGTTGAAAAAACAGGCCGTTTTTTCTAATAAAGGTAATTAAAAAAACCGGCGGTGTCAGAACAAAACCAAAGGAGATAGACAATGTTCCATTACACTGAACTTGATATGTTTTGTAACGATGTAAAACGTTTTGCTGATGCAGATGGTTATGTACCCGAAGCAGAAGATATCTGTCAGGATTTTTCCTATCCTGATGAACAGTTTCGTAATCTAAGTACCTGGAGTGAGCATATACAGAATTCTGTTCAGGCAACCCGAACCGCCCAGCAGAAGTTAATGGCGTGGAAAAACCGCCTGTCCTGATAAGACCATTTTTTAATGCGGGCATTCTGCCCGCATTCCCGTTTCAGAACGAATTTAACACTTCCAGAAAATCATCCGCATATTTTTCCAGCTTACTGGCACCCACTCCGTTAATCTGGGCAAATTCGTGCAGGGTTTTAGGGTGGTATTCCATCATTTCCATTAACGTTGCGTCATGAAAAATAATATAAGCCGGTACGCCCTGCTCCTGAGCCAGTTCAGTACGTCGGACCCGCAGGGCATCCCAGAGCGGCTGGTTGGCACCGGAGGTATCGTATTCACGGTTTCTTTTTCTGCTGCCGGATTTTGACGCGGCTTTTTTACGCTCTGCTTTGTGTATGATGTCCTTACGAAAATAAATCTGTTCTTCGCCCCGCAGTACCGGACGGCTCTCTTCCGTCAGACGTAGAGACCCGAAACCATCCATATCCACGGCAACCAGTCCTCTGGCTATTAGCTGACGAAACACCGAGCGCCACTGCACTTCAGATAAGTCCTGACCAATACCAAAGGTGGATACCTGGTCATGGCGAAACTGTTCAATTCTGGAGGTCCGTTTTCCCCTCAGCACATCTATCAGGTAACTGACACCAAAGCGCTGACCGGTACGAAAGACACAGGATAACGCTTTTCTGGCTTCAGTGGTCCCTTCCCAGGACTCCACCGGCTCCAGGCAGTTATCACAATTACCGCAGTCATCCTCCTGCTGTTCACCAAAATAGCCCAGCAGACTGCTGCGCCGGCAGGAAGTAACCTCACAGAAGCCGAGCATGGCTTCCAGTTTACGCTGCTCCAGACGTTTAATATGCTCTTCAGCCTCCGAACCTGCCAGCATCTGGCGCAGCATAATCACATCCTGCAGGCCGTAAACCATCCAGGCATCCGCCGGCAGACCGTCACGGCCGGCCCGGCCCGTTTCCTGGTAATAGGACTCAATGCTTTTTGGCAAATCCAGGTGTGCTACATAACGCACATCCGGTTTATCAATACCCATACCAAAGGCCACCGTCGCTACAATCACCACGCCGTCGCCACGAATAAACAGATCCTGGTGCTGTTCCCGAACCTGGGCTGATAAACCGGCATGATACGGCAGGGCTTCAATACCCTGATCATTAAGCCAGCGGGCCGTTTCGTCCACTTTTTTACGGCTCAGACAATAGACAATACCGGCATCTCCGGCATGTTCAGTGGTAATAAAATTAAGCAGTTGTTTACGGGCATTGTTTTTCTGAGTAATCCGGTAACGGATATTGGGACGGTCAAAACTGCTGATAAACAGACGAGCATTAACCAGATCCAGGCGCTGAATAATTTCATTACGGGTACTTTCATCGGCCGTGGCGGTCAGTGCAATACGGGGCACCTCGGGGAACTGTTCATGCAGCAGGGAGAGCTGAATATATTCAGGCCTGAAATCATGCCCCCATTGGGAAACACAATGAGCCTCATCAATAGCAAACAGGGCAATATCAATCTGGTGCAGCAGAGACAGCATACGCTCCTGGCATAAGCGTTCCGGTGCCACATAGAGCATATCCAGTTCACCGCGCAACAAGCGTGCTTCAATATCCTGTACTTCGTGAAATGACAGGCTGGAGTTTAAAAACTCCACGGCAACACCCTGGATTTTCAGGGCAGCCACCTGATCCTGCATCAGGGCAATCAGGGGAGAAACCACGATCCCGGTACCGGATCGGATAAGAGAAGGGATCTGAAAGCACAAAGACTTGCCGCCGCCGGTCGGCATGAGCACCATGGCATCACGACCGTCCAGCAGCTGATTGATTATGGCTTCCTGTTCATCACGAAAGTCACTATAACCAAACACCTCCTTGAGAACCTGCAGAGGTGTCTGCTGATGTAGCACGGCACAATTCCCTGTCATTGTTTCCTTGCCATTTTTGTGTAAAGCGTTCCTTTACTTTAACTGCTCATGCAACAGGTTGAGAATCCGATAAGAAGTTTTGGAAGTATCGGGCTTGCCATTGGAATCCAGAACAATAATCACCGTATCATCGCCACGTGGGAACAACTTGATCTGGTATTTACTCCTGTCCGTAGCCGTTTTATCTTCCCAGAACTTCAGGCCGGAGAAGAAACCGCCTTTTTCCTCAGCCAGCGGATCATTATAGGTAACAAAGTAAACACCTTCGTCACGGTTACGATCTTCCACCACAAAGTTAATACGATCCAGAGCCACCCCCGTACGACGCCAGGCCCTGGGGAAAGTTTCCTTAACCACCAGACGGGAATTACCCTGAGCATTTCTGGCAATCGTAGCCCGATCAATCTTTTTGGTAGCAGTACGTGCCAGCAGGGCTTTGGCTTTCTGTTCTTCCACACCCATATAAACCATCATACGTCCCAGCATTTCCGCTTCCAGTTCCGGATCCCTTGGCCGGGGTTTCCAGATGGTACGTTCTGTGGTGCTGTCTTCTATGACTTCTTCCATACCATAATGAGTCAGATACAGGTCAACCTTGCCGGGTTCGTCACTTTCCTCAATACGCACCCGGTATTTATCCCGGGTACCGGCTGAATAGAAGGACTCCAGCACATAACTTAATGCGGAACGAATAAAATCCTGTGGAATATCCGCCCGGTTTTCAGCCCATTCCGTTTCCAGAATACCGGTAGCCGGGTTTTCACGTTTAATAAGCATACCGGAGTTTAACCAGAACTCACGCATTTTTTCCCAGACCTGCTCCTTGGTACCGGTAATGACCAGGTGACGAACATCCTGGCCTTCCTTAACCAGTTTGATGTTCTCCTGTTTAGGCAGTACTTTGTCAACCACAACACCGCCCTGCCGCTCCTTACTATAATCCTGATAGGAAGCGATGCCTCCGGTATTAATATCCGGTACAACCATCATTTCATCATAATTAGCATGAGTCAGATCCGGTGGAATTTCCAGCGGTTCAACATCACGGCTCTGTTTCTTGTAATCCACTTTACGACCAGCAAAAGTATCATCCAGGCCGGAAAAACTCTCACAGGCAGTAAGTACCGAAGCAATAGCCACCACAATAGCCAGTCTGGCAAAGGGCTTTATAGTATTCCCAGTTCTGACAGGACTTTTAGCTATTAGCGACATTATTTTTGTTTGTTGCGTCGATGAACTCATTTTTGAACCTGTGTTAGTACTTGTCATGATCAATATTTATCTCTGTGTCTGTTTCTTACCCGCTCTTGTTAGCGGCTTATATTAATTAGTATCAGGAAAGGGATGCCTGTTTCACCGCATTGCGGATCACCTCATGATATTTTGCATCCAGCACCGTTAAGGGCAGTCGAATACCTTCCGGTATCAGCCCCATATCATATAAAGCCCACTTAACCGGAATGGGATTAGATTCTACAAACAGTTTCTGGTGCAGCGGGAGCAGTCGCTCATTAATACGGCTGGCTGTCTCGCGATCACCGGCTAAGGCTGCGGCACACATCTCATGCATCAGTTTAGGCGCCACATTAGCGGTAACGGAAATATCCCCTTTAGCACCCATTAAAATCAGTTCCATGGCCGTTGCATCATCACCGGAATAGACATCCAGCTTATCACCACACTCATCCATAATCTGCTTACCGCGCTGTAAATCTCCGGTGGCTTCCTTAATACCCACAATATTGGCAATGTCCGCCAGACGGGCCACGGTTTCAGGTAACATATCCACGGCAGTACGGCCGGGTACATTATAAAGAATTTGCGGGATAGCCACATTTTCAGCAATGGTTTTAAAATGCTGGTACAGACCTTCCTGGGTCGGCTTGTTATAGTACGGCGTCACCAGCAGACAGGCATCCGCACCGGCATCCATTGCGCATTTAGTCAATTCAATGGCTTCGCTGGTGGAGTTAGCACCGGTACCGGCAATAACAGGCACACGGTTATTCACCAGTTCCACAACCTGTTTAATGGTCTGACAATGTTCCTGCTCATTAAGCGTTGCGGATTCACCGGTAGTACCCACAGCCACAATGGCATCGGTGCCATTTTCCACATGAAACTCCACCAGCCTGGCCAGCGACTCCTGATCCACACTGCCGTCTTTATGCATGGGTGTCACCAAAGCAACCATACTGCCACTAAACATTTAATATCTCCAACAATCCAGTAAAAAAAGCCGTCAAATAATCTGTCAAGCCAAACGTCAAATCAAACAGAGTTAAACACGATTTTTTTAAATAATCCCTTATTATCCTTGATTATCTGCCAGAAAACCACTGCATTTAATGCATTTTTTATTGGGGCTTTATTTATTGTTTTATGTGGTCAATAATTAAATCAACTTAAACAACTGGAATATTAAATCTATGTCTGACAAACCTGAAGACCAGTTAGTAATTTCAGCCATTGGTACAGATCGCCCCGGTATTGTTAATGAACTGTCCCAGCTCATTGTACAGAACAATGGTAATATTGATGACAGCCGCATGACCGTACTGGGCGGAGAATTTGCTATTATCCTGTTAATTTCAGGCTCTAAAGATGAGCTCAGTAAAATAGAGCAGACACTGCAGCAGGAAGCAGATCGACTGAAACTGAATATCCTGAGCAAACACACCCGGCCTGAGGGCCAGGCTGAACAGCAACTTCCCTATGTAGTTGAAGTACTGGCCATGGATAATCCCGGTATTGTTTACAAGCTGGCCGACTTTCTTTCCAGCCGAAATATCAATATCCAGAGCATGCAGACCGAACGTTATCCTGCCCCGCACACGGGAACCCCTATGTTTGCCATTGAAATGATCATCACCATCCCCCAATCTATTATTATCAATGAACTGCGGGATGATTTTCTGGATCTCTGTGAAGATATGAATCTGGATGCTTCTATTGAAGCCGCCCGTTAATCTCATGGTAGCTATTCAGTTACATTTCAAGAAAAATAAAATGGAGTAATCAATGAGTCAGATAGAGGTAGGCAAAAAAGTACCGGATTTTACCGGCCCGGCAACCAGCGGCTTAGAGTTTAAACTCAGCGATTATAAAGGCAGTCCGGTACTGCTGTATTTTTATCCCAAGGATAATACGCCCGGCTGTACTCAGGAAGGCAAGGATTTTCGTGATCATTATGCTGAGTTTGAAAAAAAGGGCATTAAAATTTTCGGCATCTCCCGTGACGGCATCAAAGCCCATGAAAACTTTAAAGCAAAATACGAATTTCCCTTTGAGCTTATTTCAGATAAGGACGAAACCATCTGCAAACTGTTTGATGTTATAAAGGAAAAGAAAATGTATGGTAAAACCCATATGGGTATTGAACGCAGTACTTTTCTGATTGATGCTGATGGAGTGCTGGTTAAGGAATGGCGGAAGGTTAAGGTTAAGGAGCATATTGGGGAGGTGCTGGAGGCTATTGGGGAATTGTGAGCGTACAGCTTTCAGAAAAAGCATAGACTTTTGTCCCGGTTGGGAAATTTATTTTTAATGGACTTTTTTATGACAGAAAATGATGGTGAGAAGCGGCTTTTTGTTCTTGATACTAATGTTTTAATTCACGACCCGACGGCACTTTTTCGTTTTGCTGAGCATGATCTGTTTCTGCCAATGGTGGTGCTGGAGGAGCTGGATAATAATAAAAAAGGGCCTTCTGAAGTGGCTCGAAATGCCCGGCAGGCCAGTCGTTTTCTGGATGATCTGACCTCGGGTGCTACGCCTGAGGAAATCCGCCAGGGATTGAGTCTAAATCAGCGTATTGGTTTTGATGAAGAGTCTGACGAAGGCCTGATAGCGACTGGTAAGCTGTTTTTCCAGACCGAGCCCATGGGTGATAATATTTCCATGCCGCTGCCCGGCAAAAACAATGACAATTCCATTATAGAAATCACCGTTGCCCTGCAGAACAATCCTGACCTGCCTAAAGTCTCCCTGGTCAGTAAAGATATCAATATGCGTATCAAGGCTGCCGCCATTGGTGTGCACGTGGAAGATTATAATAATGACCAGGTGCTGGAGGACGTTAATCTGCTCTACAGCGGTGTAATGCACCTGACGGAAGATTTCTGGGATACCAGTACCAAAGAGGTGGACAGCTGGTCTGAGGAAGGCCGGACTTTTCATAAAATTACCGGTGATGAAGCCCGAAAATGGCAGCCTAATCAGTTTATTGTGATTGACGATGATGCTGGTTTTGAAGCCATTGTCCGGGAAAACAGTGACGATGGCGCCATTGTGGAACAGGTACAGCAGTTTTATTCCGAAAAACAGGCGGTCTGGGGTATTATGGCCCGCAACCAGGAACAGAATTTTGCACTCAATCTGCTACTGGATCCTGAAATTGATTTTGTTTCCCTGGTTGGTCAGGCCGGTACCGGCAAAACTCTCCTGACACTCGCCGCTGGACTGGAACAGGTACTGGACGAAAAAATCTACAGTGAAATTATTATGACCCGGGTCACAATCTCTGTCGGTGAAGATATTGGCTTTTTGCCCGGTACAGAAGAAGAAAAGATGGCACCCTGGATGGGCGCCTTAATGGATAACCTGGAGGTGTTAACCATGCATAATGACGGTGGTGAATGGGGCAAACAGGCCACCAGTGACCTGCTTGCCAACCGGATTAAGATCCGCTCCCTGAACTTTATGCGTGGCCGTACCTTTTTAAACCGTTATATTATTCTCGACGAAGCTCAGAATCTGACCTCTAAACAGATGAAAACCCTGATCACCCGTGCCGGCCCGGGAACCAAGATTGTCTGCCTGGGTAATATTGCACAGATTGATACACCTTATCTGACTGAAACTACATCAGGTTTAACCTATGTGGTGGATCGGTTTCGTAAGTGGGATCATAGTGGGCATGTTACTTTGAAGCGCGGTGAGCGATCCAGGCTGGCGGATTTTGCTTCGGAGGTGCTTTAGGTGTTCAGCGTTCAGAAAGAGCTTAAAGCGTTGAGCGTTGAGCGTTGAAAAAGAGCTTAGAGTGTTAAGTGTTAAGGAAGAGCATATAATGTTTGGAGGTATTTTTTGATTATAAATAGATATTTGATTTTATTTTTTGTTTTGCTGTCAGGTTTTCTTAGTTCCTGTAGTAAAGGGCCTGATCCACGGTTGACGCTTTGTCAGGATCTTGGGCAGATGTTGCTGGGTGTGGCGGATAATAATATTGAATGGACCGGGCATAAGCCGGTTATTAAGGGGTATCAGGATCTGGAAATGCAGGTTGCTTTTAGTTTTACTGATGAGCATGGTCAACAAAGTCAGGGACAGGCTGCTTGTTTTTATCCTTATGAGCAGGATGATATTGGGGCTGAGACGTTTGAAATGCCGACAGCAGCTTATTCAACCTATCCGGTAAAGATGGTGCTTAACGGAAAAATTATTGATAAAAAATTACTGGCTCAGAGCATTAATAAGGTGATGATTATGCAGGGTAAACGGGCTATTGAAAATTTACAGGAAAAATTAAAGCGCTGACACTGTTTTTTGTGCAGACTTACCCGGTATTACGCCCTGCAGGTCAATTTCCAGTTTTCCCAGCGGAGCATCCATAGATATTCTTACAGGTAGTTTCTGACTGTCCTGACTTATCCAGACATAGAAGAATTTCTCTGGTTTCTGGCGTCTGTTGATTTTATATTTTACCGCCTGGTATTCTTTGCCTGAAACCTTTACGGCTTCTATACCCTGCTGTTGTATCTGATAAAGGTAGATGTCATCGGCAATAACCACGGCAGTTTCATCCTGAGTTTTCTGTTCAGGCAAGGTTCTCAGGTGATAAATCAGTGACAGGGGATCGAGGATCCGGGAATAAGTAATTTTATCCCCCTGCTCATCAAATATAAAATAGCTCAGGTTATTTTCCAGCGGCGGGTACTGCCTAAGAAAATCGGGAATATCCTGCTCTCCGTCTGCCTCCCAGGCATACCTACTGTCCAGGTTTAAGAATCCGGAATTCAGTTGTTCTTTTTCACGTTTTTTATAAAGCAGGGTTTTCTTATTTGCCCAGTCCAGAAACAAAAAATCATGGGACTGGCTTTTACCCTTATCTACCTCTTCAACCTGCAGTGTTTTCTGCAGGCTGTTATCCAGTGTTGTGGTATAAGTAAAACGCACCGGTTGAATAATTTCGGCTTTGGTGTAATTCTCGGTACTCAGAGACAGAACAAACTGATGGCCCCTGTGATTATCCAGGGTACTCTGATTGGGTACAAATTCCAAGGTGGCGTCAGCAATATCCGCCCAGATCATTGATGTCAGAATACCCCGATAGCTCAGTTTATACTGCAGTTTTTCACCGGCCTGAAAAGGCAGTGTTTTTTCTGTGTCGGCATAGGCGTTGCTGATAAACCCAAAAACCAGCCAGAACAGTAAAAATTGCCAAAGTGTTCTATATAGCACCAACTTTCTCTCGATTTTAAATAATTGTATCTATTCAGCATTATCTAACCGTGCCTGACTGCAGATACTGTCTTTCCGGGGAGCGCGGGCATCGCCCGCGTTCCGGAGGTATTTATTCTTTCACCTGTTCCGGCGGTACAGTCGGCCAGACAGTAATTACCGAATTCACAAGTGTGCCCAGTGGAATGGCAAAAAATACCCCCCAGAATCCCCATAGTCCGCCAAAGAACAAAATAGCCACAATAATGGCCACAGGATGAATATTAACCACTTCAGAAAACAATAAAGGAACAACAACATTACCGTCCAGTGCCTGGATAATACCATAGGCAATCATCAGCCAGGCAAACTCTGTACTCCAGCCCCACTGGAAAAAAGCAATCAATGCCACGGGGATTGTCACCACGGTGGCACCAATATAAGGCACCACAACAGACAGCCCTACCAGCAATGAGATCAGCAGCGCGTATTTTAAATCCAGTAATGAAAAAGTAATAAAACAGGCCACTGAAACAATGGTGATCTCCCAGAACTTGCCACGCACATAATTACCAATCTGCTGATCCATTTCCCGCCAGACCTGGGTAGATAAGCGGGTATCGTCAGGTAAAAAACGCCTGAACCAGCCCAGTATTTTTTCTTTGTCTTTGAGAAAGAAAAATACCAGCATTGGAGCCAGAATCAGGTAAATCATAATAGTGATACTGCTTTGAATGGAATACAGAGAGAAAGTCAGTACATCTTTTCCCAGCTGAGTGACCTCTGACTGAATCATGGCAATCAGTTCCACCACATATTCCTCGGAAATATAGTTATAATTGGAAGGCAGTTGCAGCAATATCTGCCGGCCCTGTTCAATATACTTTGGTGTATCTTTAATTAAATCGGTGACCTGTTCCCATAACAGGGGAGTAATAATAAACAGGGTGATCAGCAAGGCCGTCAGAAAGCCGATAAAAACCAGCAGCACAGAATAAAAGCGTTTATGGATCCAGCGGTTAATAAACACCACCAGGCCTTCCAGCAGATAGGCAATAACAATGGCCGCAAAGACCGGCGCCAGGGTATCATTAAAGGTAATAACAATAGTAAACGACAGGATCAGAAAGCCCACCAGAAAAATAATCTGGGGATCAGAAAAATTACGCTGAAACCAGCGCTTTAACAGCTCTACCATACCACTCCGTTCTGCTTGTGTTTACTGCCTGAGTTATTCATTATCCCCTGCCTTGTCACTCGCCATCTGCTTACAGAATTCTTTATAGCGATTCTGAAATAAAATTTCCAGTTCATCAATTACTTCTACGGCAGCCCGGCCCTGAACCAGGTGCTGCGTCATTAAAGACGCTGTTTCATTAAGCATAGTATCCTTTTTTAACATTGGGAATGTAGCCGAAAGCCGCTTAATGGCAGCTACTACCCGCTCTTCAGAAGGACGAGGAATAATTACCGGCTCATCAATACTGGCTTCAATAAAACGACCTTCTTTTTTGGCCTTTTCCAGTAAAAACTCCGCATAGGATAATAAACTATTGCAATCATTCTTATCCAGATCATTAAAAATCGCCAGTAGTTTTTTTTCTGCTTTAGTCATATTTCACCTCGTCATGTAATTTTACATGCTTAACAAGGTGTATGGAAATATTAGACCACATCAGATTATATCACCTTTTTCCTGCTACAAGATTGAGTCCCGATCCAGAGAATCCAGGATATTGCGTACCACCTGACTGGCCCCGCCCTCTCCCCATGATTTAGCCTGTTTCAGATACTGCTGAAGCTGTTTAAAATATTAATTTTATCAGCTACTATTAAAATATCTGGATGAATAGTTATTTTGTGCTGATAAAATATCCAGTTTGGTGTATAATTAACATATGTTAATATTTTTCTAAGTCCAAGGTACTATACATGATTACACCTGAATCCTTTACCAGAACACTCGCAGATCCAACCCGATTACGCATTCTCATGCTACTACTTCAACAAGATGAGTTATGCGTTTGTCATTTGACTGGTATTCTGGAAATGGTTCAGCCCAAAGTATCCAGGCATCTGGCGGTACTACGGGAAAATGAGTTGCTACAGGATCGCCGTAGCGGTTTATGGATTCACTATCGTTTACACCCTAACTTACCTATCTGGTGTTATAAAACACTACAATCATTATCAACGGGTTGTATGAGAACGGAACCTTATGTTAATGACCAGAAACGACTTGGAAATCTGAATATATGTTCAGAGTCTAAGAAACCCCCTAAACTTAGCATAGCGTAAAAGTATTTATCCTGCTATACCCGCTATATATTGGAGGCTAAACCTTTAAAGCTTAAATAATTAGCGGGATAAATCAACTCAGGCTCATACGAGAGTTTAGCCTGTCTTAAGCCTGGGATCCCCAAATCCTGCTCTCTGTTGATATATCTGCATTTATCTTTTAATACTTTAGCGGTTTCCCAGTTAATGATTTGGGCAATTCCACCGTAGCTATAATTTACTTTTTCAAAGTGAATGGTATAGATATCCCTGTTTAGGCGACTGTAAACTGCAAAACCAATCAGTTTGTTCTCTGTATCATTTTTAATATAAATAGCAATCCCTTCAAGAGGAATACTATTAAAGGATTCCAGGCCTTTTCTTATAACAATAGCTTCTTCACGAATGCTGTTACTAACTGTCTGATATTCTGCCACCATACTTTCGATCATCGAAATGCAATCCTTACGAACAGCAATTGAGTCCATTGGCCTGACCTGATAATCAGGGTACTTTCGTAAAAACTGGGAGATATGATTTTTTTTCTTGCGTAGTTTTTTCCCACTAAGCATAACTAACTTTTCTGTCGAATATATATATTCGGCCAGCCCTCTTTCATTTTCAATATCATAATAGTGACTAAGTTCAGGATATCTTTCAATAATATCAGGCGGGACATTTGAAATATCGCCACTGTACCCATCCTGCTTCAGGCTCGTCGACAATTTTAAAAGACCCGACAGAGTAATATTATCACCCATGGGCATTAAAATATAATCGTTTCGGGTATCAAGCACGACTAACCAGTCATTAAAAAAGGACAGTTTATAGTGGTAAATATCATCCCATAAATACAGACTGGCGAAGCTGAATTCACAGGAAAACTGATTATATTTGTCGGCATAGCTGGAGACGGTTTCACGATCAGAGTACTCCAGGCTTTTTAATAGAGGATACTGGTTTTGCGGATAAGGTATATTGGTTTCGGCTTGCTTCATTTTGCAGTCAGTTTTTTGTTTTAAGTGCAGTAATTATTCCATTAAGAACCTCAACAAGCAACTCCTGTTAATATCAGTGACCCCATAACTATCAGAGTAACAGAAACAGAACCCGTATATAAAAGGAACTGTATGCTTGCCGGGACTGGTCGGTTATTGACATCTGTGGGGAGGACCTTTATATTAAATATATTCGGTTCCGTATATATTTTGACCACACGATTCATCATTGCTTAGAGAGGTTATCAGCACTACAATGCATCATCAGAAACCGAAAGGAATGCCTCGATGCTTCAAATTCTAGCAATAGGCAGTGCTGTAGCACTTGGAAACCTGGCCCTGGGACGCTATTCCAGGAGGCTCAGGCACAAACGTTACCCAAAGAGCAAGCTCAACACCGGGCTGTCGCCCAATTCGCAAAAGCCGCCAACTTCACAAAAGTCATCAACTCACTGGGTGCAGGGTACAAAACAGAAATTTTTCACCCTTCGAAAGGTGATTGCCATCTCTTTGGGCGGGACACAGGAGCGTGACAGGCAATTTCAGCGATTAAATGCGCAGCGTGGCAAAGGTCGTGCCAATACGGCAAACCAAAAGCTGGACATGAGGATCAATATCGCCATTGGCCTGATGGGTCTCGCGGCAGCCGGAACATTTTTTTACGCTCCCTTGCTGCGCATAGCCGGCGTGGGAACCCTGATCAACAACCTGCCGGTTTTTCAGGAACTGTCCAGGAACCTGAGAAAAGGACGTATAACCACCGAGCTCCTGGAAATTGTCTCCCAGATCAGCCTCCTTATAACGGGGTATTTCTTCCTCACCACGCTTGTCTGCTTTATTGCCCTGCTGGATCTGAAGCTGCTAAGACGAACCGAACAACACTCACAGCAGCAATTAATCGATCAATTCACTCAAAAAACGCATTCAGTATGGGTGTTCGTCGATGGCACCGAAGTCGAGATGCCGCTGGAAGCAGTGCGTAAAAATGATTTTGTTATTGTCAATGCCGGTGAGATCATTCCGGTTGATGGGATTGTGGTAGAAGGTGTCGCGACTATCGATCAACACCGCCTGACGGGTGAATCGCAACCGGTCGAAAAAGAAAACGGTGCAACTGTTTTTGCTACGACTCTGGTACTGTCCGGCCGCATACTGATTCAGGCAGAGCATACCGGCTCCGATACCAATGCAGGGAAGATCGGACACATCCTGGAGCAGACCCAGAACTTCAAGGAAGATGTGAGATTGAGAGGAAAAAAGATTGCTGACGGTTTTATTGCACCAACCCTCCTGGTCAGCAGCTTAACTTTACCTATCCTTGGCCCCAGTTCTGCCCTGGCCATTCTCTGGTCTGGATTTGGTTACGACATGAAGTTATACGGCCCCATCAGTGTCCTGAATTTTCTGCACATCATGGCCAAAAATGGAATATTGATCAAGGATGGCCGTTCGCTGGAAATGCTGCAGCAAATCGATACTGTAGTTTTCGACAAGACTGGTACTCTGACCGTGGAACAGCCCAGGCTTGGTCTGCTCTACCCGCTCGCTTCGTATGATGATAACACGTTACTCACCTACGCCGCAGCCGCCGAATATCGGCAGAATCATCCTGTTGCAAAAGCCATTTTAAGCGCTGCCGAGCAGCGCGGACTGACACTGCCAACCATTGAGGATGCCGCCTACCAGGTTGGCTATGGTATACAGGTGACATTGAATAAAAAGCTGATTCAGGTCGGCAGTGCTCGATTTATGCAACAGAAAGGCATTCACTTATCTGCTGAAATAAAAGCCGTGCAAAACCAGGCTCACGAAGCAGGCAGTTCACTTATTTATGTAGCCGTCGATGATCATCTGGCCGGGGTATTGAGACTGGATCCCTGTATCAGACCAGAAGCCAAACGGATTGTTGAATATCTGAAGACGCAAGGCATAAAGATGTCAATTATTTCGGGGGATCAGGAAGAACCCACTCGCCGAATTGCCCAGGAACTCGGCGTAGACAGTTATTATTCTGAAACCCTCCCGGAGCAAAAAGCTGAACTGATCACCAAACTGCGTGCAGATGGTAATACTGTAGGTTATATCGGTGACGGTATCAATGATGCCATTGCCTTACAGGCAGCAAATATTTCCATCTCTTTGAGCGGAGCCTCCACGGCCGCAACAGACTCGGCTCAGATTATCCTGATGGATGGTGATCTGGCGAGAATCGAGTCCCTGTTTGAGATCGCCAGGGCATTTGAAAAAAATATGCAGGCCAACTATCTGAATTCCATGATCCCCGGTGTGATCACACTAAGCGGGGTATTTTTTATGCATATGGGTCTGGTCGGAGCCCTGCTTGTCTATTACACCTCAGAAATTTTTGCCCTGATGAATTGCATGATGCCTCTGATCAAAGATGAAATGTCAGAGGATGGCACGACCTGGAAGCTGAATGACGAGACGGAGGACAAGCCTGTTGAAACGGCCTGCGACCCCGTTGCAAGCAGGCCCGAGACTGCAGTGGTTCCCCGATAAAACCCGGCCCGTATTGCTCACCTTGCCTGCTATCTTTATAGCCTTTATTATTTAATCTAATCACTATTTGATGAATCCACTCGACAAAATACGGCAACTTGAACAAACAAGCAGGTTATTAGAGCCGGACGATAATACACGTGCCTGTTGGCAGACTCAGACCAATGCTTATGCAGAGTCATTTATTCATAAAGGAAAAGACCGCAAGGCCTATGAAGACAGCTCTGATAATGCCCTGGGACTGCTGGATAGTCCTATTGAAGAACAGCCGCTGGATATCGATAAAGTATTAAAGCTGGTAGAAAAATCCATCGTTCCTCCAGGAATCGATCTGACTTCCTCACGTCATTTTGGCTATATACCAGGTGGAGCTTTGTATCCTTCCGCACTTGGAGACTTTCTGGCGGCTGTCACTAATAAATATGCAAGTAATTTTTTTGCCAGTCCTGGAAGTGTCCGTCTGGAAAATCAATTGATTCGATGGATTGTAGAATTAATGGGCTATCCGGAAACTGCAGCTGGAAACCTGACCTCCGGAGGTTCTGTTGCTCACCTGATTGCCATTACTGCTGCTCGAGAGGCATACCAGCTAAAAGCAAAAGATTATCATCGAGCGGTCATATACATTTCAATCCAGACACATCATTCCGTACTCAAAGCCCTTACAGTAACAGGCATGCGTGAAGCAGAAATACGTTATTTGCCTGTTGATAAAGCTTATCGAATGCAGACGGAGCAACTGCCTTCGCTCATTGAGAATGATCGAAAAAAAGGCCTGCTTCCGTTTATGGTTGTGGCTACTGCCGGTACCACGGAAGTGGGCGCCATTGATGCGCTGGACAGCATAGCGGATGTGTGTGAACAGCACCAGGTCTGGTTTCATGTAGATGCGGCTTATGGCGGTTTTTATATTCTATGTGAAGAAGTCGCCAGCAAACTGAAAGGCATAGCAAGGAGCGATTCATTTGTCATCGATCCACATAAGGGATTATTTCTTCCTTATGGCAGTGGCGCTGTCATTGTAAGAGACAGACGCCATATCCTGGCTGCCAATAGCTACCAGGCCAGTTATATGCAGGATGCCTTACAGGACGAAGAACTTGATCCTGCCAGCCTGTCCCCGGAACTGTCCAAACACTTCCGCGGCATGAGGATGTGGTTGCCTTTAAAACTGTTTGGGCTAAAACCTTTTAGAGCTGCATTGACTGAAAAAGTCTATTTAGCCCGTTATTTTTATAAGCAAATTCAGCAAATTCCAGGCTTTGAAGTGGGACCGTTTCCTGATATATCAGTCGTCCTGTTTAGATATGTACCCGCAACAGGCGATATTAACGAATATAACCGGGCACTGGTAAAAGCGCTGCTCCAGGACGGCAGAATCTATCTCTCTACTACCACGATTGAAGCTAACTACTATCTCCGTCTGGCCGTGGGCGTTTATAGAACCCACCTGGAAGATGTCGAGCTTTGTCTGCAGATCCTTAAAGAATTCACAGCAAAGCTGTCCTGAATATGAGTTATGCGTAATTACTTCCTGCCCACAGGGCTGATTTTCGCTTTCCTGTTTGCCTGGTTTTTTCCAGAGCCCGGTCAACAGTTAGAACAGCAGGGTCTCATTCTGTGGATGGTCGTTATCATCTTTCTGGTTAATGGTTATAAGACTCGACCAGAGCAGCTAAGCGGGGATCTCAGCCTGCTAAAAACTATCATTCTGGCCATACTGATCAATTTACTCATCAGTCCATTTCTTGCTCTTGCGGTCGTCACGCTGCTGCATATTCCGGCAGATCTGGCTTTAGGCCTGATCGTAATATCAAGCGTACCAGCAACCCTTTCATCCTGTATTGTCATCACTCAGATTGCCGGAGGGAGTGCCCCAAAGGCTTTATTACTGACCCTATTGCTTAATATAATCGGAGTCTTTAGTATTCCTTTTATACTGAAACTAATCCTGGAACAGATGGATCTGCTTTCACTTTCTCCCTGGCCTCTGCTGCAACAACTGCTATTGATTATACTTCTGCCATTTATTACTGGCATGTTATTGCGCGTAATATTGCCGCAATATGACAGGCACCGGCTTCTGGCCTACCTTCCATCAGGCTGTGTTATTGCTACCGTCTGGCTTTCCATGTCCGCCTCAACAGAGACGCTCAGGCAGCTCAACCTTCCAGTATTACTGTGGATCACTCTGGCCAGCATCAGTATTCACTGTAGTTTGCTGCTGCTGTGCTGGCTGTCCCGTTTAATCCACCCCTCGGAATATGGGGAATGGCTGGCGCTGCTCTTTAGCGCTTCTCAAAAAACCTTACCGGTCGCTGTAGGTGTACTGACAGCTTTGAAACAGTCTGCCGGACTGGCGCTGCTGGCGTGTATTATTTTTCATTTCCAGCAGTTATTCATTGACTCTATGCTTGCCTCATGGCTTGAAAAAAACAGTTTAAAGCCTTTCCGTTTATAACCATAAAACACAGCATAGGCAGAATAACTCTGCATTGCTATAGGTGCCTGATTCATATTGCGGGATAAATCCCGCCTTCAGACGCATTAATCGGTTTTCGAGCAGATTTTTTTCTCAGACAATTCTTTCCTGGTTTTAAGAACAGGAAATAGTCCATTCAGAACACCACCGGTCAGACCAATACTATAAATACCCAGTGCGCCATAAACACCCAGGTGAAAGAAAAAAGCGCCGCCAATATTGATCAGATTGGGTATCACATCCCAGAGCAGACTTTTCCTGAAATTACGTTCCAGACTTTCAGATAATTCAAACAGTTTGGGGAATTGTTCCAGATGATCATCCATTAAGACAATCTGCGCAGTATCGGCGGCAATGGTAGATGCGCTGTTCAGTGAAATAGAAACATCCGCTTTTTTCAGGGCAATGGTGTCATTTATCCCGTCGCCGATAAAGCAGACTGATTTTCCCTGCTGCTGTAACTGTTCAACAATGTCAGCCTTGTCCTGCGGCATGGTTTCAGCATAATAGTGATCAATCCCCAGTTCCCTGGCCAGTGCCTGAGTGGGTTTTTCATGGTCGCCCGAAATAATAGCCATCGACAAACCACGTTCTTTTAACTGTTTGATAACATCCTTAGCTTCCGGACGAATTGTCGGATGAAGCTCGATAATTCCAGCCAGTTGCTCATCGACGGCAATATAAAGTAATGAATAGCCCTGTTGATTGGCATCCTCCTGCAGCGTTTGAAAATCCGTTGCAACCGGTATATTTTCCAGCGCCATAAAGCGGCCGCTGCCCACCCGAATAATCTGCCTGTTTACCGTTACTTTTATGCCATAACCTATTTCATAATGAGTATCGTCAATAACAGGTAAAGATAATAACTGCTCTTTGGCCGCCTGCAATATGGCTTTGGCAATCGGATGCTTTTGTTTATATTCAGCAGTGGCTGCAAAGATGAGCACCTCATCTTCTGTGAAGGATGGAGTGGCGTAAATCTGCCCTACATGGGGGATCTCCTGAGTCAGTGTGCCTGTTTTATCAAAAACAATAGTATCTACACTTTTCAGGCTCTCCAGAGCACGGCCGTCCTTGATCAGCAATCTGTGTTGGGTGGCACTGGACAGGTGACTTAATACGTTAAGGTTGCCGGTAATATTAAGATGATCAATCAACGCGGAATCCAGCACCACCAGAGCACTGGTATAACCTGCAACCGGTAGTGCAATAGCCCCTAATAAGAGCGAAGGAAAGGCCAGCCGGTCTGATAATTCCTCAACACGCAACTCAACTGAAGCAGCGTAATCGGTGCTGTCGTGTAATAATATCTGAATTTGGGAAGCAACGGTTTCATCACCGGCTTTTTCGACTTTTACCCAGATTTTCCCGGTAAGCATCAGGGTGAATGCAAACACAGATTCCCCTGCTTCTTTTTCCACGGGCTGGGCTTCCCCGGTCATGGCGCGTTGATCAATACTGGCATAGCCCTTGATGATGGTGCCATCCACTGGAATGGTCTCCCCTCCCTGAATCACGGCAATGTCACCGACTTTTACGTCTTCAAAATTGATTTCTACTTCAACACCATTTCTTACTATCCAGACCTTGTTCATGCACTCCTGAAAGATGTGCGTTAACTGTTTCTGGGAATTGTTTTTGGCCCTGGCCATTATCTTGAGCCCCAGATAATACAGCCAGTAACCAAATGCAGCCACCGGCAGGTAGCCAGAGCCTATCAGCAGGGGCAGAGTCACCAGGTTGACAATATCCACCTTGAGTTTATGCTGATGAACAAGACCATAATAAGAACGCTGAACCATGGGAATGGTCAGAAAAGCAAGTGTGGCAATACTGACCAGTGAAAAAGCAGGCAGCCAGATCCCCACAAGCGTCGTTCCCATGGCAATACTGGAAAGCGTTAAATGACCGTCAATCCAGTCTTCAACACTGGCTATATCCGTTTCCTTAAGTGCATCCTTATCAGGCAGCAGATCCTGTTTAACGGCTGCGTTTTTACCGATTACCGGAAGGGGAAGAATAAATTTTTTATAATTAAGTTTTTTTTTATATTTTTTATGCACTAACGAAGAGGTAACAAAACTGCCCCCCATACCGCCTAATAATAACAGCCCATTAACTAGCATTCCTCAACCCTTATTGAAGTAGGCAAGCCCATTGTTTTTAGCAAGTCAAGAAAAGGATCCGGATCAAGCTCTTCTACATTAACCATTTTTTTAACATCCCATGTCCCCTCAGCAATTAATATGGCAGCTGCCGCAGGCGGTACTCCTGCTGTATAGGAAATAGCCTGTGATTCAACCTCCCTGTAACAGGCCTGATGGTCACATACATTATAGATAAAAATACATTTATTAGCACCGTCTTTTTCACCTTTTATCAGATTGCCGATACAGGTTTTTCCCGTATACTCTGGGGCCAGCGATGAAGGATCAGGCAGGCAGGCTTTGACTACTTTTAACGGCACCACCTGCTGTCCTTCCGCAGTGGTAACGGGTTCATGACTGAGCAGTCCTATATTTTCCAGCACCTGGAAACAGTTTAGATAATGATCACCAAATCCCATCCAGAAACGAACGGTATCAACATCCATATTGATGGACAGGGAATGTACTTCATCATGCCCCATTAAATACACTTTTTGCTCGCCGGCTACAGGAAAGGAATAAGACATGGATATTTCATGATGGCCACATTCCTTCCATTGCCGGTCTTCCCAGTAGCCGACGTCTTCCAGTATTTCCCGCAGATTGATTTCCGGGTCAAAATTGGTAGCAAAATATTTACCATGGTCACCCGCATTAACATCCAGAATATCAATCACATTAATCTTATCAAATTCATGTTTTAAGGCATAGGCGCTATAGGCATTAACGACACCGGGATCAAAACCGGCCCCCAAAATAGCGGTTATGCCACGTTCGGCAAACTGTGGTTTACGCTGCCACTCAAATGCAGCATACCATGGGTATGGGGCATTAATGACATTAATATCTTCTGCAACGGCCGTATCAATATAGGCTGCTCCCGCCTCCAGGCAGGCATCCATAATAACTTCATTGATAAACGCCGTACCCACATTAATCACGATGTCAGAGGCTGTTTCCTGAATGGCTGTGACGACATTTTCACGTTTGCTGGCATCAAGCTGTCTGGCATAGAGCTGTTTATTTTTGTCTTTCAGATTATCTTTTCTATGTATACTGTCGATAATCGCTTCGCACTTCTCAATGGATCTGGATGCAATGCAGATATCGCCCAGAACATCATTATTCTGGGCGCATTTATGTGCGGCGACGGCACCGACACCTCCTGCCCCAATAATAAGTATGTTTTTCATATCAGTTTTCCCCTTGCTCTGCCCTTTTCTCAGAGCCTAGCTGAGAAATCCTGGTGCTGAGTCCCATCTTATCCAGAAGCTCAATAAAGGGATCAGGATCAAGCTCTTCTACATTAACCATATGTTTAACATCCCAGATACCCCTGGCAATCAGGATGGCTGTCGCCGCTGCGGGCACACCGGCAGTATAGGAAATGGCCTGTGATTCCACCTCTTCATAGCAGGCTTTGTGATCGCAGATATTATAGATAAAAATTTCTTTTTCCTGACCGTTCTTTTTGCCCTTGACCAGATTGCCGATACAGGTTTTACCGGTATAGTTTTCAGCAAGAGAGGCCGGATCAGGCAGACAGGCTTTAACCACTTTTAGCGGTACAACTTCCAGACCTTCAGCAGTTGTTACGGGTTGCTCTGATAGTAAGCCAATATTTTTTAGTACATTAAAACAGTTAATATAATGATCGCTGAAACCCATCCAGAAACGAATGCTATCCGCCTTGATATTTTTGGACAGGGAATGCAGTTCATCATGTCCGGTTAAATAGATGGTTTGTTCGCCAACGACAGGAAATGTATAGTTTTGCTTTTCTGAATGTACAGGTTTACTAACCCATTTACCCTCTATCCACGTCCAGACCTGTCCGGTAAATTCCCTGAAATTAATTTCAGGATCAAAATTAGTTGCGAAATATTTACCATGATCCCCGGCATTCACATCCATAATGTCAATGCTATCTATGGTATCAAAACAATGCCTGGCTGCATAAGCACAATAGGCATTGACCACACCAGGATCAAAGCCTGCACCAAGAACAGCCGTTAGTCCTTTTTCCTTACAGGCATCCAGATATTTCCATTCATAGTTGGCGTACCAGGGTGGGGCTTCACAGATCTTGTCGGGATCTTCATGAATGGCCGTATCTATATAAGCCGCTCCTGTTTTCAGGCAGGCCTGCAATACTGACATATTAATAAACGGACTGCCGACATTAATAACAATCTCTGAATGCGTATCTTCAATCAGTTGTGCAGTGGCAGCAATATCCAGCGCATCAATCTGGCGGGAATACAGTGCCTTACTGGTATCTTTCAGGTTTTCTTTACGTTCTATACTATCGATGATTGCATCACATTTGCTCAGGGTTCGGGATGCGAGACAAATATCACCAAGAATATCATTATTCTGGGCGCATTTATGTGCGACCACATTGGCAACGCCACCTGCGCCGATAATGAGTACATTGCTTTTCATTTAAGGCCTTCCATATATAAATTGAAAACAGGAATATTCATCCCAGATTTTGCTTAAAATCACTATAGTTAAATGTCTTTACCATATCATATTGACCATTCAGACGTCTGATAATAATAGACGGCATTTTCAAACCATTAAACCAGTTCATCTTGACCATGGTATAGCCCGCCGCATCAACGAAATGAATCCGGTCACCTATCTGTAATGGAGTATTAAAGTCATACTCACCAAAGATGTCGCCGGCAAGGCAGGTCTTGCCGGCGATTATATAATGATAATTATCATACTCATTGCTGTCAGACTCAGTCGATCGTTGTATATGATCCACTTTTCCAACTTCTGCAGACTCACGGTAAATCAGCAGGTCCAGCATATGTGCTTCTGTTGAACTGTCAACAATCGCAATGTCCACTTCATTATGAACAATATCCAGCACCGTTGTTACCAGGCTGGCGGAACTCGTTATTGCAGTTTCTCCGGGTTCAAGATAAATCTGAATCCCAAACTGCTCACCAAAATCCTTTAGTTTAGCGGCAAACTTCTGCAGAGGATAATCTTCCAGGGTAAAATAGATACCGCCGCCCAGGCTTACCCAGTCCACCTGATGCAATAAATCATGATAACGTTTACCGATATAGTCCAGTTGTTGCGAAAAATTGTAGAAGTCATTGTTTTCACAGTTGTAATGAAACATGACACCATTGAGCAAATGCGCTATTTCCATTACTGATGAATCATCGGTGACACCCAGACGTGAATACTGACGGGCAGGATCGGCCAGATCATAGTCAGAACAACTGATATGTGGATTGATCCGTAAACCGATATCCATGCCATCCAGTTCGGCATAAAAGCTTTTTAACTGCTTAACCGAGTTAAAAATCACTTTATCGGCATATTTTTTCAGGTCCTGGATTTCATCTTGCGCAAAAGCCACGCTATAAGCGTGTACCTCTTTCCCAAACTCCTCATAACCCAGTCTGGCTTCATACAATGAACTGCTCGTGGTACCATCCATATAAGCCTGCATGAATTTAAATACAGGCCAGGTGGAAAAACATTTTAATGCCAGTACTGACTTGATATTTGCGTGCTTGCCTAACCACTGGATTTTCTCCAGATTCTTTAATAATTTTTGCTCATCAATAATATAACACGGAGTGTTAATGTGCATGTTGTTTGTTTGCTGTAGGATTGACCGAACGGTTGTAATTTTGAAATGGCGACTGAAGTGGCAAATCAATACCTCGCTCCAGGAAAGCGGCACGAATCTGTTGTGGGGAAAAATGTTTTTCTACCACCTGAATCGCCGCATCCTTATCAATACTTTTGCAGGAAAAAATATCCAGATAGGCATCACGATTATTGTCACTAAAATGACCCATAATAGCGGATGTTTCGATTAGCTGTACCAGCGAATAACCCGCAGCCTCATAACTGTGTTCAGCAAAATGTACAATAACAGGTTCACCATAAGCAACCATTTTGATTGCTGTAACCAGCTCTTTGACAAAATTACGGATAGCTTCCTTGTGGCAGATATTTTCATTGCAGCCACCCAAATCAAGTACCAGATGCTGCCCCCACGGTTTACAGTTTTCAGACATACTTTCCCCCTCATTTCAGCGTAATTGATATTTTCATATTGTGCGCTGACATCCTACCATACATATGTTTAAATGTATATATATGCAGCATTACTTTTGATAATTAATCTTCTGACCACAGGAAATATGATTTTTTTAATTTATAGGTGGAGATTAAATTAACTTTAATATCAACAGGTTGGAATGTGGCTCACGCTATATTTATTACTTGCTCTATCTTATAC
>Ga0256831_1000240_pt1 | contig 29407 bp, 25 predicted proteins | sample 132544metaG_FD_189087 | JGI IMG/M metagenome (GOLD analysis project Ga0256831, IMG submission 189087) | Hydrothermal vent microbial communities from Lau Basin, Pacific Ocean - 132-544 | ecosystem: Environmental > Aquatic > Marine > Hydrothermal vents | place: Pacific Ocean: Lau Basin | collected... | reverse complement strand
TGAGCGGATACGGACAAAATATTTGCCGTTAACCATCTCAAAATTAATGGGGTACGAGGGCGTTTTCAGGTCATCATCTTCCGCGATCAGGTCGTTAAATGATTTGTCGGTGGCGATCTGGATCATATAGCCTGCCGCGTTAGCCATGGCCGGCCAGCGGAGGGTGATTTTTCCATCCTTTCCCTGGGGTGAGGTATTCAGGCTGCCCAGCTTCGGTCGGGCCATAATCTGCCAGCTCAAAGGGGAGGAAAAAAGGGTCGTAAAACCATCATCTGTTGCCAGCTGCACACGGAAGAAATATTTTCCCGGTTTGAGGGCAGGCGTGGTGTAGAAATCCTTTGTGGTTTGCTGCGTATCAACCAGTCGGGTAAAGTTGGAGTCCGTTGCCAGTTGGACGGTGTAATGATCGGCCAGGTCGGATTGAAGCCAGCGAACCTTGACCGTTGATTTAAAAAATTTTTGGTTATTTTTAGGGCTTGAAATAATAGGCGCCCCGGGATTGGTCCGTATATGCAGAAGAGCCGGGCCCGTGGGCAGACTTTCAAATCCCTGCCCGTCCGTAGCGGTTACAAAGAGAAAATAACTGCCGTCGGCAAGAGTGGACAGTGAAAAATTCTTTCCCGGAGGGATAGATTGTTCCGTCAGGGTGTTCATACCCTTCGTGTCCGTCGTAATCCTTATGCGCATAGAGCGTATATTTTTTTGCCGGGGAGCGGCAATAACAACCGGCAGGGCGCGATAGACATCCTGTATCTCGGGCATCTTCGGGCTTGGCGGCAGAGCATGCGGTGGTGCCGGCGGCTTCCCTTTTTTAACCCTGGAGCCCTGCCCTTTGGCGACAAGAACCTCTTTGCCGGCAGCGCTGAGGGCTACCCGTCCCCTGAGGGTTTCGACAATATTTGTCTCTGCGTCTTCCACCTTCAGGCGAAACTCGGTACCCCGTATACCCGTAATCGCCATGGGGGTTCTGGTTCTGAAGTGTTCGTTGGGTTTGAGTTTCCTCTCGATGGAGTTGGTCATCCTGCCCCGATTCAGAAAAAATTCCGCCTGCAGGTTATTGTCGGCAAGTCGCATCAGATAGACCAGCAGCATCTTCGACTCCGGCCCTATGCGGGAATGTTTGTTGTCGGGATATATGAGATGTACATATTCATCATCCCGGGTGACGATGGTCTGGCCGGGCAGGACGGTATCTCCTTTGTGAAGCTGTAGTGTCTTATTTTGTCCCGTCACAAGCAGGGGAGCGCCTTTGATGGAGATAACCCTGGCCGAAACCTTTTTGGTGCGCAGGATGGATAACGGTACCTGTAGAGTGGCGTCGGCATAGATGATATACGGAGATGACAGTCGGTTGATACCGGCAATGGCCTTCCAGTCGGATGGTTTGGTGCAATACTGTCGGGCAATTCGGATCAAATTTGTCCCACTTTGCACATGCAGAGGTACTAGCGTCTGCGTCGAGGCCAACAGAGAAGTCGGCAGAAAAAGGAGAAAAAAGAACAACAGGAAAAAAATGGTGGATACCGGTGATGGATATTCGGAGGCTTTTCGAGGGCGCATGGGGGTTCTTTCCGGATTAAAATAAAAAAATATTTAAAAAGTTGAAATGTTATCAGTGAGTTTGTAGCCGATTCCAGGGACTGCCTGCAACTGCAGGGTGGTGACCTCACGGGATTTTAATTTTTTTCGTATGTTGGCAATATGCATCACCAGCGCTTTGGTTTGGGAATTCGGGTCATACCCGAGTATTTTTTCCAGAATAATCCCATGCGGAACCACTTGATTGATATGTTCGGCAAGAAAATACAGGATATTAAATTCTGTTTTTGTCAGCACCACTGTTGAACCGTCACCCAGTGAAACTTCCCTGGCAAGCGGATCGATTGTCAGTGGCGCGATGGTGATGGTTCGAGGACTGCCGGCGGATTGCGCATTTTCTCTCCGTTGCAGGATGACCCGAACCCTGGCATATAATTCCCGCAGGCTGAAGGGCTTGGTAACATAATCATCGGCACCGACGTCAAAACCCTTTAACTTTTCTTCAACCCGTTTTTTCTCAGTCAGCAGTATCACCGGAATGGTGATGTTGTCCCGGCGCAGTTTTTCCAGCAGCGTCAATCCATCAATATAGGGAAGAATAACATCAAGGATAATAATATCCGGGTGAAATGAAGAGATCATCTCTAAGCCCTGATTTCCATCTTCAGCAACCGCAACCCGCATCCCTTGGGATGAAAAGAAAAAACGCAGCATTTCAGCAATGCCGGCATCATCTTCGATGATCAGGATATTGAAAGATTGTTGTTTGAGCATGATAGAAAAAGGCCAGGTTTTGTTTTAGCTCTTTTGGCGCAGTGGAATCAACCGGCCATAATTCCGGTTACTTAACATTACACCCTATCCGGAGGCCTTGCAAGTTGTTTTCCCACGGCACCGGGGAAGATACTCCATTTCCAGTCGATGTGACGAGCCGAGAGGGTAGAACACTTAATGGAGAGAGAAGTTTACCTGGAGTAACCAACCCCGCTCAGTACGGCATAGCCGATGAGCCAGAACACCATGAACAGGAGTACAAGTTTTCGCTGTCTTCCCTGTCGGGGAAGAAAAAACAGGGCGATGACTAAAGAGGCCGGTACAAGTACTCCCGCCCAAAGTGGAGGAAAATAACGTAACAGCTCCTGCAGCCCTAAAAAGAACCAGGGGCCGGCAATATGGGTCAGGCCGATCCGATCGGGCTCCATGGGCGCGGTGAGCAGTATGGATCCGGCAAATACGGCAAGAGTCAGGGGGACATGCCGACGGAAAGAGGAACGGTATTTTCGTAGGTGTGGCCAGAGACAGAGACATCCCAGCGTCATGAGACCTATCAAATGGTTGGCATATACTTTAAGAATGTTGTTTGCTGAAATATCAAAGAGAAGAGTGTTGAGCGATTTGCCGATACCGGGAATGGAAAGGGCAATGTGCTCGGCAATGACCCCTGCCGCCGCTCCGGTAGCGTCACCCCGCAGCACATATCCGGTAAACAGCAGAAGGACGGCAATGGGGACAAGAGCAGTCAGTCTGATCCACGCGATCCTACCGAATCCGGGTTCCCTGTTGGCTATAACGGCGGACAGGTGACAGAGAAGCAGGAAAAAAAAAGCCTGACTTGAATAATAATGCAGGGACCGCCAGAAGGAACCATAGGGAACGATCAGCTCCAGGGTGGCTGTCGAGTAGAAAGGATCAGCCGGATTGTATTGAAGGGCCAGGATAATCCCGGAGAGGATGGAGATGTAGAGACAAATCAGAGAACGGCCACCCCAGCGGGCTTGGGTGAAAGCCCGTATGACCTTTTTTCCGATTAGTGCCATTACAGGGTAACGACATAGTTTTTGATCGTGCCGTCGTTCTTTTTTTGGATCTCGACGGCAAGGGCGGGTAAATTACGTTTTGCCGGACCATGCAGGACCTTGCCCCGACGGGTAAACCGGCTCTGATGGCAGGGGCATTCAATGATCTGTTTGTCTTCCAGGTAGGAGACACGGCAGCCAAGATGGGTGCAGGTACGGGAAACGGCGAAAGGTCCAGCCGGATCGGTAAAGAGAATAAAGTCGCGTCCGGCATGATAACCGGAGATCGGCAACGGTGCGGTAACGGTTACATAGCGGGGCTTAGGCGGAATCTTATAGCCTAAAAAGCGGAGCAGGGGATAGACCAAGGAAAGAGAGATGGCTGTGACTGTCCACTTCAGACAGTGGTCAAGAAAATTTCGACGCTTTTTATGGATGTCGGACTCGGTCGTTTTTGTCGGCATGATATTTATTCTGTAAAGCCTGTCGGACATGGTCCGGAACCAGGCCGCTGATATCCCCATGATGCTTTGCCGCATCTTTGATAATGCTTGAGCTGATGTAAATCCAGCGTAAACCGGTCATGAGGAAAACCGTATCTACCTCGCGGGCAAGTTTTCTGTTCATCAGGGCCAGCTGAAATTCATAGTCAAAATCGGACACGGCCCGCAGACCACGAACAATGGCGCAGGCTTTCTGAGATGCAGCATAATCGACAATAAGGCCGTCGGTGGCGTCAACACCCACCCTGTCGTCATCAGGGCCAAAGCACTCCTTTATCAACCGGATGCGTTCCTCAAGAGGAAATAACGGCTGTTTGCCGACATTGATGGCCACGGCGATTATGATCCGGTCAAAAAGATTCAGCGCCCGTTCAACAATGTCAAGATGACCGTTGGTAATCGGGTCAAAGGTGCCCGGATAGACGGCTACGGTAGGTTCGGAAGAGTGGATTTTCGGACAGTGTGTGAGCGGGCACATGATTCATTTAGCCGAAAATAGCCCACAAACGATGTCGTTTCGGGATATTTTCATCATTTGTTGTCGTTATGGCTGCTCAATATGGTCCAGCCAAGCTGGTTTACGGGAAGAGGGAGTATACAGCCAGATGCCGGTTTCACCATAACGGCGGCTGTCCCTGAGTTGTAGCCGTTTCAGTTTATCAGGCAACAGTTGGTTCTTCTTCTCCTCAACAAGAATAACTCCATTGTCTGTAATGAGTTCAGAATCTTCTACCATTTTCAACAGGTTTTCCGCCAGCTTTTTTTCATAGGGAGGATCGAGGAAAACCAGGTCAAAAGAAACGTCGGCGGGCAGGTGTGTCTGCAGCCAAGCAAGATTTGATCTTCGGGTCAGGTCGAGTTGAAAGGCCCGTGCCCGGGCATCGGGAAAACAGTGCAGCAGGTTGTGGGCAAGGATCTCGAGAGCCTTGCGGTCACGGTCGACAAAAACCACCGACCTGGCCCCCCGGCTTAAGGCTTCAAGCCCATAGGATCCGGTTCCGGCAAAGAGGTCAAGGACATTTGCCCCGATAACGTGATCAGCCAGGATGCTGAAAACCGCTTCCCGGACGCGGTCGGTAGTAGGCCGCAGGGTACGGTTTTCCGGCCGTGGTCCCTTCAGGGTATGTCCTCTGGCGGTGCCGCCGGTGATCCGCATGAAACTTTTCTCCAACTTCAATCAATGGGGATGTATTGCAGTCACAGGCCGGAAAGGTTGAGAATAATCCGGAGGCAAAGTGACCATGGATACCGGTAAGGTCACCCGTATATACGTTATGAAGGATCAGGAATTCTGCTTCTCCGCAAGGCGGGCCAAGATGGTTTCCCCGGCACGGACATGCTTCTGCAGGTCGACTTCAGCCCTTGTACCGGGTGGGAGGTATAGATCGACCCGTGAGCCGAAGCGAATGAGGCCGTATCGCTCACCGGCAGCTACCTTATCATTGTGTTCCGCCCGACAGACAATACGACGGGCAATAAGACCTGCTACCTGGACAACGGTGTAAGGGATGCCTGCTGCAGTGACCAGAGAAACAGCGCAGTATTCATTATGCAGGGCCGCTTTGTCCTTGTCGGCGGAATAAAATTTTCCCGGTTTAAAAGAGACGTTCCGGACCGTACCCGTAAGAGGAATACGGTTAACATGGACGTTAAAAATATTCATGAATATTGAAATTTTCAGACTTTTTCCGGTGAAAAAACGGTCATCTTCGATCTCTTTGATGCAAATGACCTTGCCGTCCGCCGGACAGATCACAGCCTCCGGATCATTCGGGGTAACCCGGGCAGGATCACGGAAAAAATAGATGATAAATACTGTGACGATCAAACCGACCAGGGCAAGCACAATCGGTCCGGTCAGGGCCAGGATGAAGGTAAAAAATCCGGCCAGGGCGATAAAGGGATATCCTTCCCGGGCAAGGGGCACATGTTGTTGTTTCATAGTATATGTTCAGGCGGAATGAACAGGCAGGAGAAAAGAGACAAGGCACGGCGCCTTGCCATGCCTTGTCTTTTGCCGGAGAAAATCATCCGGAAATATTCCATGGCCAATTAGTTTTTCGGCGCCCTGGCCATGGCAATTGTTCCCGTGCGGATAATTTCCTTGATACCGATAGGGCGGAGGATATCAATGACGGCCTTGATCTTGCTTTCCGGCCCCGTAATTTCAACGGTGTATGTCGTCGGGCTGACGTCAACAACTTTACCGCGAAAAATATCGATGATGCGCAGAACCTCGGCCCTGGTTGTTGCCTCGGCCTTGACACGGATAAGCACCATCTCCCGTTCAACAAATTCACCCTCCGTGATGTCGGTGACCTTGATGACATCAATCAGTTTGTGGAGTTGTTTGGTAATCTGTTCAACAATGGCGTCATCTCCGCGTGTGACCAGGGTCATGCACGAAACCTTGGGATCCAGGGTTTCCGCCACACAGAGGCTTTCAATGTTAAAACCACGACCGCTGAACAGGCCGGTCACCCGGGAGAGTGCGCCCGGTTTATTCTGCAGTAATACGGAAAGTGTATGTTTCATTGATTTTTCCTGTATCAAATATTCGTAAATTGGACCGTCTCGGGTTGTTCTCAGACAAGCAGCATTTCCGTTGTTGCCTTACCGGCCGGAACCATGGGAAATACTCCTTCTTCCCGGCTGATGGCAAAGTCCATGATAACCAGCTTGTCTGTGGCCAGGGCCTCTTTAATGACTGGTTCAACTTCATCTTTTTTCGTTGCCCGCAGGCCGACGGCTCCATAGGCCTTGGCCAGTTCGACAAAGTCCGGGGTGATCTCCATAATCGTGGCCGAATATCGTTTATTATAAAACAGTTCCTGCCACTGGCGAACCATGCCCAGGTAGCCGTTATTGAGGATGGCGACCTTGACCGGTGCGTTATATTGGCGGGCAGTCGCAAGTTCCTGGATATTCATCTGAATGGAACCATCGCCGGCAACATCAATAACGGTTTTATCCGGAAAGGCCAGCTTGGCGCCGATGGCAGCCGGGAGACCATATCCCATGGTGCCCAGGCCGCCTGAGGTCAGTAGTCGTCGTGGTTCGTTGAATTTGTAGAACTGGGCGGCCCACATCTGGTTCTGGCCGACTTCGGTGGTAATAATCGCATCTCCGCCCGTCAATGTATTGAGGACTTCTATAACATACTGCGGCTTAATAATGTCGCCTTCTTCGTGATAGGTCAGAGGATGCTTTTCATTCCATTGGTTGACCTGCTCAACCCAGGGTTTATGTTTTTCCTTGATTACTTTTCTGTCAAACTGTTTTGAGTCGTCAAACCAGCTGTTCATTGCCCGCAGGGCATGTTTGCAGTCGGCAACAATTGGAATGTCGACATCAACATTTTTACTGATGGAGGTAGGATCAATGTCAATATGGATAATCTTGGCATGGGGTGCAAAGGCATCCAGTCGGCCGGTGACGCGGTCGTCAAAGCGGGCACCGACGGATATCAATAAATCGCTCTTGGCCACGGCCATGTTGGAGGCATAACTGCCGTGCATGCCGAGCATGCCCAGGGACAGCGGATTGGTTCCCGGAAAACCGCCAAGCCCCATAAGGGTCATGGTAACCGGTATGCTCAGCTTTTCGGCCAGCTCGGTGAGCTCCTTGTTTGCATTAGAGAGGATAACGCCGCCGCCGATATAGAGCACGGGACGCTTGGCCTTCAGGCACGCTTTGCAGGCCTTTTCCACCTGGCCGGGATGGGGATCGACTGTAGGCTGGTAGGTCTTCATCTTGATTGGCTTTTTCTCAGGAAAAGACATCATCGAGGCAACGACGTCTTTGGGCAGGTCAATAAGTACCGGCCCCGGCCGTCCGGAAGATGCAAGGTAAAAGGCCTCGCGAATGGTTGCCACCAGCTCGTCCGGGTCGCTGACCAGGTAATTGTGTTTGGTACACGGGCGGGTGATGCCGACGATATCAACCTCCTGGAAGGCATCATTGCCGATCAGGGCCCTGGGCACCTGGCCGGTGAAGACAACGACAGGAATGGAGTCCATATAGGCGGTGGCAATGCCCGTTACCCCGTTTGTTGCCCCCGGGCCCGAAGTAAGCAGGGCTACCCCGACTTTGCCGGTAGCCCGTGCATATCCGTCGGCGGCATGAACGGCGCCCTGTTCATGCCGGACAAGAACGTGTTTGATATCGGAATCGAGCAGTTCATCATACAGATCAATAACTGCGCCCCCGGGAAATCCGAAAATTGTATCAACTCCTTCTTCCTGCAGGCATTTTATTATTGCCTGCGAACCTGTTATTTTACTCATCGGGTTATCCTTTTACGTTATTGGCTCAGACACATGGCAGCCGGGTTGGGGTAAATATATATCTGTAATTCAGGGGACGGATTGTCTTTGTGTAAACACGATGAAGAACATTCCGCTTGAATAGTATGAAGAGTAACGGCGGAATATATAAAAAATGAAATATCCTGTCAAGGTCTAAAGGGTTTGTCAGGAAAGAGAATCCTTCCTGTTAGTGAAAGAAAATAATCAGGATAACCGGGTTGCAGAATCAAGTGAAATTTCTGTATATTCGATTTCACCTTTCATCCTTTTTCTGAACAATGATGGTAATATACCGGGGCAATGGGAACGTTTATTTGCCCAGTTTATTCAGGTCTCTGATCTGTTGTGGGGTCAGGTCGGGTAGGGCATCGTGGACCATGTCGTGGTTTGTCCGCTCTTTAAGCCATTTATGCTCATCGTAGGCACGCTGCCGTTCTATACCAAGTTGCTGTTGACGATAATTGCTTAACCATTCACTTTTGCATTCATCATGGCCATCATCCCAGCCCTGTCGATAATCATCAGTTTGCCGATAAGCCTGCACATTTTTATGGAACTGGGAAAACATATCCCCAGCTGATTTTTTGCCGCTTGCGCATCCATCATCAAATCCCCGGGCATACTCAGGTGAGGCGCCTTCCTGCATTAAACGCCGCCCTTCGGACCCGCAACCGAGAAGAAGCACGGGAAGCAGGCAGAAAATGATAAAGAAAACTATTCGTTGTGCTGAAAATAGTTGGGGTATCATGTGTGGATCCTCCTTGGAAAGGAATTGTCTTATAGTGCATACCGTCGACGTTGAAAAAATATCAGAGTTGATCCGCCCAGATAATGGTATTAAACCAGTAATGATGCCGTGCCGGCAGCCAGCCGTTCTGGGTGTTGAACAGTATCCAGGTATTAAGAAAATTCAGGATGTCGGCATCACCTTTGCGGATGCCGAAACCTTCCGCATGCTTTGTAATTGGGGCAATATCAGGCTGAAAGATAACATCCTTGTGTTGATTGATCAGATAGCCTGTTTTCGGCGTTGAAGAAACAATGGCATGGAGTTTTCCTTTGAGCAGGGTTGTGATGAGCTTATCTTCCGATGAAAAGGTTTTGATGGTTGCCCTGGGAAACCGTCGGCGGATGGGTTGTTCGCCGATGGAGTCTTTGACCACCCCGATGGTGGTTGTTTTTTCGTTAAACGGTTGTCTGCCGTGAAATTTTCCTGCAAGATGTCTGTTTGCCAGCAAGATGCTGGTGCTGTGGCTATAGGGTTTTGAGAAGTTAATCAAAAGGGCCCTTTTTGGTGTCAGGGACAGGCCGGAAATAATGATGTCGTATTTATCCATAAGCAGGCCGCTTAGAATTGAAGGCCAGGAAGTTTCGATAAATTCAGGGGTGACCCCGATATCTTCGGCAAGTTTTTTGGCGACATCAATTTCATAACCTATAAGGTGGCCCTTGTTTCCATGCATAATCCAGGGAACAAAAATCGACACCCCCACACGCAATGTACCGCGGGAGCGAATAGTCTGCAGTTGATCAGAGCTTTTGAAAATGAGTTTTTGGGCGGGTTGCTGCTGCAGTTCCGCCTTTTTTTCCGTATGACGTGCACAACCGGAGAGGATGACGATAAAAAAGAGCGGAAACAGGCAGCAGTGGATATGGAAAAAGTGTTTCATGGGGCTTTTTCTCCCTAAATTGACGTGTTGTGAGGAATTGATCAACGAATACGAACATAATGGATCTGATTATGATAATCACCCTCCCAGGTTGCTATCAGGCCGTTGCGGCTGGGTTTAATCGTATATCTCGTCCCGTTGATTTCCAACATTTGGCCGTTAAATGATCCATTTACTTTCCGGCCGTTTTCATCTCCATATATCTGACCTGATGGTGTGATCGTCAATTCTATATCGCTGTTATGCCTCTGGTCGTATCCCTGGAATGTGCCGATGGCCCAGGATGGTACGGCCGTTGTTGCCATATTCCGCTGATTATATGATGTATTTGTGTTAACGGATGAGTTACTGCCTGCAGATGAAAATAATGCGCCGAGAATTGCTGCTCCTGCCGCAACTCCGAGGGCGGCACCGACATTTGAGTGATCCTTATGATGGTGGGATGAGTGATGATAGTTATTTCGTCCATAGCCGTCATCCCAACCTCCATATGCCTCATCGACTATAAAATCGGCACGACAACCCTTGTCAACCCACACTCCCTGGCCGTCATATCCCCAGGTTTCACCCTCGTCACAGGGTCGACTCGACATCTGATGTACCAGTCTCACTCTGCCGCCGGTATAGATACGACAATACTTATAACCGTAATTTTTGCTGCCGCAGGTGATATGGCGTTCGTTGGCCATGGCTGCCGGTGCGGTTGTCAAGGTAAGTCCAAAGACAAGCGTTACCACGAGAGAGTACAGGCGGATACATTGAGAATTCATGAACAAGCCTCCGATAATTTGCATGTGCATATTGGTAAGGGATTAAGGAAGAAAATATCCCATCCTGCCTGCCTTTCACGCCTTGAATCTGTAGTAAAATTATTCAATTCAGGAGAAAGATAACGACGCATATACAATATACAAAAGAATAGGAATTACTCTTGAAGGTAAAGGATTTTTTCTAAAATGCAATGAAAAAGTGGCTGTCTTTTGGTTCTTTTCCCGCAATGGAAAACACAACTGCCCTGCCTCATTGCGTCATGAAGTCATCGAAAGGGATATTTTGGGGCTCCCGTTCATATAAACCAGCATGGCTGGACCGGATTATACTGTCCCGGCCACAAAGAATGATGAAAATAGTCCGAAATGACACAGCTCCGTGGGCGATTTTCGTATAACAAGGTTTGCTTTAGAATACCAAACGGGTATTGTCGGAGGATCAGGGCCTCGGGAGAAAATAATTATCTCATCCTGCTTGTCGTTTACTTCAGCGCATTTGTTGTAAAAAGGTTAGATATTTCCAATATGCGCCCTTTTTATACACCTTGAATCCGAGGTATGTATGACTCTCACACGTAAACACTTTGATGACCGACAACATCTCTCCGTCGCTTTGGCCGATCATGTTGGAAAATTGCTGATCCGTGCCGTTGCAAAAAAGGGGGCGGCAAGTATGGCGGTCTCCGGTGGCTCAACGCCGAAACCTCTTTTTGAGCGCCTGTCCAGGCTTGATATTCCCTGGGAGTATGTCACCATCTCCCTGGTGGATGAACGGTGGGTGGCAGTGAATGATGAAGACTCCAATGAGCGCTTGGTTCGGACCCACCTGTTGAAAAATCGGGCTGCAAAGGCAGCCTTTATCGGTATGAAGAATGAGGCCTTGACTGCGGTCGCAGGAGTGCAGCAGTGTGAACGGCGCCTGCAGCAGGTGCCCCGGCCCTTTGACCTGGTGATTCTCGGTATGGGCAATGACGGCCATACCGCCTCTCTGTTTCCCGGCGCCCGACAACTTGCCGCGGCAACGGCCATGGATTCGGGAAAAATATGCATGGCGGTTACCCCGCCTGCTGCCTCCCACGACCGTATGACGCTGACCCTGCCGGCAATCCTTGCCGCAGATCGGATCTTTCTTCATATAGTCGGAGCCGAAAAGCTGAAGGTCCTGAATCAGGCCCTGGCCGCCGGTTCGCCGGAGGCCATGCCCATACGTTTTATTCTCATGCAGGAGCAGGTACCGGTAACTATCTACCATGCCCCATGATTTTTTTTTAAAAAACCCTATACCTCTTCCTTTACCCCGACTGCCTGACGACAGGGCAGGGTGAAAGAGAAGACCGCGCCGCCGTCTGTATTGTTCTCCGCCCATATTCTGCCGTCATGGTCGCTTATGATCTGTCGGCAGATGGCCAGACCCAGACCGGTGCCGCCGGAGCCGGTTTTGGTTTGGGAACTCTGGATAAACTTATGAAAAATCGTCTCACATTCATCTTCAGGGATTCCGACCCCCTGGTCCTTGACCATGACTTTGAGAAAGCGTTGGTCATTTTCCAACACCATACAGGTCTCAAAAGTAATCCGTCCGCCGGGTTTGGAGAATTTCACGGCGTTTGACAGCAGGTTGCGCAGCACCTGGTCGATTCTGTCCCGGTCAAAGAACAGGCGCCTGCATTCCGGCCCGATTTGTTTTTTTATGCGAAGCTGTTTTTCCTCGGCAACCGGAGTAAACTCGGCCACCACAATATCGATCTGTTCTTCTATGTCATTAAGCCGGTGCGTATAGTCCATTTTGCCCGATTCCAGCTTGGCCAGATCAAGCAGATCGTTCAACAGGGCCATCAGCCGTTCACCGCAGGCATCGATTTCCGTATAGTATTCCAGGAGTTTTTCCCGTGAGACCTTGTCGATGCGTTTTTTGCCGAACTGGGCGTAACTGAGAATTCCATGCATGGGAGTACGCAGTTCATGGCTCATGTTGGCTAGAAATTCCGTTTTCGCCCGGTTGGCAAATTCCGCTGCATCCCTGGCAGCAACGGCCTCCAGTGTCATTTCCTCCAGTTCCCTGTTCTTGGCCGCGATTTCCATGGTTCGTTCCCTGACCTTTTCCTCCAGCTCCCGGCGGTGGTCGGCCAGCAGGAGGTCCCGCTGTTCGATTTCCGTGAGCATATTGTTGAAGGCATCGGCAAGAAGACCGAATTCGTCTTTTCGGTTTTGTCGCATGCGATGGGTGTAGTCTTTTTTGACCGTGACATATTCCATTGTATTGACAAGGTCCAGGAGAGGTGCGGAAAAGACCTTCTGCAGAATTGCCGCCAGGACAACGACAACGCCGAAAATCAAGAAAAATGCGCCTGCCAGGGAACTGTAATAACTTCTCAACAGGGCCCGAACCTGATTCATATTGTCAACAAGATGAATAATGCCGATGGTTTCACCATCTTTTGTCAGTTTTTTAAAGAGATGCAGGTGGCCCGCTGGATCAATGGAATGGATTTCAGCAGCTTCGCTCCCAGACAGTATTTTGTCGACAATCCGTTGGTGCGCACGTTTTCTGACACCAGTCGCCTGCCATGGAGCATCTCCGGAACTCCACCTGGCAAAAACCCGGCCCTGCCGGTCGTGAATACATGCCCCTATGATGTCCGGTTTGATCTTGAGTGATGCCAGAATCTTTTCGGCCGCATCTTTGTCCTGGAAGAGAATGGCGGCGCTGCTGTGCCATCCTGCCATATCGGCCATGGAGCGAAGTCCGTCGATTGCCGCTTCCGTGGCAAGGCGTTTTTCCTTGATTCCCACCAGACCCAGGGCAAAAAGCAGGGTGATCGCCGCAGTACAGGCCATGATGAGAATTAATTTTACCCGGATGGGCAGATCATTCAATCGCAGGCTCATTGTTCGTGTTCTCCCTTGGACGGATGGACGATGGCTGCCAGCTCAAGAAGAGAGGAGCTGAGCTTGAGGCCTGATCTGCGGACAGCATCAGGATTGATGCGAAAGCGTATCCTCCCCTGCTTGAGAAAAAAGGTTATCATCCCGCCTGCCCGGGTGAATTCGCCCGTTTCTCCTATGGTCAGGACCGGCCTGCTTTTGACGGCTTCCATAATTCTTTTCATGTTGGCCCTGGTTTCCCTGTTCACAAACAGCAGGTCACAATCCGTAAGGCCGGCGAGGTTGTCTACCCATTTAAGTTTAATGGTTCTGCCCTTGACGGTTTTTCCACCAATTCCGGCAAATGATTCAAGTATTGATGCATCACCCATGAGGCAGAGGCACATGGTGTTTTTCTTTTGCCTGGAAACGGAATCCTCGGGCCAGCGGGTGAATTTGGCAAAGTTTCGCACCATGGCCGCTTTAACGGTATATTCCGAGTCGACCTCTGCCGAGACAACCGTGGTTCCTGCCTGGATCGTCAGCAGGAGAATAATGGCAATGATGATGGGATAAAAAGGTATTTTCATGCAGGGCGGGAACTGTATATTTCGCTGTCGGACAATGTTTCGTTGTCGGGAAAGGGAAATTGCCGAAAAATTACTTTCATCACCAATGATATCTCAGGTTGAGAAAGACGCTTGGTTGAACACTGACCGGGGTTGCAATGATCGAGGGAACATTCCACTCCACGCCGCTGTTAAATAGGTTCTTGAAACCGGCAGAAAGCGTTCCCTGCGATGAAAAGTGGTAATTTATGCTGCCGTCGGCCCGAAAATGACCATCCGTCCGCCGGGGGGGTGCATATTTTGTGGTAACGTTATTGTCGTGAGACGGCTCGTAAAGAAAAAACAGGGAAAGATCCAGCGCGTCACTGAAGGTGTAGCGACTGTTCAGGGTGATTTTATAGTCGGGCGCATACTGGTCATTGATATTTCCCCGATAAATGGAGTCCTGTTCTCTGGAGTGCCTGTGAAACCAGGTCAGGCCCAGGTCTGAATGCAGGGCCTTGCCGACATCCATTCCCAGGCTCATCTCTGCGCCCCATGTCGTTGATTTGATATGGTTTGTGTAGAGCTGGTCAATTCTGGTCATGGGCCCCATTTGAGTAATGCACAGTGCCGTAGGATCAATAACAATTTCATCTCGTATCCGGCCGTAGAAGGTAGAGGCATCAAGAAAGACCCCGTCCCCAAGCAGCGAGCGGAGGCCGATTTCCCAGGAGTCATTTTTTTCCGGATCAAGCGCCGGATTGCCGGTCTGATAAATATATGTGTTGTCCTTGACTGCAGCCAGCCCGGAAATGTCGGTCATGAGATAGGAGGGAAACTGGTATGACCTGTTATAACTTCCCCAGACAAGGGTGTTTTTATTGAGATGATGCGATAGGCGAAAGGAAGAGGAAAACAGGCCGTTATTATCGTTAACAATGGTGAATCGTTCATAGCGCAGGCCGAGGTTAACGGTGGTTGTGTCGGTTAGGTGGCTTTCATGGTCAATGGTCAGGTTGACCAGGGAATCGGTGATTTTTTCGTGGCGTTGCTCCAGGAAGCGCTGGGGCGGAATCCTGGAGAGATAATGGCGGTAATTAACGCCGAACTGGGTCCGGTGACCAGGGGCAAAGAGATGGCTGTACCGCATTTCCACATCTCCCAGCCTTTGTTGGATACCCGGAGCTTCCGCAATGGCAAAATCGGTTGTATAGTTATGAATAAATCCCTTGGCGGAGAATTTGTCTTCCCCGAATGTTCGATTCAGGGAAATACTGCTGTCAAAGCCGTGATTTTTTTCATCGTCGACAATGCCTGTATAGCCGCCGGTGACATCGCTTGCCATATTGCCGAATACCCGTCCGCTCAGATTCAAATTCCAGTCGGCAAGATTGGTGTCGTAGCGTCCCGAAATGTAGCCGCTTGAATAGGTTGAGGGGTCATCTGACCATCCCTGATCCTGTTCCCCGTGTACGGACAATCGCAGGAAACCCGTCGACGTCACTGCATGCAGGCGAAAGGGGGCATGCAATCCGCCGCCTGCGCCGGCCCTGGCCACTGGTTCCGAGTCCGGCGTTCGGGTAATGATATTGATCACACCGCTGGAGGAGTTGGTGCCCCAGGTTGTACCGCCGTCCCCCCGGATGATCTCGATCCGTTCTATGTCCTCAACTGCAATCGGGAGCATGGACCAGAGCACATTGGCGGTGGTCTGGTTGTAGTACGGATTACCGTCGATCAGGACCAGAAGGTTGGTGTTGAACATCTGAATATCGTTGCGAATGGAGACAACGGTTTCCCTGCTTGATATCTGTTTGACGAAGACCCCGGGCACCCTGGCCAGCAGATCGGGAATGGTCTGCGCACCGGATCGTTCGATTTCCTGCCGGTCAATAACGGTGGTTGCCGCCGGCAGTTCAAAAAAGTGCTGGGGACGTTTGTTGAGGGTTTCTACCTTGACCTGAAGGAGTTGCTTGAGATCAAGATCATAAATGTCCCTGTCTTTTGTTCTTCCCGGAACGGGCCGGGAAAAGAAAGACAGGAGAAAAATCAACGCTGTTGCAGGTATTTTGTGTTTATTCATCATAATCTATGAAGAAGAGTACACATGAGGTTCCCATGGGTTACTTGCCCGTTTCGATGGCGGCTCTTTTGGGGAGAAGAACGAAAAAGGTTGCGCCGTCGTTTTCGTTGTTTTCCGCCCATATTTTGCCTTGATGGGCCTGAATGATCTGGCTGCAGATTGCCAGGCCGAGTCCGGTGCCGCCGGCGCCGCTTTTTGTGGTCGAGCTTTGAATAAATTTATCAAAAATTGTTTCAACTTCCGTTGGTGGAATACCGATCCCCTGATCGTGAATGGAAAACCTGAGGGCCGGTTTGGTGTTCGGTCCATGGGGAGCGAGGACGTCCTGCGCCACTTCAATGGTGATTTTTTTCCCGGCTTCGGTAAATTTCAGGGCATTGGAGAGCAGGTTGCGCACAACCTGGCCGATACGGGTATCATCAAATTTTCCAATGAGCGGTGTTTCCGGCGCCTTGAGGATGAGCTGGATGCCTTTTTCTTCGGCGGCCGCGTTAAATTCTGTAACCGCCTCCTTAATGGTACTGGTGAGGTCATGCTCTTCCATGGCATAGCTCATGTTGCCGGATTCTAATTTGGCGAGATCAAGGAGGTCGTTGAGGAGCAGGGTCAACCGTTCGCCGCTGTCCCTGATTTCCTGGAAATATTCGGAAAGTTTTTGTCGGGGAACCTTATCGATGCGCCGCAGGCCGAAATTGGCATAGCTGAGAATGGCGTGCATGGGGGTGCGCATTTCATGGGACATATTGGCGAGAAATTCAGATTTCGCCAGGTTGGCTTGATGTTCTTTTTGCAGGGCTTTCCGGAGCTCTTCCCTTACGTGCAGCAGGTCAAGGTGCTGCTTGATCCGTATTCGAAGAAGTTCCGGCTGTACCGGTTTGGAGATGTAGTCTATGGCGCCGAGGCTGAGGCCCTTGTATTCCCCGCCCTTTTCGAGAAGAGAGGTGAAAAAAATAACCAGGATGTCCTGAGTGTCAGGGTTTTCCTTGAGCCGCCGGCATACTTCGTATCCATCCATCCCAGGCATGACGATATCAAGGAGGATAAGTTGCGGCTGGGGATGGGCTGCGGCAATGTGTAATGCCTGGGCGCCGTTTTCCGCCAGGCTCACCCTGTATTCATCTTCAAGCAGCAGGTTGAGATACACCCGATTGGTTTCATTGTCCTCGACGACAAGAATATGGTCTTTGTTCATGATTGATCCGGATTGGCGTTCATTTTTGTCCAAAGGGAAAAATAATCAGGCCTGGCGGCATGGTTGCACGCTTTTCAGGGCTTCGAGGAGTTCATCCATGCCGAATGGTTTGGATAAATACTGATCAGCGCCCGCTGAAAAACCGTTGTCTATTTCATTTTGCATGGCCCTGCCGGAAAGCATGATTATTTTCGTTGCCTCGTATTCGGGACTGTTTTTTATCCGCCGGCATACCTCATATCCGTCCATTCCCGGCATCATAATGTCGAGAAGAATAACATCAGGTTGAAATTCCGGTAGGATGGCCAGGCATTCTTCACCCGACGTTACCGAAGTCGTTGTGTATTCATCTTCAAATTCAAGAATTTCAAGAAGAATTTTTATATTGGTCTGTTCATCATCGACGATGAGCACTTTTGTTTTTTGTTCCATTTTTTTCCTTATTTTTTCTTATCCTTTTCCTGCCATCAGGTTGAAGCATTTAAATATGTCGAATACTGTTTATCTTCTTCCATGATATGGTCAAGCAGCCAGTCCCGCAGGAAACGGTAAAATTCAGGACCGATGGTTTGTTTATCGGTCGATTGTTGTATTTTCTTTATTTATGCGGAGTTCTGTTTTAATTACACTTTAAAAGTTGATGAAAGATGGCGAAGATTTTCAGCCATTTTGGAAAGTTCCTGAACGCTTTCCCTAACCTGTGACCCAGATGTTGTCATTTCAAGAGCGGCACTGTTAACTTCGGCGATGTCTTGGGCAATTTCAGCGGAAACAGTTGAACTTTGGGCAACATTTTCCGTGACTTCCTGCAGGCCAATGTTTGCCTGCTGCATGTTCCCCGCAATTTCACCGGTGGTAGCGGTTTGTTCTTCGACTGCGGTGGCGATTGTTGCGACGATTTCATTTACCTCGTTGATGGTTAATGATATCTGGCTTATTTGACTTACCGTGTCCGTTGTTGAGTCCTGGATGCCTTCGATTCTTGAACGGATTTCCCGTGTGGCCTCTGCTGTTTGCTTTGCCAATTCCTTGATTTCGTTGGCCACGACAGCAAATCCCTTGCCCGCTTCTCCAGCCCTGGCCGCTTCAATGGTGGCATTCAGGGCCAACAGATTTGTTTGATCAGAAATTTCAGTAATGGCTTCTGTAACCTTTCCGATTTCATTGGCGGCAGATCCTAGTTTGCCGACTTTATCAGAAGCCGCTTCGACATCCTTGACCGCTGTTTCGGTTATAATGCTGGCTCTTGATGTATTTTCGGAGATTTCATTGACTGCGCTTGTCATTTCTTCTGTTGCGGAAGTAACAATACTGATATTGGTGGTTGCCTCTTCTATTGCTGCGGCTACGGAGTTCATATTGGCGCTCATCTCTTCTGCCGCCACTGAAACCGTTTCAGCCTTTCCTGACGTCTGTTCTGCGCCGGTGGCAACCTGTTCAGATATGGCGGAAAGTTCTGTCGAGGATGAGGCCAGTGTGTTCATGCCATTTGTGATTCCCTTGATCATTGAACCCGTATTTTCAACAATTAGATTCATTGATGCCGCCAATTGGCCGATTTCATCCTTTTGTTGTATTGACAACTTGTGTCTAAAATCTCCCTGGGCCAGGGACTCCGCAAAATTCTTTCCCTTGACAAGAGGGGGAGAAATTAATCGAGTCAGGAAGAGAGTTAATCCTATTCCAAGGCCAAGGGATATTATCGTACCGATGATCAACGCCTTTTTCATTGAATGGACGGCATTGAGTGATTCTTTGCCTCCTCGGGTGATTGCCTCGATTCCATCTATATTGATTTTGTTTGTCAGAGAAATGATTGCATTTCCCTGTTGTACTATTGTCCGATGTAAATGGTCTGAATATTTATCATGTAATTGACGATTAATTTTTAAATAAGACATCGTCAAATTTTCTATATTTTTTATATCTTCTGCCATTGTCGAGAGAGAGGAGTGTTTGTCTGTTAGATTTGTTGAATCTTCCAGCAGGTGACGGGTGTGGTCAAAGTCGGATAAAGCCTTGTTGAAAATGGATTGCTCTCTTTTTGCTGCATAGAGCAGGAAAAGAGAATTCGCTTTACTAAAGCTGCGTGTGATCTGTCCTGTCAACTTGATGGCAGGTATGTATTCTGAAACAATATTTTGGGAGTCCTTCTTGACTAGAGATAGATACGTACTGTTAATGACTCCCATGGACAAAATTACCAGTAAAAGGAGGCCAAAACCAAATCCAAGTTTGTATGACATTTTAAGATTTTTCATTTATTACCTCATAGATTGATGGGGTTATCAAAAGATAAAACCGAATCCAAACAACCATCAACTACGAGGGGACGGGTGAAGATCTCGGCACTTAAATTGCTGGTTAAATCTGATACGTTTTAAAGACGATGGGTATATGGTATGGAATTGTTATGGACTAAACCTGACCCGCAAGCAGGTATACATCCTGTTTATCAATTCAATCAGATGACGATGCTCGTTGTCAAACTTCTCAATCCCGACCGAATAGGAATTTCTCCATTTATAATGAGTGGCATGGATGTATTCTCCGGATATGTTGTTCAGGGTCCTGATGATTTCCAAAAGCAGGCATGGAAAAGGTCATCATCACAGGGGAAGAATTATAAAAGAGTACAGGTCTCTTTGTCGCGTTCACTGAACTCAAAACTGTTTATTTCGATAAAGTCATCGCTGTTTTTTCGTTTTATCCGCTCAAACTCATCTCTATGTTGTAAAAAAAGGTCGGTCAAGATCGGATCAAAATGTTTTCCACGTTCTTTTTCGATGATGTCAAAGGCAACACTGAATGGATATGGGTCTTTGTAGGGCCTTCTGGATGTTAAGGAGTCAAAAACGTCGGCTATGGCGACGATGCGACCTTCCAGGGGTATTTCCTCGCCGCAGAGCCCCGCCGGATATCCGCTGCCGTCCCACTTTTCATGGTGGGTCAGGGCAATATCTCTGGCCATGCGCATAAGCGGGGAATCATGACCATCCAGCAGGCGGGCGCCAAGGATCGTATGGCCAGTCATTATTTCCCATTCTTCCGCTGTGAGCTTGCCGGATTTCAATAAAATGGCATCGGGGATTGAAATCTTGCCGACATCATGCATGGGGCTGGCATTGAGCAGCAGCTCCTGGCGCTTTTTGTCAAGGCCGTACAGTTGTCCGAGTTTCATACACATTTTACTCATGCGGATTATATGGTTGCCTGTTTCATTGTCGCGATACTCGGCGGCCATGCCGAGACGGCGAACGATTTCGAGCCGGGTGGCCTCCAGCTCGGCCGTTCGTTCAAGGACTTTCTGCTCCAGAATTTCATTCTGTTTTCGTATCCCGTCTTCCGCTTTTTTCATCCGGAACAGGGTGTTTACCCTGGCCTCAAGCTCTTCCTCGGAAAATGGTTTGGTCAGATAGTCATTGGCGCCGTGATTAAGAGCCCGGACAACATCTTCGGTGGTGTTTCTGGCGGTCAGCATCAGGACAGGGATGTGTCGAATGGCAGTATCTTCACGTAACCGGCTGAGCATTTCCATGCCGTCCATGACCGGCATCATGATGTCGAGAAGTATCACATCCGGCGAAAGGCTCCTGGCCATCTCCAGGCCCATCCTGCCGTTTTCGGCAGCCACTACCCTGAAATCAGCCATCTCCAGAATCTCCCGGCAGATTTTGATATTGCGTTCGTTATCATCGACAACCTGAATAAGTCCATTTTCCATGCTGTGCACCACATTATTTTTTCGTTTGTGTTGCATTTCCGGCCCCTTGGGGCCATACAACATTGAACAATATTTTTACCTTATATGAGTCCATCAATTTTGATCCGCCTCGAAAACCGGTAGGACAAAGGAAAATATTGTCCCGCCGTTCGGATTGCGGTGTGCGCTGATTGCCCCATGATGATCCTGAACAATCTGCCTGCAGATAGAAAGACCCATGGCCGTACCATAGGAATCACCTCTGGTCATACTGTTGTGGAGAAACTTGTCAAAAACCTGATTGATTTCTTCTTCTGGAATATCAATACCCTGATCAATGATGGATATTTCCACCATGTTTTCTTTCATTTTGTTTCCAGGCTGTTTTTGTATCCTTACCCGGATTGTGTCACCGGGACCGGAGAATTGAATGCCATTGATAACAAGTATGCGTACAACCCGGCTAAGCCATAATCGGTCAAAGAGAACCGGAACCGGTTGCTCAGGCGTACTTGTCATCAGGGCCATTCGTTTTTCCTCGGCGAGGTAGGCAAGTTCATCAACAACGGTTTCCACCTCACCGACGATATTTCTCTCGCGCAAATCATATTCCACCTTACCGGCTTCAAGCTTTGCCAGTTCCAGCAGATCGTTGAGCAGGTTGAGCAACCGCTTGCCGCTGCCTTCTATTTCATGAAAATATTCTTTCAGTTTTTCCCTAGGCGCCTTGTCAATGCGCTTCAGACCGAAACGGGCATAACTGAGAATACCATGCATGGGAGTACGTAATTCGTGGGAAATATTTGCAAAAAATTCTGATTTTGCCTGGGTGGCGACCTCGGCGGAAATCTTGGCCAGTTGTAACTTCGTTACCTGATTTTTGAGCTCATTCACCGTGTTCTGCCGACAAAGGTGATGATTGATTCTGTAGGCCAGGCATTGCCATTGCAGCGGAGGGGTAAAATAATCGTCCGCTCCGGACGCGTAGGCCCTGGCAACAAGGAATTCACTATCTTCCTGTATGAGCAACAGGACGGGTACGTTTTGTAGGCCGCTATGCGCCTTCAGCCTGTTGCAGGTGGTAAATACATCGTTGGGACACATCGTCGTGGCCATCAGAATCAGGTCAGGCCGAATTTGCTCTGCCGTTGCGATTATATCAGCACTATTGTCGGCTTGGACAATGACATGACCCTGTTGTTCAAGATGAGGTCCAAAACAGAGGACGTGTTCCGGTGGAATTCCTGTAACGAGAACCATGCCGCCGTTGATTTTTTCCGTCATTTTTCCCTATGGTTTGTCAGTGTTAATCATCTGTATTTGCACCATCTTCTCTAAAGCAGATAACATGCCGGACGCGGATTTTTGTGGTTGTTATTTTTTTTTAGTGTGTAAATTTAACTTGTTACAAGCTGTGATGGCAGGGGGAAGTATTGAGAGTCAGAGAAGAAAAGGGCAGGTTTTGAGAATATTCTCATATTATGTGAGAATATTTTCAAATCGTGATGGCGTCGTAAAAACTTCGATCTACTGCGTCGTGTGTCCCGGGGCGATTCACAACATACTACCTGTATAGTTGAGACCCGCCCCGGAACACTACTCCTCGGAGTCTCCGCTACGCTCCGCTTACCTGTATATCTATGTTTTTACTTAGCCATCTTTTAGAAGTTTGCGTACTTCTTACGGGTTCATCAATCGTGGTTGATCGCACAATGTGTGCAGGAGGAAGAGAGCGGATCTTTCAGTTGTTGGTGGCCGGTATTTTCGGGTCACCGGTAATCTTGAGTTTTTTCATTCGGTAGCGCAGTTTATGAGGGGCCATATCGAGGGTACGGGCTGCCTGGGTAATGTTGCCGTTTGTCTGCTGTAGGGCCTGTTCGATGATCCGTTTTGTTGCATTCTCATAGTCCAGGGTATTGGGGGCGGGAACAGGGGGTTGGGACTGTGCTGGTGATCCGGTTCGGGCAAAGGGGAGATGGTGGGGGAGAATTTCACCCCCGTTTTCAAGCAGGCTGATTCGTTCCATGATATTGCGCAGTTCCCGCACGTTGCCCGGCCAGTCATAGGTGAGAAGCAGGTTTTTTGCTTCCGGGGAAACAGAGGTGAATTGCTTGCCGGTTTTTTTATTGAACAGGGTAATAAACTGTTCAAAAATTGGAATGATGTCTTCGGGTCGCTCACGAAGGGGCGGCAGGGCAATGGAGATGACATTGAGCCGGAAAAAGAGATCCTGACGAAAGGTTCCGGCAGCCACGGCCTTTTCAAGGTCCAGGTTGGTGGCGGCAATGATTCTGGCTGTTACTTTGATTTTTTTATTGCCGCCGACCCTGTAAAAGCAGCGGTCTTCAAGGATGCTGAGAAGTTTTGTCTGGGCTGCAGGCGTCATGACACCGATTTCATCAAGAAACAGGGTGCCGCCGGCCGCTTCTTCAAAGCGTCCCATTCTGCCGCCCGCCCTGGCGCCGGTAAAGGCACCCCTGCCGTAGCCGAACAGCTCGCTTTCCACCAGTTCTCCGGCAATGGCACCGCAGTTGACGGTGATAAAGGGTCCCTCAGCCGCTGGAGAGGCGAAGTGGATTTGCCTTGCCAGCACTCCTTTGCCGGAACCGGTCTCCCCGGTAATGAGAACCGGTGTATCTATACTGTGGGCAACTTTGTCGACAATCTCCGTTATTTCCCGCATGGCCCGGCTGGTGCCGGTGAACATGGTGCCGTGCCGTTTACGTTCGCTTTCCTGGAGAATATGAAGACGATTTTTCAGGGTCCGGTTTTCCAGGGCATTGGCGACCGTTACCTGCAGGCCCCGGCCGTCGACCGGCTTGACCAGATAATCATAGGCGCCCAGTTTTACGGCATCGACAACGGTTCGTATCTCCTGGTAGGCGGTGACCATGATGACCACGGTATCAGGGGTTGCCTGTTTAATCCGTTTGAGCACCTCCAGTCCGTCCATATCGGGCAGGCCGATATCAAGAAGAACAAGATCGGGTTCGATCTTCTGCAGCAGGTTGAGGCCATCCGTCCCGTTTGCGGCTGCTTGCACCTCATATTTCTCCGACAGGATCAGGGCAAATGCCTTGCTGATACCTGCGTCGTCATCAATGATAACAATGGTCGCACTCATGGATTGGTCTCGTTTGTCTGCGGTTCCGGGGCAAGGGGCAGCTCAATGCAAAAAACGGTTTTTCCGGCCCTTGCGCTTTGACGGAAAATCCGGCCGCCGTAGCGGTTGACGATCAGGCGGGCAATGGTCAGGCCCATGCCGCTATTACCCTGTTTGGTTGAAAAAAAGGGATCAAAAATGAAATTTTTCAATTTTTCGTCAATACCCGGCCCGGTGTCGGTGCAGGTGATGACCACTTTTTCTTCGTTTTGAGCGGATTGCGTACGCGTAGTTGTCAGGGTCAGGGCGCCGCCGCCATTTATGGCCTCCATGGCGTTGCGGACAAGGGCGGAGATCGCCTGCCCGAGCTCTACCCGGTCACCCGCCACACAGGGAAGATCGGGCCGGGGAGAAAAATCTGTCTTGATGCCGGCCCGTTTTAGCAAGGGGGACCAGAGCTGCAGGATATCCTGGATCATAGCATTGATATCCACGGACAGGGCGGGGGAGGCGTTCCTGTCGGTAAACCCCAGGACTCTGGTGATGATATCGGTTACTGTACGGACATTGTTGTTGATGTCGGCAAGAAGTTCCAGTTCCTGTCCGGAGCGGGTAAAGCGTCTCTCGTCGGCAAGAATATCACTAAACAGCATGATGGAGGAGAGGGGATTGCGCACTTGGTGGGCGATTCCGCCCGCCAGACGGTCCAGGGTGCGGAACCGGTCAGCGAGCAGCAGGTGTTCTTCCATCATCTCCTGGCAGGAGATATTTCGGCCATGGACAATAATTCCTGTCCCGGTACCTGCAGAGGGTAGCGGGGGCAGCAGGGTGACCTGCTCCCGGAAACCGGGTGGAGTTGTTCTCTCCCTTTCCCAGGTGATCGGTTTTGCCGTTTGGAGGCAGATATCAAAGTTTGATTGAAAAACCTGCTCGCTGCCCTGGAAGCAGAACCTGGCGCAGGAGCGGCCAACAGCCTGTTCCGCCTCGATTGCATAGGAGAGGATGGCAGCCCTGTTGAGCATCCGGATATGTGCGGTCTTATCCAACAGGAGCATGGGATCCGGAGAACAGTCAAGAATGGTCGCCGGTGGGATGGAACCTTGCGCCGCGATCCATGCAGGAAATGGCGGCCTGAAAGGGTGGGGAGTGCTTGCTGAGGTCATGGAATATCCGACAAGTGATCTCGGGATACCTGTCCGAACAGGCTGGATTGTATAGTGAAAGTAAACACCGAATACGGGATGAAGTCAATCGGCTTTGTGTCCTTCAGATTCGTGGGTTATTGGTGTCGGTAGAGAATTACCGGCTATCGGTATCAGGGAAAACAACTGTTCGATACCAGGAAATGCCTATCAACAGCTTGTGCTCCATGTATCCTGTTGATAGTATAAATTTTATCTTAAAATACCCCATGAAGTATTGTCGTTCGGGACTATTTTCATTACTTGTTGTAGCTGGGATGGTAAAATCTAGTCCAGCCATACTGGTTTATAAAAAACTACCAGGGGTGGCTGACGTAAAACCCGGAACCTTGAATGTTGAACCTGGAATCCATCGCCTGTCTGGTTACAGAGAAAGGGTGCTAATCATAAAATCACATGCAAATACGGTTGTTATTTATTTGAGAATGATTATCCTTGGAAATATTTTCCCTGTCCTGTTGTGGGACCGGCAGCCCGGGGAAAGAATGCGACTCTTTTTTAATGTGCGTTCCAGGGTTGAGAACAGGCCGCGAAGTGATGTTGGTTTGGGCCGTTATTCTCCCCCGAAGTCTTTGTCCGCCCCGATCCGGCCAGGCTGATTTTCCCTTGAATCCCTAACAAAAACAGCGTATTGTTGTATTTTTCCGTATCCTCTGCAGCCTGATCTTTATGAAAAGATACATTGTCATCGTATTCCTTGCATTGATCATGCCCGGTTTGTTTGTTCCCCCTGCCGCCTGGTCGGCCGAGGTGGACAGTTTCACCAATAGACATGAGCTCACCGATTCCCGTTCCGCCTTGAACCTGATCGTCAATCGCTGGCTGGCCGAGGCCCTGGTTACCGCAAATGAGAGTTCACTTTTCCAGCTTGGTGATGAACAGGGGGTTGATTACTGCAATCAGGCACGCCTGTTTGATGCGCTCAAGGAAAAATTGACGGGTTTTATCGTTGGCAAACTGGAGGCGCTTGTCACCGACAGTACGGATCTGGACACAATTCGGGTCGACTTTGACAAATCCATTTATCGCGATTTTGAGTTTACGGAATCCCCCACTATTTCTCTTACCAAGCATCTCGCTGTCTTGCTGCGTATCGGAGATGTGTATGTCGGGGCCGATAAGTTCGGTCATTTTTTTACGGAAGGTCTTTCCTACTATGAGATGTATTCCTCCATCGATCAATACTCGGCGCTGCAGTTCGGGGATCTGAGCGAAAGCACCTTTTATGGAGAGTTGACCACCGGCGTATTTTCCTATGCCGACCTGGCGGCCAATCTGAACGGACTTCGTTTCTGGAACGCAATTCTGGGATTAAAAGCCGATCCGATTACCGGCGCGAGCGTGGATAAACCCTTTGTGCAGTGTATCGACAAAAAATGGCACCTGATGAAAGAGTTTGACTGGCGGGATTATGTCGATTCGACCTGGGATGAGGCGATCAATTGTAGTGCCTTCCGCAATGAAATTCTGCTTGCAAAGGTCAAAAAACGCATAGCCGACACCAGCCATGGAAAAACCTGCCCTTTGGTGAAGGTCGATCGACATTCTCTGGAAAAAAAATATGGTGACCTGCTCCCCTTTATTTTCAATCCCGACGGCAATAAGGTGTTGATGGAACCCCTGAAACCAAAGTTTGAACTCTATTGGTCAACAATTATGAGCCGTCTGACGATTTCACGTCTGTTTCGATCCGGCCCGGTCCGGAAAACCGTACAATAAAATGTAACCACAAATTAAAAGACAAAGCCGATGCCGACAAAATACAATGAAACCATTGAGCAGCCATAATAACTTTGTCTACCTGTTTATTTCCCTGATCCTTTTCCTCTTTACAGCCGCTGTGGTGGCGGAATTTTCCAATCTTTTCAGTAAGGAGGCTTTTAGCCTCATCATTATTCTGATGATGCTTGCAAGTTTTAAATCACTTCAGACCAGGATCGCCTGGAAACGGACCATCTACGTCCTCATACCGCTTTTTATTGTTCTCTCTGCCCTTGATACCTTTTTTAACGAAAAAATTTATCTCCTGCTCGTCCTCTCCACCCTGCTGCTTTTTTTCATAGGCTGTTTTGTCATGGCCTTTCGCCAGGTCCTGTTTGTCGGTGATATCGACGGCAACAAGATCATCGGTTCCCTGACACTCTATATCCTGATCGGTTTGATCTGGGCGGTGATTTACATGCTCATCATCAGCCTGGACCCAACCGCCTTCAGCGGCCTGGAGGTGACCAACTGGAAGGAGGGCTTCTGCCGGTTTGCCTACTATAGTTTTGTCACCCTGACTACCCTGGGATACGGAGATATCCTGCCAGCCAATCATATCGCTGAATTTTTTATCTCCATGGAGGCAATCCTCGGTGTCTTCTATATCGCCATAATCGTTTCCAGCCTGATCAGTCTGCGTATCAGCGCTGTCCAAGAGCAGCGACGGGGGAGATAAGAAGGGGACGGCAGGAGAGCTACTCAATACCCTTTCAGGTAGCCGCCGTCACAGGCGATCATCTGACCGGTGATATACCCTGCCTGTTCAGAGGCCAGAAAAGAGGCGAGATGGGCGAATTCTTCTGGTTTGCCGAGGCGTCGGGCCGGAATTTCTCCGCATATTTTTTCTTCATCAATATGGAGATCAATCAGTCGTTGCGTTTTTGTGTAGCCGGGGAGCAGGGCATTTATGGTGATATTTTGCGAGGCAATTTCATTGGAGAGGCTTTTCACCAGTCCGAGCAGGCCGGCCCGGAGAACGTTTGAGATGGTCAGGCCGGCAATCGGTTCCCTGGCGGTGACCGAGGTCACCAGCAGGATCCTGCCCCATTGTTGCCGTTGCATTGCCGGCAGGGCCGCCCGAATAATTTCTACGGGAGACAGGACAAGGTTCTGATACTGATTCTTCCAGACACCATTGTCTATATCGGTGAAAAAACCATTCGGGGGGCCGCCCGTGTTGGTGACGAGGATATCAACCGCGCCGTATTTGCCTATGACTTCCTGAACGACCTCCGGGCCTGCCCCCTCAACCTGCAGGTCAACAGTAAGGTGGTCAACAGCCCCTGTTGCAGCCATGGCCTGCTTGAGCCGCTTCCGGTTCCTGGAAGCGATAATGACCCGAACTCCTTCCTGGACAAGCGAGGCGGCAATGGCCTTGCCCAGTCCTTTGGAGGCGCCGAAGACCAGCGCTACTTTGCCGTCAATCAGAAGATCCACGTTTTCCTTATAGCGGTTTTTTCACGGATGTGGAAAAAACCGCTGCGCCGGTCAATAATTGGCCCACTTGGCATCAATCTGGGCCTGTACCTTGGCGACAAGATCTTTGTCCAGTGATTTGAACCGTCCCTGGGTGGCGAAATAGTCGGTGACCGGTTTTCTCTCCTTGCCCTTGAGTTTTTTGGAGGCCCCGGTCAGCTGGAACCGTCCATTTTCAATTTCATAGAGATCAAAAAGACCTGTCTGGACAGCCAGCTTGCCGATTTTGATGGTATAGCGCGACTCAAAATTCCAGCCCGGAGGGCAGGGTGAATGGACATGGATATATTTGGGACCGGGCAGCGTGGTCGCCTTTTTGACCTTGTCATACAGGTCAAGGGGATAGGCTGCCGAGGCTGTTGCCACATAGCCGATACCGTGGGCGGCGATAATTGACGGCACATCCTTTTTCTGCTGCAGTTTTCCCTTGATCGGGGTGGTTGTGGTCAGAACACCCTGGGGAGTGGTGCCGGAGCGCTGGACCCCGGTGTTCATATAGGCTTCGTTGTCATAGCAGATATAAATAATATCCTCACCCCGTTCACAGGCGCCGGACAGGGCCTGGATGCCGATATCACCGGTACCGCCGTCGCCTGCCCAGGCAACGACATTGATACCCTCTTTTTGCAGGGCCTTCATGGCGCCCCGAACTCCGGTCGCCGCCGCTCCGGTCGAGGCAAAGGTCACATTGACGACCGGCAGCTTGGTTGTGGACACGGGGTACAGCCCCTGGAGAACGGTCAGACAGCTTGGCGGCACGACAAGAATCGTATTTTTGCCCAGGGCCTTTAAACCGATTTTATAGATAATGGAGAGTCCGCAGCCGGAACATGCTCGATTTCCGGGGTAGACAAATTCCTCTTCCGTCAGGTTGACTATCGTG
>Ga0256831_1000239_pt1 | contig 29409 bp, 25 predicted proteins | sample 132544metaG_FD_189087 | JGI IMG/M metagenome (GOLD analysis project Ga0256831, IMG submission 189087) | Hydrothermal vent microbial communities from Lau Basin, Pacific Ocean - 132-544 | ecosystem: Environmental > Aquatic > Marine > Hydrothermal vents | place: Pacific Ocean: Lau Basin | collected... | reverse complement strand
GGTTAGAGTGTGATTGTCCGCTTGTTAGGTAATGTTGAAGGCACGTCTTAGTAGTTACGGGTAGAATTATCAGAATTTGCCAAAGGATGAACAGAACGGAGCATTGAGCGATCTTTGGAAAGAGGGGGTTAGGGGTATAGATATGGAAAGCCTTTTTCTGTGTTCTCATGAGTTCTATGGTGTTTTCTTAAATTCTATTTTGTTCTATCTAGTTCTATTCTGTTCCATATCGGCTTCTCTAGATTTCCACAGACAACTGCTGGATATTTCTAGGTTTTGGCAGAAATCCACGTTATCATTTTGGATCTTCAGGATCTTGCTTGTAGATTTTCCCTTTTACAGTATCCCACCATTCATCTTCTGGCCGGTTCCAGTCCTCAGCCAAAAGAGGCTCGATACTCTTCAGCATTACCGAGATAAATTCTTCCTCGTCATCTTGCCCGTGGCGGGGAGTTTCATTTCTCTTATCAGATCTCGATCTCAATATAAGGCCCCCTTTCTTCTTCCATTACCTCCGAATATGAAGTATAGTAAAATATAATTTGGTTTCTTATTTTCTCTTTCTTTGCCCGGTATGCATAAGCTAGAGTTCCAACGATTATGGCTTTTCTCTCAAGGAATCCCTTTTTATACAGGCGGTATAGAAACATTCTGATAAATGCCTCCCATTTTATCTCTTCTAAACTACCTGAAGGAAGAACTGACGTTTTTATAAGCTCCTCAATGATTTCCCTGACGGTGAACCACTCCTCATCATTCTGAGCCAAGAGGCTGAGGGCTGATACTTTGACGCGTACTCTGAGATATCCCTCAGTGTTTTCTTTTAGACTGTCCTGTAGCTTGAGTAGGGACTTATACACATCATCAAGAGCCAGCTTTGAGATCTCAGCCCTCGCATTTCTTCTCTTCATCTTTCCGTGCTTTTTGGTGGGGTATCTCATCAGTTTATCCCCCCGAAACAGTCTGCGTTATCTCCCCCATTTCCGCGGCGGCTGTTTTGGATTCGGAATGCTTATACCCCGAGAAGAATCTCCGGAGGGTTTCTTCATTAAGGACTCGGAGAAGTTCGGGCATGACCTCATCTATTATCGAGTCGACGAACATCCGAGTAAGTCTCCTATACCTTCCCCTGAACCGTTTGTCTTCTGTTAATGAGATGTAGTGCATGAAGTCAACTCCTTCAGCCCTCCCTAGGAGATAGTTCTTGTACCTTCGAAGCTCGTCAATAAGCTGGGCCGAGCTTAAAAAGCCCATGAATCCCAGCTTTTCGTTATCTACAAGTTCGTAGATCATATTCTGGAGATGGCTGTCAAAGAACTTTCTGAACAGTTTAATTGTGATTATTGGCTTGTCTGGAGGATAAACCCTGAGCCAGCTGTGCATAGAATACGCTCTTTCCAAGTCTTTCTTGCGTCTAAATACTTCCCGAGGTATGTAGTAGCGCGTAAAGACTTTATCCAAAGAGTAGTATCCAAATATCGGGGCTGTTGGGTCTAGGATAAACCTTCTTTTGAAGATTTTAAGCTCGCTGATTAAGACCTCGTGAATAAATACAGGAGTTATACCGCCTGTGTCCGTTTTGAGCTTTGCTCTTCTAAAGTAAATGATGCCCCTGTTTAAGTCGATCTGGTTAGTTTTTCTCCCGCTTTCATCAATGGTAACAAACTGAAGATCGTTTATCTCCGTGCCCCTTGCACCAGTCATTAGGACTATTAAAGTGGCCAACCTAATCTTTTCTACTGTAATTGTAGGCCTCTCAGAGATGAGAATAGAAAGCCATCTTAGTGCCGCCCGTATTCTTTCAGAGGAAACAACCTTTTCCTGCTCGCTTTTTTGGTACGTCTTGAGCTGTATTGCCTTGGATCTTAAAGCAGTTCTTGATATCATACTCAAGTAAAGGTTCGGATCGAATATTTCTTCGCCAAATACCCTGGAGAGGCTTACACCGTACTTTTCCCATAGGATGTGTCTTAGGGCTTCTTTAGTATAATTCAATACAACATTAAAGGTGTGTGAGGACTTGCTTCGGTTTGGATCTCTGATGTACTCTGAGAAGGCCCTGTAAATACTCTCCGCACTGAGCTTCACTACGGAGCCGTTCTCAGGTGGTTTGTCCAGTACTTTCAGCAGATATTCAACGAAAGTGTTTAGTGCAAAGGACTTATTTTGAAAGGTGCCGGGGCTCAGTTGCTTTGAGTTTCTAAGCTTTACCAGTTCCTCTTTGTATTCATCTAGGTACTCCAGATCGAAGAGTATGTAGGTTTGGTCGTTGAATACCGGATCCTTCACAGAGGGATGCAAACTAAATCTTTTTCTGATCATAAAGGCCCCCTCAAATACATTGCTCAGTTTAGTTATAGCAATTAAACTTTATAAACATTTCCAAATTACATGCTATTAACCTATGACACTAACCAAATCAAAAGATTTATATATTATAAGATCATAATTAGAGCATGCGTTGAGTTTATAATAAAAAATCTGAGCATCTAATCAGTTTGTACATATGTACAAAACGCATACAAAAAGGGGCCTCGGGATGACACTCCTCATCGGTCAATCATTCACTAACGGGCAGGGCTTATTAAAGGTTTAGCTCAAATGCACATTCGGTGATAAAATGCGCGTCATTCCCATCGCGAGCGAGAGTTTGGGAGTTAGAAGTCTAGCGACCTTCGTCGAGGCTTCCGGCCTAAAAATCCTCATCGACCCGGGCGTTGCCCTCGGGCCAAAGCGCTACGGCCTTCCACCGGCCAGAATAGAGCTTGAAACCCTCCAGAAAATGAGGAAGAAACTGCAGGGGTATGCGAAAAGAGCAGATGTCGTGATAATATCACACTATCACTACGACCACCACACGCCCTTTTTTGAAGGCCTCTACGAGAGTTCAAGCGAGAGCTACGCGAGGGAGATATACGAGGGAAAGCTCCTTTTCATAAAGCACCCACGGGAAAACATAAACTTCAGCCAGAGGAAACGTGCTTGGGCCTTTTTGAAAAACGCTGAACCGATAGCAAAGAAGATTGAGTTCGCCGATGGAAAAACCTTCGACCTTGGAGGGGTTAGGCTTGAGTTCTCGCCAGCTGTACCCCACGGAAGGGAAGGCTCAAAGCTCGGCTTTGTGGTAATGACCCTAATTGACGATGGCTCCCAAAGGATAATCCACGCAAGTGACATACAGCTATTGAATAGAAAAGCCGTTGAGTGGATTATTGAAAAAAACCCTGATCTTCTCATAACAGGCGGTCCTCCCACATATCTCGGAAAACGCGCCGAGGGGAGCTGGGAAACCGGAATAAAGAACCTGAACGAGATAATCCGCGAGACAAACGCTGAGATAATACTCGACCACCACATAGTGAGGGACAGGCGTTATCTCGAGTTCTTCGATGAGCTTGAGGAGAGGCCAAAGACCTTTGCCCGCTTTCTCAAGGTTGAGGACAGGCCACTGGAGGCCTACAGACGGGAACTTCACAGGCTGGAAAAAGGAGAAAGCGTTGAACTGCCGTTCTCACTCGGGGGAAAGCCTTAAACTATCTGAACCAATTAGGTATTGGTGGTGCACATGAGGGACTTTTACATCGCTCACGAGGAGGATATCAAAGCAGGAAGGACAACCGACGTTTATTTCATCAGGACAAGGAAAATTCTCACCGAAAAAGGAATTCACAGGAAGGTTTTCGCCGACGTGACTACAACAAGCCTCCCACACGGCTGGAAGTGGGGGGTTTTAGCTGGAATAGAGGAGGTCGCAAAGCTACTCGAGGGCCTTCCCGTCAACGTCTACGCGATGCCAGAGGGAACTATCTTTCACCCCTACGAACCGGTTCTCCAGATAGAGGGCTTTTACGAGGAGTTCGGGATATACGAGACTGCTTTACTTGGAATGCTCAGTCAGGCTAGTGGAATAGCGACTTCGGCCCTGAGGATTAAGATTGCCGCGAACTTCAAGCCAGTCTATTCCTTTGGCATAAGACACATGCACCCAGCAATAGCTCCGATGATTGACCGTTCGGCCTTCATAGGCGGTTGCGATGGAGTTTCCGGCGTTCTTGGGGCCGAGATGATTGGTGAAAAGCCCGTTGGAACCATGCCCCACGCACTGATTCTCACGGTCGGTGACCAGGTTAAGGCCTGGAAATACTTTGACGAGGTCGTTGAGCCCGAAGTTCCTAGGACGGCCTTGGTTGACACGCTCTGTGATGAGAAGTTCGAGGCGTTGATGGCGGCAGAGACACTCGGTGAAAGGCTCGACGCGGTTCGCTTAGACACACCCGGTTCAAGGAGGGGCAACTTCAGAAGAATCATCGAGGAAGTCCGCTGGGAGCTCAATTTGAGGGGCTACGACTGGGTGAAAATCTTCGTCTCAGGGGGCCTAAACGAGGAAAGCATAAGGAAAATAGTGGACGTGGCCGATGCCTTTGGAGTTGGTTCCGCCATAGCGAGCGCGAAGCCGATAGATTTCTCTCTCGACATCGTTGAGGTCGAAGGAAAGCCGATAACGAAGCGTGGAAAACTCAGCGGGAGGAAGCAGGTTTACCGCTGTGAGAACGGCCACTACCACCGTGTTCCGGCCAATAAAAAGCTCGAACGCTGTCCGGTCTGCGGGGCAAAGGTTGAACCCCTTCTTAAACCCCTCATAGAGAACGGAGAAATCGTTGGAGAACTGCCAAAGGCGAGGGAAATAAGGGAGTACGTTCTCGAGCAGGCCCAGAAGTTCAATCTGAGTCTTGAATGAACTTATTCTTCTTTTTATGTCCCTTTGGTTCCTCAGAAAAGTCCCACAAGGAAGATAAAAGAGAGGCCTTCAGGCCTCCTCAATGCTGATAGCGCTAACAGGGCAGGCCTCCATGGCCTCCTTGGCGCAGTTGTAGAGGTTCTCGTCCTCGATGACCTCAACAACCGGCTGGGCCTTGCCCTCGTCGTTCATCTCGAAGACGTCCGGGCAGAGGCTTGCACAGATGGCGTCACCAATGCAGGTGTCCTGGTCGACGGTAACCTTCCACGCCATGGCACATCACCGGGTTTAAGTGGGATTGGGCGAATATAAACTTTTCGTTCCTAAAACCAACGGTTTAAAAAGATAATTTGTGGAAAGGAAAGCTAAACAAAGCGACGATGAACAGAGAAAGTCAGGACTGGTCAGTAAAGGCCCAGCTTTTTCTTGTACTCGGGACTTATCCTGTCGGGTGTCCACGGCGGGTCGAAGGTAAGCTCAATCTCAGCGTCCTTAACGCCGGGAATCTCGAGGATTTTGTCTTCAACAGCCCTGAGAATCCACATCGTTAGGGGACAGCCTGGTGTTGTCATCGTCATCTTGACGTAAACGGTGTTGTCGGGCCTAATCTGGAGGTCATAGATAAGGCCGAGGTTCACGACATCTATTCCTATCTCGGGGTCTATGACTTCCTTAAGCTTTTCAAGAATGAGTTCCTTTGTGAGCTGGACGTTTTCTCCTGTATTTTGAACCTCCCTCTCGCGGTTTATCGTTATCAGGCCAACGCCTTCAATTTTTCCAAGCTCGGAGTGAAGCTTTATGAGAACGTTGTCCAAATCAGGGGTGTCCTTTGCGAGGGTTACCGTAACGTTGCCCTTTTCATCAACCTCAATTGAGCGGATGAACTTCTCATCAACGACGGATTTCACAACCTTCTCAACCTCTTCCTTTGTGACCATCCTCACCACCGGCTTAGGTTAAAAACTACACATTTAAACCTTTTGGGTCAGAATTGTGAACTATCTGGAGAGAACGTCTCTCATCAACTCAACGGCCATCTCGGGGGTTAAAGCTCTCGCCCTCGTCTCGCGAAGGATTCTCTGAAGGGCCAGTCTCTTCGTTGAAGGTGCCCTCCTGAAGAGTTCCCAGAGCAGGGGACAGCCAAAGCTCAGCTCATACTTTCCGCCGATTATCTTGATAATCTCTCCCTTATCAAGGGCAAGAAAAGCGGGGAGGTTCAGCATTACGAGTTCTCCCTTTTTGTAAATGGAAATTAGGCCCGAGCTCAGCATATCTCCCGTTGCAAGGATTTTTGCTCCCATTTCAATTGCCTTTCGCTCAACAGCTTCCATAACCATCAAGTGACAGCGACCGCATATGGGTGCTCCTTTTTCAATGAGTTCTCTCATTGTCTTCTCGTAATCCGGTACCTCTACCAGTATCGCGTTTTCGGAACGAACCTTTTTGAGGGTCTTTTCACTCATTTGGGGCAGTTTGGCCGTTATAGGAACTACGTCAAAGCCTGCCCAGCGGAGTATCTTTAGGGTTGCCGTGCTGTCGGAGCCGGCCGAGAACGCAACGGCAATCCTAACTCCAAGGGGAGTCCTTTCAAACTTCCGTTCTTCAAGGCGGTATAGAACGAGTGCTTTCAGCCTTGAATACGCCTCCTCGCCAATCTCTTTCCTAACCCCTTCAAGGGCTTCGAGGTTGTAACGGAGGCGATACTCTTTGATTAAATCCTTGGTTCTTGAGAGCATGGATTGGGTTGCACTATCATCTTAAAAATCCTCGGGAAAACCTTAAAAGAGGGCCTCACTAACCCCGCTTACGAACCAAAAATCCTTCTGGAGGGATGGAAATGAAGGAGATAATCGAGAGGGTTAAGGCCAGGACGAGCATCCCCGTTTATGAAAGAACCATAGAAAACGTCCTGTCAGCGATTCTGGCGAGCAGTGACGTCTGGAGGATAGTAGACCTCAGCGAGGAACCACTCCCACTGGTCGTTGCCGTTATTGAGGCTCTTCACGAGATGGGCTACCTAACCTTTGAGGGCTCGAACGTCGTGCTTACGGAGAGCGGAAAGAAACTCGTTGAGAAGTACGGGATAGGGGCAAGAAAGGACTACACCTGCTCTCACTGTCAGGGCAAGACGGTTGAGCTTTCAGCCTTCAGCGATTTGCTCGAAGAGTTCAAGGAAATCGTCAGGGACAGGCCTCAGCCAAAGCACGACTTCGACCAGGCCTACGTTACGCCGGAAACCACAGTTGCCAGGGTTGCGTTAATGCACAGCAGGGGTGACCTCGAGAACAAGGAGGTCTTCGTTCTCGGTGATGATGACCTGACGAGCATCGCCTTAATGCTTTCAGGCCTTCCAAAGAGGATAGCTGTCCTCGACATAGACGAGAGGCTCATGAAGTTCATTGAAAAGACTGCAGACGAGCTCGGCTACTCCGACATCGAAATATTCACCTTTGACCTTCGCGAGCCACTTCCCGAGTATGCCCTCCACAAGTTTGACACATTTATCACAGACCCGCCTGAAACGGTTCCAGCGATAAGGGCCTTCGTTGGAAGGGGAATTGCAACCCTTAAGGGACCCGGTTGCGCCGGCTACTTCGGCATAACGAGGAGGGAAAGCTCCCTTGACAAGTGGCGCGAGATTCAGCGCTTGCTCCTCAACGAGTTCGGTGTTGTTATAACCGATATCATCAGGAACTTCAACGAATACGTGAACTGGGGCTATGAGGAGGAGACCCGTGCCTGGAAGCTCCTTCCGGTTAAGGTCAAGCCCTCCTACAACTGGTACAAGAGCTACATGTTTAGGATTCAGACTCTCGAAGGTTCAAAGGGCTTTGAGAAGAAAATAGAAATCGGAGACGAGCTATACAACGACGAGGAAGCCTCGACGACATAACGCTTTCAGCGTTTCTTCCTATTTCTTCTGCTGAGGATAACTCCGAGAGACACTACAACTACAACGAGCACGGCAACTATGTAGACAAGGTATATTCCTCCAATCGTTGCTTTCTGGTTCTCTACCAGTGGTTTTTTCCAGGGACTCGTTGCCTTAAAGCCCTCGACAGGGGTTGCGTTCACCAAGAGCGGATGTTTTGTTGGGTATATCAGTATGTAACCATCCAATCCCCCAATTTTGGCACTGCCAGTTACGTTCTCAACAAGAGTCCCGTCCTTTATTAGGAGGAACGTTGCGTTTTTCATGGTAACAATTCCGTTCTCAGTCTTTGGTTTGGGGATGTTTACGTAGAAAACGTTCCTCAGAAAGTTGTATCCCCTCTTGTACGTGGTAGTGTTTGAGAGCCCCACTTCCAGGAGGGCCCTGAGTATCTCTGCAGTGGTCTTGATGTTGTCGGGGGCACCCGCTGTGTAACCCCATGCACCGGTCGGATTCTGGCGTTTCTTTATTATCTCAAAAGTTTCATTGAATGCCTCTGTATAGTTGAACCTGTGGAAATCAACAAGTGCGTAGGCATAGTAGTAGTTTGGATACTTGTCGGTCAGGTTCGAGGAAAGCCAGTTGAGGATTGGTGTGTAGTTGACCTCAACATTAAGGGTGGAGAGAACCCATACTACATAGGCCGTATTGAAAAAGTTGCCCCAGTGATTTTCGCTCTCGTTCTTGAGCAGGTATTCAACTTCTCTCCCGTATGGTCTTCCGAGGATGTAGTTTATCCTTGCTATCTCCGCAACCATCCACGGCTTGAGCTTCTCAAGGTTCAGGTTGGACAGCTCAACACTGGTGTTGCACTCCACGTAGTACTTCGCCAGAACAACGGCCTCCCATTCGAATTTTGGCTTAACCTTTAGCATATACGGACACGCCAGTGGTTTTAGGTCAGAGAACCCGGGAAGCAGGGCAGTTTCTAACATGTCCGGTGGCTGATACTTTAGAGTCCCCCAGTAGCCGAAATGTACTGATTTCAGAAGGTCCTCCTCATATCTTTTGTTCCCGGTAGAGTACAGGAGAAGTGCAATGGAGGCAGGGTCGTTAAGTGTTGAGTTGATTTCAACGTTTTCCCCGGTTAGATAGGCCAATGCAAAGGCCTTGTAGAGGGCATTAACTCCCGTTGCCTCGATGTTTCTAAGGTCTTTTACATCGCCCAACGCCATGTATCCAAAAATCTTATCCATCGTCGTCTTTGGACTGTGAGTTTGGAGATAGTAGAGCCCGTTGTTTATTGCTTTCTCAACGGGAAGCCATGAATACTTGAAATCCGCGTATTCTTTTAGTGCAATTACTGCCAGGGCCGTGTCGGTATAATCCCCAAAGGAGCCATCGTCATTCTGTTTGTACATCAGCCAGTAGATTCCCTGGTGAATTGTTCTGTTGAAGAGACCCCGGGCTATTGACTCTCCCCTCATGAGTGCCATTAATGCGAGGGCCGTATATTTCGCCTGAGGAGCCATTCCGTAGCGATACGCCCATGCCCCATCTGGGGTCTTAAGCATCATCAACCAGGTATCTGCCTCCAGAACGTACTTGTATTCGTGAACCTTGTACAGTGCAATCGCTGAGAGCGCAGTTGCCGGAATGGTGGGGGTAAACACGTACGGCACTTCATCACCTTTGACGGGATGAGCGTAAAAGAGGGGTATGATTACAAGTGTAACTAAAAAAACCGCTAGAACCTTTTTCATTCCAACACCTCCAAATGGGAAAAAGAAGAGGGGGTTAAAAAAACTTCAGCCATAGTATATCTTAACCTGGAGGAAGTAGTTTGCCGACCAGTAGTAGGTGCTGTAGGCGTAGACCACGAAGTACCATGTTCCAGGCTGTGGATTGTTGTAGCTTACGTATTCGTTTGAGCTTGACGTTGTTGAGCTCGTAACGAGGTTCTGGTTCGGGTCGTAGAGGTACAGGTCGAGGTCATCGTAGCTGTTTCCGTAGAGGTAACCCTCAATCTTGGTTGCACCGCTGTCAACGGTGACCGTGTCAACTACATAGCTTCCGTAGTTCACGGTTCCGGTGAAGTTCTTAACGACTACAGTCGGGTTGGACGGGGTTGTTGGTGTGCTTGGCGTTGTGTTGGTGTTGTTGGTTGGTGTCGTGGTGTTGCTCGGAGTGCTCGGGGTGCTTGGCTGGCTTGGAGTACTTGAGGAGCCCTCGGTCACGGTTCCGCCCTCGTCGAGAATCTCAAGGTTGTAGTTAGCGCTTCCTGAGTAGCTTGCGATGACGAAGTACCAGGTTCCTGGGGTGGGGTTCCTGTAGGCGACCTTCTCAAATCCGTAGTAGCCAGTGTATGAGTAATCAACGAGCTGACCGTTCGGATCGTACATGTAGAGGTCAAGGTCTGCCTGCGGGTTGTCCCAGGTAAGGAGTGCGGCTATCCTAGTGGTTCCACTGCTGACGGTAACTTCCTTGGTCACGTTCTGCTTGTCGGCGAGGTAACCGGTTATAACGACCTTTGAATCTTGGTCATAGTTCAGGGCCTCATAGACGTTTATCCTACCCGCACCGTAGGCGATGCCCGCTATGGCGCTGGCGTTGACAACGTCTGCAGTTATCTCAAGGACGTGCTTAATCTTATCGGGAGTCCAGTCAGGGTGAGCCTCCCTGAGGAGTGCAACGGCACCGCTAACGTGCGGAGTAGCCATGCTCGTTCCGGGGGCGGCAACGTAGTACTGCCCAACGAGCTCGTCGGTTAGCTGAGTTCCCGCCGCCCTGTCGGAGATAATCCAGTTACCCGGAGCAACGACTTCAGGCTTGAGCCTGCCGTCAGCGGTCGGTCCCCTGCTGGAGAAGCTTGTTATGACATCGTTCTTGTCAACAGCTCCAACGGTTATCACATCGGGAGCAGCGGCTGGGGAGCCTATGGTGTAGGTGTCAGGCCCGCTGTTTCCAGCGGCAACACAAACGACGATTCCAGCTTCCCAGGCCTTATCAACTTCCTGACTGAGGGCGTCAGTTCCGTCAGAGCTCTGGCTTGAACCGAGTGAGAGGTTAATAACGCTTATGTTGTACTCGTCCTTGTGCTGTATAACCCAGTCAACACCCGCTATTATGGTGGAAACTGAACCGCTACCATCAGCGCCAAGAACCTTAACGCCAACGAGCTTGGCACCTGGTGCAACACCCTTGTATTTTCCATCGCTGGCAGCACCAGTGCTGGCTATTATTCCCGCAACGTGGGTTCCGTGGCCGTTGTCATCGTAGGGAGTAGTCTTGTTGTTAACGAAGTCCTTCCAGCCGATAACTTTTCCCTGAAGGTCCGGGTGAGAGCCGTCAATACCTGTGTCGATGACGGCAACGACAACACCACTTCCATCGTATCCAACGTTCCAAACCTCGGGAGCTGATATCTGGGCGGTGGATTCATCGAGTCCCTCAAGGTCGACCTGAACCTGGACTTTGTAGTCGTCCTGTATGAACTGTATTCCCTGTACGCTGAGACCGCTTATAATGCCCGCATCTGAAAGGCCACCGAGAATCAGAAGATACTTGACCGGTATCGTGATGGCAACAGCCGGGATGGCATGATAGTTGTACTTTATCTTTGCGCCAAGGAACTTGAGGATTGGTAGAGCCCTGTTTTTGTCAGCCTGGCTATTGAACACAATGATGGTACTGATTTCCTTGTTTGGATTCATTCCCTGAACTTTCTGGAATAGCTTTGGAGTCAGTAGTCCGTAGTTCTTTGGGGTATGAGTTGCAAGGTGTGAGTTACCCCCCACTGATGCAGCTGCGGCGAAACCAAATGTCATACCAACGAGGAGCACAGCCAACAAAATGGCCTTAACTTCCTTCATCATGGTACACCTCTGAACTTATTCATTCTTTTCGGGTATAAAACCCTCATCAAGGAGCATTTTTGGACAGTGGGGCTATATAAATATTTCGATATTTAATCAAAATGTTGCATATATCCTCAAAGTGTTGTTTATCTTTGGAAAAATCTACTCTGAACATCGAAGGATTGTTGAATTTTCAACATCACAAGGGTGAACAGTTTAGTCCATCTTCAACATGTTTTAGAATACATGGCTAATGGCTAGAAAGGAATAAGAAAAAGAGACTTCACTCGAACTCCTCAAGGCCAAGCTCTTTGAGTTTCTCCTCAGGTATCTTTCCATCCTCGGTCCAGCCGCGGAACTTGTAGTATCTTGGAAGCATGAGGTGGAGCCTAACCACGTGTCCCTTGTTGGGACCATTTCTAACGGGCTCCTCAAGGAGTCTCTTCGGTAGGGTGTCTTCCTTAAGCGGGTCAAGGCCGGCCTTGAGGTTGAAGAGCCTCTCCGCGTTCCAAATGCGCTCGCCTATCTTGAGGTACTCCTCTGTGGAGAGGTCCCAGCCGAGGGCCGCGTTGAGCATGTCGCGGTAGTCGTCCGCTCCAAGACCGAAGGTGGTGAACACACACAGTCCAGCGGCGTCGATGAGAGCCGTAAGGTCCTGGAAGAGTATGACCATCTTGACCTTCTCATCGCTTATGTCATGCGGGTCCATCTTGTATGGGTAACCAAGAATCTCGGGGCTTATCATGTACTGCTTGATGTGACAGCCACCGCGGTTGTTGGTGGCGTAGCCAAGACCGTGTCCCTCGGCTCCACGCGGGTCGTAAGCCGGAAGCTCCTGCTTCTTCACACCCATGAAGTACTCAACGCCGTTGTACATCTCGGCCAGGCGGTAGCCACCTTCGGCAAGCTTGTCTCCGAAGCCCTCTCTCTTGGCGATCTTCTCGATGTAGTAGTGGAGAACTTCAGTGTTGCCCCATCTGAAGGGCGGAGCTTCCTCTCCGAGGTCCTCCTGCTTGAGGAGGCCCTTCTCGTAGAGCTCCATGGCAGTGGCTAGAGTTCCACCGAGGCTTATGGTGTCCATACCGTACTCATCGGCCATGTGGTTTGCCTCGATTATGCTCGCGAGGTCGTTTATGCCGTTGTGGGCTCCAAGCGCCCAGATGCTCTCGTACTCTGGTCCTTCGGTTATGCCGAGGGTTGGAAGCCTGTTGACTCTTCCACAACCGATTGGACAGGCGTAACAGGGCTTGTTTCTGACGAGGTACTTAGCGGCCATGGCCTCGCCACTCTGCTCCTCGGCGTATTCAAACTGGCTGTACTGGAAGTTCCTTGTCGGATACAAACCGTTCTGGTTGATTATGTTGACTAAGACGGCAGTTCCGTACTTGGGCAGTCCTCCACCCGCCGTCGGGTCGTTTCTGAGCTTGTCGGTCTTCTCCTTGACGACGCTCGTAAACTTCGCCCTGTCCGCGACTTCAACGCGCTTGTGTCCGCGAACAACTATAGCCTTCAGCTTCTTGCTTCCCATTACGGCACCAACGCCACCCCTTCCAGCCGCTCTATGCTCGTCGTTCATTACAGCGGCGAAGCGAACGAGGTTCTCTCCAGCGGGACCTATTAGCGCGACGCGAATCCTCTTGTCACCGATTTCTTCCTTCAGGGCCTTTTCAGTTTCGCTCGAAGTCTTACCCCACAGGTGGCTCGCATCTCTAAGCTCGACGCTCTCATCGTTGATGTAGAGATAGACCGGATGGTCAGAGGCGCCTTCGACTATTATAGCATCCCAGCCGGCAAACTTTAGCTCTGCCCCAAAGAATCCACCGGAGTTTGCCATCGCTATGTAACCGGTCAGCGGGCTCTTGGTTATAACCATGTACCTTCCACCGGTGGGTGCCGTCGTTCCCGTTAGTGGACCAGTCGAATAAATTATCTTGTTCTCCGGGCTGAAGGGGTCAACGGTGGGGTCCATCTCCTTGAGGAGATAATAGATTCCGAAGCCCCTCGTCCCGAGCCATTTTCTTGCGAACTTCTCGTCGAAGTGCTCTTCCTTTATCGTCCCATCGGTCAGGTTTACTCTCAAAATCTTACCCCAGTAGGCGTACATACTTCGATGCCTCCAGCTGTTGTGCGAATCATTTTTGTACATTGATGCTAATAAACTTGACGAAAGCAAAAAAGGGAACATGAATGGACAAAGTAAGTTATTCTGTTTAACTACCAGAAGCCCTTCATACCCTTCTCAGGGATGGGACAGAGCACTATCCTCCTTGACCAGAGGCAATCGGCACAGCTGGGTGTGTTACCCCAGCAGTCGTATTGGGTGTCCTGCACAAAGGAACAGGATTCGTTTAAGGGACAGTCTGTACAGCTCGGGTAGAGGGAGTTCTTAACGACGTAGCGGAACCAGCTGTACTCCCTGCTAGTCCATATCTCGGCGAGACTCTTCTCCCGGACGTTGCCGAAGGAATGCGCGTAAACCTTCTTCTCTCTGCCGAAGACTATCTCAGGGTATGTGTGGAGGAAACGGTAGCAGGGAGCGACTTCCCCGTCCCACCTGACAACTGCAACTTTTTTGTCAACGAACTCACACCTACGCTCCGTCCTTAAGGAGAACTCGGCTATCTTATGAAGGTAGCCGTGGTATATGGCCTCAAGTTTGTCAACGATTGGTTTCATGTCAACGGAACCGTCGTAAACTATCAAATCAGCGTGCTCTTTGGTAATTGGAATCAGGTTCGAGATTAAGAGGGTATCCACCCCAAGGGAACCGACGTAGTGGGCTATTTCAGGTAATTCCTTGTAATTTTCCTTCGTTGCAACAACCTCAACGCCAATGTGCGGAACGTCTCTCCCGAGTTCCCGCTTGACCTCTTGGATTTTTCTTATGCGGGAGCTTGTGTAGTCCGGCTTTATGTGGCCGATATCAACGGGTTGCGTAGGTACTGAATCTATGGAGAAATAAATTAGGTCCAAACCAAGCTTTACAAGCTCTTCTATCCTCTTATCCGTCAGTAAAAAGCCGTTTGTGCTTATTCCCAGAGCAAAACCGCGCTTTTTTACTTCCCTCGCCATGTCCATGAAGCGCGGGTGAACGGTTGGCTCGCCTATTCCACCAAAGTATATCATCTCAAGCTCCGGAAGCTCCTCGGCATCGTCCAGTATCTTTAGAAACAGCTCCCATTCCATGTCCCCCTCAGGGTCGTCCCAGTACTGCTTGAAGCACATCTCACAGCGAAGGTTACACCGGTTGGTTATCTCGATGTAGAGATACTTTATGTCGGGTTTCTTGGGAATAAGAACCTTGTAGTCAGACAAATCAAAAAGATGATGCTCCTCCATGCCAAACACCTGAGTTTATAACTCATGGTGATTCCCTTATAACAGTTAGTGGACAGGATTGGGTAGTTAGGATAAAGCTTATAAATACTCCTCCTGTTATCACCTCGGGGTGGGCCGGTAGCTCAGCCTGGTTAGAGCGCGGGGCTTTTAACCCCGTGGCCGCGGGTTCAAATCCCGCCCGGCCCGCTATACTGCTTCTCAGTCAACAAAAGCCAGTCCGTTCCAGAGTTCCCTTATCTCGCGGGTTGCGTCGGGGTAGAGCCTCTTGAAGGTTATCCTCCAGTAGCCGTTCCTGAGGTCTTCAATGTCCTCTATGTGGATTTTGAGGCCGAGCCTTTCGAAGTGGCTCACCATTCTGTGGGCAGTGCTTATGTTCTTCACCCTCACGGTGAATGTCTCCTCGACATCGTGGCCCTGGGACACCTCGAGGATGCTCTCCACGAGGGGCCTTAGGAGGGCCTCCCCAAGGGCTTTCGCGTATCCCTCGAATTCCTCGCCCCTGAGTTTTTTCTCGGCTATGTAAAAGGCCACCCTGCTTATCCTCCCCATGAAGTATCCCCCGGGTAAGTCAAAGAAAATCTTGGAGCCTATCTTTATGTCGTTGATGTTGGCATAGGGAGTTACGTACTTGGCCACTTTTCTCATGTCCGGTGTCTTCATTACAACGCCTTCCCTTCCCTCTTCGCTCAGCTTCTCGATGAGCTCCATGAGTTCGTCGGTTCTAGTTCTATCAAAGAGACCAAAGCGCTCGACCTGGGGGATTCCGTACTCTTCAGCCAGTCTGTAGCGCTCCTCAACCGGCAGGCTCTTTCCGGTTCCCTTCTCCTGGACGTCAAAGAGGAAAAAGGCTATGTCCTCCTCCACGTAAGGTGGCCCCTCGACGAGGTAAGGGCTCTCGGGACCTGCCATCTCGCCAACGAGAATCAGATTTGGATAATCCCTGAAGAAGTTCTCAGTGATGAAGTCGAGAATTCGCTCGGTTGTGAAGGGACAGACGAAACCACCCCTCGTTAGGGCCAGAATTTTGTCTTTGACCTTAACGACGCGCACGTTGTAGCCGTCCACCTTCTCCTCGACGTAGAACGGTTTGTTCTTGAATATCCTCTTCACTCCATTCTTAAGCTGGACGATTCTCTTTATGTGGGGAAAGCCCGAAACGACTGTTCCGTCCTCAAAAACGACCGTTCCCCTTCTAAACCCCTTCGAGGAATCGCGGAAGCGGACGTACCTGACCCCCTCAAACTCGTCCTCTTCTAGTCCCCCTTTCCCTTCGAGGACGCTGAGTCTCTCCTCGGGAAGGCCGAGTTTGAGTAATAGCCCCCTAAAATGTGAACTTACCATGCTACCCACCGGTTTAAAATGAGAAATGGCATTTAATAACAATTTGGTATAAGAGGAAGTAGAAAGAACTCAGCGCTTCATCGTGGAGAGAACCTTGGTGGTGACGTCGTTCCCTTCCTTGTCGTAAATCCTGTAGTAAGCTGAGTATGGAAGCTTCATCTTGGCCCTTCTCATTGCCTCAAGGGCGAACTTGAGGTGGTTCTCGTTGACCCAGACTGTGAGAATCTTCTGGTCCTTCTTAACCCTTGCCGCTAATCCAATGGGCTTTCCGAAGGGTCTGCGCATACCATTTCCGTAACGGTCGGCCTTCCTTCCGGTAGCCATCGGGTTCTCTCTAAGCACCTGGAAGGGGAAAACGCGTATCTTAAAGTGGTAGTTGCTCCTTCCGACGTTCTTCTGGAGGTACCTGTTGACCTGTATACGAATCGCCTCAAGGGCGTTCTGCCTTATCTGCATTGCCTGCTCGGCGTGGAGGCTGACCTCGTATTGGAACTCCGCCGAAAGGTTGCCCATATCGAATATCGTTATCTTCGGTCCCGGGGCACCGCGTATGTATTCCCTTCTCGTGTAAGCGGGCTTGTCAACGTCCCTATCAATCTTCGCTGGCCTAAGTCCCATAATCTCACCTCCAAATGAGCGTAAGCTAAGCCTAAACTCAGACGAGTTGAGTTCCTTATAAAAGTTTTGGAGGCCTACTCCTCCCCAACCTTCACCCCCTCAACGATGAGTCCAAGAGAAACTGGAAGGAAGACGAGCAGGGCGATGTTCAGTGTAACGACGGAGTGAATTTCGCCCAGCGAATAGGCAAGGCCGAAGAGCATTCCGCCAACGAAGGTCGAGATGTTCTGGAGGCCATTGACACCGCCTATAGCGAGCGAGGAGCGGTGATAGCTTGCCAAAACCTTCCTTGAAATCGGGCGGAAGCTCTGAAAGGCAAAGAGGGTCAGAAAAATCCCGAGGAAGACAGTTGGTGCGGTCTTTATCGAGGCCAGAATTGGTGATATACCCGCCAGCAGAGCCGTCAGTCTTACCATCATTGCCTCGCTTCTAACATCGGCAAGCCACGAGACGAAGTAGCTCAGCAGAGCTGACAGGAAACCGGTCCAGCCGAGGAGCACGGCGGTTCTTTCCCTGCTCAGCCCAAGGGCCTCGGAGACGTAGACGTAGGTTATCTCGCCGGAGGTGAAGGCCACTATAATTGCCATGAGCGAGGCGATGATTAAAATCCTCCTCGGGTTCAAGCTTGGTCTCTCGCCATTGGACGTCTTCTTCCTTCTGGGAGTTATCTCCCCATAGAGGAGGTAGTAGCTGAGGAGCATTATAAGGCCAGTCAGAACGAAAAAGGCCGAGGAAATCCACATCTGTCTTGTTAATCCGAGGTTTACTGTGTATGCATAGACGTAGTTGCCGAGGAGCGAGGCGATGCTTCCGAAGAAGAAGTAAACCGCTGTGACCCTCGCCCTTATTTCCTTCGGCGTTGTAACGGCTAGAACGAACTGGGCCATAGGCCAGCTTATCCCGTTGAGAAATCCGTTGAGGAGCTTTATCCCGAAAACCTGAAGCCAGCTCGATGTCAGGGGGTAGAGCTGAACGGCCAGGGCGTTTCCCATCATGGCGAATCCACCGAGATAGACGAGCTTTTTCCCCTTCTCAAGCATAAAACCGCCGAGGACTGAGGAGAAGGCCCTCGCCAGAACGAAGGACATCGAAACGAGGGAAACAGCCAGCATGCTGGCCTTTAGAACGTCGCGGGTGTAGAACGCTATGGCGGGGGTAGCTAAGCGAAAGGCTATGGTTCCGGTGAAGGCCGAGACGATGAGCAGGACTATTCCGGCGAGGCGCTTCCGCTCCATTAGACCACCTTTTGAACGCTATGTGCTTGACTTAAAAGGATTCTCCCCTCGAAGGTTTTTCGAAAATCTCCTCAAAAAGACGTGATAACGTTCCGATTTTTCGCAAATAGCCGAACGAAGCCTTTTTACATCATCTCCCCAAAGCTCTCCGAGGTGATTGAGATGGAGTTACGCTTCGACATGACCTATGAAGACGCTTACAGGGAAGTCTACGAGATGGTGAAGCCAAAGTACAAGCTCTTCACAGCTGGTCCTGTTGCCTGCTTCCCCGAGGTTCTCGCGATAATGTCCGTCCAGATGTTCAGCCACCGCTCTGCCGAGGCTAAAGCCGTCCACGTTGACACCCTCGAGAGGCTGAAGAAGTTCCTTGAGGCAGATAAAGGCGAGATAATTCTCTTTCCGAGCTCTGGAACCGGATTCATGGAGTCAGCTGTTAGAAACACGATACCAAGGGGTGAAAAGGTTCTCGTCACTATTATAGGGGCCTTTGGAAAGCGCTTTGCAGATGTTGTCGAGGCCAACGGCAGGAAGGCCGTAATCCTTGAGAAGGAACCCGGGCAGGCGGTTAAGCCGGAGGAGCTCGACGATGCCTTGAGGAAGAATCCAGAGGTGCACGCGGTAACGATAACCTACAACGAGACATCCACCGGTGTCCTCAACCCGCTCCCGGAGCTGGCGAAGGTAGTTAAGGAGCACGACAAGCTCCTCTTCGTCGATGCGGTTTCGGCCATGGGGGGAGCAGACATAAGGTTCGACAAGTGGGACATTGACCTCGTCTTCGCGAGCAGTCAGAAGGCCTTCGGCGTTCCGCCGGGACTTGCTGTCGCGGCAGTGAGCGAGAGGGTTTTTGAGATAGCGGAGAAGATGCCGGAGCGCGGCTGGTACTTCGATTTGCCCCTCTACAAGAAGTTCAACGAGAAGAAGAAGGGAACGCCATCAACTCCACCGCTCCCGCAGATATTCGGCCTCAACGTCGTCCTGAGGATAATCGAAAAGATGGGCGGAAAGAAGAAATGGCTCGACATGTACAGGAAGAGGAGCGAGATGATAAGGAACGGAGTCAAGGAGATGGGCCTAGGAATTCTGGCCGAGCCCGGTTACGAGAGTCCCACCATTACCGCCGTTGTGGTCCCCGAGGGAATGAAGGGAATAGACGTTTACAACGCCATGCGCGAGCGCGGATTTGAGCTGGCTAAAGGCTACGGAAGCGTGGCAGAGAAGACCTTCAGGATTGGAAACATGGGCTACATGACCTTCGACGACATAAGGGAGATGCTCGACAACCTCAGGGAGGTCATAGAAAAGCTTAAGGGCTGACTTCCACCTTTTCATTTTAGTGAAAGACTATGGTTTCAAAGAGAAAGGTCGGTCTTATCGTTCTCTGGCTGATTCTGAACACGCTCCTTTTTTGGTTTGTAGGCCTCGCATCCAGCGGTTATTCCCTTGAGGGCTACCTGCCGTGGGAGACCGAGAAAGTTAAGGAATACAGCCCGGTAGTTTACGCCGAGCCGGGCGATATGCCCCAGGGAATCCTCTACATGGTATCTCGTAACGGGACGATTCAGTACTACATCGTCTGGCGGGACGAGTACTTCTCTAACTCGGTCATAGACAAGCTCTACCGCTTTTTCAGGGGTCTCGTTTACAGCGGGGCAACGCAGGACATAGAGGTGTTCAAGATAAACCCGGAAGACGGCGCCTTTTACTTCCAGACAAGGGGCCACGTTGAGGTTCACGGGAAACTCCTCCCTGGTGGAAAATGCCTCTGGCTTGAACGGAACGTTACTGTCCCCAACTGCGCTGAAAACGGGACCCACGTTAAGCTCTACGTCGTAACGTGGAACCACATGCTCTCCCTTCAGCCCGAGAATGGAACCGTCAGGGCGGAACTGAAAATGAGGCACATGACCCCGGAGGACTACGTTTCCCTCGGAATGTTCAGAAGAACCCAGTACAGCATGGCGGGAATAACGTTCAGCTCCCTGAGCCTTGCGCTATTGACAACGCTGGCTTTCAACGGGGTTCTCTACTTGGCCTGGAGAAAGGGCTACCTTAAAGTTTTCAAAAAATTGTGGAGGGATTAAATTACCGGGATTAACTCCCCGTCCTTTATCCTGTAAATCCTGTTTATCTTCTTCATTCCGGTCCTCCAGTCCCTGCTCAGCTCCACGAGGATGTCAAAGCGGTTGAAGGTGTTCTCATCTATCCCGAGCCAGTGCATTGTTTCAGCCTTCAGGTCGTCGCTCATGGCCAGGGACGTTACGATGAAGGCATAGTCATCTATCAGCTCGTCAAGAACCCTCGGAACGCTGATGGTGTGAAGGGTGTCTATAACAACGTAGTCCGGCTTTATTTTTCTTATTTTTTCAATGACTTCATCTGTTCTCTCATCAGTGCTCCTCTGGTCGAATGCAGTATCGATGATCTCGATGTTCTTCCTGAAGGGTTTGAACTCGCCGTAGGCGGTAACGACGGCAACCTTCCACTCCTCAGGAACGTAGTGGAGGAGCGCCTCGACGAGCTTCGTCTTTCCGCTCCTGCTCGTGCCGGCGATGAGAACGTCCCTCTTGGCTAGGATTTCCTCCTTCAGGAGTTCCATCTGCTCGGGCCTTGCCGAACCGTAGCGTATCAAATCCTCTGGCTTAAAGATGTAGACGCCCATGGCTTCCACCGGGGGTATTCCGCTTCGGGAGTTATAACTCTGCCGTTTGGCTCCCTGAGCTTCATTGAAATTATGATAATTTAATCTTAAAATTTAGGAATTTCATCAAAAAATTTGCTCAATTTCTATCATTTTTGGCAAAAATTCAAGGATTTTTGCACAAAGGCAATAAACCCCAAACAACTTGACGAAAAATTGGTGATTAACATGAACGCTCTCCAAATTGTAAGCAGGAAAATTGACCCAATAGCTGAGGTTCAGACGAGGGCGATTGCCTACCTTACCGGCGAGCTTTCAAAGAGGGGCTTCCGATGGCTACTTCCCATTGTTCTGAGCTCGATAACCGACCCCCTCTGGCCGGACCCTGCCGCGGGAGAGGCCCTGAAGCCACCGGAAGTTGAAATCTACGGCGAGAAGCTGAGACTGACTCACAGCATGATACTCCACAAGCAGATTGCAATAGCCATGGGAGTTGACAGGCTCTTCGTCCTCTCGCCGAACATAAGGCTCGAAGGCAGGGAAGCGGACGATGGCAGGCACGCATACGAGTTCACCCAGCTCGACATGGAAATCGCTGGGGCGAGCATGGACGATGTTATGGGTCTCATAGAGGAGCTGATCTCGGGCCTTTTCAGGGAGCTTAGACCTGTGGTTTGGGAGTCCTTTGAGAGGGAACTGCCAAAGGTGAAGAGACCATTCAAAAGGTTTACCATCGAGGAAATCAGGGAGGAGTTTGGAAGCGAGGAGGAAGCGAGCAGAGCTTTGGGAGAGCCCTTCTGGATAACGGGGATTCCAAGGGAGTTCTACGACAGGGAAGTTGACGGAATCTGGAGGAACTACGACCTCTATCTTCCGGAGGGCTACGGTGAGGTTTCCAGCGGAGGAGAAAGGGAGTGGGAGTACGAAAAGATACTTGCCAAAATACGCTCCTCCGGTCTGAGCGAGGAAGCTTTTAGGTCATACCTCGAGGTTGCCAGGGCAGGCCTTCTAAGACCAAGCGCCGGGGCCGGGATTGGAATAGAGAGACTCGTCCGCTACATTGTCGGGGCAAAACACATAGCGGAGGTTCAGCCCTTCCCGAGGATTCCTGGGATTCCTGCTGTAATATAATCCCCTTTACTTCACTTTATAAGTTCAACTTTTAATATAGACAACCACTTGACTATAAGGCCTAGATGCTTATAAAGAAGTGTTTAAATTTGTGACAGGGAAGTGTTTTTATAGTTGCATGTCTTTACTTATAGTTGTGGGGTTGCAATGGAAGTTGATGTTCAAGAACTCTTGGAAATTGTAAAACCTGGAGAGACTGTCATTGTTGAGTATAACACTTCATATGTTCCAGAGTTTGCCCTCAAACTTTTGGCCGATTATACTCGGGAGAAGGAGATTCCCTTTCTAGTAGATGATAACTTTGATTGTTTGTATACGATTCTTGTTCATTCCAGAATGTTGGGCCTTAATGTTGACATTACCCATGCTCATATTCTCAAAACGGGTGGAAAAAAGGAAGTTGGTGGTAAAATTCAACGTGTAATATTTCACCCCGATCCAAGAGTTTTGTTGAGAAACTATAACAAAGTATTTTCAAACACAGTTGAAAAATTCGATAAATCAGCTGTAAACATAGCTTTGGGCATGGAAAGTCTTCTTTATTTCGTTAGAGATGTCCGAGATTTTTACAGGTTCCTCCTCGGGATTCAGCGATATGTTGGAGATAAACGCAGGAAAGCTTTCTATATGCTCCATACTGAGCTTATGCGAAGTCTTCCACCTTATGTATGGCTTGAGTTGAGAAGAATCGCCACAAGTGTTTGGACTTTTCACAGTTACCCAACGGGAGTTAAGTTGTCTATACTCCGCAGTCCAGATCTTGACCTGATCGGGAGAGGATTCACCATAGACGTTGGAGGTGTTTTCCGTGGCAGGAGTTGAGCTCAAAGGTGTTGCCTCAAAAAACGATGTTCTTTCAATGTTTAACTCAGTTCAGTTTGGTGGTCTCACCTTGGTTGAAAACTATTCTTCAATTGGAGCCCAACTTACTCTTTATACACTTTTGAATCATTCCTACAATCTTGGTCTTCCCGTTCTTGTTGAAGACATATTTGACACCTTTGCGGGTTATGTAAAGCACTTCGACATTATGGGACTCATGCCTCCAATGGAGCATGTCGGAGTTCTAAAGATCGGTGGCATAGATGAGGTTGGCAACGTTGTCGATAAAATCCAATTTGAGGCGGATCCCGCGCTCTACCTCCAGAAAAAAGAGAAGGCCATAGCGAAGGCTATGGGTGATGAGAAGTATGTTTACATAGTCACCGGGTTCGAGAGACTCCTTGGTTTTCAGAGGGATATTAAAGGCGTCTACGTCATAGTAAACCACCTAAAAGAAACCTTGGGGAATGAAAAAAGAATGACACTCAACATAATTGAGGGTAACGTTATCAAGGGCTTTCCAACAAACCCACTACCTCTTCTTGAGGGTGTTGCCACGTCGGTAATTGAGCTTCATGATCATGGGGACATGTTTCTCTTAAAATTCAGGAAGTCTATATTTACACTCCTCGAGGGAAGAGATGAAGTTTTTCTCCAACCTTCTGACATAATGGAGTGGTGGTAGAAAGAGCTGAAAAAGCTAAAAGAAATGTTCCAGAGGGGAACGACCCCCATTTACCCCGACTTTTATATCAATTCCAAGGGCGTGGGTCACGGTCCCGCTTTTCTCGGCCCATTTTCCTGCGGGGACCAAGAGAACGTCCCCCGGTAGCTCAACGGGCTCGTTTGAAACAACTACGTAACGCTCGGCCTTTGGTATGCCGGTTATCCCCGCCCTCAGCAGACCTTCGGCGTTTGCACCCTTCCGGAGTATAAGCGTTGGGACATCGAGCGGTTCTGCAGGTCCCTCAACCACCGCCAGGTCGTAGCTCTCTTCGACGATTTCCTTCCCTCTCAGGAGAACCTTGAGTAGAGGGAACTTCTCCGGGTCTGCCATGAGAAGGACACGCCTCGCCTTCCTGACGTCATAGAGGGTCGCCGTTGAGGAGCTTCCGCTCACTGTTGACCCTATTGGAATACCCCTCTGCTTGGCGAAGGACTTCAGGGCCTCTATTTCCTCGTTGGTTAGGTCAGGCGTCAGAATCAGGGCGTAATTTTCCTTTTCAATGAAGCTCTTAGCCTCTTCCCAGCTCACAGGTCTTCCGTTGAGGAGGGGGCCCTTAAGAGACTTCTCCCAGGGCCTTTCAAACCTACAAATGTCGCAGATGTATCTGTTCCACGAGTTCTCGACACTTGAAGCCCTTACGAGAGTTCCCGCGTAGACTTCAACTGCCATTTCGCAGGCAAAGGAACAGCCGTTACAAACTGTTCTAATTTTTTCCGTTTTCCATGGGCCGGGCTTTGTCAGGGGTGGTCTTTCCACTATCGCCCCGACCGGGCAGATATCCGCCAGCTCCCCAACGAAACTTCCCCTTAGGTCTGCCATCTTATCTCCGAGCGGTGGTCCGACCCTTGTGTTGTAGCCCCTGAACAAATAGTCTATCAGTCCTTCGCCTGAAATTTCCTGGGTGAAACGGACGCAGAGGCCACAGAGGACGCATTTGTTGGGGTCGAGGGTTATATACGGGTGACTTTCATCAACCTCAAAGCGCTTTTCTCCCCTGCCCAGTTGGGGCTTCACGTTATAGATTGTCGCGTACTCCCTCAGCCTGCAGTCGAAGACGGCCAGACAGCCGCAGCTCATACAGCGCGAGGCTTCTCTCCTTGCTTCGCTTTCGTTCAACGTTTTCTCTACTTCCTCAAAGCCAGTAATCCTCTTTTCTGGGTCGGTGAGCTTCGCCTTGGCCCTCGGTCTTCTCTTCGTTTCGCGGTAGTCCTCCTCGCTTACATATCTCCAGTGGTTGTAGGGCTTGAGGTCGAAGAGGAGTTCGTAGAGTTCTCCGTCCTCGAGAATTTCCTCGATGTGTTTCTCCGGCTCCATAAGGACTTCCCTTGCCTTCTCGAGCTTACCTTTGAGGTATAGGTCTATCATTATCGCCGCCCTTCTTCCCGTTGCTATGCTCTCGATGACCGTTGAGGGCCCGAGAACTAGGTCTCCACCGGCAAAGACTCCCGGAAGGTTCGTCTGAAGTGTAATCTCCTCAACAACAGCCCTTCCCCGCCTCGTCTCAATTCCAAGACCCCTCAGGAACTCCTCGTCACAGTGCTGACCTATCGCCAGAATCACGTTGTCGGCCTTGACGCGGAATTCCGAGCCTTCAATTGGGATAGGCTTCCTTCTTCCGCTTGAATCCGGTTCGCCAAGGCGCATCCTGATTAGTTCTACCTCCTCTACCCTTCCATCGCCGAGAATTCTGACGGGGTTGGTCAGGAAGAGGAACTCAACGCCTTCCTCCATGGCTTCCTCCACTTCGCGCTCGTTTGCCGGCATCTCTGCCTTTGAACGGCGGTAGACAACAGTAACCTTTGCACCGAGCCTCAGAGCAGTCCTTGCGACGTCCATCGCGGTGTTCCCACCGCCTACCACTATAACGCGCTCACCGAGCTCTACTTTCTCTCCTGTGTTCACCTTTCTGAGGAACTCTATGCCGTGCATTACCCCCTTGAGGTCCTCCCCGGGAATCCCCATCTTTCTGCTCTTCCACGCTCCGATGGCCAAGAAAACGGCGTCGTAGTTTTCCCTCAGCTCTTCTAAGCTCACGTCCCTGCCGAGGGTTGTGTTGGTTCTTACACTTATTCCAGTGTTTATCACGGTCGCTATGTCCCTATCAAGGACATCCCTCGGAAGTCTGTACTCTGGAATGCCGTAGCGAGTCATTCCGCCGAGTTGGGGCATGGCCTCGAAGATGGTAACCTCATGACCCTTCAGCCTGAGGTAGTAGGCGCAGGCGAGGCTAGCAGGTCCGCCTCCAACAACTGCAATCCTCTTTCCCGTCGAGGGCGGTATTTCAGGCATCCAGGGGCCATTCTCAAGGTCGTAGTCCGCTGCGAAGCGCTTCGCAAGCCTTATCCCCACAGGCTCGTCCACGAGGTTTCTCCTGCATGCTTCCTCGCAGAAGGCCGGGCAGACCCTTCCGAGCACCGCCGGGAGGATGTACTTCTCCTTCATCAGCTTAACGGCCTCGTGATACTTGCCCATCGCTATGAGTGCGAGGTAGCTCTGTATATCTGCATGAGCCGGGCAGGCGTCCTGACAGGGGCCTATACAATCCCCGTAGTGGCTCGAAAGAAGAAGCTCAAGGGCGCTTCTTCTCATCTCGATGACCTTCTCGCTCAGTGTCTCTATTCGCATTCCTTCCGCAGGTTTAAGGGTGCACGCCGTAGTTATTCCTCTCTCCGTCTCGATGAGGCATAGACGACAGGAACCGTAGGGTTCAAGCTCTCCAGTGTAGCAGAAGCCCGGGACGTGGCCAATCTCCCGCAGGAACTCTATTAGGGGCTTATCTCTAGGGGCGTCAACTTCTTTCCCGTCAACGATGAGCTTTACCATATCACTCACCCCCCGTAAGGATTTCTATCGCGTTGAACCGGCAGACCTCGTAGCAGGTTCCGCACTTGATGCATCTCTCCTGGTCTATCTCGTGGGGCTTAAGCCTCTCGCCGGTTATTGCCTTGGCCGGGCAGAAGATTGCACATGCAGTACAGCCGGTGCACCTCTCGGGAACGATGACGTACCTTATGAGGGGCTTGCAGACCATTGCGGGGCATTTCCCCTCGATATGGGCCAGGTATTCGTCCCTGAAGTAGCGGAGCGTCGTCAAAACGGGGTTAGGGGCGGTCTGTCCGAGACCGCAGAGCGAACCGGCCTTGACGTGATGGGCGAGTCTCTCAAGCCTGTCGAGGTCTTCTTCCGTCGCCTTTCCCTCGGTGAATCTCTCCAGGATTTCGAGCATTCTCTTAGTGCCAATCCTGCAGAAAGTGCACTTTCCGCAGGACTCCTTGACCGTGAAGTCTAGGAAGAACTTGGCAACGTCAACCATACACGTATCCTCGTCCATGACGACCATTCCACCGCTCCCCATTATGGCCCCCGTCGCGTTCACGCTCTCGTAGTCTACCGGCGTGTCAAATAGGCTCTCCGGGATGCAACCTCCTGAAGGCCCGCCGAGCTGGAGCGCTTTAATCCTCTTTCCTGTCTTTGTGCCACCGCCTATGTCGTAGAGTATCTCCCTCAGCGTCGTTCCCATTGGAACCTCGACGTTCCCGCTGTGCTTTATCTTGCCCGACAGTGCGAAGACTTTGGTGCCTTTGCTCTTCTCGGTTCCGAGGGATGCGAACGCCTCCCATCCGTGCCTTATTATCCAGGGGACGTTTGCCCACGTCTCGACGTTGTTTATGTTTGTCGGCTTTCCGAAGAGGCCCTTTTGAGCTGGATATGGTGGTCTCGGCCTCGGCATTCCACGCTTGCCCTCTATAGATGCTATCAGCGCCGTTTCCTCACCGCAGACGAAGGCTCCAGCCCCTTCCTTTATCTCGATGTCAAAGGAGAAGCCTGAACTGAGTATGTTCTCCCCCAAGAATCCCCTCTCGCGGGCCTGCTTCAGGGCTATCTTCAGCCTTCTGATGGCGAGTGGATACTCTGCTCTCACATAGATGAAGCCCTTGGTTGCCCCAATCGCGTAGGCGCCTATTATCATGCCCTCAATAACGCGGTGAGGGTCGCCCTCAAGGACGTTCCTGTCCATAAAGGCTCCGGGGTCGCCCTCGTCGGCGTTGCAGATGATGTACTTTTCGTCGCCTTTGGCTTCCCTCGTGAACTTCCACTTCAAACCCGTTGGGAAGCCCGCGCCACCCCTTCCCCTTAGTCCGGACTTCGTTATGATGTCTATTATCTCTTCCGGCTCCATCTTGAGGGCCTTTTTCAGCGCCTCGTATCCTCCAACGGCTATGTATTCCTCAATGTCCTCTGGGTTTATGTAGCCTGAGTTCTCCAGCACTATTTTTACCTGCTTGGAAAAGTAGCCGTCAACGTCCCACGTTTTCCTCTCGCCGTTTTCCCACCAGTCGCGTTTGACTATCCACTCCTCAATGGGTTTCCCGTTTATCACGTGCTCCTCTATAATCCTCGGAACTTTCTTCGGGTCAACGTGACCGTAGGTGATAATCTCGTCCTCGGTTATGACGTCAACGAGGGGTTCGCGGTAGCACATGCCCACACAGCCGACTATCTTGAGCTTAACGTCGAGGTTTCTTCTCTCCAGTTCGGCCTTTATGGCCTCGTAGGTTTCCTTTGCTCCCGCCGCTATTCCGCAGGAGTTCATGCCGACGGCTATGGCCTTTACCTCAGACATCAAGCTTCCCCTCCCGGAGCCTTTTGACGAGTTTCCTGACTTTGTCGGGGGTTAGCTTTCCGAAGACCTTGTCGTTTATCATGACCACGGGCGCTAAACTACAGCAACCGAGGCAGGCAACGCGTTCAAGTGTTATCAGCCCGTCCTCTGTCGTCTGGCCTTCTTCTATGCCGAGCTCTTCCGTTATGGCCTGTGCAATCGTGATTGCCTCGTTCACATGGCAGGCCGTTCCATGGCAGATTTTGATGACGTATTTCCCCGAGGGGTTCAAAGCGGAACTGGGCGTAGAATGTAGCCACACCGTAGACCCTGCTCAGGGGAATTCCGAGGTAATTGGCTATCTCCTCAAGGGCCTCTCTCGGCAGGTATCCGAAGCGCTCCTGGGTTCTCTGGAGGAGGGGAATCAGTGAACTTGGTTCGGGGGGATACTCTGAAAGGTACCCAAGGTCCTCCATACCCATCACCGTTTGTGAAAAGCTGTTGGCTTTCTATGTTTATAAATGTGCATTGAAGCACAAGTTTGTAACAAAAGGTTCCTAACTTGGAGTTTGGGAGCCCGATTTAAGGGATAAGCTTTTGTTCTTCTATTCCAAATTCCTCCGGTGGGAGTATGGGGTTGTTTGACTTTCTGAAACGACCGGAAAAGAAAGATGCGGGCGGAGAGTTCATAGCCTCTCGAAATCCCGCGGGCAGGTTCCTTGTGGACGAAGTCTTAACCGTTTTTGGCAGGGAAACGCTCATCGGCACGGTTGAGGGCGTTGTCTATCCGGGCTACAAGGTGAAGGGGAAAGGCATCGCTGTAATCAGAGAAATCCAGAGGAACAGGAAAAGGGTTGACTTCGCTGTTGACGGCGACAGGGTTGCCTTAATCCTTGAGGGGAGGACAAACGCTAAAAAGGGAGACCTCCTCGAGGTTTACCAGTCGTAGGGGTGAGAACTATGATAATCCTAGATAATCACTTCCACGTTGATCCTTTCAAGGGCCTCTTCCTTGAGGCTGTCAAGCAGTTCCACAGAGCTGGCGGAACGCACCTGATGGTTGTCTACAAGACTGCCCACGACTACGGCTTTCCGGGATTGAAAGCGGAGGACTTCATGAAGGCAATGGACTTTCACCTTGAGCTCGTCGAGAGGATAAACCGCGAAACGCCGGTGAAGGCCTTCGCTGTTGTGGGTGTTCACCCGGCGGAGTTTGTCCATCTGGCCGAGAAAAAGGGCCTTGAATACGCCAAAAACGAGGTGATGAAAGCTCTGGAATACGCCCAGAAGCTCTGCTTTGAGGGAAAAGCAGTAGCGATAGGAGAAATCGGGAGGCCCCACTACGAGGTGAGCGAGGAGATATGGAATGCCAGCATCGAGCTGATGAAGTACGGTATGAGCCTGGCAAAAGAAGCCGACTGCGCGGTTCAGCTCCACACGGAGAGCTTCGACGAAGCTAAATTCAGGGAGCTGGGAGAATACGTC
>Ga0256831_1000238_pt1 | contig 29437 bp, 54 predicted proteins | sample 132544metaG_FD_189087 | JGI IMG/M metagenome (GOLD analysis project Ga0256831, IMG submission 189087) | Hydrothermal vent microbial communities from Lau Basin, Pacific Ocean - 132-544 | ecosystem: Environmental > Aquatic > Marine > Hydrothermal vents | place: Pacific Ocean: Lau Basin | collected... | reverse complement strand
TCTGTTTTTAATGGCTTCAATTTCATACATATCAAATTCAATCTCTATTTCATCTTCAACAAGGACTTCTTTTAGCCATTCATCCTCTTGAAAAGATTCGTATTCTGTTTTGAAAATACTATCAACCTCTTTTTCCATATCATCTAATCTCCACTCAACATCTGATTCTAACTCTGGATCAACACTACTATCAACCTCAACTTCCCATCTAATTTCATCTGGAACAATTGCCCCAGTTTTTACAACAACTGGTCTAGCAGATATATTTACACCTTCTGTAATGTCATAAATTTCTTCACATAATCTAATTAATTCTTCAAACTTTGAACCATATCTAAATTTTATGCTCACAAAATCAATTTCTTTTTTCTTTTTAAATTCATCGCAAACAAACATAGCCCCCTTATTAAACCCTTTAAAATCATATTCTACTACTGCTTCAGAAAACCCCATATCCTCTAAAAGGGTTTCTATTTCACCGGCAAGGCTTTCAAGCGAATATGCTAAAACTTCATTTCTTACTTTATCTAACACAGGTTTATATTTTACATACTCCCAGACAGTATCTACTTCTTCTAAAGAATCAAAAACAATTTTTGATGTTTTATAACCTTCAATTATTTTCATCTTTGCCTCCTTTTATAATTTTTTCAAATTCTTCTTTACTAGTTTCTCTAGTTATGAATTCATTCGTTTTAGGAATAAATGTAGTTTTAAAAAATTTATCTCCATTCCTATAAACAGCAAACACATTTGCTAATCTTCTTTTCTTTTTTAAGAAAGTTTCACCAATATATACATCACTATATGTTGAACTTAAAATAGGATTAGTCCAAAAACCTTTATAAACTAAAGTAACACTGTTTTTAGTTTCTATGATTTTAGGCATCCATTTTGAACCAATCCCTAAAAATCTAGCAAAATCAACAATAGCGCCACCTGCATAAGTCATATTGTCTAAAACAACATTAATGCTACCTCAAAAAGGACATTTAGCTTTACCTAATCTTGCTTTACTTTTAAAACCTTTAAAACAACTACAACATCTATAAAGCATTCTTACCTCCTTTTAAGTATTTAAAAAACAGATTTTTTCAATTCTTTCATCTTCTGCTTTTATAGGTGGCTCGTAAGAAAGCCACATTTTTCTAAGCACATCTTCAGGAATATATTTACCCTCTCTTTCTGCTCTTTCTTTATTTCTCTTTAAGATAGTATCGAAACCTGTAATTAGATTAACGATTCTAATTTTGTAATCTTTGTCTATTTTGTCATACATTTTTTTACGTGATTTTTTACTTAATAAAGTCATATCTACAACAAAATCTTTACCTTCTTCTTGCAATCTTCTAATTCTATTATCAACCATATCATCTATAATCTTATGATCAACAGGAGTTAAGTTCTTCCAAATTTCAGAATAACTAATATCTCCAAATTTCTCTTTTCCATATTTCATTAACTCCTCATCTCTACTTACAACTTCTAACCCACTCAACTCTTTCTTCACAAAAGTACTTTTTCCTACATTAGGCATCCCAACCATTAAATAACAAGTTTTCATTCAGAACTCCTTTCACATTTTTTCATAGTATTTATTTTCTTTAAAGCAACCGAATAACCGTAAGTGCTTCCATAACCAAAACCGATAGAGAAACTAAAGAAAGCAATAAACACAACGAAAAGAGCGAAGATAAAACCCGCTCCTATTTTATCTATAATATCCATTGTTACCTCCTAACAAGAAAGTTCATTTGCTAAACTAATTTTCTTAATAAATCCTTTAAAAGTTAGGTCCCCAGCTATATAATCTTTAACAGCCTCACAATTAAACCTAACTGCAGGATTTACTTTTCTAAAAAGAACATCTAATGTTGCAACTTTATCTAACCATTTTTCATCAGGCATTCTGATTTCTATATAAGGGCTCACATATCTCACTTCTTCTATATACGCTTCATCATAATCACAATCTGTATCAATAGAGATATAAGGAGTTCTGGTGTAGATTCTATTCTCTTTAGGTTTCCAATTTTTAGCGTCATCATAAAATTTTTTATACGCTTCCAAATCATGATACAACTCATGATTGTCTAAAGAAGATATAACCTCTAAATATTTACCGCTAAACATTGAAACAACTCTTACCAAATCCATATCTTCTTTTGGAAAAGAAGCAATGTCTAAAAAATTAAACACCTTACCACCTAGTTTCTCTTTAGCAGTAGCTAAATCTTTCTCAACCTCTTTTTTAAGCTGCTCTTTTGTCTCTGCTATTAATTGCTTTAACTCTTCTGGCCCAATCTCTCCAATATCATTTGGATCTACTTCCATTTCATATAAATTACTTGTATCCATAAATGACTTTTTACTGCTCTCAAACACATCAATTACAAAATTTTTATATCTTTTAAATAAAATTTCCATTATTCACCTCCTTTGTTCATTAATTTTTTGTAAAAATTATTAACAAGCTTAGCTCCATATTTAAGATCTTCAATACATTCATCAATTTCTTCTATTTTGCTTTGCAAATCTTGTTCTATCTCATGAAAAGTATCGCCTGTAGCAACAATGTAGATATCATTTCTTTCTTCACTATATAAAATATGAGGGAAATTCATAAAATCCTCAGCAACTTTTCCAATAATATCTCCATTGCTATTTTTAACTTTTAAACCTAAAAACTCTGGCTTACCCTCAAAAGAAAGCCCCTTATTTTTTAAATAATCTCCTATAAATAATTTCACTCTCATTACTCACCTCCTTTAAATTCTTTTAGCTTACAAAGTAATTCTTTGTTTATTACTTTAGTATTATCATCTATAAGCATCCATTCAAATGTATTTGATTCAGCATAACAACTCGCATATGCCTCTAAATCACCTTCAAATTCCTCCTGAAATTCTTCCTCATCTATTTCTACAACTTTAATCATGTTATGCGAATAATCTAAAATCAGAATAGCTTTCATTTCCGCTCCTTTAGTTTTTTTCATGGTGTACAATAGTTTTTATAGCACCTTCAAGTTCCTCCAAATGTTTTTCGGCTAAAATAGCATAGCCACTAATGTCATGAAAATTATCTATTACTTTCCAACCATTTGGATTAGCTGCAATTCTTGCCATTTTGTGGCAAATCATTTCTATTGCCTCTCTAACAACCTCATCAGCATTTTCAAGAGCAGGGGACATAACCCTTTTTAGCTCTTGAGAAATTCTTGCTACATTCTCAAACCCACCATATAAACTTTCTCTATTTTGTAAAGTTTTGTTTTGTTCCATCAATCCTCCTTATCCCAATTTATATATTTAAAATCAATAGGTCGCTCTCCTATTTCATCATCAAATTCAAATTCATAATTTATTGGAACGACATAATACGCTCTGTAAGCATTCACCCCATCTCCTGAACAACACTTGCATTTAAAATCTACAACAATTATTTTTAACTTTTCTATTTCTATAATAGATTCTCTAGGAATAATTACTTTCTTATTTGTTAACTCATCTTCAACATAAACAGAATTAGGAAATAACGAATCTTTTCTCCAATAGTTAATACTTTTTGAATAATATGATTCACCGCCTTTTCTCTTAATGCACCAAACTTGTTGTTTATATAAAATTTTAGCCTCTATAACTTTATCTTTAGAGCACATTGACTTCAAGTAAATTTTCATTCCTCATCCTTTACTGTTTTAAATTTTAGAATTATTTCTATCAGTCTTTTCATTTCCTCATTTTTATACAAGTGAACTCCATAGAGAGAAGGGTTTCTTAGGTTATGCACATCTTTTTTCAGATACTCTTGAGCAGCTTTCTCTGTCAGAAAAAAATTAAATCTATTTAAGAATACTTCTTTTTCTACATCACAATCGAACCATTTTAAATCTAGTTCATCCACCAATTCATCATCACTAGCTAATTCATTAAAATCGTTATATTTCTTCACCTTCTCTACAATATCTTCTCCATCAAATTCCTCTTCTACATATTTCACAAATCTATCCCATTCATCATCTAAAAACTCTACATCATCAAAAATGTAAAGCACCCTATCTCCAAATCCTTCTGGCACCACTCTTACATTTTCTTGAAGCACAGTAAGCCCATATGGCTGAGCTGTACCTCTAGTATCTTGAGTCGCTATTTCATTAGCTAACTCTTCTAAAAATTTAACATCTTCTTGCGTTAATCTATTCATTATTGCCTCCTTATCCTTCAATATTTACAACTTCACCAAACTTAATTGATTGCATCACAATCACATCATAATAGCCTTCACTATCAACAACATATTTATAACAATCAATTTCTTCATCAAATTCCTCATAAACTTCTTTGCTAAAATCCGCATAAATATCTTTCACCTCTTCTTTCCATTCCTCATAAATTTCTTCAGCCTCTTCTTTAGTTTTAACAACAACTACTCTTGTGTAATTTTCATTAATAGCTACATCGTGAGAAACACTCCAACCCACTAAATACATCTTCGCCTCCTTATTTTTTTTCTTCTGTGGTATCTCTATTTGTTGATAGAGACACCATCGAAGAAAAAGAGAGGCTAAATAGCCCCTAACATCTCAGAAATAGATTGGAACACTAATTCTACAAACCCCATAACTGCATTAGCAGCATCTTCGAGAGTTTGTTTCTCTTTATCTTTCAAATCAATGTTTATATTAATAGCCTTTAGAAAAATAACAATTAAATATAATCTGAGTAGTTCTTCAAATTTAGAATAATCACAGTTTTTCCATTCTGCAATAGAAATTTCTATCACTTTCCCATCTCCATATTTCTTAGCCATTTCTTCTACATACTTAATAGGATCATCAGTATCCCCCATTAACCCCATTACATATGTCTCAACATTTTCAAGTTGCTGAATTAAAGTTTCTCCTTCTTCAAAAGCTTTTCTTACCATATTCTCTAATAACCTAAAAGCAACAACTTTAGGGATTTCCATAATTTCAACTGGATTAAAACTAAAACCTATACCTTTATTTTTAACTACTTCAATTCTCATTTTGCACTCCTTTCTTTTCTAATTTTATTTCTAAGTCTTCTTAAATCACTATAAATAGTGTTTCTGCACCATCCACATAATTCATAGACCTCTTCTTCACAAATCAATTCTCCAAACTCTCCATCATTCTTATCACCACACATCCAACAATAGCTAGCACTATCAGGCTTGTACCTAATCTCTTTATACTCTTGCATATTTGCAATAATCACATTCAAACAATCTTCACATAAATCATACTTCCTTTTAAGTTCACCTTCAGAATACCATTCTAAAAACTCCTTTTATTGGTTTGTTTTCTTGACACATCCGGCACATTATTTATCCTTTAAATCAACACTAAAAGAAACTTTAATTTGATCAGGACTAGAAATAGGGTGCTCTTGTAATATTTTCATTAACTTTTCATCAATTTCATTTTTTAATACAACCAGCAGCATATCTTCTTGATTTTTACACTGCTCAAAAAACACGTTCACTTCATACAACGTACTATATTTTTGAGAAAGATATTTCTCTCTGAAAAACTTGGTTTTTAGTTTTAATGCATTGTGGGCTTTTACTAATTCAATTAAATTTTTCTTATCTCCTAAGACAATTTTAGCAACAGGATTAATTGGCTCATAAACAAAATATGTTACTTCTTTTACAACTTTTCCTACCTTGTAAACCATACTTTTAACTGGTTCTTTTTTTGTTAAAGTCATATTTTCTACTTCATTAATAACTTTTAGCAACTCTTTTTCAAAAGAGTACTTATTTTTGAAATCATTAAATTTACTTCTAAAAATGCTATAAGCTTTTGCTTCATTTTCAGCAAAAACCCTATTATAAACATCTACTAATTCAAATAACACACGTTCAACAGTATACTGAGAACTCCCTAACAAATTAGATGTTAAAAGATTGCTAAATTGTATTTCCCCATGTTTTTCTGTTTTCATAACAGCGTATGTGTTGTCAACAGCAAGAAGTCTATCATCATTTTTTTTTATAAAATCCTGCCACCACATTAACATCTCTTGCTGTCTATCTGTTAATTTAGTTACAGATTTAACTCCATCGTAATCATATTTTACTTCTCTCATAACTTCTCCTTATTCTGTTTTTTAAAATCTTATCTTCACTATCTTTGATGTTGACAAAATAAACTATAACTCCGCCTTTGTTCCAAACATAAATTTTGTTTTCTTTCACATATACCACAGGCTTTCTCATAGAGTTAGCTAATTCAACGAGTCTATCTATATCTCTTTTAAAGAATTTTCTATTTTTCATTGCACCTCCTGTAAAAATTGCTTATATTTCTCCTCCACCATCTTAGGGTCATATAAGTTATTCTGATTCAACTGATCTGCAAATTTTTGCATCAACTGATACCTCATGTTAGGAACCCATTTATCCCCAACTAACTCCAAAAATACTTTACCTCTTGCATGAGCACTCTCTGGGACACCAACGCAATGGAAGTAAATTCTTTTCTTGCCAGCTTTCTCCCATGCTTTAACCTTTGATATTCCTGCCCAATCAATTTGGGCATCATTATCGAAATGTTCTAATACATCTTCAACATCATAAAGTTTTCTTTCTCCATTAACTACTACCATAACCTGCTCATCATCTAACCACACCTCCGCATCAAGAGGAAAAGAAGAAATTAAGTTATTTGTTATTTTTAGTAAATCTTTAAGCTTCATTTTCTTCCTTCTCCTCTAATGCTGGAAAAACAACTTGTTTTAGCCCGATTGTATTCCATCCGATTTTTTTAAGTCTTTCATATTCTTTTTCTCCTAATAATTCAGCCAAAGACTTTGTACATACAACACCATAAGTACCAGAACTTGGATAACCAGACGGGGTGATTTCTTCAGTCGCAATCTCCATTACATCGCCTGGCTTAAGAGTGTAATAATATCTGAGACTCCCTTGACGACCTAGAGACACATTTATAACTATTTTTCTATCTCCTTTATCTGTAGCTTCATATAAAGTTTTAGCTTTATTACTATCACACTCTTCTTGTATTTGCAAAATCAAGTCTATTAACTCTTTCTTTTTCATTTTGCTTAACATACTTTCTGTAAATTTAATCATTTTTGCCTCCTTTTGGATTTTTTACATATTCCCAAATGTAGTCTAATAATTTTTCAAGTTCTTTATTTATTTCTTTTGCTTTCTCTTCATCTTTTTTTATAAAACCATCGCAGCTAATTCCGGCACCACCTCTATAATACATTTCAGCACAATTGCTTAAATTATACGCTTCAGCAAACAATTCCATCAATTTCCAACCATCATATTTCTTCAAAAGCTTAACTTCACCAATACCTTCAAAGAACAGCACATTCTTGTCACTTTTATTTGGAACAACACTACTCATATGAAAATGCATATCATCATTTCCTACGTAACCGAATCCCCAATACCAATCACAATCCCAACTGTGTTTAGTTAAATAGATTGGAATAGTTTTTCTATTATTTACCATATAACCTATTTTAACTCTATCCATTTTATTCTCCTTCTTTTTTAACTATAAAAGGTGCATATATTCCAGCTTCTACGAAAGAATCTGCATCAGTCATCTTAACCATATATCCTACTAAATGTCTTTTTGCCTTATTAAAAATTGGTTCTTTTAGAATTTCATCGTGCTTATTGTCTTTTTGCTCATAGTTTAAGAACACATAAATTTGATCACCATATTTTTCTATAGCATACACATCTTTTCTTCTTGCTAACTCTGCAATCTCATCAGAAGTAATGTTTTCACCAAGAGTAAATTGAACCCTGAGGTTCCCTTTGTAAACCCCAGGTTTTGCATGTAGGATTTCACTTTTAGACATCTCCATGTTCTACTCCTTTTCTAATTTCTTTTAACATTTCATCAACTGTTCCCGCTGGATCTTTTCTTAATTTTTCTAACCACATTTTTCTCTCCTCATCAAAATAGAATGGATCACTATCTTTTATAGGAGAGTAATTGTCGTTAATCAAATACGCCATTTCAAGAGAAGCAGACCTGTCCATACCTGCTCCCCTTAGTGCTAACGCATACACATCTAAATCTGGAATATAAATCACATGGATATCTGGCACATATCTTTTAATTAGTTCAATAGTTGCTGCACTTGGTTCCCATCCTAAAATATGCACAAAATTAACCATATATCCACATTCATCAAATTCATCAAACTCTTCATTTTTATCACAAGTTAAAACTTCAATATCTTCATAATGCTCATTATATGGATAATAAATAGCATAAGTCATCTTTACCTCCTTTAAATAATTTCTTGAATTAGTTTTTTAAGGACTTCATATTCATTACAATCTTTACAATCAATCTCGACTATACCCTCATCGATCAAGAATTTAACAAAATCATCCGTATACACTTCCGCTGCTTCCCATGCATCTTTGCACTCCCAGAACTCATATTTATCATCATACCCACTATCTATATAGTTAAGGTACCAGTTTACCTCATAATTATCTAATTTTCTTAGATCAAGTAACACTCTATCATCATCTATGTTGTAGAGAAAATCTCTAATAGTGTCTTTCATGTGCTCTGTATGTTGATAAAACACTTCCCATAGTAAATTATTAAAATTAATTTCTTCACCTCTGTCTTTAATTTGATCAACAGCATCAGTATAATCAACATCCCACTCTTCACATTTTCTAAAAAGGAAATATAAATCATGAGTCCCACACCCTAGTAAATAAGATAGCAGTATTTCATTATCTCTACAGTAATCCATTTTTATCTCCTTTTAAATTATTGATTAGACTTGTAGATAAATTATCTTTATGCATAGCTTTAACTAAATTTTCAAATTTCTTTTTCTCTTCACCATCTGAATAAAAAGCAGAAACAACTTCAAGATCACTGGGGGTTACAGAAATAGGTTTTTTTATTTCCCTCTCAAAACCATATTCTTTAATGAGCCTATTCAAGTCATTAAAAAAACTCAGCAAAATTCTATCCTCTAATTGCATTATTCCTCCTCATTGAATTGTAATGTCTCATATTCAGTTTCAATTAAATCTAAAGAAACTCTTTCTATATCCTCAATAACCCCATAACCAACTAAAGCCCAAGGATTACCGTTTCCCTCTTCATTCACATAATCTGAAATAGAATCGTAGCCCTTTTCTTTAAGGGCTTTTTCGTCATATTTCATTTCATAGTCTGTACTATATGTTTCTATTACGTTAAAAGTTGTTTTTTTCATGTCTACCTCCTTACTCGCATTTAAAATATTCATCTATGTGTTTTTTTACTTCTTCTTGAGACATCCAAGGCAGATAATCAACAATATCACCAAATTCATCTTTGATGATTACATAACCAGGTCTACCTTTTATTGTAAAACATTTATATTCAAAATCATACTCTTCTTCAGACCTTTCTTCATTCCATCTTTTAAGAACATCTTTTTCTTCTATCCTCATCTCAATCCAACTGCTATCTTCTTCTGATAGCAACAATACCCAATCGGGTGTTTGTTTTTGAATATAATAATTGTTATCTTCAATCTCTTCATTTATAGAATTTTCAAAAAACTCTTTAGCACCTTCTTCATTATCAAAAACCGTCACATCACACCAATTATCTCCATAAGAATGAGCATATCCATATTTAGAAACTACATACACTTTCACTTTTGCCTCCTTTTAAATATCTAACCAAACTTGAACAAAATCAACTCCAAGACTTCCCACATCACCTATTGCAGGTAATTTAGTATTCTCTAACTCTGAAACTTCAAATTCAATATATTGCCCTTCTCCCCAACATAAATCTCTCAAAGAGTAAGAGGTTGTTTGTTCATCCACAAATTGCACAATTTTGTCAAAATCTTCTTCTTCTACGGTAAAAAATGCACCCTTTGCAATATAAGGTCTATATTTAGGAAACTCACTGTCTGTTGTCTCACATTCATCATCTTCAACTTCAATTTCGATGTGATCTGGCAAACTGCCATGCACATGTCCATCAACAAAGTCTTCTATTTTCTCTTCAATAGCATCTTTAACACATTTAGGTAACTGTTCACTCCAATTAACACCTTCAAATAAAATTTCACTACCTTTATAATCATACTCTACTTTACCTTCAACATCTCCTATAAATTTATCGCCATCAAATATTTCAACTACAAAATTATGTGTTGATTCTCCAGTGTCATCAGTTTTAATCGCACCGTATGAAAAATATAAATCAAATTTTTTCATTTTTTACCTCCTTTTTTAATTTTCAACATAAAATATCAACCAATAATTGTCATATCTTAATAGATAGAATTCTGCTCCATTAATCCTATGAACATAGACCTTATCTGTTTTTTTAATTATTTGTTCTTTATTTACTCTTCCATAAGTATCAGGAATACCTAACACAACTCTAGCTTTTTTATCCCACAGCAACACCCTATTGCCTAACACTTCCTCTTGAGCTGCATAATATGCTTCATCAAAATCTAAACCATTAATATTTTGAAAAAAACCACCAAAAACAACTATTTTTGAATTATCTAATTTATCAACAAACTCTCTCCAGTCGCTTTCCCTAACAACTTTTTGCATCTTATCACTTAGGTCTATTGATTTCATTTTTGCAACTGGTTTAAACACATTTTCAAATTTATATTTAGGAACAGCATACTTTTTACTTTTCTTTTCAAATAAATTTATTAACAACACTCCCTCAACTCTTGAAACCGCATCATACACCCAACAATTTTCTAATTTGTAATACAATTCTTGACTAACTTCATTTAGATAAACTTTCATTCTATCCTCCTTAACCATAAATTTTAAACCCTTCTTTTTTTAACTCTTTTATTTTCTTTTTCACTTCTTGCAATGGAGATAGTTCTTCATTATCTTGTTGCTTATTTTCAACTTTTACCTCAGCATTCTCTGCGCTAAATTGTTTGGGCTGTTCAGAAGGAACTTTGTCAACATTACCAAGAGAATTTCGTTTCTTAACAACTTCAACTTCAGCTTTAATTAGAGATAATTTGTTTTCTAACTCTGAAATTTTTTTTAGATACAACCTTTCTAAATGAGCATAATGTTCAATGATTTTTGCTTTTCTAACATTTTCTTTTACTAAATATTCTTTATAAATTCAATCATTTTCATCTCCTTTATTTCTTTGTCGTTTTAATGCTTGTAAAATAGCTCTTTCCACATATTTAATATCTTGAGGCCTTGCTAATTCAAGAAGAACATTTCCTCTTACTCCACCTATTTTATCTGGGTCAATTCCTGCTTGCTTTATAAATTCCTGGGTACCGACTTTACAGTTTCCTGCTTGTATTGAGTCTTCTATACCAACGAACACTTCTTTTGCTTTTCTATATACAAGCCTTTTCTTCATTTTTTCTGTGAGTCTTCTAAGGAGACTATTAAACAATATATTAAAAAACCTTTTCGGAGAGCCATTGTATAAATCCCTTAAATAAAAGTGATATTTTTCATTTTTGAACCTTAGATAATATGTACCAAACTCATCATCATACCCAAACTCAACACCGTGGTCTTCTGCAATTTTCTTTAGAAGATAAAGGTGTTTATATTTTCCAAATAAGCGTAATTTTTCATCAAGTTTTGATTGAAGGAATTTTTCATAAGCATCATCAACAATATATTCTGGGCTTGCGTTAGAATTCCAATCTACAGGAAGCTCATAAACAAAATCCCATAAGTTATCGTATTCTTTAGCTAAAATATTCAAATTAAACATTTTATCATTCTCATAACAATACTCGCACAAACCAGCCCTATTGTAAATTAAGGATTTAATTTCAACCTCTCTTTTTAAGTCTTCTAAAATTTTTAGAGCTTCCTCAACCAATCTCTCTGCTCTCTCCTCTTCTATAAGGGTAAAATATTCCTGTTCTAAATCTTGCTCAACAGGATTCCAATACCACACCTCATAATCATTTTCATATGCTCTAGGTGCAACATACCAATCTTTGCCTTTTCTATGCCACACAACTATTTTCTCATCAGGGTCAATATCTTCAAATGGGTCCTCCAAATTACTCCAAAACTCCTCTAAAGCATATTCATTATATTCATAGATACGCCCATCAAAATATTTCGCATGAGCCTCAATAACATAAGGGTCCCCGTGAATCACTTCATTGTCTCTATCTAAAGCTGTAACATCATCAATATAATCAACATCAGCAACTTCAGTGTCTCCAAACATCTCTCTTAAATCTCTAACAAATTCACATTGACCGTCATAGTCAACTGTGTAGTGAGAAATAGAAATGTAACCCAAAAGTTTAGGTTTTGTGTATAATTTTACGCTATCAATTCTATATAAGTTTTCTAACACCCAATCTACATCATAATACTCATAACCATGTCCATTTGATTCATATTTTGTATTCTCATAATACAAATAACCAACAAACAAATTGTCTTTACCGTATTTTTCTATAGCTCTTTTGATTTCTTTTTCCATAACATCTCTTGATACCCAATATTTGCTTACGTCAACTACTGTTTCAGGAAGAGACCAAACTTCTGTCCCTTTCCCTCTAATACTCTTTCCTAACTCAAATCCTGCTTCTTTTGCATTCAATTCAAACACTTCTCTTTTTCTAGCGTTACTCATTATCGCCTCCTTTATTTTGTTGTTTTTTCCATAGGCTATATTGTATACACCATGGATTTTTACTTTCAATTTTAAACACAAAATCTTCTTCATTTATATATTTGTCAACCAATTCTTTTGGAGTTTTATTGTTACAACTTTCATAAAAACCACTTTCTGCTTCTGTAACTTTCTCAAAACCATATTCCTCTAAATTCAACCACGTTGGAGCCGCTCTGTCTGTATTATTTAATAGCACCTCTTCAATATAGAACTCTTCATTTCCTCTAATTGGGTATACCACACTATCAACAATAAAATAACTCGGCTCCCATTCTGGGCCATCTGGCTGAGTTCTGAAAGCTGCCCCTTCATCATCACAAACCCACTCATCAAACCATTCAAGCGCATAGCCGGCAGACTCTATTTTTTCATTAACATCTACCGACAAAGCATTCCAATCCCCTAGTAAAATTTCTTTTTTCGGATTTTTGTATCCAGGTTCACCATATTCTTTACATCTATCAGCAATAACACCTATATCTTCTAAAACATTTACTAATTCATCTACACTTAAACCATCAACATCTTCAAGCTGAATCTCTTGCCCTTTTTCATATTTGTCATATAACAATTCTATTCCCATAAAACCTCCTTATTAAAAACTCACAACATTAACACTACCATCTCTCAATTCAACTAATTGCAATTTGCTAGCAAAATCTTCATACTCAAAAACAGCTTCAAAGTTTTTTTCACTTACATAAAATTCAGCATCTTTATAATTTTCAGTATCTTCTCTCATTAATGCTAACTCTTCTTCCCAATATTCTTTTGCTCTCTCAAAAGACTCAAAAGAGGCTACAATAGCCTCAGATGATTTAATAGCTTCTTCAACTGCTAATTTAATTACTGCATACATATCACCCTCCTTTTAGTAAATTGATTTTAAATCCATAATTTCTCTTAACGTATGCCATGCATCAAACGCTATCGGCATACAATCCCACATCTCACAATTATCCATATAATCGCAACACTTTTGCTCAGGTTCCTCCCAGGCAGTAACCGCAACAATAGAGTGTTTTTCTCCGCCTCTATAATCACACACAAACACAAAACTATATTTATTGATAATTTTCTCAATTTCTTGCACAGAATAATCATCTATAGCTTCATAAATATCATTAAGTTTTTCTTCAAGCTTTTCTGCTTCTTCAGTAGTTAATTCTCTGTTTTCATCCAAATCAATAATTCCCGTTTTAAACATTCTTTCATCAAGTATTTTATAAGGAACCTCTTCTTTGTATCCAAGGATAGACGCAAGCTCTGCGTCTTCTGTTAATAATAATTTTCCTTTATTATTTCTAAACAATTTTTTCATAGTTCACCTCCTTCTAATTTATTTTCTAACACATACAACTCATGCCCTAAATTTTCAACTTTACTTCTAAATGCAGCTGCACTCGCATCGTTTCCGCAAAGTTCTAACTCATCTGCATAATCTAATAAACCAAACACCATATCTCTTACTTCATCAAGAGATGGTCTTTCGCCTTTTTCAATTTTGCTTTCTATGATGTGCAATTCATGTCCAATAGTATCTATTTCTTTTCTTAACTCTTCAGCTTGTTCATTTTCACCACAAAGTTCCAATTCATCTGCATATTCAAACAATGCAAAAAGTTTTTCAAAAATTTGTGAAAGTTTGCCTTCTTTCTTATTCTCATTTTTTATAATTTTTATTTCGTCTATTAATGTTTCAACAGTATCTACCTCACAAGTTTCAACAATCTCTTCACAACAAGGTTGCAACTCAACTAAACCATTTTCTTTAATCCAATCAATTATCTCTTGTGCATGTTTTTCATCCTCAACTTCAAAATAATTGTTAACAACAACTTTTCTTACTTCTACTACAGGTACTACTACTTTCATGTTGTCCTCCTTTATGCAATATCCATATAAATTCTGTCTGTGAAATCAAACATCCTAAGTCTAATAACAATATCTCCTATATCGAAAAACACCTCGTTAGGTGTAAGCCTTTTAACCATAGGGGAACACCCCACATCACTCTCATAATCCTCATATGTAGGATTTTCTATGTTATAAATTTCTTGCATAATTTTTTTATATTCTTCAAATGTTTCATACAAATCATATCCTTCCTTGATATTTTCTATAATTTCTTCAAATTTATCCTCTGCTTTATCATCCTCTATATTCCAAATCTCTACACTACTAGACAAAAAGCTTTCGCCTTCTAAAAGTTTTACTATTTGTTTCATTTGCCCTCCTTTCTATTATTCTTCTACACCTTGCGCAACAACAAGTTCTCCATATTTGTTATAAAAAGTTAACTCCATATCTTCTTCAACTTCATCCCATGCAATTAGCTCTTTTTCTTCTTCACTCATACCATCATAATACTCCTTGAGCTGTTCTAAAATATATTTTTCAGAAGCTTTATACATTTCATCTACAACACCATTAACTGTTTTTATGAACCACATCTGTTTTCCAGATTCGTTATAGAAGATATCAGCTTTTTCTGGATACACTTCTACTGCACTGCTTTTTAAAATCTCAACATCCTCAACCTCAAATCCACTATATTCATCTATCTCAAGTGGATTTTTTTTGACATTTTCTAAAACTCTTTTAACATCTTCAATGTTTTCACTCGTAAATGAGTAATCACATTCAACAAGTCTCTTTTCAATTACAGGGATAATTAATACGTATTCACCTTTTATTTTTTTCATTAGCGCCTCCTTTTAAATAAATTTCTAAATCTGGCTCCCACTCGATAGGTTTTGAGTGGTAAAGCGCCAGGGCTTGTTTATATAACATCAATGATGGGCCATATTTTCGAAGGTCAGAATTTAAGAGAGCAACTTTATGCAGAAATTCTTCTATTGAAGAAAACTTTACTTTCCCGGAGAAATCACCTCTATATCTAGGTTTTTTACACTTTTTAGCTTAAGTTTCTCTTTTAGAATTTGTTTAATAGATTTATCAATCAAATCTTTCTCATCTATATCAACAACTTTAACATCTCCTGTGCTAACTTCAACCTCACATTTATCACCATTAAATTTCACATTTTGGATTTTAAAATCAGAAGTTTTTAGCTTCTCTTCAACCACTTCTTCCACTGAGGAAACAATTAGATCTTTTGCAGAAATAGTAATCTTTTTGCTTTTTCCAAAAGACACTTTTACTTTCATTTTTCGCCTCCTTAAATTTAATATAACAACACAAAAAGCAGATTACAAAGAAAGATAAGAAAGAGAAAAGAAAGAAGACTTTTAAGTGTTATTTTCTTTTAGGCATATTTTTTTCAAATTCTACTAAAGCTTTTTTTACAGGTATCTTCTCCTTGCATATTGTATCTAATTTCTTTCTGAATCTAGTACCTCCAGCTTTAGTATATCTGCCTTTTAATTTTTCAGCTTCAGCTAAAGCATCTTCTAAAAGTGCAATCATACCATCTAATTCTTTTGGTGCTACCATACTCACTCCTTTAATTTTTTTTTGCAAAAACATTATAACACACTAGAAATAGAAAAACAACAGTTTAAGTGCGATTGTTCGCACTTTTTATAAAAAAGTGTTTACAAATGCAACGATTTTTAGTCTATTTTCAAACGCAACTTTACATATGTTGTAGCTTTTGCATGTCAAATATTTTAAAGGTTTAATTTATTTTTTTGAGGTTTTTTCTGCTTTTTTCTCTATTTTAGAATATTTTTTATTGGTTTAAATTAATCAATTTCAGGAATTTCAACTTCTTCAACATCTCCAGCTACCCAATCTGGAACTTCTTCTTGATTATTTTCATTGATGGTTTCTGTTTTTTCTAACTCTTTTACCTCTTTTTTTTCTTCGTTTTCTTCATTTTTTTTCTTACTTAATAAAGTTGCTGCATCTTTTTCTTCTTCTTTTACAATTGTTGCTGCTACTTCTTCATCAATTTCTTCTATATTCTCATAAAAATCAAGAGCACCTCTAATATTAAACGCTTTTCTAAGTGCTTGACTCTCTGCTACTTTAGCAAGCATAGTTAAAGGCATTTTTTGCCAAAACTGAGTAATTGTTCCATCCTTCTTTCTTTGTACATACTCACTGTACGCCACTTTCACTTTGATAGGATGAGACATATCTTTTCTATATACTTTAGCTTCTGCAACCAACTCATCTTCATAAACCCATTCACCTGTAGGTCTTCTTTTAGGAACTTTTTCTATTCTAACATCACTTTCAATCCCATCAAATTGACCACTCCTATGAGCAATAGTTAGATACGAATTTCTCCCCAGCATTGGTTCTATTTTAGAAACCCATTTTCCATTCACTTGAACTTTTCTCTCGATAAAATAAATCTCTTTTAAAATTGGATTTAAACCAAGCTGTTTTGCAACATTCATGCAGTACATCATATCTACATCACTTGCATTAGGTGGGAAAAACTGTTTTCTGATGATCTTTTTTTCTTCTGGAGTATACTCTTCTAAATATTTATCCATCGCTTTAATAACTTCTTTATTCATGATTTCCTCCTTTTTTTTAAATTAAATCATCTAGGTAGAACACCTGATTAGCAACGCTTACCATTTTTTTAGACATATTATCTTTCCAAGCTATAGCTATTTTTAACGCTGATAGCTCAGAAAATGGTCCAGACAAATCCTTATCTCCACTAACCAATACAACTGTATCATAAGAGTCGCCATATTTAACCATGTAATGCACTATAAGAGCATCAGTATCGTTATCGTAATACTGATACTCCATCCCTTTGTAATTGCTTTTCTTCAGTCCTGTTTTTTTTGCTATAACTTGTATCCCATATGCTTGTAAAAGTTTAGAGAATCTAAATGTGCCATCATTGTATATACTCATAAAAGCAACATGGACACACTTATCACCAACAACCCGTTCTATTTTTTCCTTCAAATCCAAGAAATTAAACATCCTAGATTTTTTGCTAACATTGCTTTTAGCAGTTTTAATATTCTCAACATCATATAACACTAAGGTCATAATGACCCCTTTATTCTTTCAGCTACACTATAAATCCACTCATCCAATTCTTGAACGTTACGTGGATGCCCAACTTCTACAACTTCTTTTCCTTTAAGATAAAACTCTAACTGAACACTGTCATCTTTATTTATAGTAATAGTTATGTTTGCTACACTTTTACCTCCTTTCGAGACATTGAAGCTCCATTTATCTATTCCAATTCTTTTAAATTTATTTTTCTCTAGCGCTTTAATAAAAATTTCTCTAATACTGTTTTCTTCACATTCTTTTTCAAGTTCCTTTAAAATTTTTCTTGTCTTTCTCATCTCTTGCTCCTTTCTTTCTAAACATAAGATACACAAATCTAATTATAGCGATAAATAGTAGAAAAATCTTGTTTTTTTTTAGATTTTCCCACTCTTTATGCCAGTCTATTTTCTCTTCTTCAATTTTTATTTCTTGCTTTATGATTTCTCTATTCATCCAAGCTCCTTAAATAATCATAGTCATATACTGTTTTAATATCCAACAACTGACCGTTTTTACAATATTGCTCATATTTCTCAAGCAATTCGCTATAACGAGCCCTTCCTTTTTCTATAATGGATTGATGCACTTCTACTGCGTAACAATTAAATGGAGACTGATTTTGAACCACTAAAAATACAAAATGCTCTGCATGCCTATTTAAACTATTTAAAACATCTAAATACCAGGCTGCTTGAATGTCATAATTATGGCCCCTGATATCATATCTATAAAATGCATCAGGGTCTCCATACCTAGAAGTTTTTACATCAAAAATTATTCCTAATTCTTCGTTGTAGGCATCACATCTGCATTTTTTGAGAAAAACATCATCTTTTGTCAGATAGCTAACTTCTTTTTTGCTTCCGTGTAACACTTCTTCAAACATAAGTTTTGCGTTATTGATCATAATTTTCAATTTATTCACCTCAGCTGGTTTAAGTCTATATGATGATAATCTAAACTTATCTGGCTCTAACAAAGCCTCATGGAGAGCAGTCCCCATATCCATAGCTTGAGACTCTCCTCTTAAAAATTTATTCTTTTTTACCACCATATCTATACTGATAGTCATAGTTTTTATATCTGTGCTAGACAAAGCATTTATTTTATGATACTCTTCATTAGAAATTTCAGGAAGCTCTCCAAGAGGATATTTTTTTAATGTTTCTTCATTTATAAAACCATAACAACTCATATAAAACTCCTTTATTTAATTCTAACAACAGGTTTTAATTTGCCACTACAAATAAGTTCTTTTGTTTTATCAACTAATTTATTCCTATCTATAGAAGCATCTGCTTTGACTTCAAAAATTATTTCAAAAATCACCTTACCATCGGCTTTGTTTTCTTTTATTTCTACTTCATTGTTTTTCACAAATTCTTCAATAGCTTCTTTTTTGATTTTTTCTATTTCCATTTGTCTCTTTAACTCTTCTTCTTTTATTGCTTTAATTTCTAATAACAACTTGTTTATATCATTTTCTATTTCAAGAGCAGTGGTTTTAGAAATATTTCCACTAGAGGTTACTGCTGTAAGTTTCACATATTTATCAATGTCTAAAGTTCTAAATCTATCTTCTATATTGTTCAAATCATAAAGATTTTCAATATATTCTTTTACTACTTTTTTTATTTCCTCTTTTCTTTCATTCTCAAACTTCTCTACCTGAGATACTATATTTTCTCTAACCTCCTTAATTTCTCCAACTAATTCTTTTATTTGATTTTCAAATTCTTTTAGAGGTTTTTCATATTCTTTTTTAACCTCTTTTCTTTTATCATCAAGAGCTTTTGCAAGTTTGTTTAGTTTTGCAGCTTCTTTTTTTGCATCTTTTACCTCATCTTCACCAATAACCAAACCATCATATTTCTTTAGAATTGCGTCAATAGCTTGTTTAAGATCATCATATCCACTAATATTTATTTTTCCAGGAACTACCTCTACACCTATATTTTCTACTGGGATTACTTTATTCATAATTACCTCCTTTAATTGATTTTTATTTCTTTAATTTTGAAAACATCATCATTTTCAAACACTAAAACATCATCATATTCTTTATAAACAGAAATTCCATCTTTTGCATATTCAGATTTAATTTCCTCAACTTTATCGAGAGCTTCTCTTTTATTTTGAAATACGCCTTCTAACACAAATCCGTACTCCATTTCTCCAAACACAATAAATCCATTTTTAACATCACTTTCACCATTTCCACAAACTACCCAAACTTCTCTACCATCATCAAAGACAACATAATTACTACCTTCATTCTCTACACCAACCCCATCTTTTAGTATTTCATCAACCTTATCATTAAATACTTTTGTAATTTTTTCTTTATTGCTAGAAACAAAAGACACATCCCAGAAAAAATCTTCATCAACTGTTATAATTGCACAATACTCCATTTGTAACTCCTTTTATTTTCTTTCCATAACAAAGTATTTATCAACAAGCTCATCTCTAGCTCTTTCTATATCCTCTATTTCACCTTCTGAAGCAATTTCAGAATATTTATTCAACTCATCTTCAGTTAAAGGTAAGCCTTCAATAACTCTAGCTACAGAAAGTACACTCTTTGCAGTTTTTAAAGCATCCTTACATGTTTCGAAACCATAATATTCATAAAATTCTTCTATATCATCTAATTCTTTAAAAAAATTATAATCTTTAGCAATTCTTAAATTATCTATCAAATCAAGCAACACTTCTCCTTCTAAATATTTATCGCTATACTTCACTCCATTCATCTCTTTTATCAACCTAATTGATGTAGAACACTTGTTTCTTTCACTTTCAATAATTAAGTTGTATTGTTGCGCAATCCAATAATTAAAACCTAACTTATCTTTTGCTATTTTTTCATCAATTGGTTCTATAATCACTTTTACTTTTCTCACCATTTCCTCCTTTACTATTTGTTAACCACAAAGAAGTTATCAAAATATAAGTGGGGCACATTGTCCCCACATCATAAGCAATTAATTCTTGATTAACTATCTCTACTTCATACCCTTCTTTTAAATAATTATTTATTTTTTCTTCTGTTACTTTGGGTGACTCTTTTAAAATCAAAAACTTTTTATTCATTTTATCCCCTTTAATTTGGTAAAATTTGATCAACTAGCTCTTTTGCTACTACCTTTACATCACTGTAAACAACATCTACTAACTCATCTATGTGTTGTGGGGTTATTTTTTCTAATTCCCCAGAATATATTGCATCTTCCATCCAACCAAGTTCTTGGCTTACTATAGAATTAGCAGCATCCCAAAAAGCTCCAACTCCTGTTTCATCCTCTTCCTCTCTTTTGTAGATTTTTTTATTAAGGTACACGCTCAATGCATCTAAAATACACTCTTTATGTTTTTCATAATTGATCACTAACTTTAAGTTATCAGTTAAATAATACTCTTTAATTACTTTATTCATAATATTCCTCCTTATTATTATCTATAAAAGCTGCTAAAAATGGATGCACATCCAAACACTCTATTGGGACAAATACGCCTTCTTCATGAACTACAATACCTATTTCATCATCTATATCATTTTTATTGTAAAATACCAACACTTGGACCTTCCCATCTTCAACATCATAAGCCTTATCCCAATTCAACATATACATTTCATCTATAATATTATCATTCACTTTTACATACTTTCTACTATAACAATTAATGTATTTTTTCAAATCTTCGCTCATTTTATAGTGCTTTCTTAAAATATCTGTAAACTCAAACACCTTGCTGCTCAAATTATCAAGATCAAATTTATTTTTATCCTTACCAATAACCTCTTCTAACCTTTTCTCAAAAAATTGCAACTCATCTTCAGAAAACATTCTTCTACCTAAAAGACCATTAGTCATATATCCATTTTTTATTTTAACTTTCACTTTTGCTTTTTTAGAAATTGTACTTTTAGCCTTCACAGTAATCTTAACACTCAGCACCCAAGCAACTCCGAAAATCTCTGCTCTTTTTGTAAAACCAACATTATCAGTATAAACACATTCTACTATTGCTTTAATCATCTTTGTCTCCTTTTAAAAAACTTTTATAATATTCAACTGCTTCTTTAAAATCTTCATCATCTATTTCACCATCCATCAAGAGCTCTTTATCCATAGCAATATTTATATCAACCAATTCTTTCAGAGTAAAAACTTCTTTTGGAGCAACATCAAACCATATATCTTCATCACACTCCTCACAATAAATAGGAATTTTATTTGGATGATCTGGCTCTAACGGTTCCATTGTTTCTCTTCTCCATTCTATAAAAGCCTCTCTTAACTCATCTTCAGTTGGTTCACATTCCCAAAAACCATGAGTCACAGGTGGAACTCCGCCTGGACCATCTACACCATAATATTCTTCTTTGCTTCTGTAATGTTTACACTTCATATTATCCTCCTTTAAATATTTTCTATTTTTTTTATCTCTAAACTATCAAAATCGAAACTTGTCTTTTCAAACTCATTAATACAACATTCCACATCTGTATAATAATCAGGCTCTACTTCTTGATTTTTTATTTTCTCAACATAATCACCAACATTAACCTCTTCAGGAACTGAAAAGTAAGCAATACCACAACCATCTTGCCCCACATAGTAAGGAACTTCTATAACAGTATTGCTATTTAGCGTTTCTTTGATTATCTCTTTTTCAACTTTAGAAAGAAGTTCTTCTAAATCAGATTTTATTTCTTTTAATCTCTCAATTTTTCTCATTCTGCGCCTCCTTTATTTTTTATTTTTTTCACAAAGATACTTTTTTGATGTTTAGGACTTCTACGTCCAAAGAAGTCATAAACCTTCTCTGCACCATTGTCAAATTTCACTTTTATCAATTTTAGATGTTCTTTAATTGCAATAACTTCGCCTTTTCCCAAAACAACATCACATACTTTGTCTCCAACTTTAACATCTTCTAAGTATTCCATGCATCCCTCCTTTTTAGTATAGAATTAAATAATCAAAGCTTTCAACATCGCTTTCATCTAGATTTAAAACTTCTAAAATATCTTCCATTTTACTTGAATCAACCTCAACTCTATATTCTACCCCACTAGGTCCTTCCCACTCTTCAACATCAATACCTCTTTCCAACAATTCATCTCTTTGCTTTAAACTACATCTAATAAAAAGTGCTTTCATCATTTATACTCCTTTATAAATTTTTCAACTTCTTCTTTATCACCATCTTCTAATAAACTGAATAACTCTGAAACAAATTCCTCATCATCTCTGTTTTTATTAAAAACGTCAACAACTTCATTAGCAAAATGATCATCATCGAAATTTTCTAACAAATAATCTAACTCATCATCCAAATCTATAAAATTTTTATAGAGCCACCAGCCATTGACGTATCTATCACCCCACTCATAAGTGTCATCATAAGCTATTTCACCATCTTCAAACTTAGCCTCACCGAAAAATCCCATACCAGGCTCCATGTATTCTAATATGAATATTAGATCTGGATACATAGCAGCTATTTTCTGAAAAGCCTCTATTGGAGGGCCCCATGGAGTATCAAATGTAAACGTTACACTTCCATCATGATGATAATTTGGGGAACTTAATTCAGACACATCCCACTTTACTCCCCAATTTTTAATTCTCCACTCGTACCAGTCTTCTGCTCCATACTTTTCAAGGTTTTCTTTTGCTTTTTCTGGTTCATTAATTCCAGCAGGCGCTGTAGTATTTAAAAGTTCCTCAGGAGTAGGGACAAACGCCTCTATCCCATTTTTATAAAATTTTTCAGCAAAATCTTTTACTTTTTCTTCTGCTCCACTAACTGTTAAAAAATTATTGTTCCAATTTGGCATAATATCCTCCTTTTTTTTAATTTAGCACTCCCGAAAAATTTTCAACAACTTTTCGGAAGGCGCTTATATATAACAACACATATTTTGATTTTTTCGCAAAAGGAAAGAATTAGAAGTCGTCTAAGTTAAGACTTCCTTTTGAATAATTTACAACATTTCCTTCGAAGAAGTTTGTTTTTTGGTCGTTAAAGCTAGAAAAACTGTCAAACCAGCTAATAGGATTTTTAAGTCCAATTTCAGGGAAAAGTAAGCCAAGCCCCATAGCATTTGCTCTTTTGTTTGCTAAATATTTTGTAAATCTATCTATAAGTTCTTTAGATAGACCTAAAATTTCATCATTAGTAATATAAAATCCCCAGTCTCTCTCAAGCTCATATGCAGCATAAAGCATTTCTTTTATATTTTTTATAACTTCTAGTGTAAATAGATCTGGAAATTCTTTTTTAATTTCTTTAAAAATATTTGCAAATAAAGTTGTGTGAGTTACCTCATCTCTTTGAATAAATCTAATCATTTGAGCAGACCCAATCATTTTCCCAGCTCTTGCTAAAACATAAAAAGCAGCAAATCCATTATAAAAATAGATTCCCTCTAACGCTTGATTTGCCACTACCATATAAATTTTAGCAATATCATCACCTTCAAGGGCTTTTCTTCCCCACTCTTCATAAACATTTCCAATAAATTCATTTTTTCTTCTCAAATTCTCATCAGCCCTCCACATTTCATAAATTTCATCAGTATTAAGTGAAATACTATCCACCATAACAGCATAACTTTGAGAGTGAAGCGCTTCTTCAAATGCTTGTCTTACTAAACACATATTAACTTCAGGTGCTGTTATCCAAGGGTTTACATGGTCTGGTGTATTATTTGTTTGAATTGAATCCATAAAAATAAGCTGAGAGAGTGCTTTATCATACATTCTTTTTTCTGCTGGGAGTAAGTTTCTATATTGTCTTGCATCTTCTGTTAAATCCACTTCTCTTGGAAACCAGGTATTTGCAAGCATCATCTCCCACAAATTATACGCCCAAGGGTAAGAGAGTTTATTTAGATTAATAATTCCTTCAGTACATCCATTAATAATAGAGGTAGTAGAACCTCTATGAGTAGGACAATTATAGTTATAAAGTCTTTTTACCTGCATTTAATCTCCTTTTACTGACATCCAAAACATTCAACACTTCTATCCATTACATCCTCTTTAACTTCAGGTGATTGACTTCTTAGATAATAGAAAGATTTTAGCCCAAGTTTCCACCCAAGCATATAAATTTCATTCAAGTATCTTCCACTTGCTTTGTCTGTGGTAATAAAAATATTTAAACTTTGTCCTTGGTCTATCCATTTTTGTCTAATTGCTGCTGCTTTAACTAATATTCTTTGGTCAAGTTCATAAGCAGGAGTATAATACATATATGTATCAGTGCTTAAATTTGGCACAACTACAGGTATTAATCCACTTAGATTCTCTTCATACCATTTTCTTTTATACACCGGCTCAATCGTTTGGGTAGTACCAGTTAAAATTGAAATTGAGCTAGTTGGAGCAATCGCCATTAAATAACCATTTCTGATACCTTTTTTTACTTTTTCCCTTAATTTATCCCAATTGCAGACATATTCTCTTTGAACAAGTTTTTTTGCCTCTTCATTCGCTGTATCTATTGGGAGAATGCCTTTTGCCCATCTACTACTTTCAAACTCTGGATAAACTCCTTTTTCTCTTGCTAAATCACAACTTGCATTTATTGCATGGTAACTTATATTCTCAAATATCTCATCAATAAGTCTTAAATGCTCATCACTTCCCCAATGAATCTGTTTTTCAGCTAACATTTGAGCTTCACCCATAGCCCCAAGACCAATTGCTCTATTTTTAAGGTTTGTATCTTTAGTCTTTCTGACTGGATAGAAATTTAAGTCAATCACATTATCAAGCATTCTAATAGCAATTGGAACAACTTCTGCGATCTTTTTTGATGTATTTACTTTACTTAAATTTACACTCGCAAGATTACAAACTGCAGTTTTACCACCAACTGCAACTTTTTCTACAATATAAACCTGTTTTCCACTTATACTATCAAGAGAAGTAATTTTTTTAGCCTTTTTAACAACTTTTACTTCTCCACTTTCAACCTCAACATTATCATCTTCTTCAAACATCTCAAAACTTTCATCCTCAAAAGTAACTTTTACTTTATAGTGATTTGGTTCAGTATTTTGGAAAATTTCACTACATAAATTAGAACTTCTAATGATTCCGCTATGATCATTTTGATTTCTTCTATTTGCATTATCTTTAAAACAAAGAAATGGATTTCCTGTTTCATAGTATTCAAGAAGTATTTTTTTCCATAACTCTTTTGCTTTTATTCTTCTTTTTGGAATATCTTCTCTATTTTCATACTCAATATATTTTCTCTCAAACTCCTCACCGTAACAATCAGTCAAATCTCCCACATCATATGGGTCAAACAAAGTCCACATTTCATCTTTTTCTACTCTTTTCATAAATAAATCAGGTATCCAAAGAGCTGGAAATAAATCATGAGCACGACGTCTCTCTTCCCCTGAATTTTTCTTTAAGTCAAGAAAATCAAGTATATCCATATGCCAAGGCTCAAGATAAACGGCAATTGCCCCTTTTCTCGTATTATGGATTAAATGATAATTTCCGTTTTTAGAATCTGTTGAACAGAAGTAGTTATTATTATCTTTTACTGTTAAATCACAAAATTCTATATCTTTGTTTCCATCCCTTATTTCAACAACTTCTACAACTTCCCCATTATTGTTTATAGTTTTATCTCCAATATTTACCTCATCGGTTCTTACATATTCAAGTTTTCCATTTTTAAAAACAGGAAAAGGATGCCACTCAGATGTAACAAGATTATTCCCATCGCTAAATATTAGTTCTTTTTGAGCTTCTTTTTTAACCTCTACATTAAAAGTTCCTATAACAGGCTTTAATTCAACTCTCTCTTTCTCAATATTATAACTCTCAATAATATCTCCAACTCTAACCTTCTCTATTGGAATAGATATTATCTCTATCTCTTTAATATTTATATTATCAGTCCCTCTTCTGTCACCTTTTAATTTGTAACCCATAGTAAGATGTTTTTTTATTCTGCCCATTTCAATTCGTTTATCTCTTGTTCTTTCCCACCCTTTTGAAATATTCTCTTCATTAGTGATAATTTGCAAATTTTCTAAACTATTGTTTAGTTTATTTCCATCAATATGATCTACTGTTAAATCACTGCTATACTCTGGAATAAACTGCTTTGCAAGCAAAAGGTGAATAGGTACGCTCTTTTTACCTAAACTAACTGTTATATACCCTTTTCTATTTATTCTACGAGAAACTCTTTTAAGTTTCTTTCTATCAATTACAACTCCATTTTTGTTTATTAAATAATCTTCAAAACCGATAATAGGCTCAAATCCATCAGGCAAACCTTTGTCAATCTTTTTATATTTACCGATTATCTTTTTATATTGATCTTTGGATAATTTATAAACATCTTGTAAAACTTTTCTTGGAGTTCCCATTACATAATCATAAATTAGAGAAGAAACAAAATTTTTACTAAAATCTCCATACTCAAAAGCAAATTTACTTGCATAAGAGGCAACACCCATCATCTCCTCACGAGGTGAGACTAACGGCTCACTATATTCTCTTCTAAAATCGTGTTTATACTTATCTGTTGTAACACTTTTTAAAACCCTAACATATGTTCCTCTCGCAACACACCCAAGCTGGTCTACTGCTATTGCTATATCATTTGTAATTTTAAGCCAAGGAATCACTCCTCCTGCTGCATTTTTGTGATTATCAATAAAACTTCCAAGAGCTCTTATTTTGCTAAAATCCCAACCAATACCTCCTCCAAACTTACTAAGTAAAGCCATCTCTTTATAATCATCAAAGATACCTTCAATATTGTCTGAGCATGACCCTAAATAGCAACTACTAAGTTGATGTCTAGTTGTCCTAGCATTTGAGAGAGTTGGAGTTGCCATCATTATTTCGAACTTACTCATAACATCATAGAATTTTTTTGCCCAATACCCTCTAATTTCTTTTACATCATCCAAATTAATTTCATCCCTATCCTCTTCAGGAATAGACTCTGGATTTGTTTCATTTTGAGCAAGAAACATAGCAACTCCCATAAAAAGTTGCTGAGGAAGTTCTATTGGTTTACCTTCTTTATCTTTAATAATATATCTATCGTAAAGAGTTTTAATTCCAAGATATGTAAATTGAAGGTCTCTTTCAGGTTTAATATATTCATTCAAATCATCTAAATTATACTTTTCTTTAAGGCCCGGTAAAATTCTTCCAGCCTTTTCTCCTTTTTCAAAATACTCTCTTAAATGATTATAACCAGTAAAACCTGTAACCCTATGATACAAATCATATAAAAACAATCTTGCCGCTACAAAATTCCAATTTGGTCTATCTACATCAATTTTATCAACTGCTGTTTTAATTAAAGTTTGTTGAATCTCTTCAGTTGTAATTCCATCACGAAATTGAAGCTTAGCATCAAGTTCAAGTTCGCTATAATCAACTCCATCAAGTCCCTTACACGCTGCTAAAGTGTATTTTCTAATCTTAGAGATATTAAGAGCTTCTTTTCTACCATCTCTTTTAATAACCATAATTTCCGCAAACACTACACACCTCCTGCCTAAAACGGAATTTCAGAGTCATCAATTTCTATATTAGAATATTCTGATTCTCCAGAAATGTCACTTTCAGGCTCAACTCTACTATATTCATCATGATTATTTTGTTGAGATTCAGTAAACATTACAATATCATACAAATAATTTAACTTTTCGCCTTTATATAAAGGCTTTGCTGCAAAAACTCCAACTCTAACTTCTTTATCACCAAGCAACATAAATCCTGACATATATTTTTCGCCATTCTTTTCTTTAAGCCATAATGTTCCAATTTTAATATCCCTAAATGATAAGTTTTTATTAAATCTGCCTCTCCTATACAAATAATAATCAGGAGAGTTATCTCCACTTTTATTTTTATTAGCAACCAATTTAGCCTGAAATCTCTCAAATCCAGGAATTAAAAAATAACACTCCATCCATTTTATTTCTTTTTCTATGCCATTTTCTTTTATTGTTGCTTTTTCTGGTTTAACAAAACCTATATTATACATTCTCATCTCCTTTACATGTTTTATAATTTGCTTTATACCATCTTTTTTTTGCCTCTTCTGATGTGTCTTTTACAAACTTACCGTCAATAATTTTTCCAGTTCGAGATTCGATTTCTTTTAAACATTCATTTAAAGAACACTTTGGATTGTATCCCATTTTTAACATCATGCCAACACTAAAAACAACTATATCACAAGCACCATCAATTACAGGATCATTCACTTCTTCTAAATTATTATCAGTAACAAAATTAACAACAAATGCTTTAAAAGCTCTTCTTAACTCACTCCTTTTTTCCTTAGGAACTTTGTATCCAAACATTTCTATTAACTCTTCCACAACATTCACAGCTTCGTTATCCCAAATGTATTCCTGCTTGTGCAACATTCTGTCTTTTTGCCACTTCACAATTCTATCTATAATATCGCCATTACATTCCCTCCCTTCTAACTCATTTAGCAACATCATATTAAACTCATATGCTTTTTTACATTCATTCAGCTGATGATATAATTTATTATATTCATCTTGAGGCAAAGAAACATCTATCTTATCAACTAGTTCTTTTATCCTGTTTGTGGATAGTTTTATTTTTTCTTTTATCACATCAATATAACTCATTCCACAGAAATATTCAGGATCTACACCGTATAAAGATTTTG
>Ga0256831_1000237_pt1 | contig 29559 bp, 24 predicted proteins | sample 132544metaG_FD_189087 | JGI IMG/M metagenome (GOLD analysis project Ga0256831, IMG submission 189087) | Hydrothermal vent microbial communities from Lau Basin, Pacific Ocean - 132-544 | ecosystem: Environmental > Aquatic > Marine > Hydrothermal vents | place: Pacific Ocean: Lau Basin | collected... | reverse complement strand
ATGTTGTAACTTAATTCTCTTAAGGCAATGATTTATAACGTTTATTGACAAACGGATGCAAATATAATATAAAACAGGACAATATCATTTCATTTTGTAGTCTTAATAGTATTTTTGCTACCATATTAACAGAAAGCCTCTATTCTCTATTTAAGTCTATCTTTTTACTATTTTTGTTTTTTCTAACAACACATAAATTATTGGTGTGAAAGTTTATTCCGGACTAAAAAATTTCTCTGCAAAAAATCCTGTTGTTACTATCGGGATGTTTGACGGGTTACATGCCGGTCATCGTGTGTTATTGCAGCAGGTTATTGAAAAAGCCAGAGGATTAAGCGGAGAGTCTGTTATTATCTCTTTCTGGCCTCATCCTCGTATTGTATTAAACAAGGGAGCTGATGAGTTACGGTTTTTAACTTCGCTGGAAGAGAAGACCAGGTTGTTTAGTGAAACGGGAATTGACCACCTGATTCTTATTCCGTTTACTAAAGATATTGCAGACTTAACGGCTAAAATGTTTATAACGGAGTTTCTTGTTGAGGGAGTAAAGTTAAATCATTTAGCAGTGGGATATGACCACCGTTTTGGGAAGGACAGGGTAAGCAATTATAAAGAGTATGAAAAGTATGCTGAAGAGTTTGGTTTTACAATATCAAGAATTAAGCAGGTTGATGTGGGTGGCCGGCACACCAGCTCCTCAACTATCCGGAAACTTCTGCTAAACGGAGAGATACGCAACGCAAACAGGCTGTTGAGCTACAACTACCTTTTAACAGGCAGGGTTGTGGGAGGAATGAAGCTGGGGAGAAAACTTGGCTACCCAACGGCAAATATTGAGTTGCAGGAGCCTCAAAAGCTGGTTCCTCCGGATGGTGTTTATGCATGTTTAGTTACTATTGTTGGAAAGAGATATGAAGGGATGCTAAATATTGGATACAGACCCACCTTTAACGATAAACAGAAACTGCGTTCAATTGAAGTTCACATTTTCGATTTCCAGAGGGATATCTACTCCGAGGAGATTTTGGTGGAGTTCATTGACAGAATAAGGGATGAGAAAAAATTTGCCGGTATTGAAGAGCTGAAGGGTCAACTTAGAGATGATGAACAAAAAACACGGAAGATATTGAAAATTCGCTTTTTACCTTAACAAATCATAATCTTATCAAAATAAAACAACTACGCTCCTTTAAACTTGTCAGAATCATTATCGTTTCATACTTTTGCACCTCACTTTAAATAAAAAAATAATGGCAGAAGGATTAATAGATTCACTTCCCTACAAAATTGCCGATATAAATCTGGCTGATTACGGAAGAAAAGAGATTGTACTTGCTGAGAAAGAGATGCCCGGATTAATGGCATTGCGAGCTAAATATGGAGAAGAGAAGCCTCTAAAAGGTGCCCGTGTTATGGGTTCACTCCATATGACGATACAAACAGCCGTACTGATTGAAACTCTGGTTGAGCTGGGCGCTGACGTTAGATGGTGTAGTTGTAATATATACAGCACGCAGGATCATGCTGCTGCCGCAATAGCAAAATCAGGTGTTCCGGTTTTTGCATGGAAAGGTGAAACGCTGGAAGAGTACTGGTGGTGTACCGAAAGAGCTTTAAACTTTGGTGATGGTAAAGGTCCTGACCTGATTGTTGACGATGGCGGCGATGCTACCATGATGATTATTAAAGGTGCTCAGGCCGAAAAGGAGACTTCTATCCTTGATGTTGATTACAGCAACGAGCCTGAAGATATGAGAGAGCTGATGGCTCGTATTAAGACAGAGCACGAAAAAAACAGTACCCGCTGGGGAAAAGTAGCGGCCGAATTGAGAGGCGTTAGTGAAGAGACAACCACCGGAGTGCATCGTCTGTATCAGATGATGGAGAGGGGTGAACTGCTATTTCCTGCCATTAATGTTAATGATTCTGTCACAAAATCAAAATTTGATAATCTGTACGGTTGTCGCGAAAGTCTTGCTGACGGAATAAAGCGGGGTACAGACGTGATGGTTGCCGGTAAAACAGTTGTGGTTTGCGGATATGGCGATGTTGGTAAAGGGTGTGCTCAGAGTATGCGTGGTTTCGGAGCAAGGGTTCTGGTTACCGAGATTGATCCTATCTGTGCTCTGCAAGCCTCCATGGAGGGATACGAAGTAACCACTGTTGAGAATGCTCTTCCGGAAGGAAATATCTATATTACTACAACCGGAAACAAAGATGTTATCACCATCGACCACATGAAAAACATGAAAGATCAGGCTATTGTCTGTAATATTGGTCATTTCGATAATGAGATTCAGGTTGAGCAACTGGAGAATTATCCCGGAATAAAAGAGCTGAACATCAAGCCTCAGGTCGATAAGTTTTCATTTCCTGAAGGTCATGATATTATTCTTCTCTCACGCGGACGTTTGGTTAATCTGGGTAATGCTACCGGTCATCCAAGCTTTGTTATGAGTAACTCATTCACAAACCAAACTCTTGCTCAGCTGGAGCTTTGGCAGAAGGATTATGAAGTTGGAGTTTATACATTGCCTAAAGAGCTTGACGAAGAGGTTGCAAGACTACACTTAGGACAGTTAGGTGTTAAACTAACAACACTAAGTCAGGAGCAAGCTGATTACCTTGGAATTAAACAAAATGGCCCTTTCAAACCTAATAGTTACAGATACTAAAACCCGATAATACCGGAATTCAATTATAAAAAACACCTGCCGGATTTCACTGTCCAGTGGGTGTTTTTTATGCGGTCTCTTTTAATGGTATTACTGCAAACTTAGTGGGCAATTACCTAGTCAAACGTGAAAAAGTCCTCTATTTTTCAAACACAAGTTTTTAACTAAAATTTGCCTACCTCTTTGATACGCCTTTCATTTTTCTTGACACAAAAACGAAACAAAAAAGTCAAGGCTTATTTACAATAGCACTCTCCATGCTTTTGAGAATTAAGTTCGGTTGAGGGTTCTCCTCGTTCCTCGGAGCTTCTCAATCTCCCTAAATTTTCAAAAGCATTCCAAGCACTCCTGTAAAGAGGCCGATTTAATATGTTGATTTTTTTTAATCATTATTGCAAGGCTTTTAGCTAACTTCTTAATAACCTTGCAAATAATCAATCTGTAAAATAAGAAGTTTTCAATAATTCCATCTTGTAAATCAACACGTTAAATACTAAAATGCCCTTTTTCACGGACAACTAACTAAAATATATGTTGGTTATTTGTTGATACGTTTATTTGCTTATGTCTCAATACGCTGATACAATATTATAAACAAATCAACTGCTGTCTTAATAGTTCAGCGACTTTCCTGTAAGAGCAATAAAGATATCCAATTCACGCAGCAGGCTATTTATCTCAATCAGGCTTGAGAGTTTAACAAACCCTATTTTATAACTGTACTTTGGTCCGTTATACTCTTCAGAGATAGAGTCAAACTTAAAGTTCTTCAACACTGAAGAGTCGCTATACCGAAGATAAATCTCAACAGTACCGTTCTTAAAATATTTGAACTCTTTAAAATAGTTTAGTTTTTTGTACTCATATTTATAGTCATGAGCCAGTGCTGTAATATCGGATAATACTGCCGAACTTGTAGGATGGCCTCCGGCTCCTTTACCAAACATAAACTGTTTATCGTAGGCCTTACCTTTTACTACTACTCCGTTAAACTCCTCTTCAACGCTATAAATATATTTGTCACGACCTACAAACCGGGGTAAAACAAATAGGGTTATATTTTGATCTTTCAGTCGCTCAACCTGCCCCACAAGTTTAATCTTGAACCTTTTCTCACGGGCATAGTTAATGTCAAACTCACTAATATTTGAGATTCCGTATGTAAGTACATTTTCGGGCTTAACAATTATTCCAAAGCTGTGAAGGGTAATAATTATCAGCTTGTAAAGGGAGTCATAACCCTCTACATCAAAAGAGGGGTCACTCTCGGCAAAGCCTAAATCCTGCGCCTCTTTCAAGGCATCGTCGTACGATTGATTATGATCAAATACATTTGAAAGGATGTAATTTGACGAACCGTTCAGGATACCGGTAACTGAAAGCAGAAGGTCATTGTCGTAATACTCCTCCAGAGATCGGATTATAGGGATACTACCACAAGCAGATGCCTCGTACAGTAGTGAAACGTTGTTCTCTTTTTGCAATGATACCATCTCTTCGAGATGCTCGGCAAGCATTTTTTTATTTGCAGACACAGCGTTCTTGCCCTTCTGCAGAGCTTTCTTCACAATCTTGTAGGCATCCTCTGAATTGTCAATAAGCTCAACAATAAGATTTATCTCCGGATCCTCAAGTATCTCATCAGGGTTGTAATAGAACATTGAGTCAGGCAGGTTACGCTCTTTCTTCTCCTTCACAACAATCTTAGCAATTGTAGCATCAAAAGCCGGTGTTGACTGCAACACGTCATACAACCCCTGTCCTACTACGCCATATCCAAAAAGTCCTATTCTCAATTTCTCCTTCATCACAAAAATATTTAAGCCGCAAAAATAGTCAGACAAAATTAATTAGTCCGATTATTTCAATAAAAAATATATAAACTATAGTTTTTAGGGTCTCTGTCGATTGTAGTAAGTAAAAAGTAATATTAAGATTAAAGATTTTGAATGTAAATAGATAACTCTGTTTTTTTGCGGCCTCTTTCTGATTGTGCTTGGAGGGTGATTGAAGATTTAGGGAGATTGGGAAGCTCCGAAGATATGAGAAGATCACCCAAACGAACTTAATCTTTAATCATACGGAAAGTGCTATCAGAAATAAGCCTTGATTTTTTTTGTTCCTTTTTTGCATCAAGGCAAAAAAGGAAGGATTATTTAGATATAACTACTATAGTTTAACATAGAGCCAGTTTTTTGAATGCCTGAGAGAAATCGGCTTTTATATCTTCAATATGCTCGATCCCCACAGATACCCGCATCAGTCCCGGCTCTACACCTGACAGCTTCTGCTCCTCAGCACTTAACTGCTCGTGTGTTGTTGAGCTTGGATGAATAATCAATGTTTTTGCATCGCCAATATTTGCCAGATGGCTCACAAGTTTCATGCTGTTAATGAATTGGTCTGCCATGCCGGTACCGCCATTAATTTTAAAACTTAATACGCCTCCAAACCCACGTTTCAGGTATTTAACAGCCAACAAGTGAAACAGGCTTGATTTCAATCCTGGGTAGTTTACATATTCAACCATTGGATGTTGCTCAAGCCAGTTGGCCAAAACCAAGGCATTCTCAACATGCCTGTCTACCCGCAACGATAGTGTTTCAAGCCCCTGAATCAACAGGAATGAGTTAAACGGACTTAATGCCGGGCCAAAATCTCTCAGCCCTTCCACCCTTGCTCTCACAATAAAAGCAATATTTCCAAAAGGTGAACCGACACCAAACTCTTTCCAAAATTCCATACCATGATATCCCTCAGACGGCTCAGTCATAAGGGGAAATTTGCCATTTCCCCAGTTAAAATTGCCACCATCAACAATTACTCCCCCAATAGATGTACCATGCCCTCCAATCCATTTAGTAGCAGATTCCACCACTACATTAGCTCCATGTTCCAATGGTCTGAAGAGATAGCCTCCCGTACCAAACGTATTATCAACAATCAGTGGAATGTCATGTTTCTGTGCTATTGCTGCAATCGCTTCAAAATCCGGAATATTAAAACGGGGGTTGCCAATAGTTTCAATATAGATAGCTTTAGTTTTTTCATCAATTGCTGCCTCAAACAGCTCCGGTTCATCTCCTTCAACGAACTTAACATTAATACCCAACCGTTTAAACTGTACCTTAAACTGAATATAAGTTCCACCATACAGAAACGACGTAGAGACAAAACTATCACCTGCCTGCAAAAAGTTTGTTAGGGCTATGAATTGAGCAGCCTGACCAGATGCAACCGCTAGTGCCCCTGCACCTCCCTCCAGGGCGGCAACGCGTTTTTCAAAAACATCGGTTGTGGGGTTCATTATCCGAGTGTAAATATTTCCGGGTTCTTTCAGGCTGAACAGGTTCGCAGCATGTTCAGAATCTTTAAACAGATATGAGCTTGTTTGATAAATTGGAACTGCTCTCGAGAGAGTGTCAGAGTCCGGTGATTGGCCTGCATTTAACTGAAGTGTTTCAAATCTATATTCGGACATAATATTATTTTTAAAACTATTCTTCAAAGAAACAAAATTTCATACAATAATAACACACCCATTACGTTATTAGATAAAAATACACAAAATTAAACCCCGAAGCCTACTGTTTTTTAATCAACATATTAAGGTGAAAAGTTACAGCAAACGCAACCTTTTTCAATTAATTACGTCTAAAGTATAAACATATGGTATAGAGCTCTACTTTGTTTTTCAATATTTAATGTGTAACCTATAAAAAACAATTGCTATGGGCGCAAAAATGGCAGCAGCCATCTCAAATGGCTTTAAAGGAATAGACGTTCCAGTACGATTTCTCTTACTTCAAGTATTTATTGTTGCATTAATTACCTTGATTATTGTTTTATAATTTTTAGTCAAGGAGTTTTTCTAATATTGTGGTAGCCACATGCATTCGTGTGTCAGATGGTGTATAGTAGATGTACACCATTCCGTCATCATCCAATATCCATCCATTTGAGAATGTTACATTCGACACATCACGAACCCTCTCTTTACCTAAAGGTTCAATAAATTGACCTGATGGTCTCCTTAATACTTTAACCGGATTTTTCAGGTCAGTCATACAGCAGTAGAGAGAGTATCGCAGACCTGCAACAGTTCGTCTTACGCCATGAGCAAGATGTATCCACCCCTCACTTGTTTTGATTAGCGCAGGCTCTTGTCCGTTCTTTACCTCCTTATCTGTGTGGTTCATTCGGGGGTCGATAATCGTCTCATCATTAATTTCAACTCGCTCCATTGTATCGCAATACCCCACCCCAATGCCGCTGATGAATAGCATTTGCTGACGGGTATAGATCATATTTATTATAATAAGGTAAATTGGCATACCAATAAGCGACATCTGCCACACAATACCAACTCCTGTGTTTTACATTACGTTAAAAACTTTTTTAACACCTCCATATCATCAGCAGGTGTTGGCAGACAGCCAAGCACCGAGACCAATATAGAGACAGAAAGAATAATAAATGAAAATACAATAAAATAGGAATTATAACGTAAGGTGAATAACGATAAATGTAAAATTTAGGTTACACATGTTTTATTACTATTGTTTGCTTATAAAAATAAAGTTTTACAACAGAGTAAAAAGTTTGCTTAATCTTATACTGAATTAATTTTTTTTCTCATATTTGCACGTAGGTTCACAATGCTGTTTTAACCTATACTTAACTGTCAGATCTGTATTTAATTTGCTAAATCTATGAACTATTCATTTATTGATTTCTTAACCCTGGTAGGTTCTTTAGGGCTATTTCTGTTTGGTATGAAGATGATGAGTGAGGCTCTGCAACGTGTAGCCGGCTCTCGTATGCGAAATATTCTTTCCGCAATGACATCCAACCGTTTTCTTGCTGTCTTTACCGGATTTCTGGTTACCGTTATCATCCAGTCATCCTCAGCCACAACGGTAATGGTGGTAAGTTTTGTTAATGCCGGACTGATTAGCCTTGTTCAATCTATTGGTGTAATAATGGGTGCCAATATTGGTACAACAATTACAGGATGGATTATCTCGCTACTAGGTTTTAAGGTTAGTATCAGCGCCTACGCACTTCCTCTAATTGGAGTAAGTCTGCCTCTTATTTTCTCAAAAAATACTAAAAGAAGAACCTGGGGTGAGTTCATTGTTGGATTTGCTCTACTTTTCATGGGACTCGAAGCACTTAAAGGGTCTGTACCTAATATTAAAGAGAGCCCTGAGATTCTGGCATTTCTCCAAAACTACACAGATTTAGGGTTTGGGTCTATTCTTATATTTCTGGGTATTGGAACCCTGCTAACAATAATAATTCAATCATCAAGTGCCACCATGGCCTTGACCTTTGTTATGTGTAATCAAGGCTGGATACCTTTTGAACTAGCTGCTGCAATGATTATGGGTGAGAATATTGGAACAACTGTAACTGCAAATATTGCTGCATCAATTGGAAACACCTCTGCTAAACGATCTGCATTTGTCCATTTTATGTTTAATATTCTGGGGGTAATCTGGATGCTTATTGTGTTCACCCCTTTCGTTGACCAGATTGACCAGATTGTTACAAAACATGGTGGAGTCTCTCCATCGATGAATCCTGCTGCAATTCCGATAGCCTTATCCATTTTCCATACATCATTTAATGTTATGAATGTTCTCATATTTGTATGGTTTATCCCCCTTTTTAAAACTTTGGTAGAAAAGATAATTCCACTAAAAGAGGATGACGATGAGGAGTTCAGTTTACAGTATATTACCACAGGTCTTTTATCAACGCCGGACTTATCATTGTTTCAGGCAAGAAAAGAGGTGCAGCTTTTTGCAAAACATACTAAAAAAATGTTTGGTTTTATACAAAAACTGATAAAGGGAGGTAATGATGCTAAATTCAGCAAACTATTTGCAAAAATTGAGAAGTATGAACGTATCTCAGATGAAGTAGAGGTTGAAATAGCCAACTATCTGTCAATGGTAAATCAATCGAAACTAAGTGATACAGGACGGCGTCAGGCAAGAACAATAATGAAACAGGTTAGTGATCTGGAGAGTATTGCAGATAGCAATTTCAATTTAGCAAGGACAATAAAAAGGATGAGGGAGCGGAAAGTTAAATTCAGTCCTGAAGTTATGAAGAAACTCGAACTCATGTTTAATCTTGTTGAGGAGTCTCTTTCTATAATGTTTGACAATCTAAATGAGGAGTCAGATAATATTAATTTCGGTAAAGCAATGGAGATTGAAACGGAGATAAACACCTACCGTAATCAGCTTAAGATAGAGCACCTTGACAATCTTAAAAATGGTGTTTACAAGTATGATACCGGTATAATTTTCAATGACCTCTTCTCAGAGTGTGAGAAACTTGCTGATTATGTAATTAATGTATCGGAGGCATTGGACGAGATACACAACAGCTAAATAGTAACAACCGTAAACACCATAACAAAGCCTAGCATAAATCCTGCATATACCTGTGCAGGATTGTGTGCTTTAAGGTAAAGCCTTGCAACACCAATAAGTCCGGCAACAGCAAATATCAGCGACATAAGGAGGTGAATGTCAAGCCCAAGCATGAAAGCAAAGGCAAGCAGTCCTCCGGCCAGTCCGCCAATACCAACCATGTGGATACTTATCTTCCAGTAGAATGTTATTATTAGCGAAGCATAAATGGTAATTATTGTAGCTGAGATATACTTTAAAACAAAGGTAGGTACAGAATGAATAAGAGATAGAAAGTAGTATCCCGCAAAGAAGATGAGACCCGAAATAAACATTGGCCACACCCTCTCTCTCTTTGTTTTCATGTATATTGTTTCTATCTGCTTTAGTGCCATAAGCATCGGGACTAAACTCATGGGCAGCAAACATGAGCTTACGAATACTGTAACGTACACTATTCGTTTAACTTGTATGGGTATGTAGGTAATATGACTACCAATGCTGAAAATTAAAAAAAGCCCTATTGTGGGCATTAATAATGGATGAAAAAAAATAGAAAGTAGTCTTGAGAACAGTTTCATAAATCATCTTTTCTTAAATTTCTTTTCGTAAGCGTGCTACCGGAATATTCAGTTGCTCCCTGTATTTTGCTACCGTTCTGCGTGCTATATTGTAGGATTTTTCTTTTAGTATCTGAGCCAACTTATCGTCGGTTAGTGGTTTATGCTTATCCTCGGCCTCAATCAGCTCTTGCAGTATTCTCTTTATCTCCCGGGTACTAACCTCCTCGCCGTTATCGGTCTGCATTCCTTCGGAGAAGAAATATTTTAAGGGAAAAATTCCGAAGTGAGTCTGAATATATTTACTGTTTGATACGCGGGATATGGTTGAGATATCGAGGTTCGTAATCTCGGCAATATCCTTCAGAATCATTGGGCGTAATTTCATTTCATCGCCATCTTTAAAATACTCTTTCTGATAATCCAAAATAGCTGACATAACAGTCATCAGGGTGTTTTGCCGCTGAAGAATGGCATCAATAAACCACTTTGCCGAGTCCAGTTTCTGCTTAACAAACATAACAGCATCCTTGCTGTCTTTACTTTGATTTTTCTTATTGGTGCTATACTCCTCCAGCATGTCAGAGTATGTGCTGCTAATCCTCAATTCAGGAATATTTCTATTATTGAGGCTAAGCTTAAACTCATCATTCTCGATGTCGAGAGTGAAATCCGGAATTATGTGCTGAACAGTTTTTGTGAGCGGATTACTGTATGAGCTTCCCGGTTTAGGGTTTAACTTCAACACCTCGTGCAATACCTCCTTTAACTCGTCATCTATGATATTGAGTTTCTTCAATATTTTGTCGTAATGTTTCTTGGTAAATTCATCAAACAGATTTTTGAGAGTTTTATATGCAAGCTCAACAATTGGGTCTGAAAGGTCTTTCCGTCTTATCTGTAACAACAGGCACTCCTGCAGGTCGCGGGCACCTACTCCCGGCGGGTCAAAGTCCTGAATAATCTCTAAAATATCAATAACCTCAACCTCATCAACCTCCATATTTAACGAAAAAGCCAAGTCGTCAATAATCTCATCTATACTACGACGCAGGTATCCATCCCCATCGATATTTCCAATAATATACTCTGCTATCTGAAGCTGGCGTTCATCCAGTATTCTTAAACCTAGCTGACCTGTGAGATGCTCATGAAAAGTCCTGCCGGTTGAAAACGGAATATCTTCATACTTATCATCTTTAGAGAAGTTACGCGACTGAAGTTTGTATGCCGGGATGTTCTCGTCCTGAATATACTCATCAATGGATATCTCACTTTTGTCTTCTTCCGGGCTGTCAGGTTCACCGTCCTCATTCTGGTTATTCTCAAACTCCAAAACAGGATTCTCCTCAATCTCCTTCTTTATTCGCTGCTCCAGCTGAACTGTAGGTATCTCAAGTAGCTTTATCACCTGTATTTGTAACGGTGACAATTTCTGCTGTAATTTTTGTTGTAAGCTCTGTTTTAACATCCACTAAATCTTTTCACATATACCTTTTCAGTCCAAATCTACAACAAGCTGTGAATCTTTTCAAACCTAACTGATACAACTACTCTATAATAAGCAGAATAAATTGTGCCAGCAAACCGATTGCAATAATAACAAATTTATTATTTAATTTGCAATTAAGTCCAATATAGACAGTAGAAAGAGAAAATATTTGACAAACAGTTAAACTATACTTATCTGATGAGTTATCCGGTATCTAAAACTCCGCATTTTTAGGAGTTCGTGGAAATGGGATTACATCTCTTATATTACCCATGCCGGTAATAAAGAGTATCATTCTTTCAAAGCCCAAACCAAACCCACTGTGAGGAACAGAGCCAAAACGGCGCGTATCGAGATACCACCACATCTCCTTCTCCGGAATATTCATCTCCTTCATACGGGTAACCAGCTTGTCATAATCCTCTTCTCTCTGCGAACCTCCAATAATCTCTCCAATCTGGGGAAACAGAACGTCCATGGCTCTTACTGTTTTTCCGTCTTCATTCTGTTTCATGTAGAAAGCCTTAATCTCTTTCGGGTAATCGGTAAGGATAACCGGCTTTTTAAAGTGCTTCTCCACAAGATACCTTTCGTGCTCAGACTGGAGATCTGCTCCAAATCCATCAATCAGATACTTAAATTTCTTCTTCTTATTTGGCTTAGAGTTTCTCAGAACATCAATTGCCTCTGAATATGTTAATCTCACAAAGTCATCCTCCAAAACAAACTGTAACTTCTCGATAAGTTCCATCGAACGCTCATCGGCTTTCTTGTTCTTCTCCTCATCCTGCAAGCGTTTGCTAAGAAATTTAAGGTCGTCCATGCAGTTATCGAGAGCATATTTAATAAGGTATTTCAGAAACTCTTCTGCAAGATCCATATTGTCGTCCAAATCGTAAAAAGCCATTTCAGGCTCAATCATCCAGAACTCAGCAAGGTGACGCGATGTATTGGAGTTCTCTGCACGGAATGTAGGGCCGAAAGTATAAATCTCAGATAGTGCCAACGCCGCAAGCTCTCCCTCCAACTGTCCTGAAACAGTAAGGTTAGCAGCACGCCCAAAGAAGTCCTCCTCGTAATTAATTGCACCCTCTTCATCCTGCGGGAGATTTTCCATATCCATGGTAGTTACATGAAACATCTCGCCTGCACCCTCGGCATCTGTAGCTGTGATTATTGGTGTGTGTATATTAACAAATCCTTTTTCGGTATAGAACTTATGCACTGCAAATATCATGGCATGACGCACTCTGGCAATTGCGCCAAACAGATTGGTGCGAAAACGCAGGTGCGCAATCTCCCTTAAAAATTCCAATGTGTGCCTCTTGGGTTGTAGTGGGTATTTCTCAGGGTCGGCAACTCCAAGTACCTCAATCGACTTAGCCTTAACCTCAACTGCCTGCCCGCTACCTTGTGATTCGAGCAGCTCACCGGTAACTGATATTGCAGCCCCTGTGGTAACCTGCTTCAGTAACTCCTCCTGAAACTCAGGAACATCAACAACTATTTGCAAGTTATGAATGCACGACCCGTCGTTTAATGCAATAAAATTAACATGCTTATTCCCACGTTTTGTCCTTACCCATCCTTTAATATTCACACTCTTACCATACTCATCCATCCTGAGTATATCAACAATCTTTATACGACGAATCTTTTCCATTGTAATTATCTTTAATTTTCAGCCTACAAAAATAGTGAATTGTTTTAAACTCAACTTAAAAGAATAAAAAAAGGCAACCATACAGCTGCCTTTTTAATAATTATTATTATAGATAGTAAACTATTTCTTAGTAAATCGCTCCATCTTATTGTCGTAATTAATATAGTACTTTCCACCTTTCAGTCCGCCAACCTTTATCGACTCGCCATAACCTTTGAAAACAATACCGCCATAGGCATCATAAATCTCATACATTGTAGGGGCTGAGAAGGTGATAACATCACTCACCCGTGATGGAGAGAATGTAACCTCGGGGTTTGTGGAGATAGTCGTCACCTCTTCGGAGTAACGTGGTTTCTTCAGATAATCAATCTGCTTAATTCTAAACCTGTTTTCGCCACTGTGCAAACGAACGGGCGTTTTATACTTATTTGAAGTCTGTTTGCCTGTTCCTTTCACTTCGCCAACCTTAACCCACTTATTCCAGCGATACTGCTCAACAACAAACGGTAGAGGCCCCGATTCATTGGATGTAGTCCAGTCAATCTCGTTACCACTAACTTTAAGGTCGGATATTTTGTATGTAGCCACCGCATTTAGCACCTCAGGGTTCAATACTTTGGGCTTACACCCCTCTTTGTACTTAATATTTACTGTTAACTCTTCTCCCTTTGTCAATCCGTAAACCGACAGGTCAACTTCAAAGGCACTTGAGTTAATCTCGTCAGTGGTTGTCAATCCGTTAACTGTTACCTCATAGATGCAGTAACCCACACCACTTGGAGCAAACGGATTTTTAACGTAGAGATTTTCTCCCTGAAAAGTACCTTTTAAAACAATGTTTCCTGCCGATACTGAAGATATCGAAATAACAGCTAAATAGACTAAAAATGTAAATTTTTTCATACAGGTCTGATTTCTTTTATATTATTTAGGATTTGCAATTTAGAAAAACATAATCAACATTGCAAAATTATCCTTATAACATGACAGGATAAATATATGGTTTTTTTTATTTTTTGACAAACGAATACAATTCTATTATGGATTTACCCAATCTTTATTCTCTTTTATTAAAAAAATTAACTCTTCAACAGCTTTTTCGTTGGGAATATTTTTTTTAATTAACTCCCGCTTTTTAAACAGACTGACACTATTTGGTCCGGCACCAACATATCCGTAATCGGCATCTGCCATCTCTCCTACACCATTAACAATACAACCCATAATGCCGATTTTCAACCCCTTAAGGTGCTTGGTACGCTCCTTAATCTCCTTTGTAATATTTTGAAGATCGAAGAGAGTACGCCCACATCCGGGACAAGATATAAACTCTGTTTTAGAAAACCGCACTCGTGATGCCTGCAAAATGCCAAAAGAGGTGTCGATAGCCTCTTCCAAAGACAAACTATCACTATTTCTCAATAATATGCCATCGGCAAGGCCGTCAAGAAACAGTATTCCCATATCTGCTGCTGAAACAATCTGAAAACTCTCTTTGTCATTTTCGACATACTCTCCAATAATAACAACCGGATGAGTGAGTCTATTATTCATCAGCTCCAAAATAAATGCCCTCTGCTCAACAGGAGCGTTTATGTGGTTACTCTTCAATAACAGTATTACATTGTGGTGTGCACGAAGAAAACCGAACAGTTTGTCTCCCATATCAGAGTATGTAACCTGAAGAAACAGAGGAGTCTCTCCATACGCTTCATCCGGCAGACTGTTTATATCTGTTAAGGGGAAAGTATTCATTTCTCTTTTAATCCTCCACTTCACATATGGTATAATTACAGGAGTCCCGAAAGTGGCGGAATCTTCCACATCCCCATCAACAATAAGATAGTCGGGTTTACCAACTATTCCAACTTTAGCAAAGTTATCAATACTACCCTGAGCAATAACCACAGCGGTACTGTCTCCTCCTATATTTAGAACCTGATGCGTTTTTCTGCGCTGATACTCGTATGGAGAATAGAACTCCAATTTAACTTCCGGTATCTCCTCATGGTTTTCACGCTTAACGATATGATTGACCAGTATCTTTGCAACCGGAATCTCCTTTTCGGGAGCTTCGGTGAGAGAAACACGCAGAGTGTCACCAATACCATCGACGAGCAAAGCTCCGGAGCCAACCGCTGATTTTATCCGCCCTTCAGCTTCACTTCCAGCCTCTGTAACTCCAAGATGCAATGGGTAATGCATTCCCTCCTGCTTCATGGTTGCCACAAGTAACCTTACGGTATGTACCATCACACGGGTATTGCTCGATTTTATACTGAGAACAATATTATGAAAACTATTCTCCTCACAAATACGCAGATACTCCATACACGCTTCTACCATTCCTTCGGGTGTGTCGCCGTAACGGCTCATGATACGATCGGATAGAGAACCGTGGTTTGTACCTATCCTAATGGCAGTGTTGTTCTGCTTGCAGATATTCAGGAATGGAACAATAACCTCCTTCATCCTCTCTAACTCTTCATTGTAAAGTTCATCGGAGTATTTATCGAAGTCATATTTTTTTGCATCGCCGGTAAAATTGCCGGGATTAATCCTCACTTTTTCAACTATGCCGGCAGCAATTACAGCTGCATTCGCATTAAAATGAATATCTGCCACTAGCGGAGTGTTGTAGCCTTCTTGCCTAATTAAGTCTTTAATCGATTGCAGATTCTTAGCTTCGCGCCGACCTTGGGCAGTAATGCGTACCAACTCTCCCCCTGCTTCAATTATCTCTATTAATTGCTGAACTGTCTGTTCCGAGTCAAGAGTATCGGTAGTTGTCATCGACTGAGTTTTTATGGAACTCTCTCCACCAATGTCAACATTTCCGAGATTTACCATAGTAGTAGGATTGCGCCGGTAGTTAAACAGATTTTCACAATAGTAGTGGTTCGTTGTATCTTTAATCATACATCTAACTTTTAATAGAATACAAAGTAGCGATTTTTGTTTCACATAAAAAAGGCAGGAATCATGAAAAGTTAATATCTTTACGCAACGCATAAAATAATAGTATATGTCTGTATCTGCAAAAAATATTACCCGACTGTTTGGGAGTCAAAAGGCACTTGATGATGTTACCTTTACAATTAACTCAGGAGAAATAGTTGGATTTCTGGGACCAAACGGAGCAGGGAAATCAACCATGATGAAGATAATCACAGGTTACCTGCCGGCCACCTCGGGAGTTACCAAAGTTTGTGGGCTGCCGGTGGATGAATACTCACTTGAGTTAAGAAAGAAGATTGGCTATCTGCCCGAGCACAACCCTCTATACCTTGATACGTATGTTCGTGAGTACCTCGATATGGTGGGCGGGATATACAAACTAACCGGACTAAAACAGAAAACAGAAGCGATAATCGACCGTACCGGACTTACCGCCGAAGCACATAAAAAGATTGGAGCACTATCGAAAGGTTACCGGCAAAGGGTTGGTCTGGCACAAGCATTAATCCACGACCCCGAAGTCCTTATACTTGATGAACCCACCACCGGGCTTGACCCAAACCAGATTGTGGAAGTGCGTAACCTGATTACAGAGATTGGCAGGGATAAAACAATTATGCTATCTACTCATATTATGCAGGAGGTGGAGGCGATATGCGAGCGGGTGATAATAGTTAACAAAGGAAGAGTTGTTGCTGACGAAAGAGCTGAGGGTATCGCATCGCTAAAGCCGGGGGCAGAGGTGATAATTACGGTTGAGTTCGACAGACCGTGTGAGATTAAGCAATTGGAGAGTATTGAGGGTATAAACAGCGTTAAGCCTGAGGGTGAAAAATTAATAATTAATGTACAGGCCAACATTGACGTTCGTCCCGCTATTTTCAGATTTGCTGTTGACAATGGGTTAATTCTGCTCGAATTGTCGCAAGAGGAGAGAGGCCTTGAATCCGTTTTTCACGAGCTTACGATGTGATAGAGACTATCCAAAATGATAGTCTATTTAAAGATGATGGTAGAATTGTTTATGTAGATAGAGGTTCCTCCTTCTATTTTGCATCAGCAATAATCATTATATTGAATTGCTTTTTATTTTCACAATTATTTACCGCAGTTGCATCTTCATCACAAAACTAATATTTTCTTCGTTTAAAAGATGAGTGTACTTTAAAAGCATCTCTTTCTCTCCCCGACTATTCAGAAACTCTTTTACACATATAGGATCAATCAGAAAAACTAATTCGTTTTTATTTGTAATAAAATGAGCATTCCCTATTCCAATATCCATTTCATTTTTCATATCTCTCTTAAGCAAGGTAAATTCGTTTCTCTTTTTCGAATAAATCAGATGGTATTGAGTATAAACTGTTCCTTCTTTAGATAACGCAATGTATATATAATCATCATTTTCTAAGGCTTTTGTAATAAACATATAGCCCCGGATAATAACGTTTTAAATATATTAATTTTGGATGTCTGTAAAATCTCTTTCGGGAAAGTATACCGGCCAAAATCAAAAGCATATAATATAGATACATTACCATTAACAATTTTATAAACATTATCATCAAAATAAATTCTGTAAAACAAATTGTCATTATATTTTGAAAAATTTATTTCCGTAATCGGCATATTTGATGCACAACTATCGGGCAAAAGCTTTTTAATCACTTTACCGGTTGTGTTAATGTTATAAATCTTGTAATTAGTGTTAGACACATCGTCAAGGTTGTAAGCTCCTTTTGAAAGCCAGTAATTACCATCTTTATCTTTCGCGAAAAAATATGCAGGAATATTTGTGTTGATTGTTCTCTGTAAATTGCCTTTACTGTTATATACGAAGACCTTCTCATTTTGAAGTGACAGAATCTCAATTGTATTATCCTGTTCATCAATAAGGAAATCTTCACCTCCAAGATATTCATCAGGACCTTGTCCTTTTTTTGAGAACTGCTTGATAAACTTTCCATCAAGAGTGAATATATTCAAAACGCCTCTGCTACTTTCATATATATACAGTTTATTATCGGCAATCTTCACATTTGGATTACTACCTATAAAAGCGGTTTTTTTTCACTATCTAACTGAATTAATCTGATATTCGTAAATATATCTGATAAATAGAGGGGCTCTGTTTTTAAATCCTCGAAGATAATTTTTATAACCAGTATTATTACACGAAATAGCACAAAAACTTAAAAGAAAAACTACGTAACTAATATTCTTCATAACACTTGGGATTTTAACATACTATTTTTTAGATTTACTCAAAAACAAATATCAATATTATATTAGCTGCCACCAAATTATTAACGAACTATTTCGTCCATGGTCTGGCAATGCAGTTTTCAACAGAAAGGAGGGCGCGACTCTATTCCATTGTATTAGCTTATTAGGGTCTTAAGGAAAATGAAACTACGGTTTCATTGAAAACTTTCGAAAATAAATTTTGAGAATGCAAAAGGAAATATACAGCTATCGACACTTATCAGAATTTTTGAAACCGGTCTGAATAAAAAAATAGGACTTACATTTCTTTAATAGATAGATTCTGACAAATTGGTGAATGTATCAGGATTTCTTACCCTGAACAGGAGCGACAGAGTCGCGTTAACCTTTGTAGAGATTAATAACAAAATCGTAATCAAAAGTACAGAGCACCGCAACATTAATCTTTTGCCGGATATATCAATTCCTTCTACCCATAAAACGCATAATGTAGTAGAGCAGTGTTGCCAGTGAAGAGAGTGCTACAACCACATAGGTATAAGCAGCCCATTTAAGGGCATCCTTAGCTTTCTCCTGTGTTTCGCCATGAGTTATTCCGCTTGACCTTAACCAAACTAAAGCTCTATGGCTGGCATCAATTTCAACAGGCAGAGTTATAAAAGCGAAAAGGGTGAAGATACCGTAACATGCAATAACTATCTTTAGAGCCAAGTCGTAAGAGAACCATCCTCCAATCATGAAAGCTCCAAAAGACATTGCAATAAAAACAAAATTAATAACTTTTGCACTTACATTTTGTAACGGAACAAGAGCCGACCTTAGTGTTAACATTGAGTAGCTGTTAGCGTGCTGAATTGCATGACCTGTTTCGTGAGCAGCAACGGCAGCCGACGCAACACTACGCCCGGAGTAAACATCAGAACTTAAGTTTATTGTTCGGTTACGCGGATTGTAATGGTCAGTCAATCGACCGGCAACAGAGTTAACCGGTACATTGTTGATACCATTGTCATGAAGCATCTTTTCGGATATTTCGCGCCCGGTCAATCCTCCGTCAATAGGCACTTTTGAGTATGCCGCAAATTTACTTTTCAGTCGCCGACTAACAATCATGCTCAAAAGAGCAAACCCTGCAAAAATAACTAATAATGGTAATGAAAACATAGCTTATATATTTTAAATGAGAAGTATATCAATAATCCTGCCAATTATTAAGATGTTAAGATTCGTATGCCATGATGACAAATTGGCCATTAAATTCTGTTTTTTTGGCCTCTTTCATCCCGATTTAATCGGGAGTGGTTGGAGTGTACTTGAAGATTCATTACCTACAGATTCTTAGACACAACAACAGTTAAATACTGTGAAACAACACGCATAAGATTAAGATGATACTCATTGTAAGCATCTTTACTACTACTCTGAACAGTTAAAACACCAATTACGCTACCTGATGATTTTAGCGGAATATAGATTGCCGAATTTGGATTTATATCTCCCGGTACTGGACGTAAAACCTTTACGTAACCTGAATACTCCTTTTTTATATCTTTCAGTTGTATCTCTTTGGCATTTATGATTGAGTGAATTACGAGTCGTTCAGTATCGTCAAGTGTGAACTTTATAAATGGTATCCGCTCCTTATTGATAATTACATTCTGAAAATCCACTGTTTTGGTATCCTCGTTCACTATCCCCAACCCGTACTTCGACACATCCATAACCTCCGACATATCCCTGTAGCTACTCATAAACAGCTGTTCAACAGTTGTGTTTGTAAGTGCCAGAGTTCCAAGCTCTGAGAGTTTTTGAAGATTATTACGGTAATTTTGTATATGCCCCTTCAACTCAGATATATCATTATCCTGTTCAACTATTATCACCTCCTTGTCGGTAATTATACTTTTTTGGTTTTGTATTTCTGATGATTTTGAATCAATTAACAATTTCAATTCCTGCTTAAACAGGCGGTCTCTGCGTCTCCATGCTCTTATTACTATTCCGGCGGCAGCCAACAGAAACAACAGAATAAAAATCTTAAATGCAGAAGTTTGCCACCAGGCCGCCTCAATGGTAAAGGAGAAAGTGGCGGGCTCCTCATTCCACACCCCGCTATTATTACACGCTTTCACATTAAAGGTGTAATCTCCCGGCGACAGTGAGAAGTAGACTGCTTTGCTAAGACTTGTGGCCGGCAGATAGTCAGACTCCACAGGGTCGAGCTTCCACCGGAATCTAACCTTTTCGGGTACAGTGTAGCATAATCCATCGAATGAGAAACTGATGTGATTCTTGTCATGAGGCAGTTTCAGTCCGGCAGGCATATTAAGCCACGGTATAATAGAGTCGTACATATTACTGTAGGGTAACTTTTTCCAGTTAACCTGCTTAAAGCCGATTTCAACATTTCGAATATAAACAGGCGGAGGCAGATAGTTAATCCGTTTCTTTGAAGAGCTATACTTAATAGCTCCTTTAATTGTACCAAACCACAAGTTACCCTCATGGTCTTTAAAATTTGCGTTTCCGTTATTCTCTATTCCTACAAAACCATCGTATCTCCCAAAGTTGTCGATAGATGAGATATTACCGGAATTATCTATTGTTAGGCGGTCGACACCATTTTGCGTACCTGCCCAAATATTACCATCATCATCACAAATAACAGAGTAGATATTGTCAGAAGTCAGACCATCGTCGGTATCAATTGTCGTAAACTTTTCGCCATCAAACTTCAGCAGTCCGTTGGTGAAGGTGGCAAACCAGATATTGTCGTGCCCATCCTCAGCAGCCTGAAGAATGTATGATACATCAAGGTCATATTTTTTATTGATACTTTCGATACCACTGTCGTGATATAGCCATATTCCCTTATCGGAGCAGAGCCACACATTTTTTTTTGAATCAAAAAAAATATCTGTGGATACAAGGGCTTTTTTCGAGGAGGACTTATTACCGTTTGATACTACCTTACCGTTGATGCTTTTTATTATTCCCCTGCCGTAAGTGGCAAAAAAGAGCGTATCACCGTTTGTCTCAATATCTAAAATTGGTGCTTGATACTTAAGCCCATATTTCTTGTAACACGAAGAGAAGGATTTACCATTAAATTCAAACAGACCGGTTATTGAGCCTATCAACAAAAGACCGGGTTTTACTTCATACATTGAACTAATAAAGCCCCTTTTCTCCTCTGCATCACGGAAGACGGTATGAATCTTTTTTCCATCAAAAATATTTAAATCACCACTACCTCCGCCAAAATAGTACCTGCCCTCCGCATCCTGATAGATAGAGCGAATAATATTATCTGAGATCCCGCTTTTTGAATCAAAAGTGATAAACTGGTCGCCGCTGTATCGCACTAACCCTGCACCCAAAGTGCCAAACCAAAAATTACCCTCGGCATCTTCAAGTACTTTTCTAACGTTACTTGTGGGCAGACCATCCTTTTTGCTGAAACTCTTCCACTCACCGTTGAAATATCTGATTACGCCAAAATCAACCAGGTTTAACCACACCCCACCCTCTCTGTCCTGATAGCTGTTGAATATTTTGTTTGTACTGAGTCCTTCGGGTAGAACAATATCTTTAATTTTTTTTGCCGAACGAAAAATATGAAGTTTCCTGTCGTTACTCTTTTTATCGAATGAGAGTGTCCATATATTTTTATTCCTGTCGGATAGCAGAGGCAGGTAATAGTATTTTTCTGAAAAAGGGAGAATATCTGATGGTGTCAGTTTATCGCCGATAAGATTGTAATAGCTGCTATCTGTTGAAAGAATCAGGTGATTACTATTTAACTCCGTAATGTAGATGATGCTATTATCCTCCGAGATATCATCAAATATCTCATAGACATTCATTAAAGAGTCATTTCTAATCCTGAAAAATCCACGTTTCCCATCTGATAGATTTGCATACAACCATATATTTCCCCCTGATGTTTCGTAAAACTTCATCTCATTTACAAACATGGTAGTGTCAGAGATAAAAATTTTATCGAAAATTTTTCCGTCGTACCGATAGATAGACCGGGGACCACCAATCCACATATCAAGATTATTGTCCTGAAACAGTTTCATTACAATATTATCGTGCAAACCACTTTTTCGGCCATACACATCAAAGCTCTTACCATTGAAACGGCACAAGCCACCTCCGTTTGTACCTACCCAAATATAGCCAAAGTGGTCTTCAGTTAATGTCAGAACCTCCGACTGAGGCAGCCCCTCTTCAAGAGAATACTGGCTAAGGTTATAAACCTGGGCATCTACCCTGTTGCTTATAACTGTAGTCAGCATAGCGACAAACAGAAGAACTATATGGTACAGTTGTTTCATTCTTTAAAAATACCCAATTAAAACAGATAGTGCAAAACAAATGTGAAACTTTGTTTAAAACCTGAAGTAAATAAATGGTTGCAGGTCGGCCTGATGAAGCAGATGGATAAGATAAAGCACAAAGGCTGAGAAGAGAATCTTTACAGGAACAGGTGCTTTATAAAACGATCTCTTCATGCCATTTTTAAACTTCAGAGGCAGCCAGTGAATTGTAAATCCTAAAATCAAATAGCCAAATATGTAGGGTTGGTTTTGTACAACATCAACAAACAAATTTGCCTGAAAAGCATTGAAGATACGGTGTGCCATAACATGTACAGACTCAAGCGAGTGCGCCCTAAACACCACCCAGGTTAAAACAATAAAATGAAAAGTAATAAACCATCCAATAGGTTCTGGGAATGTTATTTTAAGTTTCTCAAATAGCCATGCAAATATCTTGTTAACCATCAGGCCAAGCCCATGCATCAATCCCCAGATAACAAAACGTATGTTTGCTCCATGCCACAGACCACCGAGCAACATTGTTATCAAAATATTCAACCCTGTTCTGAATGTTCCCTTTCTATTTCCTCCTAATGGGATGTAGAGATAATCCCTAAGCCAGAACGATAGCGACATATGCCAACGACGCCAGAAACTAACAATTGAAGTTGCATTATAGGGAGCATTAAAGTTTTGTGGTAATTTGAATCCCAGCAACAGAGCCAACCCGATGGCGATATCGGTATATCCCGAGAAATCACAATATATCTGCAGGGCATAACCGTAAATAGCAGTTAAAATTTCTATACCTGAATAAACTTCAGGGCTTTCAAAAACACGGTCGATAATATTTACCGACAGGTAATCGGAAATTACCATCTTTTTAAACAGACCTGCAAGAATCAGCAATATTGCTTTCCACACAACCCTTTCAGAAACGTGGTATGGTTTTCTAAGTTGAGGAATAAACTGGCTTGCACGTACTATGGGACCCGCAATAAGCTGCGGGAAAAAGGATACATAAAAACCAAAGTCGATAATATTATCAACAGGCTCAATTCGCTTGCGGTAGACATCAATGGAGTAGCTTAAGGTTTGGAAGGTGAAAAATGAGATGCCTACCGGAAGTGTAATATTGGAGATCTCAAATGATGAATTAAAAAACCGATTGCTAAAATCTGCGAGATAATCAATTGGGATAACACTCTCGTGAAAGACATTATTAAAAAGGCCTACAAAGAAAAAGAGGTATTTAAAATATGCCAGCAGCGAAAGGTTTAGAACAATACTGGCAGTAAGCAGCAATTTTCGTATTGCTTTTTTTGAGGCTCTGCCAAGTGCCTGCCCAATGGTGTAGTCCGTTACTGTGGAGATAAGCAGTAACGAGAAGAAGTAACCACCAGTTTTAAAATAGAAAAACAGACTAACCATAAAAAGAAAAAGAATACGAAGAGTTTTATGCTTGTAGACAAATGCATGACCCAACAACACTGCTCCGAAGAATATCCAGAAGGCAGTGTTTGTGAAGAGAAACAGTGCTTCGTTTTGCTGTTTTAATATGTTGATTATCTGCTCCATTATCTTTTTTACCGTTGACCGTTATCTGTTATACTATCCTTTACGGTTTCGCTTACTATTGCCTGTTTAACTGCTGAACTGTCTGCCTCTGCAGTGTCAATAACTGCATAGAGACTTTTCAGCATCATCTCTGCAACCTGCTTGCCACCTTGTTTTGAGAAATGAATATAATCAGAGATAGCAAGTGGAGGCTCCTGATTAACCCATTTTATCATAGCTCCCTCGCCACCCATAGCATTGTAAAGATCAAAAAAAGCGGCACCGCTATTGAGAGCCGCTGCTTTCTGAGCCTTATTCAGTGCTGCAATGTGGTCGTATGATGTCTCCTCTCCTTCGCTAAGATATGCAGCATCACCCGTTCCAACAACAATTATGGGACATCCGGGCGCAAGTTTTTTCAATATCCTCAGCTGCTTCTCAATTTTAATTCGGTAAAACCTGAAATTATGTGTTTTAGTTGGAATCATGTTTGTACCAAACTGAAAGATAATCAGCCCAACATTCATGTAGTTAACCATTGTTTCATAAAGGTCTTTGTCTGTCCGGTGCAACCAGGGGGTTGATTGCCCTCTCAACGCAAGGTTATCCACTGCTACTCCGGCCAAACTGTCGAGGGCACATCCCAAAAACGGAGGTGACGAAACAGACTTAAACATCAACTTTAACTTCGGCACATTATCCTCAAACTCCCAGCTAATCTCAGTAATACCATCACTCTCTTCAAGGGTATCTGAAATGATTTCTGTATTCCCAATGTAGCCCTTTACGTACAATGTATCCTTAATCTCACCCAAGAAGAGGCGGACTTTATAATATTTTTTTGCTTTCTTCTCTGCCCAAGGTGAAGGTCTGAGCCGAAACCCACTGTTTGTTTCAGGATTGAATTTGGCCACATTTCCCATGATTCCATACTGTCGGTTTTTCAAAACCCTGTTACTGTTAAATATCTGATACTGCAACCAGTCGCCATAACTATCCAGCCATACCGAAGGGTTTAGTTTTTGAGGGTCAACCACGGAGAAGAGTCCCGGTCCTGAGCCTCCAAACCTCTCTTGTAGCGATTCGCGAATATATCGTGTTATCCTGTCACCTTCAATCTGAGAATCACCCATGTGCAAAACTCTTACGGTCTTGCCTCTACTCTTTGCCTCTTCAGCTTTTTGGAAGAATTCATGCAACTGAGCAAGAGTATTATCAGAAAGAACAAGGTTGGGAATTTCAACTCGGTGAAGTGTATCCTTTACACTCAAAATGTCTTGTGTAGAAACAGAATCAATAATAGATGTCGTATCCTTTAGCTCTGTAAACATGGTGTCATGCTCCACCTGATCAAAGATAAACAGAGATGAATCAAGCAGATTATCTGAAATATTTGGGTTGGGTATCAAAGTAATGTTTGCAGGCACAATGTAAACAAGGCCTGCAAAAACAAGCATTATTGATATATAATATGCAAAAATTTTCCCCGGTCTTCCCATAGAGGTGATGATGTGTTAAAAATGTTGGTTAGCTGGTAGCGACCTCTTGTCGGTTGTTGTCAATGCCTCAGCTACCCATCTCCCAGAATCCTCAACTCCTCACTTCCTCAAGACTTCTTTTTAATCTTCAATCTTTGTCCGGGAGATATCTTCTTTACGTCTTCAATATTATTTAGTTTCATAATGCTTTCATTTGTAACACCATTAAATTTTCGGGCAATTGTCCACAGATTATCTCCACGCCTTACTGTATAATATATATACGCATTATCTTCAGGAACTTTCGCAGCCACTTCTGTCTTCTTTGCCGTTACAGTTTTACCAATTGATGCCTGTTTCTGAGCAAAAGTCATTGAGTTAATTTTTTTGAACTTCGACTCTTTACCTTTAGGCACATAAACAACCAGCTTTTGTTCAACCCTAATCAGGTTTCGGTGAATATTATTCCAATACCTCAGGTCAGATGTTCTAACATGAAACCATTCAGCAATCAGTCCAATAGCATCACCCTCCTTGACAGTGTAGTGAACCTTAACCGAACCTTTAGGTACAACGGCTGCGTAATGCGTTTTTGACGGACTAACTATAATCTTTCCGTTAGGAAAATATTTTGTTTTATTGTAGTTGTAGATGGCATCTTCGCTGGAAACAAAATCGGTTACGTAATCGAATCCCAACCTTAGCGGATGGGCTTTTTTGCCTACGGGAATAACATCTCTTCTGTACTGTGGGTTCAGATCCCTCAGATAATCAATTTTGATATTCATCATCTCAGCCACCTGATTAAAATGAAGAGGTTTAGTAATCATAATTGTGTCGGTTGTTACAGGCAGTCCTGAAGGTGCAGCATAGAGATGGTGCTCATTGGCATACGTCATGGTATAGGCTGCTGCAATAAATGCGGGAACATACCCTCTTGTTTCGCGCGGCAGATAGTAGTATATCTTCCAGAAATCCCTCTTCCCTCCTGCGCGTCGAATCGCCTTATTAACATTTCCCGGCCCGCAATTATAGGCTGCAATAACAAGTAGCCAGTCGTCATATATTTTATGCAAATCCTGTAGGAAATGAACTGCCGAAGCTGTTGATTTTGCCGGGTCTTTCCTTTCGTCAATAAATGAGTTTATCTCCAGCCCATACATCTTACCGGTGTAGTACATAAACTGCCACAGGCCTGAAGCTCCGGCGCGACTAAATGCTCTAGGGTTAAGAGCCGACTCAATTACAGGAAGATATTTAAGTTCGAGCGGCATATTACGTGCATCTAGCTCTGCCTCAAACATAGGAAAATAGTACTCCGACAGACCCAGCATTCCCTGTACCTGTGCTCTTCTTCTCAATGTGTACAGCTGAATATATGACCTTACCTTAATGTTAAAAACGAAAGGTATTGGCGATGTAATCTCCGAAAGTCGTTTTATATACACCGAATCAGGAAGTTTCTTCAATACCGAATCGGTCAATGCCGGTACTGAGTCAAGCACCAGGTCAGTTGCCGTTTTGCCAACATACCACTGATTTAGCAGGCTGTCAAGATTCCCTATCAACACTGGAGGTGGGTCTATTTTGCCATCCAAAATCAATGTATCCTTCTCAATATATATAAAGTGTGTGTCAACTCTCCCTACTGCAAAACTCCCAACTTCAACAAAAATAAAAACTGCTATTAAAAACTTTCTCATCATCTGCTTCACTCCTTCACTTAAAAATTAAAACTTAACTTCAATCCTGCTCCACTATATCTTGACTGATAAGGGTCAACAATAACAGGGTCTATCTTAATGGACAAATCGTCACTTATATCAAAACTGCTCAGATGAGCATCCACACTTGCATCCACAAGGTTCAATACATATATTAGTGCCATACCAATAAAACTAAGGTCGCGATACCTTCTGTAGTAATCCTTCTTATTGCCCAAAGCACTCTCAAACCAGGTTGCATTTTGCTGATTCTCCAAATCCTCCTCAGTCCAGGTGGTGGGTAGAAACTCAAGATAACTTTTGTTATTTGGATCTTTAATAATAAAATCGCGATAGGCTGCTTTATACCCGCGGTAATATTTTGCATTAAACGAAATGGCATATCCCATGGCACCTATTCCGGCATATAAAATGGGTATCTTCCAGTACTTCCTGTTATAGGCCTGCCCCAATCCCGGCAGAATAGCTGAATAAAATGATGCTTTGTGAGGTGATAATATACTCTTTTTCTTTGGCTTTTCAGGCGTCAAAACGCTATCAACAGGAAGGCGTAGTGTGTCTTGCTGTGAGAATATGTTATTTGAGGCCATCAGCCAACAAAACATAAACAGAATAGGTAATTTATTAACTTTTTGCCTCAACACAGTATCTTCAGTACAATAATTACGATTTTGCTTTGTCCAGTATATTGATGATTTTTTCCAACTCATCATCCGACCGGAACGGAATAACTATCTTACCGTTTCCGTCTTCATTACGTTTAAATTGAATAGTTGTTTTAAATAAGTCAGATAGTTGTTGTTTGAGTGTCGAATAATCTTCTGACAAGAAGTTTTTTTTATCTATATTATCTTTCTCGCTTGCACTCTCGTTCATCCTCTTTACCTCCTGCTCAACTCTTCTGACGGAGAAGTCCTGCTCAACAATCCGGTTAAACAGTTGAGTTTGAATATTAGAGTCCTCAATATTAATAAGAGCTTTAGCATGCCCCATGGTTATCTGTTTCTCACGCAACCCGAGCTGTATAGCTGCCGGTAATTTCAATAGCCGAAGATAATTAGCAATTGTCGAACGTTTTTTACCCACTCTATCCGACATACTCTCCTGTGTAAGGTTGCACTCTTCGATAAGCCGCTGATAACTGATTGCAATCTCTATGGGGTCAAGATTCTCTCTTTGGATATTCTCCACCAATGCCATCTCAAGCATTGTGTCATCTTCGGCAATACGCACATACGCAAGCACAGTTGTGAGACCGGCAATTTTTGAAGCTCTAAACCTACGCTCTCCTGCAATAATCTGATATTTACCCCGCTTTGTTTTCCGCAATGTTAGAGGTTGAATGATACCAATCTCCTTTATAGAAGCTGCCAGTTCGCTCAGTTTCTCCTCATCGAATGTGGTTCTTGGCTGCCACGGATTAGCCTCAATATCTGCAATATCAACCTCAATAATTGACGCCGACTCTTTTGTGCTGTTACCAATCTCATTAGCATCACTAATTAAAGCTCCTAATCCTCTGCCCAGTGCATTCTTTTTTGTCATTATCTAAATCCCGTTATTTCTTTTCCATATCATTTTTCTTGAGCAACTCTCTGGCCAGATTCAAATAGCTTACTGCCCCTTTCGATGTTGCATCGTACATCACCACCGCTTTGCCGAAACTTGGTGCTTCACTCAGCTTTATGTTACGCGAAATTAGTGTTTTAAACACCATATCCTGAAAATGACGTTGCACCTCTTCCACCACTTGGTTGGAGAGGTTAAGCCTCGAGTCGTACATTGTAAGCAGGAATCCCTCAATCTCTAAATCCGTATTTAAACGGTTCTGAATTATTTTTATTGTATTAAGTAACTTACCTAACCCTTCAAGAGCAAAATACTCGCACTGCACAGGTATAATTACTGAATCGGCACCGGTAAGAGCATTCACTGTAATCAGACCCAACGAAGGGGAACAGTCGATAAATATGAAGTCGTAATCACCCTCCAGCTTGTTCAAAACATCTCTTAAAACCTTTTCACGATTTGGGAGATTAAGCATCTCTATCTCGGCACCCACAAGGTCGATATGTGACGGCAATACGCTCAACCCATCAATATCAGTTTCAACAACTGCTTTTTTAGGGTCGATACCGTCTACAATACACTCATAAATACTGTTCTCGATATTTTTCAAATCAAGTCCCAAACCAGAGGAGGCATTTGCCTGAGGGTCTGCATCAACAATAAGTACTTTATACTCAAGAACTGCCAGGCTGGCAGCCAGATTTATTGCTGTTGTAGTTTTTCCGACACCACCTTTTTGATTTGCTAAAGCAATGATTTTAGCCATATTTCAATATTTATGATGAATCTGATTAAGTGCCACAAAATGGCATTTTTTTTCCTATTCCCAAAGTTAAACTTTTATAAATATAATAAATCCTACAAATGTTAAAGTTCAAATACTTTTTTATCTATACAC
>Ga0256831_1000236_pt1 | contig 29657 bp, 28 predicted proteins | sample 132544metaG_FD_189087 | JGI IMG/M metagenome (GOLD analysis project Ga0256831, IMG submission 189087) | Hydrothermal vent microbial communities from Lau Basin, Pacific Ocean - 132-544 | ecosystem: Environmental > Aquatic > Marine > Hydrothermal vents | place: Pacific Ocean: Lau Basin | collected... | reverse complement strand
CAGCTTTCACGTTGGAGGGAATCACTCCATCCGCCAGCATGAAGGTTAAGGCCTTGGTGTGGTCCGCTATGGCGTAGATGAGCTCGTAGGGCCTGACAGCTTTCTCAAGCTCCTCAACGGTTATGCCAACGCGCTTTGCCACCTGCTCGCGGAGATAGCGTAAATCACCCATGTCCTCGATGTCGAACATTCCGGCCAATCTGGAGTTCTCCATCAGAATGCGCTCGTCTATCTTCTCCACACCGGCCATCTTCTTGAGGGGCTCAATGACGTAACCTAAGACAGCGTCGTAGGCCGTTGGCGTCCCGTGGCTCATCCACACTAAACGCTCAAGGCCGTAGCCGGTGTCAACGACCTTCGTCTCCATCGGGACGTACTTTTCGCCCTTTATCTCAACCACCTGGCTCGGGTCGGCGTTTTCTGGGGCCTTCTTGTACTGCATGAAGACGAGGGTAGCCACCTCAAGACCGCGGTAGAGCACCTCGAAGGCCGGCCCGGCGTTTCCTCCGCCGGCCCAGGGGTTCTCCTTGAAGGTTATGTCCTCGGGCTTCATTTTGAGCTCCTTGGTGAAGAACTCGAAAGCTAATTCAACCGTCTCGTCCATCCAGTATATCGGCTTGCCCGGGTAGTTGAAGGCGTGGTGGGCCATCATCTCGAATATCGTGAAGTGTCTTCCCGTTATTCCAACGTTGTCGATGTCCGTAAAGCGAATTGAAGGCTGGCTTATCGTGAGCGGGTTCGCGGGCGGGTCCGCCTCGCCACTTATAACCCACGGCTGGAAGTCCATTATGCTTGCTCCGACGAGTAAAACATCGTCTCTCCAGCGTGGTAAAACTGGATAGCGCTTAACTCTGCCATGACCGTGCTTCTCGAAGAAGCTCAGGAACTTTTCGCGCATCTCGTCGAGGGTGTACTTCTTAGGTATTCCTGGCTTTCCGATGAACTGGTACTCGTCACAGGGCGGGTCGCCACAGGTTTCCCTGTCGGGGTCGAGCGTCCAGAAATACTTACCGCACTTCGGACAGCGTTTCCTAATCCAGCCCTCCTCCTTAAACATCCTCGTCGTCATGTCCATGCTCATAACTTTCACCCCTTGAACTGACTTAAGAAAAGGAGGAGTCCTATTAAGGTTTTCTCAGTCCCTCAAGTCGGGATCCAAATCGACATCAACGTCCTCGAACTCCTCGGGGTTAACAAGAACCACGGGTCTCTTGAGCTTTTGAAGGAGCTCAATGAGGTAGGCCTCCCGTCTTTTCGCTAGCTCGAGCTTGTGTCTGAGGCTCTCGTTTTCTATGGCCAGTCTGTTGGCCTCGTCAACCTTGAGCCTCAACTGCATCCTCAGCTCTATTATCTCCTCCTCCAGCTCGCGGATTGAACGTTCGAGCCTTTCAATTTCCTGAATGTATTCCTTGCAGAGGCGCCTCTTCATATCGGTCAGCCCCGCGAAACCTCATCACTTCTCAGGGGGCTCCAGACTCATCATCCCTACGGCACAAAGGATTTTAACGGTTATCCATTATAAACTCTGGTGGTTCGCGTGTGCGGTGTTATAAAGAGGGCCTTTCAAAGGTGGCGCTCCAGATGTCCCTTCGTGAGGAAACTCGAGGAGTGGAGAATGAAGAGGAAGGCAAGGGAATTCAAGCTCTAAACTCCCAGCAGTTTCGTGAGTTCGCCGACTGCTTCCTCCTTCTTCACAACAATCTGCTCTCCGCTCTCCATGTCCCTGATTGTGACGTTGCCCTTCTCAAGGTCCCTCCTGCCGATGAGGACAACGTAGGGCACTTTAAGCCTGCCCGCATAGTCGAGGGCTTTCCTGAGCTTCCTCCCCGTCAGCTCGATGTCGGCCTTGATTCCCGCCCTCCTCAGAGCGGAGAGTACCTCAACCGCAGTCTTTTTGATTTCCCTCTCGTTCCCGATGGGAATTACGTAAACGTCTGGCCTGAGCTTGACCTCGGGAATAAGGCCCTTCCACTCGAGGATTGGGATTAGCCTCTCAAGGCCGATGGCGAAGCCAGTTGCGGGAGTCGGTTTTCCACCAAAGACCTCTATGAGGTTGTCGTAACGTCCACCACCGCCAATCGAACCGATTCCGATGTCGTTTGGCGCTATTGCCTCGAAGACAACGCTCGTGTAGTAGTCGAAACCGCGGGCGATTCCGAGGTCTATCCTAATCCACCTTGAGACACCGTAGGAGTCAAGCAAATCAACCAGCTCGTAGAGCCTGCCAATCTCGGCCCTGGCCTCTTCACTCTTAAAAAGCTCTTCGGCCTTTGGAAGGACCTCATCTGGATTTCCCTTGATTTCAATCAGCGAGAGGACTTTCTCTACACCCTCTTCGTCCAGCCCGAAGTCCCTCAGGGCTTTAACAAACTCCTCCCTGGAGAGTTTGTCCTTCTTGTCTATGAGCCTCATCAAACCTATGTCGTCCTCAACGCCGAGCATCTTTGCGAACTCGTCGAGAAGAATCCTGTCGCCAATGTTCACAGTGAAGTCCTCCAGACCCGTCGAGAGGTAGCTCTCAACGAAGAGCGCTATAACCTCAGCATCGGCCTCAACTTTATCGCTACCGATGAGCTCCACCCCGGCCTGCCAGAACTCGCGGTAGCGACCGCTCTGGGGTTCTTCATAGCGGAACATGTTGGCTATGTAGTACCACTTTATCGGCTTTGGAGCGGTCTGGAATGAGTTTACGTAGAGCCTGGCGACGCTCGACGTCATGTCCGGTCTGAGAGAGATGTCCCTTCCCCCTTTGTCGAGGAAGGCGTAGAGCTGTTTGACAACCTCCTCACCGCTCCTCAGTTTGAAGAGCTCCGTGTATTCAAATGTCGGGGTGAGAACCTCGGTGAAGTTGTAGCGCTCAAAGACCTCGCGTATTCTCTCGAAGACCCACCTTCTCTTCGCCATCTCCTCGGGAAGAAAATCCCTCGTCCCTTTAACGCGTTCTACCTTCATGTCTCTCACCTTTTCGGAAGAAGAGATTTTGATGTTAATAAGGTTATCCCGAGACCCTCACCCGGCGGAGGTCATGAGGAGGTAGATTCCAACGACGCCTTCGACCATCATCTGCGCTCCAATGGCCATTATGAAGAGGCCTATTATCCTGATTGTAACGCTCAGCAGGGTCTTGTTCACGGACTTCATCATGTAGAGAGCTATGAACATCGAGATGGCAACGAGCGCTATCGCTATGGCCGTAGCGGAGAGGGAAACAACGTAGCCGTATTCTGCGGTGAGTGTAATTACCGCGGTTATGGCCGCTGGACCGGCTATGAGGGGCATCGCTACTGGAACCGCCGCCAGAGCCAGTATGTCCCTCTCCCTCTTGAGGGTGAACATTCCACCGCCTTCGAGGGCCTCAAGACCTATCTTGAAGAGAACGAAGCCACCCGCTACCTTCAGGGCGTTTATGTTGATGTGAAAAATCTCCTGAAGGATTATCTGACCCGCTATCGCGAAGGTTGCCAGAAGGAGGAAACCTATGAGGTTCGCCCGGATTATGAGGGCCTTTATATCCTCTATGTGGAAGTCCTCGCGGAGAAACGTAACCAGAAGTATCTTATCGCTCGGGTCTATCATGATTAGCATGAGCAGTGCAGAGCTGAGTATCGTGGAAAGCTCGCTCATGGTGGAATCTGGGGAAAGCGATTTAAAAAGATATGCCAACTTTTAAAGGCGATGACGAAACCGGCACTGGCTGAGTCGTGATGAGCACTCGGTTGGCCGAGCTAATTAAGCCTCTCAAAGTGAAGATTATGTGCCCTTCCATTCTCTGTGGATATCCTAAATTCATATGTCATAGGTTCAAAGCTTGGACTTGGTGTTTTGAGTATAAGCATCCGTTCCACAAGAACGTCATCTTTTATACTCGACCTGAAAGCAACCATCGTATCAGATATACTGGAAACCCAAGCCACGAGACGTTCTGAGACAACGTCAGTATTGAGGAGAAGTATCGTTGAAATTTTCCGACTGACAGATTCCCTAGCAAGGAAAGCGACCTCAGAGTTGAGAAGCCTAAGCGTTGGTTTTTCACCAAACATTACAACCGTCCCATCAAGAGTATAAATTAGCTTTATTATCCTTCTACTCCCCGAAATCGGATAGATATTATTTTGGTATACTCTTTCAATTTTTGGTGTTAGTGTGTCTTCACTAGGGTTATCCACTCTAATAACGTAAGGGTCGGATATTGGTATGCCATAACGGGACCCGAACACATCGATTATTCTCAGGGAGTTCTTTTTAGAAAGCTCTGTAATGTTTAGTCCCATGAACGAAGCTCGGGAAACGAGCCTTGGAACTGGGAGAGAGTAGTTGTGAATAACCCCAAAAAAACCCTCTTCCAACAATATTCTAAAGACCTCAAAGCCGAGTACCCATCCTAGAGAGTATGCATCATAGAGAATAGAAGTTACAGAACCATTTTCCAAGCTACCTATGATGAGCTCCCCAATAACATCCATTTCAAATACATGTTCCATATCTCAGCCCTCCACCCGAATAAAATCTACAGTATTTCTCAACTCACTAACTATTCTTCTTAAATCAATGATGTTTCGTTTGACTTCTTCTAAGGCAGCAGCCTGCTCCTGGGCGCTCGCACTGACCTGCTGAGCGCTGGCTGTAGTTTCCTCAGCACTCGCGGCGAGGTTTTCAAGAGCATTTTTGGCTTCTTCCACTTCTTCGCTTGTCTTTTCTATCTCAGACTTGAGCTCAGAGAAGCGCTCCTCTACATCCCCCAAGAGTTCACCAATGTTTACTAGATAACCCACTGTCTCCCTCAGGAAGTCAACAGACTCTTCTATCACCTTTGAGCCATTCCTTGTCTCAACGACGGCGTTCTCTACTTTATCCTGAATCTCGCTGACTATACTCTTTATTCGCTCCGCCGCCTGCTTACTCTCCTCTGCAAGTTTTCTAATCTCATCTGCAACGACCGCAAAACCCTTCCCAAGCTCTCCTGCCCGGGCGGCTTCAACAGCCGCGTTAAGCGCCAGAAGATTTGTCTGCTCCGCGATGGCACTGATGGCATTAATTATCTCGTCAATCCGCCTACTCCTGTCGGCGACCTCTGAAACGGCCTCGCTTATGGCACGCATCGAACTCTGGATTTGCTCAATCTGAGAGATTGCTTTATCACCCTTTTCCTCACCCTCGCGTGCTATGGTGAGGACTTCATTGACAACATCGCTGAACTCTTCAACTGCATCTAGGGTCTTCCTGGTCAGACCAGCCGTTAGATTAACGCTGTCCATCACCATAGTTATACTCTCTTGCTGTCTCTGGGCCTCAACACTAACCTGACTTATTGCCTCCGCGACCTGGTTAACGGCCTCGCTTATCTCAGATGTAATCCTAGTGAGCTCATCAGCCCGGTTTTCAAGGGTCATGGCGAGCTCCTTAACGGTTACCATAAGATTCTTCATGTTTCCAATCGCGGAGCGCATTGAGTTGAGGATTTCTTCAAAGTCACCCTTGGCGTGGGCCGTCAGCTCTTCTGAAACGTCACCCTCGGCAAGTTTCTCCATTCTCTCTGCGATGAGCTCAAGCGTCTCAAGGACATCGGTTGAGATGACTCTAAATGCATCAAGGAGTCTGCCTATCTCATCTCTCTCACGATAACTGATTCTCTCTATCATTCTCTCCGCCTCTTTAAGCCTGCCCTCAGATATTGCACCTGCAACACGCGTTACCTCTACAACGGGCTCAAGAACAGAACTCATTAACCTATAAGCCATCCCACCAGAGGCGAGGGCAGTGAGAGCCATTACTCCAACGCTCATCCAGAGAACACGCTCGTGGGAGTTGAGGGCAAATTGCACAGAGGCTCCGGACGACACCAAAGACCTCGTGAGCTCTCTCACGGCAAACTGCTGGGTGAGGATTGCACTGATAAGCACAAGAACAAGGGGGAGGGCAATGGAAAGGAAAAGTTTCCTCCTGAAGTTCACGACTCATACCTCCCCGCTTATTCCCCTGAGTCTTGGAAAGACGCTCTTCCTAACGGTAAACGTCTCCCCTCCGCCCCTAAGCTGAAAGACCAAAGGAAACATGACCCTCAAGAGGGGCAGAGCCTCAGAGGAGGCCCTTTCAACGGCCTCAACATTGACAAATACCACGTTGATAACGTCCTTGTTCTGGATTATCTGACGCCCGATGTCATGTATTTGCTCAATCAGCTCCTTTCTGTCAAAGAGATTCATGACCATCTCAATTCCTAGCTGGACGTTGAGCTGAACCCTACCGGCTCTGCTCTCAACTATCTTGGACAGTGCATCCTCATAGCGGGTCTTGTAAACTGGATACGGGGATATTGGCACCTTGTAGAGAACGTTTCCAACGTTTATTTTGCCTCCAACTTTGATGACTGAGATGTTGCCTATAAAGTCAACGTCCAAGCCAAGAAGCTCGGCCTGATGAAGGTACACTGGCAGAGAATCAACAAAATCCGTTACCACTATGTCCATTGAACCATCGTAATAGTCTATGATTCCGCGTAGGAACTTGAAAAACACATAGCCTACTATGTCCTCAGAGGTGTGCTCAACTAGGGCGCTAGTCCTTCGGTTCATCACTATCTCTGCGATTCCCACCCCACATCCCCCTCCATTTGTGATGATTTTTAATATAAGGGTAACATTTTTAAGTATTTTTGTATACTATTGTTATAAAAATTTCACAACAATTTCCAAAACTAACTAAAAATTTTACAAAATAAAACACATAAACAATACTTCTAAAAAATGTTTAAGGATTCGAAACTGAATCTTTAAAATATTGAAATCCTAACCTCTAGCAGAAGGACTAAGACACATAATGTTGAACAAAATAAATCCCTAGCTGGGTCCAACAAAAATTGTCATCTAAAGTAACAATCCGTTCCTAATGTAACACCAAGTGAAAAACAAGCAATTCTTTGAAAATTTTTTCATTTTTATTCTTGTAACGAGCCTTATTACAGTCGAATACAAATGCACTGTCGCTCTTGTTATTGTTCCGGGTTCCATTCAGAGGCATAGATAAAGATAAGCAACTACGAGGGCAAAACGAATGTCGTGAAACCCCTCTAGAGGCGTTCCCTCCAGTTCGGTAAAGGTTCTCCCACAGACCATGCATCTGAAATGCTGAATCCTGAGACCACTGGCTTTGATAACAACACCCATTTTCACGAAAGAGCTTAAGCCACAGTTAAGACACTTATAAGTAAGACACTCATAAGAGAAACAATGGTAGACGCTCTTCTCACAATTATTCTCCTCTAGAAGTATCAAGGATTTACTCCAGTACCCTTTTAACCCCTTCGTAATATTAACTATTAGCACAAGTTCAAAAATGCGACAGATTCAAAGTTCAAATCGTGTTAAAACCCAACAGCTGCAGTAGAAAACCGAAAACCTCAAGCATACAGAGGTCAAAGCGAAGAAGGGAGAGTAAAAAACTAAACAGTATTCTTAACACAAATCCTCAGAGCGAACATCCAACAACACACCCAGCAATTGATTCATGAAATCTCTGTGCTCCATCGCGCGCTTGGAGAGTCTTCTGACAGTTGAATAAGGAATCCCGAGTAGCTTTGCTATGCTAGACTCGCCCAAACCAGCCCTGAGACGGAGATATGCCACTGCCACGAGAGCCTTTGGGTTATGAACTCCCTTGAAAGGTGTTCCATCAAGCTCCGTGAAAGTCCTGCCACATTGCCTGCATCGAAAGCGCCGGACTTTAAAGCCATCTCTCGTAATATAACCTAACTTAGTTACCTCCACTGAACTGCAGGCGGGACACACCACGCCGAAGGCGCGTTTGCTTTATTGCTTTTAAGATATCCCTCTCAGAAATCCTCATCACGAGTAAGAGTCCGCACACGAGTTCTGCATCCATGCCATCACCTCCAATAATCGGGTTATTGAACAAATATTTAAAAGTTTATAACTAAATTTTTGCTCTAAAGTTGAGATTATAACATAAATTACGAAACACTGTAATATAAGAGCATCAACGACCAGCCGAGAAAACAACCTTCAGCAACGGAGGAGTGACGAGGGTCGTGACGAGGACCATCGCTATCGCTATGGAAAAACTTTCAGGAGTTAAAACGCCCTCGGCAAGGCCTATGTTGGCCATTATAAGACCAACCTCCATTCTCGGAATCATTCCAACCCCTATCTGGAGGGCCTCCAGTTTTCTGAAGCCCGTGAGAATAGCCCCGGCCCCACAGCCCAGAACCTTTCCAATTACCGCGAGGAAAGAGTATATGAGCGTGAAGGAACCAGCCACCAGGAGAACCCTGACATCGGTTTCCGCTCCAACACCCACGAGAAAGACCGGGATGAAGAGGGAATAACCAAGGGTTATCATCTTGTCAGTTATCTTTTTAGCATCCTCGCTTCCCGCAACGAGAACCCCAGCAAGGTAGGAACCCGTTATGGCCGCTATCTCAAAGCGCTCCGCGAGGTAGGCAAAGAGGAGCATTATAACTATCGCGACACTCGTCACGGTCTCGGGAAGGTTTATCCGGTGGGACGAGCGGAGAACCCTCTTTACAACCCCTCTACCAAGGAGATAGCTGAGGAGAAAGAACGCCGAAACCTCGGCGAGTATAATCCCGACATCAGCCGGCGAGACGGTTCCTTTGGTGCTCATGGCCACGAGAATTGTAAGGATTACTATGCCGAGAACGTCATCAACAACTGCCGCCGCCAGAATCGTCGAGCCGACCTTGGAGCGGAGGCGTTTCATCTCAAGGAGCACGTTGGCGGTTAAGCTGACGCTCGTTGCCGTCATGACGCCACCGAGGAAGAGGGCCTCCATTTTTGGGTAACCCCACTCAACTGCCAGGAGGTAACCGAAGAGGAAGGGAACTACGACACCAAGGGAAGCGATCACGAAGGAAGGAAAACCCACGCGCCTGAACTCCTCGATGTCCGTCTCAAGTCCGGCAAGAAAGAGTAGCATGACAACGCCTATGTCCGAAATCAGCCTTACGCCCTCATCGTAGGCAACCAAATCAAGAAAACTCGCCCCGATGATGATTCCACCGAGTATCTGGCCCATTGCCGCCGGGAGACCCACTCTGGAGCTCAGGTAACCGGAGAGCTTTGCTGTTACGAGGATTAAGGCCAGCTCAAGGAACGGGTCCATGCCAACACCTCACAGCGAGACGAGCCTTATGAGACGTATTATGTCCTTGACCTCAAGCAGGCCAACGGCCCTTCCAGAGTCATCAACAACCGGAAGGTGATGCTTCCCGCTCTCAAGCATGACGCTTATCGCGTGTCCAAGTGTGTCCCCGGCGTTAACCGTTATCGGCCTTGTCACCATTATGTCCCCCACGCGGGTGGCCCTGTTGACGGCGTAGCGTTTGAGAAGCGAGAGGCCGACGACGGAGTGGTGCCTTAACGGAGCGAAGAGGTGGAGTATGTCCTTCACCGTGACGAAGCCAACTAGCCTTCCCGAGTCATCGACCACAACTGCCGAGCTTTCTTCACCCCTCAAAAGGCCAATCAAAGTCGCCAGAGAGTCCTCGGGCCTAACCCTGACGAAGTCCCTGTCCATGACTATCTCAACGGGAACCTTCTCTATGTAGCGGATGTTGTGGCTTAGCTCCTCCCTCCTCTTGAGCTGGAGGAGCTTTTTCTTCGTGTGAAGAACCCTCGCCTTCTTGGCCTTAACCCTCAGCGGACGCTCCATTGTATCACATCTTTGAGAGTTCCCGTGGGAGGTATTAAAGGCTTCGGTCCGCTATTGGCATAAACAAGTTAAACTTAGGATAAAAATAGCCCATAATTAACCAAAAACTTGCCAAAAGCTTTTTAAGGGCAAAGCCATAGAACTCGGCAAGGGAAATATGGTTTCCGGCGAAGGAAGCGGAAGGTTCTATGATGTTGTGATTATCGGCGCCGGACCTGCCGGCCTTTTCGCGGCTTACGAGCTTGCAGAGAAGAGTAATCTAAGCGTTCTCGTCATCGACGAAGGCGGTGACGTCAAACAGCGCGTCTGTCCGATGTTCGAGCTCGGCTACTGCATAGAGTGCAAGCCCTGCCACATAATGAGTGGCGTCGGCGGTGCCGGTGGACTGAGCGACGGAACGATAAACCTCCGCCCGGACATAGGCGGTGATTTAAGCGAGCTCACCAACGACGAGAACTACGCCTGGCAACTCGTCTGGGAGGTAGACCAGATTTTCCTGAGGCACAAGGCCCCGAGGAACCTCTTCAAGGGAAAGCAGGAGCAGGTTCGCTACTGGGAGCAGAGGGCGGCCCAAGCTGGAGTGAAGTTCATTCCGATAATCCAGCGCCACATCGGCTCGGACAGAACGCCCGAGGTTATAGACGACATAAAGAGGCACCTGGAAAGCAAAGGCGTGAAGTTCCTCCTTTGGACAAAAGCCCTTGAGTTCGGCCAGGGATGGGTCAAAGTCAGGCGCGGAAAGGACGTCTTCGAGATTAAGGCGAGGTACATAATAGTGGCTCCGGGAAGGGGCGGTGCCGACTGGTTCCACGAGGTGGCTCAAAAAATAGGTCTAAAGGCGAGGCACGGGCCGATTGACGTTGGCGTCCGCGTCGAGGTCCCGGCAATAGTGATGGAGCCAATAACGAGCATAAACCACGACCCCAAGTTCCACATCTATACCGACACCTACGACGACTTCGTCAGGACTTTCTGCACAAACCCGAACGGTTTCGTCGTTGAGGAGCGCTACGACGGCTACGTTGGAGTGAACGGCCACTCGATGCACGAGAAGAAGAGCAACAACACCAACTTCGCATTCCTGAGCAGGATTGAGCTGACCGAGCCGGTGGAAGACACAACGGCCTACGGGAAGAGCATAGCCCAGCTGGCAACGACCATAGGCGGGGGCAAGCCACTAATCCAGCGCCTCGGAGATTTGAGGAGGGGAAGGCGGAGCACGTGGGCGAGGATAAGGAGGAGCGACGTCGAGCCGACGCTGAAGAACGTAACTCCCGGAGACATTGCCATGGCCCTGCCACACCGCGTTGTTACCAACATCATAGAGGGCCTTGAAAAGCTCGACCGCGTTCTCCCCGGAGTCGCGAGCGACCACACTCTACTCTACGCACCGGAGATAAAGTACTACGCGATGAAGGTGGAAGTAAACGAGAACCTTGAAACGAGCATTGAGGGGATTTTCGCCGCTGGAGACGGTGCCGGGCTGAGCAGGGACATAGTCAACGCCGCCGCCACAGGCCTTCTCGCGGCGAGGGGGATACTCAAGAAGGAGGGCCTCTACACGGAGAAGGACTTCAGGAAGCCGGGGAACTGGAAGGAGAAAATTGAGGGGATGGAAGCGTGAACCTGAATTCATAGAAAGGGCGTTGTAATCAATTACTCTCCCTTGAATTCGCTTGTCTTGAAACTTTTTGTTTGTTTTAAGCATGTTTGTTTAACCAAAAGGTTTTTATACTCCGATTAACTATTGGTGATTGGTGATTTCTTATGTCTAAGTTTGGTTTGTGGTGGGTTCGGTGGAATGGTTCTGACTACGAGTCAAGGATGACTGTGGGGAGTAGAAAAGCCACCGTTGACGACTTTAAGGAGAGGGGCTTTGATAGGGTTGTCGTTCTCAGCGGAGAAGGGAGGGGGATTAAGTACAGCGGACCATTCTATAATTCGGGATACAACGATGGAAGGGAATTTGCAAGATGGGTATCCAAACCACATATACGGGATGCCATTGTATATAACAATACCCTTTAGCCGCCCCGAAGGATTTCCACGGGATCAAGTGCAGATACCGTTTGAGTACTCTGGCGTGAACTCATACTACAAGGGCTGGATTGACGGTGTTCTAAGCGTTGACAACAGTGACCTCACTGGATTTTACTGGAGTTATGAGAGTTGCCTTCAGACTACCTCCTACGATGGAGCCCACGTTACGAAGGAGTTCATCCAGTACATGAGCAACTACATTCACAGCAATGGGTTAGAATTGGTTTGGATTCCCACCATTGGAGACAGGACTATGGAGCAGGTAAAGACTTTTTGTGCTATTCCCACTCTTGCAAAGTATTTTAATCACGTGTTTGTTCAGCCCCACTATTACCAGACCACTAAACTGAGTGATGGCAGTGATTACACATTCCAAGAACTTGTGCGTCGTGTAGGATGGATGGCCAGCAAAGGCCTCTCAATCGAAATGGAGGCCGATAACAGTATAATTGGTGAAAAAAGTAACTGTGCATACTGCAAAAGCACTCAAGGAACCTGGGAAGACGATCATTTCAAAGAAAAAGTCGGATGCGATGAGAGCCCGACCCCAGAAACAGAAGAAGAGTGCATTAACCGCGCATGCGATTATTACAGAGCAATTACAGAGGTAAACCCGAGTGCATTCTCAACGAGGGCCTACTACTTCGGCACAGACCTAAGAGTCGTTGATAAGGTGAGATCAAAATGTCCAGACTGGTAATCCCCATCTTCCTCCTTCTTTTTCTTTCCTCTTCAGTCTCTGCGTATCCTTATGTTAAAGCTCCCGGCGGCCTTTATGAAGTTCAGTATTCCGTTCTCTCAAACGGAACTGGAGCATTAATTCACCTCTCGATCCTTCAGTGGGGAATTGACTGTGGAATGACCAACTGCTGGCCGGCCGTCTTTTACGGTCATGAATACCTTCTTTACTTCAACGGCTCCCACCTCTACCTCCTGAATTTCACGCCCGTGCTGGGAACACCCTACGTGGAATATAAAGGGGCGAGCTTTCTAAATGGGAGCTGGTACATTGAGGTTAAGTATTCCAGTGATGAAATTGATAGGTTTTACCGGCTTGACACCGGACATTTCTGTATTGAGCCTGCTAACGTTAGTTGGCTCTGGCTTCCAAAGGGGAACGTCAGCGACTCCATATACGGATGGAAGATTGAGTTGCAGTCGCTGGGTCCCGGTGAGTGGGGCCACACGAACATTAGCGACATCTGGATTGCTCTGAATAGAAATGTGAGCAGGTGGTCCCCTGGTCCGGTAACACTGGTGAACTCGAGCGTTTTCCCTGTCTACTTCGCTCTTAAAAAAGACAATAACACGAGGAAGGTTACCATAGTCTACATCAATACGACCAACAACTCCAAAGGATTAATAGAGGGCTTCTGGTTTCCCAAGAGTGTTAAAATCGTAAATGTAACGGTCTGCAAGTCAACTGCCCCTCGGGAGAATACCACTTTGAACGAAACCAAGACTCAAACGTCTGCACAGAGAAACCTCACATGTTCTCACGTGAACACCGTTGAAAGAATGAACAAAACATCCCCCTCACCCCAAACTTCCAGCAAAAAGAGCATCTGCGGGCCCGGACTGGTGGTGATTATTGTGGTGGGCACCGTGTTTTTTGTTAGGAAGAGACGAGGTTAGGTCGTCGGAAGGTTAACGTTAAAAGCCCCCCTTCTCCTCTATTTCCGGTGGAGAGAAAATGCCCGTGAAATGTAAGTTCTGTGATAAACCTGCCTTCATCAAGCTCCACTACCCAAAAATGTATCTCTGCGAGGAGCACTTCAAAGAATACTTTGAGAGAAAGGTAAAGCGGACAATAGAACGATACAAGATGCTCAAACCCGAGGAGAGGGTTCTGGTTGTCGTCTCTGGCGGAAAGGACTCGGCCGTTACCGCTTACATCCTCAAAAAGCTCGGCTACAACATCGAGTGCCTCCACATAAACCTCGGCATTGGCGAGTACTCCAGAAAAAGTGAGGAATACGCAAAGAGGCAGTGCGAGAAGATAGGAGCACCGCTCCACATCGTCCGCGTCAAGGAACTGCTCGGCAAGGGCATAGGCGAGGTGAGGACGAGGAGACCTACATGCTCCTACTGTGGCCTGACAAAGCGCTACATATTCAACAAGTTCGCCTACGACAACGGCTTCGAGGTTGTAGCGACGGGCCACAACCTCGACGACGAGGCGAGCTTCATCTTCAGCAACATGATGCACTGGAACACGCAGTATTTAGCGAAACAGGGGCCCGTAACGCCGAGCCAGTTCAACGGCAAGCTCGTGAAGAAGGTCAAACCGCTCTACGAGGTCACCGAGAGGGAAGTCGTTGCATACGCTTTGGCGAGCGGAATCGACTACATGATGGAGGAGTGTCCCCACGCGGTGGGTGCCACCACAATCGAGTACAAGGAGATACTCAACGAGATGGAGGAGAAGAGGCCCGGGACGAAGATAAACTTCGTCAAGGGTTTCCTGAGGAAAAAGCACCTCTTCGAGGCAGAACTCCAAGAAGTAAAGCTCAGGGAGTGCAAAGTCTGTGGAATGCCGTCGAGCGGTGAAGTCTGTTCGTTCTGCAGATTCTGGAGGTTGGAGAAGCCGATAGACTTTAGGATAGGGTGATGATGAAACTTTCGGGCCCTGAGATGTGACGATGGCCACCCTAGCTGAGCCCAGATAATATTTCCAGCAATGATAGTATTTCGAACTTTTTATATACTCAAAATGCAAAATAAAGAAAAAACAATAGGTTCCAGCTTGGAGGGAGGTTCTAATGACAACAGGGGACCTGATGAGAGAGCTCTGGGATTCACTGCAACTGGGGGAGATAGTCCTCGTGGAAAGAATGGACTTGAAAGACCAGTACTTTGGACTCTACCAGCTTATGAGCTGGGGCCGTTCGAAGGGCTATACCGTGCTCATAATTGACGTCGTCGATTCATTCCACATCCTCACCTCAAAGGCAAGGCTCGCCGGTCTGGACTGTGAGTGTTTTGACACCACCCACGTGATAAAAATAGGGGGACGTGTGAAAAGGGGAAACGTCATAGCCTGGATAAGCGACCTGACCGAGCCAGTTATTTTAATTGGGAAGTTCAAAGAGGCATATGAGAGATTCCTAAAGGAAAATGCACCGGTTTTAACAATCGCCCTAGGAGTGGAGAAGCTCTTTGTAACCTCGGACGTGCTACCCAAGAGCGTCCATCTGGCGGTTAGCCTGCTCTCAGAATACGTTGGCAACAGGGACAGACTTGCAGTACACCTCGTAAAAGCACCCCTCCTCGGAGAAGAGCACAGGTACCTCCTCAACCTTATCGAGGACATCGCGACAACAATCATAAGGGTGTCCTCCCACGGAAGAATAGGGGAGTTCAAGGTCGTCAAGTCAATAAAAAGAGACGTAGAGGGCCTTACAATCCGAGCCTAGAGCTCTCTGAACCTTACCGAAAAGGACAGTGTCCCCTCAACAGGAAACAGGAAGGCGTAGCTCACCCCCTGCTGTATGAAGTCCCACCCGCTTTCACTTTTGCTCAGCGTTTTTACCGGAAACTTCCATATCCTAGCCTTTCCATCGAGCTCGATGGAGAACCTGCCGACGGCGTACTTGTCATTAACCTCAACCCCAGAACCATAGAGCTCTCCCGGACTCTCCATCACGCTATGAACCGCTACGTCGAGCTCGACCGCGAATGTTCCGCGCCCGGCAACAGAGTAGTCGACCACAAAACCGTCATCGGTGGGTTTAAATGTTTTAACAACCGAGAACCCACTTTCACTCCTCCAGAGCCTCAGCCTTCCATCTTCAAGGGAATAACCATAGGGTTCCTTCGAGAAGTCCGCCAGAGGGTCATACCGGTTCAGCCTGAAGTCATCGAGGGTTGTTTCCTGTCTTAGGAACCTGTCCTGGAGGAAGGCCCTCCTAACGGAGTCGTAGACAATCTCATTTCTCACGTCCTCAGGGATGCCTTGGGAGAGCTCGTGGATGCTCTCAACGCCTTCCCCGGCATCTTCTGGAACGGCACTTCCAACGGAGTGATAGTGCTCGTAGCGCCTCGTCAAGACGTCGGCATAGTTAACGAGCCTGCTTTTTGAGCTGAACTCAACCAAGGAACCGCCGAGGCCGGGCTTGAAGGCATAGTAAAAGTTCTCGCCCTCGATGAAGACCTCCTCAAGGCCATCGAAGTCGATATCTTTCACAAAGCTTCCACTGGAAACGAAGGTGTTGGCCCTTATGATGTTCTCCCACACTGCCCTGCGAAGGTGGGGAAGGTAGATGCCCCCAAAGACACCGTGCCAGTAGGCATCGTTGCACTGGGCCCTGAGAATGAAGCGCCTCGCCTCAGGATTGTTTCTCACAAGTTTACTCACCATCAGCATGCGCTTGTGCATGTAGTTGCCCTCGGGATACTTGAAGAAGAAGTTCTTCCATATCCCACCGCGGACGAAGACTCGGTAGCGCTCAAAAACGCCTCGAGCCTTCAACCAGTCCACGAACTCAACGAAGAGCTTCGCCTGTTCAGCCGGCAGAGACCACTCGCTCATCTCGAAGTAAGAGGCTATCGGAAGGTAGACAAGCCCCCTCGGCCTGAACCGCTCGAGGTATTCTGAGTAGAGTAGAACCTCTATTTTTTCGTCGCTCGAAACTTCATCGAAGAACTCCCTCAGCCAGCCTTTTTCGTGGACCCACTCGTAGGTTCCCGGCCAGACCCCGAACTTTTCCCCATCGTCGTGGAAAACGGCGACCTTGCTCTCATCGCCGTCGTCGAGTGAGTGAAGGTACTCAAGGGTCCTCTCCACGGGGCGGAACGGAATCAGGTAGCGGAGCCTCTCGTCAATCGGGAAGACGGCTATGCCCTCACCGTTGTTTTCCGTGTAGTAGGGCCAGTACAGGCTCTCCTTCGGCAGGCCGGCACTGAGGAAATGGTAGTCGTCAACGACTACGTACTCTATCCCCGCTTTTTTTAAGGCCCCCACAAGTTCCGGTTCCCAGACGCGCTCGGTCAGCCACAGACCCTTTGAATCGTAGCCGAGTCTTTTTGCAAAACCCTTGAGGAGGTTAATCTGCTCTATCCTGTCCTCCTCGGGGATAGATGCCAGAACAGGCTCGTAAAAACCGGCAACGACTATCTCCAGCTGGCCCCTTCTAACGAGGTTCCTCAAAAGTTCTATGTGCTCGGGTCTGTGTTCGGCAATCCACTCAAGGAGCGGGCCGGAGTAGTGCACGGCAACCTTCATGTGGGGGTATTCCTCAAGGGTCTCAAAGAAGGGCCTGTAAGCCCTTTCGTAAGCACTCTCAAAAACCCAGCCGAAGTTTCCCAGTGGCTGATGGTTGTGGATTCCGAAGATGAACTTCACGGTCTTCACCAACAGGGTAGTATCACCAAACGTGATATAACTTTTTCCCTCAGGGGTGGAAGAGATAGACGGCCAGGGCCACGGCGAGCTGGTTGGAGAAGTTATCATCCGGAGGCAGGTTGTAGAACTCCGCTATTGTTCCCGCAAGGGAGCCTATCAACGCCGGAAAAGGTCCAACGAGCGGGGTCAGAATCACCATACCGGTGAAAAAGTAAGCCAGGCTTCCCTCAACGCTTTTGCCGTTCGAGAAGCGGTGCCTTCCAAAGGTCTTTCCGATTATTGCAGCGAGGGCATCGCCGAGCGTCGCGAGGGCTATGGCGCCTATGGCAACGTTCTCGGGGAAGAAGTACACCACTATGAACGAGGCGGCCGCGAAGTAGATGTGCGCCGCGACTCGGTTCCGCTCATGCTCCCGCGTTATGTCGTTGATGTGAACTTCAAGTCTCTCTATCCTCTCCATTACCTCCGGGGGAGCGTATATACCAAGGCGCCTCTTTATAGAATCTCTCCACTCCTCAATTACGCGGAAGGGCTCAAGGGCAACAAAAACCGCAAAGGAAAGCCCTATGAACGTCAATGTATAGGTTTTACCAAAGAGAACGTAGAACACGGGTATCATCAGCCCCGTGAGATGGAGCGCCTTACGCTTTAGCTCTCTTTTTATGCTCACTCTCAATCACCTCCAGGGCCTCGCGAAGGTTCTTAACGACGTAATCGGCGTGTTTGACCTTTTTTCCGCTGAAGTAGCCCCTCTTCACGAGTATTCCCACCGCACCTATGGCCCTCGCCCCGGCCATGTCCGTCTCGTCCCTGTCCCCGACAACGTAAACTTCCCCATCTGGAAAGCGGTTTAGTACCAGCCGGAAGTTGTAGTCTTCGAACTTGCTGTGGCCGGTTTCACCGCTTATTATCACGTCATCGAAGTAACCCCCGATGCCGAGGACGTCAATCTTCCTCCTCTGCCAGTTGGTTGAGGAATCGGTTACAAGAACAACCTTTGCATTCATTCCCTTGAGTCCCTCAAGAAAGGGGATTGCATCATCGTAAAGGCGAAGGTGCCTGAAAAAATGCTCCTCCACGAAGGAAACGAGTTCATCGAGCTCTTTTCTGCTTATCCCCGGGTATATCCTCCTGAAAAGCTCCTCGACGAGCTCGTGAAGGTCAAGAATATGAAACTTCTCAGAGTTTTCTAGTTTTTTATACCTGGCAGTAACGAGGTACAGAAGGGCCCTTAGCTTCCCCTTTTTCAGGAGAAAGGGAACGGCCCGGAGCATGGTCCTCTTTCCGGCCTCCCAGGTGTTGCACAGAGTATCGTCAAGGTCAACGATTACAAGCATGTTGAGAGTTGGAAACGGGCCTTTAAACCCTTCGGTGGGAAAGTTTAAAAACAGAGGGTTAAACTCAATCCCGATGAGAGGAGAAGTTCTCATTGGAGCCGGGATAGCGCTGATACTCATAGGCTTCCTGCTGGTGTTTATAGGGACCCTGATTTCGGCCTTCAGTGGTGAGGGGAACGTCGAGGGCGGAGGAGTTATAATGATAGGGCCTATCCCGATAGTGTTCGGCACCAGCAGGAGCGCTGTAACGCTGGTCTCACTGCTGGCCCTTCTCCTCATGGTGCTCTGGATTGTTGGAGTTCTCCTTGCCAGGAGGGGATGAAGTGTACCTCGGCTACCTAGCACTTCTTTTGGTCGTTGCCAAGAGCCTTGAATGGGCCTTTGAAAAGGTTGAAATACACCCGATAATAGCCCACGTTCTCACAGGAATCGTCCTCGGCCCATTTGTCCTCGGGATAGTCGAACCAGGGGAAGAGCTCAGGGTTCTGGCCGAGTTTGGGCTGATAATGATGATGCTTTACATGGGCCTGACCAGCAACTTCTCGGCGATAGCCCAGAACACGGGAAAGGCCGTTCTCGTCGCGATTCTTGGAGTTGCCTTTTCCTTCCTCTTCGGCTTCCTCACGGTGTATTTCTTCGGCAAGGGAATCGCCGCGGCGATATTCATAGGTGCGACACTGGGCAACACCGCGATAGAGGTCACGAGCGGTGTTCTCGTCAAGGAGAGGGTAAAGAGGGAGGTTTCCTCGATTTTAATGGGAGCCGCCTTCGTGGATGACATCGTGGCCGTCTATCTGATAGGCATAATAACTGGCATGACGAAGGGAAGCCTTGACCTCGTTTCCTTTGGCGTTTTAACGGTGAAGATATTTGCCTTCATCGGTGCAACGCTCCTCGTCTCGGAGCTGGTCTTTAAGAGGGCCAGATGGTTTTACTCCATCGTCAGAAACCTCAACGTCTTCTTCACGTTTACACTCATACTGACCTTTACACTCGCCATAATAGCCGAATGGGTCGGCCTGAACCAGATTATCGGGGCCTACCTGGCGGGACTGACGATAAGCAGACTCCGTGAGAGGAAGGACCCTCTCGTGGTAACGAGGATTAAGCTCAACGAACTCATCGAGGACCTTCAGGTCGTTCTCACGGAGTTCTTCATACCTCTCTTCTTCATCTACGTTGGCCTGGTCTTCAACCCACCGCTCCACGACCTCAATTTGGCTTTAATCGGCCTCCTTTACCTCTCGGCCGTTCTCGGAAAGTTAATCGGCTGTGGGCTCGGTGCCAAGCTCTCGGGCCTCGACTGGAGGGACTCGATAACGGTCGGGATAGGTATGGGCGGTAGGGGAAGCCTCGAACTGGCTATACTCACATTCGGACTCAGCAGTGGGATAATAGACCAGACACTCTTCGCGAGCGTCGTTGCAGTCTCGATGCTCACCGCACTCACAACGCCGATATTCTTTAAGAAATACATCGAAAGGGCAAAGGCTTAAATTCAGTGAACCCAACGCCCCTCAGGTGAGAGCATGTTCCCGGAGAAAGGCGCGGACGAGGAGGAGGTTCTTGAGGAGTTAAGGCTGAAGACTAGGGAGGATTTAACGTTCGATTCTGGTAAAATCCTGGGTTCGATGTGCACGTATCCTCACCCCTTCGCCGTTAAAATCATAACCGAGTTCATAGACAGAAACCTCGGCGACCCGGGTTTGCACACCGGGAGCAGGAAGGTCGAGGAAGAGGCAATTGACATGCTTGCCAACCTCCTCGGCCTGGAGAAGGGCTACGGCCACATAGTTTCCGGCGGAACGGAGGCGAACATTCTAGCTGTAAGGGCCTTCCGCAACCTGGCGGACGTAGAAGAGCCCGAGCTTATTCTCCCGAGAAGCGCTCACTTCTCCTTTATCAAAGCCGGCGAGATGCTCGGCGTTAAGCTCGTCTGGGCCGAGCTGAACGAGGATTACTCAGTCAACGTAAAGGACGTCGAAAGCAAAATCACCGACAACACGATTGGAATAGTCGGCATAGCAGGGACGACCGGTTTGGGCGTCGTTGACGACATTCCCGCTTTAAGTGACCTGGCTTTGGACTACAACCTTCCGCTCCACGTCGATGCCGCCTTCGGCGGTTTTGTGATTCCCTTCGCAAAGGCCCTCGGCTACGAGATTCCGGACTTCGACTTTCGCTTAAAGGGCGTGAAGAGCGTAACCATAGACCCCCACAAGATGGGCATGGTTCCAATTCCCGCTGGTGGAATAATCTTTCGCGAGAAGAGGTACCTGGAGGCTATAAGCGTCCTGGCCCCCTATTTAGCCGGGGGCAAGATATGGCAGGCGACCATAACCGGGACGAGACCCGGGGCGAACGCCTTAGCGGTGTGGGCCATGATTAAGCACCTCGGCTTTAACGGATACAAGGAAATCGTAAGGAAAGCTATGGAGCTTAGCAGGTGGTTCGCAGGGGAGCTCAAGAAGATACCCGGCGTCAAACTAATCCGGGAGCCGGTTTTAAACATTGTCTCCTTCTCAACGGAGAACCTTGAAGCCGTTGAGGAAGAGCTTAAAAGGAAGGGCTGGGGCATAAGCGCCCACCGCGGTTACATCAGAATAGTCATCATGCCCCACGTGAAGAGGGAGCACCTGGAGGCGTTTTTGGGGGATTTGAGAGAAGCAATCACTTTGTAACTCCCCTTATATCCACGTGCACGAAGACCCTGTCAACCTCCGGAATTTCCTCTATTCTCTTTTTAACCTCCTCGCTTACGTCATGCGCCTCCTTCAGGGAAAGCTCGGGAGGGACCTCGATGTGAAGCTCGACGTGAAGTTTGTTTCCGACGTAGTGGGCCCTCAGGTCGTGGATTCCAAGGACGTTTGGAACGCTGAGGGCACGCTTCTTAATCTCCTCACAGAGTTCAAAGGGCGGTGCCCTGCCGGTGAGGTAGCCGACGTTCTCAAGTATGATTTCAAAGGAGACCTTGACGAGGAATACCGCAACGACTAACCCGGCAAGGGCGTCGCCCCTCGAGAACCCGAACTTCTGAAGGCCGAGGCCAATGAGAACCGCGACGCTACTCAGAACGTCGCTCCTGTGGTGGTATGCATCAGCTATGAGAATCTGGCTGTTGAGCTTTCTTCCAACGTAAACGGAGTAGCGGAACATTGCCTCCTTGGCCACTATCGAGAGAACCGTTACCCCGAGCATTATTCCGTTTACCTCTATGCTCTCGCCGTGGAGGAGTCTTATCAGAGAGTCCCTTCCAATCTCGTAGGCAACCACCAGAAGGGCCTCGCCTATCAGAAAAGCCACAAGGGGCTCAAATCGGGAGTGCCCGAAGGGGTGGTCTTTGTCGGGAGGTTTTGATGCAATTTTTATACCAAAGTATCCGGCAACGCTCGTTATCACGTCGCTGAGCGAGTGAACCCCATCTGAGATGAGGGCTATGCTGGAGTAAAGGAAGCCGACCACGAGTTTTATGACCGCGAGGAAAACGTTGCCGACTATGCTGACCCAAATCGGCTTGTAGATTTCCTCCATGCTATCACCTTTTTGTGCATATGCACAAAACGTTTAAACTTTTCTAATTTTCCTTTACACACTGAAGGTTATTAGGTTTTCGAATTCAATTAGACTAATTTAAAAGGAGAACGGTCAGTCCGTCACTCCCTCGTCACAGCTCGGACAAGGCTGAACTCATCATCCCTGAAAAAGTTGAAAGGGGAACTTAAAAGGGTTGCTCAGCGATCACCTTTCCTTCGTCACCCTTCGGTTCGCCCATCACTCATCATCGCGCGGTATAAGTTCAGGCCAGGGCTTAAAAAGGTTTCAAGGGAAAGCATAACTCTTTAAAAATTGACCCATGTATTGGTAACGGTGATGTCAATGGAAGAGTTCGTCGAAGTTAAGATACCCAAGAGCCTCTACGACAGGATAAAAGAACGCGTTGAAGAGGCCGGTTTTGAGAGCGTTGACGAGTACGTCACCTACGTCCTCAGAGAGGTCCTGGCGAGCCTCGAGGAGGAAGAGGAAGAGGTCTTCAGCGAGGAGGAGGAAGAGAAGGTCAAGGAGAGGCTTCGTGCCCTCGGCTACCTCGACTGATTCCTATTCTTTTTAACTCAAAATGAGGTGGTAGAATGGTTTCAAAGCCCCATGGTGGAAAGCTTGTGAGGAGAATAGTTGCCGAGAGAACCCGCGAGAGGATTTTAAACGAGCAGAACGAGTATCCAAGAGTTGATATTGAACACGGTAGGGCCATAGACCTTGAGAACATAGCCCACGGTGTTTACTCTCCCCTCAAGGGCTTCCTGACAAGCGACGACTTCCAGAGCGTTTTAGATAATATGCGCCTGAGCAACGATTTGCCGTGGACGATTCCGATAGTTCTGGATGTGAAGGAACCGAACTTCGAGGAGGGCGACGCGATACTACTCTACCACAACGATATCCCCATAGCGAGGATGCACGTAGAGGAGATTTACACATACGACAAGAGGGAGTTCGCAGTCAAGGTCTTCAAGACAGATGATGTAAAGCACCCCGGCGTTGCCAGGGTAATGGAGATGGGGGATTATCTTGTCGGCGGTGAGATTGAGCTCCTCAACGAGGTTCCAAACCCCTTCGCCAAGTACACGCTCAGACCCGTGGAGACAAGGGTTCTCTTCAAGGAGCTCGGCTGGAAGACGATAGTGGCTTTCCAGACGAGGAACGTTCCGCACCTCGGCCACGAGTACGTCCAGAAAGCGGCCTTGACATTCGTTGACGGGCTCTTTGTAAACCCCGTCCTCGGCAGAAAGAAGAAAGGTGATTACAAGGACGAGGTCATAATAAAGGCCTACGAAGCTTTGTTCAAGCACTACTATCCCAAGGACAGCGCGACCCTCGCAACTGTTCGCTACGAGATGCGTTACGCCGGACCCAGAGAGGCAATTCATCACGCCATAATGAGGAAGAACATGGGTGCAACTCACTTCATAGTGGGAAGAGACCACGCCGGAGTTGGAGACTACTACGGCCCCTACGAAGCATGGGATATGTTCGACAACTTCCCAGACCTCGGCATAACACCGATGTTCATCAGGGAGGCCTTCTACTGCAAGAAGTGCGGTGGGATGGTCAACGCAAAGATATGCCCCCACAGTGAGGAGTTCCACGTCCACATAAGCGGAACCAAGCTCAGGAAGATGATAATGGCCGGTGAACAGCCCCCGGAGTACATGATGAGGCCTGAAGTTTATGAGGTCGTCAGGAGCTTTGAGAATCCCTTTGTTGAATGACTCTCTAATTATTTTTCAGAGGTGAGTTAGGTGAACCTAATTGTCCACCACTGGGACACCGACGGAATAACCTCAACGGCCCTTCTCGTTAAGGCCCTCAAAATGGAGGAGTTCACGAACTTAACCGCGCCGATAGGTGAGTTCAGGTTTGATGAGAGAATCCGGGAAGCTATAGATAGGGCCGAAAAGCTCTACGTCCTCGATTTCAACGTTCCAGAGGAAGTTGAGAACGTGAAAATCCCCACACTCTTCATCGACCACCACAATCAGGGGAGAATCAAGAACCCCCTAGTGGAGCAGGTAAACCCCTCTCTGGAAGGAAACTACTACCCCTCGTGCTCCCTCGTCGTTTCGGAGCGCTTTGGGTTATTCAACGCGTGGACAGCCCTCGGAGTTGTGGGGGATATAGGCGAGAGGGCCTTCGGGTTAAACACCGTCAGGGAGCTCCTCAAAAGGGAAGGCCTCTCAGAGGAAGATGCCCTGAGGTTGGTAGAGCTCATCGACTCCAACTACATAACAATGGACAGAAAAGCCGTGGAGGAGGCCGTTGGGGTCCTCCTTGAAAACAACGTCAGGGACCTCCTTGAGTATGAACCCTGGCTTAAAAAAGTCGAGGCGATAGAAAAGGCCATTGAAGATGCACTGTCCCGAGTTGAGGAAAGAAAAGGCTTTGCCCTCGTCAGGTTTGAGAGCCCATTCAATATCATCTCCAAAGTCGCGAGGAAGCTCGTGTGGGAGAAGAAATATCCGGGAGCAATCGTGATAAACGGGGACTTCCACGGGAAGGCACAGCTCTACTTCAGGGTTTCGCCCGAAATGGCGGGGAGAATAGACATGGCCAACATAATAGAGGAAGTTAAACAACTTGGCACCAACGCCGGGGGAAAGAGAGAGGTTCTCGGTTGCATCTGCGAGAAAGAAAAAGTTGAAATGGCGTTGAACGTGATAGAAACGCGTCTGGGGTGGTAAGATGTTTGAGGAGAAGGTTAGGGAAGGCATGGCCGAGACCAAGAAGCTCTTCGTCATAGGCCTCGATTCAGCTCCGCCGGAGTTGCTCTTCGGGAAGTTCTACGACGAGTTGCCGAACCTTAGAAAGCTCATCGAGCGCTCGATTCACGGGCCGATGAAGACGGGGATTCCGGCCATAACGATTCCGATGTGGATGGTGATGGTGACGGGAAAGACGCCGGGTGAGCTTGGCCTCTACGGCTTCAGGCACAGGAAGGGCTACAGCTACACCGAGTACTGGATTGCCCACAGCAAGAAGGTTAAGGAACCCACGCTATGGGACTACCTCGGTGAAAAAGGGAAGAAATCGATAATAGTCGGCGTCCCACCAACCTATCCACCGAAGCCAATCAACGGCCACCTCGTCAGCTGTTTCATAACACCCGATGCCAGCGTGGATTATACCTATCCAAAGGAACTCAAGGGTGAGATTGAACGCTTAGTTGGTGAGTACATCTTCGACGTCCCCTTCAGGAAGGAAGCGAAAGACGAGGTCAAGGAAGGCCTCTGGGAGATGACGGAGAAGAGGTTTGAGGTCATCAGATACCTCCTCCAAGAGAAGGAGTGGGACTACTTCCACTTCGTTGAGATTGGGCTCGACAGGGTTCACCACGCCTTCTGGAGATACTTTGATGAAAACCACCACCTCTATCCCGGCAAGGGGAACAGATACGAGACCGTCATTCCCGACTACTGGAAGCTTCTGGACAGGGAAATCGGAAAGACGCTGAAGTTGATAGACCTCGACGAAACCGCTGTGATGATAGTCTCGGACCACGGGATAAAGGCCATGCACGGCAACTTCGCCGTCAACCAGTGGCTTGCCGAGGAGGGTCTCCTGAAGGTAAAGAACCCGGAGGTTCTCCACGACGGGAAGATTAAACGCTTTGAGCAGATAAAGGTGGACTGGAAGGAAACGACGGCGTGGGGATGGGGTGGCTACTACTCCAGAGTTTTCCTCAACGTAAAGGGCAGGGAGCTCTTCGGAAAGATACCAAAGAGCAAGTTCGACGAGGTAAGGGACGAGGTTGCTGAGCTTATACGCTCGATTAGGGGGCCGAACGGCGAGAAGTGGGACAACAGGGTTTACTACCCGGAGGACATCTATCCAGTGGCGAGGGGTAGCAAGCCCGACATAATGGTCTACTTCGACAACCTGAACTGGCGTGCCGCTGGAACCGTCGGCTGGGAGAGCAACTACCTCCCGGAGAACGACACCGGCCCAGATGATGCCAACCACTCCGAGGTCGGTGTATTCTCGCTCTACTTGCCAGGGCTTGATGAAGAGAAGCAGACACAGCTCACAATCTACGATGTCGCACCAACCGTGCTTAACCTCTTCGGCCTGAGGGCAGAAGCGGAAAGGCTGAGGGGACAGAGCATTCTCCCGTGAGTCCCTTAATTTTTTAAGTCCTTAAGAGGCTTAATACCGGGGATAAAAATGAAGAACCTTGAGAGAGGCTTCACGATATGGCTTACGGGCCCGAGCGGTGCAGGAAAGACAACGCTGGCCGTCAAACTCGCCAAAAGGTTGAGGGAGATGGGCTACCGCGTTGAAATACTCGACGGCGACACGATAAGGAAGACACTCTACCCGAACCTCGGGTTCTCCAAAGAGGCCAGAGAGATGCACAACCGCGTTGTCATTCACATGGCAAAGCTCCTCAGCAGGAACGGGGTCATAGCGATAGTCTCGTTAATCTCGCCCTACAAGGCCGTCCGCGAGTACGCGAGGAAAGAGATAGGCGATTTCATCGAGGTCTACGTTTACGCCCCCCTGGAGGTCAGAATCCAGCGCGACCCCAAGGGACTCTACGCAAAGGCCATCAGGGGTGAGATTAAGGGTCTGACAGGCTACGATGGTATCTACGAGGAGCCCGAGAACCCCGAGGTAAAGGTGGACAGCTCAAAGATGACACCTGAGGAGGAGGTAGAGGCAGTAATAGAGAAGGCCAGGGAGCTCGGTTACCTGTGAGGTGGTTTAGTGATAACGTTCATCGTTCTGGGTTTCATCGTTGGGTTCCTCATAGGCCTCACCGGCGTGGGCGGGGGTTCGCTGATGACGCCCGCCCTCATTTTTCTTGGCGTCCAGCCCCTAACGGCCGTTGGAACCGATTTGCTCTACGCCACCGTCACGAGGGTTTTCGGGGTGTTCTTTCACGGAAAGAGGGGCCACGTGAGGAGGGACATAGCCTTTCGGCTCTTAGCTGGAAGCGTTCCGGCGGTTCTCATAGGAGGCTACGCCATGAGACACATCCCCAAGGAAATCCTCAACCACTACCTAACGCTCGTTCTAGGGCTGATTCTGATAATAACCGCAACGCTGGGAATCCTGAAGGGGGAAATACGAGTTCCCGTAAAGCCGAGATGGGCCTACGTTTATCTTCTCGGCTTCATCGTTGGTTTAACGGTTCAGTTCACATCCGTTGGGGCTGGGGTAATAGTCAGCTTCACCCTTATGAACATCGCACGCATTAACCCCCGGGAAGTCGTCGGGACGACGATACTCTACGGGCTGGTGTTGTCGGCAATGAGTTTCCTGAGCTATGCGAGTATGGGGAGCGTTGATTACCCCCTGGCCGGGTCACTTATCATTGGAACAGTCCCGGGAGTCTACCTCGGAACGCACGTTAACGCCAAGGTTGATAAGGAAAAACTGAAAAAGGCCATCAACCTGATAATACTCCTCATTGGGCTGGCAATAGTACTCAAAAGGCTCACGTGACGGTGAGAACATGAGTGACGAGGTTGTAACCGAGCTTGGAAGGGCCGCGAGAGGCGGGGCAATAGCATTGGTTGGAATGGTCCTCTCAGCGGTGTTCGGATTTCTGGTCAGGGCCGTGATAGGCCGGTATTTTGGGCCCAATGAGTATGGAACATATAACTTGGCGATGACCGTTTTCACGATAACCCTCGTTGTTGTCATGCTGGGCTTTCCCATGGGAATCCAGAGGCAGGTCTCCTATTTTCTCAACACCAGAAGGGAAAAAACGCCAGAGCTCATATCCACTGGGCTGATTTTGGTAGCCCTAACTTCAACCGGAGGTCTGATGGTTCTTGAGGCCATAAAGGGCATTTTACCGGCGTACATCGGGGGAGGGGAACTCTTCACAGAAATGCTGGGAGTTCTGGCCCTTGCACTTCCCCTGAACGCCGTTTTTAATATAGTAATAGCTATAACCCAGGGGTTTGGTAGGGTCAGGGAATTTCTGTTCTACGGAAAGATAGGCATGCCCCTAACGTACTTTCTCCTGACGGTTATCGTAATCCTCGTGGCAGGAAAAATAACCTACGTTCCAATCGCATTCCTAACGACATATCTCGTTCTTCTTGGAGTTCTCACGGGAGACCTTCTCAAAAAAAACATCCTGCCGGGAAAGTTAATGTTTTCAAAAGAACTCGCCAAGCTCCTGGTTCTCTTTTCAATACCCCTCATGGCCTCCAATCTGGTTGCGTTCATAATGACATGGACCGACACTTTGATGCTCGGGCATTTCTTGGGGGATAAAATAGTCGGAATTTACAACGCCGCGGGCCCAATAACGAGGTTTATACCCGTGTTTCTGGGCTCTTTTACGGTTATATATACTGCACTCGCAACGGGTTTTTACTCAAGGGGTGAAATCGAAAAAATCAGAAAGTTCTACGTTTCAATAACGAAATGGGTGGTTCTTCTAACGTTCCCGCTGTTTATACTCATAGTCGCCTACCCAATACCGGTTCTGAGGACGTTCTTCGGGGAACAGTACGTATCTGCCTGGAAACCTATGATAATCCTAGCTGTCGGCTTTATGTTCCACTCGATAGTTGGTCCCAACGGGTTAACACTAATCACGATGGGGAAACCAAGTGAGGACATGAAGGGAAACCTCATAGGGGCAACGCTTAACATAGTTCTGAACTACATCCTGATACCGCTCTACGGAATGGTGGGTGCTTCAATAGCCACGGCAGTTTCATACGTTGTCGCCAATATATATAAGAGCATAGTGCTTGCCAATCAAGGGATAAACCCCTTTGAAAAGAATTACGTAAAAGTTCTCATTGCGGGAATCGCCATGACCGGAGTTGCACTTCTCCTCAAAGCAGAGAGCATCTTCTTCGCGATTATGTATACGTTTGTGGTGTCCATCATATTCTATGCAGTTGTTCTCGTTAGTGGAGCCTTCGATAAAGTTGACATTGATATAATAAAACTTGCTGAAAGAAAGTTTGGCGTAAGGGCAGGTCTCATAGCGAGACTCATTGAAAGGTTTAGCAATTGAGTATGAAGGATAAGTTTTTAGTAGAAACACTCTTGAGAAAAATGACCTAATTATACACAACGCGAGAAGGATGGGGGAGAAATAATGAAAGCTCTTATACTTTCGGGTGGTTACGGCACTCGGTTAAGGCCCCTAACGTATTCCCAGCAGAAGCAACTGATTCCCGTCGCCAACAAGCCAGTCCTGTTCTACGCTATCGAGGACGTCATAGAAGCTGGAATAGACGAAATTGGAATCATCGTCGGCCCCAACGCAGAGCAAGTTAAAAAAACAGTGCTAAGCAGAAAATGGAACGCCAAAATAGAATTCATTTACCAAGGCGAACCCAAAGGCCTGGCACATGCAATTCTGGTCGCCAAGGATTTTCTTGGAGATGAAGACTTTGTTATGTACCTCGGAGACAACATCCTCAAGGAAGGCATAGTCAAACACAAAGAACACTTTGAGAAAGGAAACTATGACGCGAGCATACTCCTTACAGAGGTTCCGAATCCCCAGCAGTTCGGTGTTGCAGAACTGAGTGAAGATGGAAAAACAATAAAGAGGCTCGTTGAAAAACCCAAAGTCCCGCCAAGTAACCTTGCGCTGGTTGGAATATACTTCTTCAAGCCCGTTATTCACAAGGCCGTTAGAAGCATAAAGCCCTCATGGAGAAACGAGCTTGAGATAACCGACGCAATCCAGTGGCTCATAGACCACGGCTATAAGG
>Ga0256831_1000235_pt1 | contig 29720 bp, 25 predicted proteins | sample 132544metaG_FD_189087 | JGI IMG/M metagenome (GOLD analysis project Ga0256831, IMG submission 189087) | Hydrothermal vent microbial communities from Lau Basin, Pacific Ocean - 132-544 | ecosystem: Environmental > Aquatic > Marine > Hydrothermal vents | place: Pacific Ocean: Lau Basin | collected... | reverse complement strand
ATATCTGCTTTATCCAGCCCATCTCTAAAAATGGATTTTCTTAAATTATCACCTGGTAAAATTTTTCGTTTGTCAATCCAAACGTTTATATAGCAATCTTCTAAATCTGCAACAATAGGTTCAATTAATGTTTCTTTATCCTCTGAAGAATGGCTTACAAATACAAGTATTGATTTTCCCATATTTTTTTTCTTTAATTTATTTGGTGCTTTGTTTCTATTCAACCTCTGATTTCAATTTATTCAATAAAGCTTTAATTTTTTTTAAATAATTAGGCAAATCAGATTCAACATACTTCCAAAAGTCTTCAAATTGAAATTGACTCCCATCGTGTATTACGCCTGATACAAGAGGGTTACTCAACTCTTGTTCTATGAATCTAGTATGTGTAATCATATTATCCATGGCTCTACTTCTATCATTTTTGCGTGACGCATTCTTTGAATCATATTTATAGTCTTTGTATCAAATTGGCATACTCTAAGCTCGTCTGGATTTACCTGCTCGAACGTACTGCTCGGCACGTGCGGGTAATCCGGATGCTCCGGATTCCTTATTACATTAATAATAAGACTATAAATCCTCCTTCAGATTGCCCGCCTGAATGACACAGTCTGGGAGACAAATATGAAAGAGCGGGGGTAATTACTATTGGTGATTCACTTTTATAACATGCTTCACCTCATTTTCCAGGTTTTCATCGGCCATGGAAGCGGGTGCAATGGCAATGGTAGCATCTGGATTTAAAATGATGTAGGTGGGAAAAATTTTAACCTCATAGGCATCCAGTACATCAATACGCTTGCCCACGTATATTACAGGCCAGTCGAGGTTTTGCTTTTTTAATAACAGCGTAATTTTTTCGGGATGGCTGCCATAAACAAGCATCACGATTTTAAGTTTGTTTCCCATCCGCGAAGCTAAATCTTTTAAAAAATCAAGATGGGCAAGGCATACATGACAATCGGCCTTCATAAAGTCGAAAATAACCACCTGCCCCATAAAATCTTTAGGGGAAAGCATTTTACCGCTGGAAACAGGTAATTGAAAATCGGGTGCCGGTGTGCCGGAGGAAAGATGCGTTAAACGAAGGATGTAATTACCGGCAATTTTAGCATTCAGCTTATTATTACTTTGTTTTTTAATTTGTTTTAAAATTTTTAGTACTCCCTCCTTTGAAAAATCGGGGTTGCCATAGTAACCGGCAACGGTTTGCATCATAACCAACTCCATAAGTTTTTTATCGCCTGCAAGCAAACTATCCTTTAAAAACACAGCTTTAAAGCCGGACAACGAACCTGCACGAACAGCCTCAACCAGTTGATTGAAATAGCGTCCGTAAAACTGCCGCACCACATATTCCTTAAAAACAGCATGGAAGAAATCGGTGTACTGAATGTTGTTATAATAAACAGGTTTATTAGCAAAGTACTCTTTTACAATGGTTTTTGTACTTTTCTTTTTACTCACCCATTCCAGTTGTGCCATCGAATACTTTACATAGGTATTAAAATACAAATTATCAACACCGGCAAATTGCTCTTCAACTTTTTTTCTTAGCTGAAAAATAACCGCCAAATCACGATTTCGGTATATTTCATCAAAATGGCTGACCACAAAAGTGTTATACAAAACATTAAATTGCTGAAGGTTCTCGTTTAACCCGCCGTCGCTGGCAACCATATTAAATTGCAAAGGAAGCTGATCGTAAACCGATCCTTTTTTTGACGTATCCGGAAAGACATCAAACCGGTAGGAGGCTCCCGGTTTAAGATAAAACTCTCCATCCAACAGTTCTACCGACAGCCAGGCATAGTTGGTTTTGTTATAATTGAACGAAAGCGAAAAATTACCCTCTTCGTCGGTTAATGTTTGAGCGATGGTTTTTTTCAAATGCGAAAACTGATCGGCATATACTTTTACACGAATCTGCTCAAAAACACGGCCTTTCGCTTGTCCGCTAATGGTTACCTTTTGCGCAAATAACACAACAGGAGCAACTATTAACAGGGTAAAAAAATATATCAAACTTTTATTCACGTAGTTACTCATTATTGTGGGGTCGCACTTTATTTAAGTCTTTCTGTATTCTTGTAATTTACAAATAGATATACCAAATAAATTACATCGTTACCTATTTCATAAAAAATAGAGGTCTGCTTGCTTAAGACAGCTTTCCTAAGTCTTGGTTGAAATGTTGATACCGGAAACATTCGGGGATTTCTTTTGATGATATCAATTTGCTTTAACAACTTTTTTTTAAAGTTATCAACTTCTCTCTGAGTCCATTTAGTTGCTAAATAATCAATTATCTCTTCGAGATTATGAATCGCCTCTTCGGTCCAAAAGATTTTATAGTCCATACCTTCTCTTTACATCTTCGTGCGAGACTATTCTTCCTTCATCAATATCTTTAAGCCCTCTTTGAATTCCCTGATTTTGTTGCTCTGTTAAATCATTCCACCAATCATGATTTGCAAATCTTGATTCTTTGACAACCATTAAATAATTTAGCGTTTCTAAATCATTAAGCTTTGTGAGCCATTCAATTAGTTCAAGTTTTATGGTCTCCTGTTCCATTTTTTAATTTTTATTCAAAGTTACTATTTTTTTTTTCAAAACAATCAATTTCATTTGATTTCTTTGAATATCCCACAACAAAAGAAACGCAACAACCGGCCTCCTTATTATTATGGCCTTAATATTTCAAACATTCCATCTTCTCCCATCTTAATAACAGTGGAAGGCTTTAAGGTTTTTATGCGGGAATGGAACAAATCGACCACGTAATCAACTTTATTAATTAAATCTTTAGATATGTTACCAAAAGTTACCGGCGACGCCTCACCGGAAAGGTTTGCAGAAGTTGACACAATGGGCTTTCCAAATTGACTTACAACTGCCGAACAGTACTCGCCATTCACCACTCTGATGGCTATGGAACCATCTTTTGCCACAAGATTTTTTGCCAGATTTTTCGCTTTGGGATAGACAATGGTAAGGGGCACTCTGGTTTTTTCTATTAAGTCGTATGCAATTTCTGGCACTTCAACCACATAATCCTTTATTTTTTCCTTACTGTCAAGCAAAATAATCATGCTTTTTTCGGTGTCACGCTTTTTAATTTTATAAATGCGCTGTACAGCCTTGCTATTGGTTGCATCGGCGCCAATTCCCCATATGGTGTCGGTTGGATATAAAATTACTTTGCCCGCTTTTAAGGCTGCAACCGAGTTTTCAATTTCCTGTTGAAGATTATTCATTAATTATTCTGTTATTTTTTCTACTTGATGTAATGTTTCTAAAAGCCTGTCATTTTCAATGGTATTGGCACAATCGAAATGTTTTTCGGGGCATGCTTTTTTTCCGTGAAGCCCACAAGGCCTGCACGTTAACTTTTTATTGGTTTGGATAATAAAACTTTTTTCAGAAAGCGGCCCAAAGCCAAATTCGGGAACGGTTGAGCAGTAAATGGCCGCCACCCTGGCATTCATGGCCGAAGCGAGGTGCATGGGTGCCGAATCGTTGGTATAGTTAAGCAAGGCATCTTTTATCAATGCAGCCGACTCTAAAAGCGACAGCTTTCCCGCAAGGTTTAAACAATTGGTGTGCCCCGACTGAACGATGATATCGTCACAATGCTTTTTATCCTTTGCCGACCCCAAAAAGTACACCGTGGTTCCTTCGTCCACCGACGCCACAAAGTCAATCCATTTTTTTTCGGGATACTGTTTTGTAAACCACAACGAGGCCGGTGAGACGGTTATATATTTTTTTGTTTTATACTGCGACACTCTGGCAAAGTCGTGTTTTGAAGGGTATAACGCCGGCTTAACAACACTTTCATCGGTAAGATGCCGGATTAAATTTAAATTTCGTTCAACCTCGTGCGGATTGTTTTTACCTTTACCAATTTTATGTTTTACTCTTTTGGTAAAAAAAAGCGACAACGGATTTTTGCTAAAACCAACCCTGTGTTTGGCACCTGACAAAGCTGTTATCAGACCTGACGAAGCAAAGCGCTGGGTATTAACCACTAAATCGTATTTGTTTTCTCTGACAATTTGAATCAGCTCTTTGAGATGATGATATTTTTTTTCGGTTTTATCCCACACCATCACAAACTTAAGGTGTGGATGTCCGCGAAGCAAATCCTCGTAACCGTACTTGAGCAAAAAATCAATACGCGCTTTCGGAAAAAACCCATGAAGCTTTTCAATAAGCGGAGTGGCAAGAATTACATCTCCCAAAGAAGCAGTTTGTATAATAAGTATTCTCTTCAAATTATGTTATAAAAAATCGAATGAAAAAATAGTGACCAAAGATATTGACATAAGGTTGTATCGCTTTTAAAAAAAAATTACACTGCCACATTAAATTCCCTTAGCGCATTGTTTAAGGAGGTTTTCAAATCGGTTGAAGCCTTTCGCTTCCCAATTATCAATGCACACGAAACCTGATAATCGCCTGCGGGAAAATGTTTGGTATAGCTTCCGGGTATTACAACCGAACGATCGGGTACAAATCCGTTGAATGTAACCGGCTCCGCACCGCTTACATCAATAATTTTGGTTGATTTTGTAATAACAACATTGGCACCAAGCACAGCCTCTTTACCAATACGAACCCCTTCAACAACAATGGATCGCGAGCCGATAAAAGCGCCGTCTTCGATTATAACCGGTGCTGCCTGAACAGGTTCAAGCACCCCTCCTATTCCAACCCCGCCGCTAAGGTGAACATTTTTTCCAATTTGTGCACACGACCCCACTGTAGCCCATGTATCCACCATGGTGCCGCTGTCAACATAAGCGCCAATGTTTACGTACGATGGCATCATTACCACTCCTTTTGCCAAATAGGCACCGTACCTGGCCAACGCATGGGGTACCACCCGCACGCCCTGTTGTGCATAGGAATGCTTCAGCGGAATTTTATCGTGATACTCAAACATGCCTGCCTCCATGGTTTCCATTTTACGAATGGGAAAATAGAGGATTACCGCCTTTTTTACCCAGTCGTTTACTTTCCATTCACCGGCAACAGGCTCTGCTGTGCGCAACCTGCCCTTGTCCAGCTCTTCAATAACATATTCGATGGCATTGATTACCTCTTTACGGCCAAGCATTTCCCGGTTTTCCCAGGCATTTTCTATAATTGATTTTACACTCATTTGATTGATAATTGACGATTGGTCAAAGATAGAAACATTTTTGGTTGTCGTGGTAATAAAGAAAGCGGCTAAATGTTATTTTGATGTGCTAACGGCTTTTCCACCCCAAAACCACCAACCCATGTTATCGCGGGCGGAAGAGCGTGCCTTTACAGCAAGCAGGCAGAATTATATGTCGGGGTGAAACTTTCTGTAATTACAAGCCTTCCAAAAACCAAGTTAAACCCTCGATGTTGTTACTCGATATATACCAAGAGCTTGACGTCCAACACGTACCCCGAAGCAAAAGGGGTGTCCCGGGGCATAAGGCTTCATAAAACATGGAGTCAACACAACATCATAACAAAAACCCGTTTTAGGCCTGGCTATTCCGGCTGTTCAAATTCCACAACTATCTTTTTATCATCTTAACAGCCTGAACATGCTTACCATCGGTAACTTCAATAAAATAGAAACCTGCAGGCATATTGTCGGAATAGTTGCTAAAATCGATGCGATACAAGGGTGTAGAAACCGGTATTTCCAACAGCACCTTACCCATTATATTAATTACCTTAACAGAGGCTTTACGGGTTTGGCCAAGCAGCCTGATGGTAACATAATTTACAAACGGATTGGGGTAAACAGCAGCAAGGTTACTGCCACCGCCCTGGTTGCTATCGATGGAGGTTAAAAGCCACCAGGCACTCTGATAGTCGGGTATTCCATAACCCAGCAGCGAGTCGGGATTAGTATATTGCGAAGCACTTTGCATAATGGCCTGCTGAATTTCCATATTGGTCATTTGGGGCATCGCCTGCCACAGGCAAGCAGTCATTCCGGCAATGATGGGCGAAGAATATGAGGTTCCGTTGCCGTATTTTACCCCGTTGTTACCATCCGAAACGGCTGTCCCCCACCCTGTTGCAACCACATTGGGTTTAATTCGTCCGTCGGCAGTAGGCCCTGTTGAGCTGAAAGGAGCATAAAGGCCGCTGTTATCCACTGCACCGATTGAAAACACACTGTCGCCATCGGCGGGCGCCCCTATATATTGCCAGGAACTGCCGCCGCTGTTACCAGCACTGTTTACCACTAAAATACCTTTGGAGGCTGCCATATCCGCCCCTCTCGTGATAACGGTAGTGTTTCCATCCATATCGGCATAAGTATGATTTTGCGAAGGGTCGTCAAACTCGGTATATCCCAACGAACTGTTAATAACATCGGCGCCAACACTGTCGGCGAACTCGGCAGCCGAAACCCAATTATACTCTTCCGATATGTATTCCTGATCAGCATTCTCCGACCTTAACAGCCAATAGGATGCCTTGGGTGCGGTTCCAATCATAAGCCCCGGAATGTTGGCAGCCATGGTTGACAAAACATTACGACCATGGAAGAATGCATGATAAACATCACCACCGGGCGTAACAAAGTCTTTGGTTCCTAAAATCCGCCCATCGTTACGAAGGCTGTCAAACAACAAATCCACATCTACCCGGTCGAACCCGGCATCCAAAACAGCAATCACCATACCTTCGCCCCGAAATCCCGCTTCATGCAACGGGATACCGTTGATAAGATCAATTTGTCCTTGTGCATAGCCATAATCAAACGAAGCGGCATCACGGTTTAACACCATATTTTCAGGCATGTTTTCCGGCCCTGTAGATTCCTTTTCAAAAAAGGGTTTCCCTATCGCTGAAAACCTGCCCGAAACCGAGCGCACCTCAGAAACGTAAGGTAAAGCGTTAATGCCGTCAATCACAGAAGGATCGGTAGTATGAACCAAAACACCATTCATCCATTTTGTAGGATTCAATATTTCAGCACCCGTGGCTGCAACCCCACTTAAATACTGCGGGTTTACGGGCAAATCGGTTTCGTTGTAGCCGATACCCTGATTGGCACGTCTGTTGATGGCGCGCTGCGACAAGAAGTCTTCGGGATGATCGAGCGAATAGGGAGAATTATTTTTGTCGGTAAACTGAACATAGTATTTTCCGGGAGCAACCTGTCCAAATCCCTGAAATACAAGAGCTGTTAAAACTATTAGGAGTAACTTTTTTAAATTCATTGTAAATTTTTTAATTTATATTTTATTTTGCCGCTTTCACACTATGAACTTGTTTAAAGTCTTTTATTTGAACTACTGGTAAAATATCATTTGGTTAACTTTAAACAAGTTCTATGGGTACTTTATCGGCAACATAGTAAGTAATCTGACAAAAGTAAAAAGAACTTAGTTGTCATTTGTATCTAATTTTAAGCTGTTGTTTTCCTCGTTGATATCCGGTATTTTATCATCACCTAAAACAACATGGTCAATTTTTTTATCAGGGTTAGCTTCCACCACAACAGCATCTTCACCCTGTTTCCAAACCACTGCTGTACGATAAATATCATCGTGTGAGCCGTCAGCATAATAGCAGGTTATTTTAACGGGCAATGGGAGGCCGCCATAATTTTGCACCACAATTTTGTTATTTAGCGTTACCTTTTTAATGCCCAGATCGGCATAATATTTATCAAAAAACCAGGGTTTAAAATACCACTGCAACGATTGTCCTGTACCTGCTTCCATGGAAGCAAAAAAGTCGTAGGGCATGGGATGCCTTCCGTGCCAGCGTTTCATATAGGTGTGCAGCCCTTTAATAAACAGCGAATCTCCAAGTAAATCGCGCAAGTAAGCATAGGCCATTGACGAACGGTTGTAGGCTTGCGAGCGATAGGTTTGCCAATCGGAAATCAAATAGGAAAGTGTCATGGGAGTAACCTCTTTTTCGCTGCCACTCATACGCTCAAAGGTAGATGAAAGGCGTTGAAAATAGTTGTAACCGGGTGCCATTGCTTCCATAATTCCATCGGTAAAATAGGCTGCCCAACCTTCATCCATCCAGGCATATTTTCTTTCGTTGGTTCCCATATAAAATGGAAAGTAGCTGTGTGAAATTTCGTGAAAGAAAAGCCCCTGCGCCGAAGGAATCGATTTCGGGTCGCCATCGTTGGCCATCATGGGCGATTCCATGCCTCCTGTCCGCCTGCCGTTGCTCCACGAAGTCATGTGAGGATAGGGATAAGGTACGCCCGGCAACACTTTCGACATATAATTTACGCTCCAGCGGCACCATTCGGCTGCTTTTGGAAATGTAATCATGGAATCGGGGTAAACAGCATCCACAAAAGTGCGCCTGCCGGTAATGGTATCAACCATCAAAGAACTTCCCTGCCAGTTTACGGCCTTGTTGGCACCAAAGGTAAAATCGGTAACATAATGGGCAATAAAATGCCAGGTTGTAGCTGAAGTATAACTTTTTAGCACCTTTTTATTGCGGCAGTCGTCAGCTGTAAAAAGGGTGGTGATTTCATCGGATTGATAAACCTTATCAATTTTGTTTATAATCTTGCGTTTGTACAGCGCCTCTCCATTTTGCAGCACTCCTGTAGCCCAAACCATAAACCCGGCAGGAACAGTAATATTAACATCGTAGTTGTTAAAATCGTTGTAAAATTCGGTAACGCCGTTAAAATCGGTTCTATCCCAGCCGTCAATGTCATCGTAAACAGCTATTTGCGGATACCAGTACCCAATCATAAAGTTGTTCTTTCCATAATTACCCATGCGGTTCCAGCTTTTTTGGGGAATATGAAACGACCAATCCATTTCAAGGCTGAGCGAATCTCCCGGAAGCAATACATCAGATAGCTTAACTATCAGGTTGGTAGATGTTGGCGACACACTCTTAAAAATATCCTTTCCACCGCTACCGGTTATTTTTAAATTTTTGTAATCAATGCCATCGGTAACATCCGAAGGGTCTATTTTCCAACTTCGGGAGTTTCCTTTTTTGTAAAAATCTTGATACATTCGTAATACGAGAAAAGTTAAAGTATCAGGGCTTTCGTTATGATATACTACCGCTTCGTGTCCTTTTAGCTTACTTTTATCTGCAATAAGGGTAGCATTAATTTTATAATCGGCATAATTTTGCCAATAGTTAACACCGGGCATTCCGTTAACCGATCGTGTTCCATTAAGATAGGCTTTTTTAATCTCCCGGGGAATCATTCTGTTCCACGACTGAGCATGCAAACCCACTGTAAAAAACAATGCCAATACTACTAAAAAATGAGAATTCTTCATGCTAAATGTTTTTTATAAAAAATTCAAAAGTTGGTAAATGTAATTAAATAATGACAACGAGTTTGCTTAATAGATTGCCTATCTTTGTACAAATTTTTTAAAAATGATTAGCATCAATCCCTATTCGCAACAGGAAATTGCCCGTTATGAGGAAATTGAAGAACGGGAATTACAATTGTTAATTGATCACAATTACAAAGCATTTAAGAACTGGAAAAGGCTGAGTTATAAACAGCGCGGGCACTTTTTTAAAAAGATGGGCGAATTACTCAGGCAAAACAAAGTTGAATTAGGCACCCTCATTACCAACGAGATGGGAAAAATTATTGGTGAGTCGGTGGCAGAAATTGAAAAGTGTGCCTGGCTTTGCGACTATTATGCCGACAATACTGCCGACCTGCTTACACCCGAGTATTATGAGGCCGATGTTACCAGCAGCTATGTCCGGTTCGACCCTATAGGTCCTGTTTACGGCATAATGCCATGGAACTTTCCCTTTTGGCAGGTGCTCAGAGCAGCTGTTCCCACCATGATGGCAGGCAACACCTTTTTGTTAAAGCATGCTCCCAATGTGCAGGGTTGTGCTTATGCCATTGAGAATTTATTCAGAGAAGCTGGTTTTCCCGAATCGGTTTTTACCAATCTTGTTATTCCTGTCGAACTTTCCGACAGGGTTATTGCCAACACCAAAGTTCAGGGCGTTACCCTTACCGGTAGCCGGCGTGCCGGGCAGGCAGTAGCATCAGTTGCCGGCAAATACCTGAAAAAATCGGTGATGGAGCTGGGCGGCTCTGACCCTTACATTGTTTTGGCTGATGCGCAATTTAACGAATCGTGTAAAACAGGGGTTTGTTCGCGCATGTTAAACAGCGGACAGGTGTGTATTGCTGCCAAACGCTTTATTGTTGAAGAGGCCGTTTTCGACCAATTTGTTGATGAGCAAAAAGCGTTGTTGGAAAACATGCAGCTTGGCGACCCCCTGGATGAAACCATCGATATGGGTCCTATGGCCAGAGCCGATCTGCTGGAGAATATTGAAAATCAAGTCAACAAGTCGGTACAGATGGGTGCCACCATTTTAACCGGCGGAACAAAAGTGGACGATAAAAGCTGGTTTTACAAACCTACGCTGATAACCGATGTAAAAAAGGGCATGCCGGTGTATGACGAAGAGACCTTTGGCCCTGTTTCGGTGGTAATAAAAGCCAAAGATCCCGAAGATGCCATACGCATAGCCAACGACACCATTTACGGACTGGGCGCCAGTTTATGGACACAAAATATTCCGTTGGCAGAAAAGCTGGCCGCCAAACTGGAAGCAGGAGCCGTATTTATAAACGGCATGACAAAGTCGGATCCTCGATTACCCTTTGGAGGTACTAAACAGTCGGGGTACGGCCGCGAGCTTTCAAATTACGGCATCAAAGAATTTACTAACATCAAAACCGTTTGGGTAAAATGAGAATTGATATTATCACCCTGTTTCCCGAAATGTTTGACGGCCCTTTTTCGCATTCGATTGTTAAAAGAGCTGTTGATAAGCATCTTGTGGACATTCACATTCATCAATTAAGAGACTACAGCCCCGACAAAAAGCATCGCAGGGTTGACGATTATGCCTTTTCCGGTGGTGCCGGAATGGTAATGATGATTGAACCTGTAGCCAATGCTATCGAAACCCTGAAATCGCAACGCAACTACGATGAAATTATCTATATGAGTCCCGATGGGGAGTTGTTTGACCAGGCCATGGCCAATCAGGTTTCGATGCTGGAAAACATAATTATTTTATGTGGCCATTATAAGGGCATTGATGAACGCATCCGCGAACATTTTATCACCAAAGAGATTTCGGTAGGTGACTATGTTTTGTCAGGAGGCGAGCTAGGTGCTGCCATTGTTGTTGACGCTGCCGCGAGGCTGATTCCCGGTGTGTTGGGCAACGAATCTTCGGCGCTGACCGATTCATTTCAAAACAACCTTGTTTCATCTCCGGTTTACACGCGCCCACGCGATTTCAGAGGCTGGAAAGTACCGGATATCCTGCTTTCGGGAAATGAAAAAAAAATTGACCAATGGAAATTGGATCAATCTGTTGAGCGAACAAAAAAACGGCGCCCCCGGCTATTGGAAGGCGATGATTAATCTTTTAAACCGATTTACTACCTTTGCACCTAAAATACCTTACACCGGGCATGAAATATTCTAAAGTAATTTGGTTGGTTTTATTAACCGCAATAATTGTTAGCGGTTGCTCGGTAAACAGGTTTATCCCTCCCGATAAAAAGTTACTTAAAAAATACGAAGTAAGATACGTTGGTAAAAAAAGCGACGTCATCGACAATTCTGAGGTGAAAGCCTATTTAAAACCCCGAGCCAACAGAAGCTTTTTGGGAACGCGATACAGCCTGTACCTTTACTATCTGTCAACCGTTCATAAAGGTAAATTTTATTCATGGCTCAATAAAAAACTTGGAGAAGACCCCGTTTATATCGACCAGTGCGACCCCGACAGAATTGCTCACAACATGCAGCGCTTTCTGTCATATTCAGGTTTTTTCAATGCAAACATCAGTTACCAAATTAAGGGTAACAAAAAAAAATCGAAAATAATTTTTAACATTACCCTTGGCATGCCCTATGTTATTGATTCGGTAAACTATCAAATAGCCGACAATATCATTAGGAAGTTTATTTTTAACGATACTGCCAACAGTTTTGTTAAACCCGGTAACATTTATAATGCCTACACACTGGACGATGAACGTACAAGAATTACCGATTTCTTACGCAACAAAGGATACTACTATTTTAATCAAAACTATGTGCTTTTTAAGGTTGACAGTAACTTGTCAACACATCATTTAAACATCAAAACGGTAATTACCAATCGAAATATACCTGACCCTTTAAAATTGGGAAGCTTTATTGAATTGCCTCATTACCGGTATTTTTTAAAGGAGGTAGAGGTTATTCCCGACTACAACCCAACCAAATACCAGATTTATAAACCTTTTGAACATGAGATTGTATTTTTTGGTGACAGCACCTATAAATACACCTATCTGCTTCACATGCCGGTGCCCCGATTTAAAGTAAAAGCCTTTGACCAGGCCATTAAAATTAAGCAGGGACTGCCCTATTCTTCCATTGATGTGCAGGAAACTTACCGGCGGCTTTTTGCCATGCCCATCATTAAAACAGCTACTATTTCGTTCGATACCGCTCAAATGGGCAGCGATGCAGAGGGAAATAAATACATGAAAGCCCGTATCCAAATGGCCACCGGCAAATTAAACTTTTACAGTATCGACGGAGTATTAACCAACAGCAGTGGCGACCCCGGGGTTAGAGGCAACCTTACCATCGCCAACAAAAATATTTTCAGAGGTGCCGAATTTTTCAGAGTGAGGTTTAACGGTGGTTTTGAAGCACAATCTATTTCGGCAACCGATTCGATTAGTAATGGCGATAACAATAACTTTTTTAATACGTTTGAAGCCGGTGTTGATGCATCCTTAATTTTCCCCCGGTTTGTATCGCCTATCCCTTTCAGGAGATTTAGCCAGAAATATCATCCTACAACCAATATTACGTTTGGCTACAACTACCTCCTTAGGCCAAATTATTCGCGTAATTCAACCAACCTCTTGCTTGGGTATTCATGGCATAGAAATGCTAAAATACGCTTTATCATCAGTCCCGTTAACTTTAACTATATCAATGTTAACCCCACACCTGAATTTCAGGAAATATTAGATAAAGAGACAAACCGAAGGTTGAAGGAACAGTATTCCGACCACCTTATTGCAGGAGTAAATTTTAGCATGGTTTATGACAACCAAAAAATTAAAACATCCAAAAGTTTCGACTACGTTCGTCTTGATGTTGAAACATCGGGCAACCTGCTATATCTTACACAAAAGGCTTTGAACCTACAAATGACCAACAACGAGTATTATCGGTTTATGGGTATCAGATACTCACAATATGTAAGGGTTAACATCGACTACCGACACTATTTTCATCTAAACACCGAGGGGCAAATTATCGCTTTCAGAGGACTGGCAGGAGCAGGTATTCCATACATAAACTCAAACGAAATACCATACGAAAAAGCTTTTTACGCCGGTGGTGCCAACGACATGCGAGGATGGAGATTCAGAACACTCGGTCCGGGAGGTTATTCAGGCTCCACCGATTACGAACGAACCGGTGACATTCAGCTGGAGACAAACATCGAATACCGATTTCCCATTTACAGTTTTTTAAAAGGAGCCTTTTTTACCGATATCGGAAATATTTGGTCCTATAATTCCGAAAATTATCCCAACGGACAATTTAACATTAAAACCTTCTACAATCAGCTGGCAGTTGACGGCGGGTTTGGCCTTCGGTTTGATTTTACCTATTTTATTTTCAGGCTCGATGCCGGTATTCCGCTTCGCGACCCCTCCTATCCTGACAACGACAGGTGGCGTATCGGCAACCTGAAATTTAACCAGTTTATTATTAACTTCGGTATTGGGTATCCCTTTTAATCTTTATTTAATGGAACAAGTAAAACTTGACAAAAGGCTGCTGGAAAGGTTTCCATTTGTACCCACAAAAGACCAGCGCACTGTAATAACCCATCTTGCTGCCTTTGACAGCAGCAAAAAGGAAAACCCTCTATACATTTTAAAGGGATTTGCAGGAACCGGAAAAACCACCTTAATAAGTATTTACATCAAAGAGCTTAAAGCCTCAAAACGTAAATGTGTGTTGATGGCTCCCACCGGAAGAGCGGCAAAAGTGTTATCGCACTACACCGGTTACAAAGCCCATACCATACATCGTATTATTTACAGCCTGCAAACAAACAGCTCCAACGAAACAAAGATTTACCTCAATAAAAACAAAGCGGAAAACACAGTATTTGTAGTTGATGAAGCATCAATGATTGGCGACAATCAAACAGGTAGCGACTCATTTTCAAGTCGTAACCTATTGGACGATTTAGTAAAATATGTTTATTCGGGGAGTAATAACCGGCTTATTTTTATAGGTGACACTGCACAGCTGCCCCCCGTGGGACTTAGCCTTAGTCCGGCATTAAATTTAACCTACCTCAAAAGTCTGTATCCCTTAACAGCATATTCGTACGAAATGACCGAAGTGATGCGGCAGGAGCTTGATTCGGGCATTCTTTTTTCGGCCACTCAACTGCGTAAAAAACTCCGTGAAAAAGATACCAACCCTCCCCTGCTGTCAAAAAACGGATTTAAAAACGATGTTGCTCCCATTGAAGATGCCATGGATATGCAGGAACTGTTTCAGGAATATTTTTATGGCGACAAGATAAAGGAGAGCATTGTAATTTGTCAGTCTAACAAACGCGCCAACAAGTTTAACGAGCAAATAAGAAACCGAATTTTACAGCGCGAAACGGAGTTGGAGGCCGGCGACTTACTAATGGTGGTAAAAAACAACTATTTCTGGCTCGACCAAAAATCGCCAGCGGGATTTATTGCCAACGGCGACATTGTTGAAGTTCGCAGAGTTGTTGGGTTTCACGATCAATATGGGTTTCATTTTGCCGAAGCAGATGTCAATATGATTGACTATCCCGATCAAAAATCGTTAAGGGTGATGCTTTTGCTTGATACACTTTATGTGGAAAAAGCCAATATGGATTATGCTGAAACAAAAAAACTTTTTGAAGGCCTGCAAGAGGAGTATGCTTTTCTTAAATCGAAACGCAAAATTATGGATGCCATAAAAACAAATCCATACTACAATGCACTTCAGGTAAAGTTTGCCTATGCCATGACGTGTCATAAAACACAGGGCGGACAGTGGAAAAATGTATTTGTTGATCAGGGTTACTTAACCGACGACCGGCTTAATACCGAATATCTCAGATGGTTATACACTGCATTTACAAGGGCTACCAGGCGGCTATTCTTAATCGGGTTTAACCAAAATATGATTGACGATTAGGCGGGTTTAATTTGAATAAGAACATTATTACTTCTCTTTTTTACATGGCAGCTTACGGATATAAAGTAACCATAAAAAAAACTAAACAACTTAATAATATTATATTACTTTTGCAAAGTGAATATTCACTAACGCATTTTTAATGTGCAATAAAAGAATGGATATAACCCCACGCCAATTAGAAATTATTAAAGTAACCGGAAAGTTGCTAACAACTTCCGGCTTAAGTGGTCTGACAATAAAAAATCTGGCCAAAGAGATGCACTTTACCGGAAGTGCTTTGTACCGACATTTTAAGTGTAAAGAAGATGTTATTGTCACAATGCTCAAATATTTAGCAAATAGCATTGATGAACGTTTGTCAAGGCTAAACCTTTCATCTGACCCGGTAGAAAATTTCATTACTTTAATCCGTGAACAATTTGGGTTTTTCAATGATAACCCTTATTTTGTTGTTGCTGTCTTTTCAGATGGGCTTATGGAAGAGAGTCAATTAATTAATGAAAACCTCCTGAAACTTATGATTGTAAAAATAAAGTATTTAGAGCCAATCATAGCAGCTGGACAACAAAAAGGAATATTTATAACTGAAATCACCACAGATCAACTAGTGGACATCATAATGGGAGCATTTAAATTACACATGTTCAAATGGAGAACTGCTAATTTTCAATATGATATAAAAGCTTCCGGTGAGATAATGATTCAATCGTTTCTATTATTAATAAAAAATAATTAATAAAAATTTCAAATATTATGTTAGTGAATTTTCACAAACCTACATTATTCCTGTCATTTTTTATAATGATAGTATTTTCTATGCCACTTCATTCTCAGGTATGGACACTGCAACAGTGCATAGATTCTGCACAGATGTACAACAAGACATTACAAATAAGCAGAAACAACATGTTGGCCGGCACCGAACGGGAAAAAGAAGCCAAATCTAACCTGATTCCCAAAGTAAAATTTACGGGCGATTATAAATATTTTATAGACCAGCCAACCCAGCTTATGCCGCAATCGGCATTTGGCGGACCCGAAGGGGTATTCAAGGAGGTGCAATTCGGCACGCCGCACAATTTTAATTTAAGCCTGCAGGCTGCATTGCCCCTGTACAACCCCAACATTTACGGGGCTATAAAAACCACAAAAGCAGCTTCCGAGCTGAACAAACTACAGTATAAAAAAACCAGGGAAGAGGTTTATTATAACATTTCCAACCTGTACTACAATGCACAGGTTTTAAAACACCAGCTTACATTCATAGATAGCAACTTGGAAAACACGTCCAGGTTGCTACAAAACATTAAGTTACTGCATGAACAAAAAATGGCCAAGCGCTCCGATGTACAAAAAATACAATTACAGAAAGCACAGTTGCTGACGCAGAAAAAAACAGTAGAGAACACACTTATACAGGTTAAAAACCTTTTAAAATTTAACATGGGGATTCCGCTAAGCCGGCTCATTGAATTAGAAAGCAGTATCCGCTACCAACCCGAAATCAACTATGCTCATAACATTATCGTTGATTTGCAACTGGCCAATACGAAAAAAGATTTGCTTACCACCGAATTGAAAACCTTGAAAAACTCCCGGATACCTTCCCTTTCGCTTTACGGAAGTTACTCGGAAGTGGGATTTGGATACCGGGGAGTCCCAAAAGACTTTCTGAATTTTTATCCCACATCGCTGGTGGGGCTACAGCTGTCCGTTCCTGTTTTTAACGGAATGGTTACCAAAAGAAAGATTAACCAAAAGAAGCTGGAAATAAAAAATACCGAGTTACAGGCTTCCCTTATAAAGGAAAAAAACACCATGGAAATAACAAATGCCCGAAAGCAACGAAACGTGGCATTAACGACCATTAAAAACACACAGGACCAGATCAAACTTGCCCAATCGGTTTACAACCAAACGGTAATGCAGCAAAAACAAGGGCTTGCCAGCCTGACCGATGTTCTTATGGCTGACAACGCCTTGAAAGAAGCACAGCAAAACAACATTACCGCCATCATAAACTACCTGAAAGCTGACCTGAAACTGAAACAATTAACCGGAAACATAGAATCAATCAGTAAAAAATAAAAACAAAGAAAATTTCAAAAAAATGAATAAGAAAACATTAATCTGGATTGTTGTCATAATAGCCCTGCTGGCCATCACCATTCTCCAGTTGAGAAAAAACAAAGAAGTTACTTTAAAAAGAATTTATCATTACGATAAAAATGTTCCGATCAGCATCCAAGTGGACACGCTGACGAGTCAAAAGCTAACATACAAAAGTTCTTACACCGGAACTTTCCTTCCCGAAAGAGAAACGAAAATTTCCGCATCTGTTCCCGGGAAAATTGTGTCTGTTTTGGTTAAAGAGGGCGACCATATACAAAAGGGACAACCTTTAATACAACTGGACAAGTCCTCGCTCGAACTTCAGCTCAAACAAGCGGAAGTAAACATAAAAGGTTTAAAAGACGATGTAAAACGCTATTCGGTACTGAACAAGGCTGATGCCATCCAGGGAGTTAAACTGGAAAAAGCCACCCTGGGGCTGCAGGCCGCCGAACTGCAGAAAGCCATTTTACAGGACAAAATCAACAAAACCACCATCCGGGCTCCTTATGACGGCATTATCACCATGAAATTTCGTGAAAAAGGAGAATACGCCGCCCCCGGTATTCCTTTATTCCAGCTGGTGGACATCTCCACGCTAAAATTTACGATCCATGTTTCGGAAAATGAAGTAATCCTGTTTCAGAAAGGGAAAACCTATCTGGTTTCGCCCAACGTTTTTCCGGGAGATATCCTGAAAGGGAAAGTAAGCATGGTCAGTGCCGAATCCAACAAAATGAGCCACGATTTTCCGGTTCAGTTTACCATGAAAAATACCCCCGATCTTGAAGTAAAAGCCGGTATGTTCGGAAATGTTTACATCGAAAGGGGAGAAAACGAAGAAAGCATTGTGATAGAGGCCTCCTCCATTGTAGGCAGTAACATTCATCCGCAGGTGTACCTGGTGAAAAACGGAAAAGCCCGGTTGCACGACATTACTATCTCAAGCCGGTTTGAAAACAAAACGGTGGTTTCAAAAGGATTGAAAGATGGCGACATCATAGTTACTACCGGGTTTATCAACCTGTTTGATGGAGCGAATGTGTTAATTAAGAAATAAATTACTATGAACATAACAGAAATATCCATAAAGCGCCCCTCACTGATCATTGTTTTGTTTGGCGTGCTGATCCTGCTCGGGATCATAGGTTTTTCCAACCTGAGTTACGAGTTGCTCCCCGATTTCAGCCAGCCGGTAGTGGTGATTAAAACCATGTATCCCGGGGCCGAACCCCACGAAGTGGAAAATACGGTTTCGCGTAAAATTGAAGATGCCCTTTCCAACCTCGAAGGAATCGACTACATGGAAACCTACTCGTTGCCCAATGCTTCGGTCATTATTGTCAACCTGAAATACGGTACCAACCTGGATAATACCATGCAAAACGCCCAGCGGTACATTGACAACATAAAAAACGAGTTGCCCGATGAAGTTTTAAGCCCGCAAATGAGCAAGGTTTCGCCCAACGACCTGCCCATCATGTCCATTAGTACCACCAGCAGTTTGCCGGCCACTGTTTTCTATCAGAAAATGAAAGACAATTTCCTTCCCCAAATCCAGCAATTGAACGGGGTGGCTGAGATCACCATGCTGGGGGGCGAACAACGGGAGATCCTGGTAAAAGTGGACCAGCGAAAACTAAAACTCTATAAAATCCCCCTGTTACAGGTAGTGGAAGCCATAAAACAATCGGATGTGGATGTCCCTGCCGGAAAAATAGAAACGAACAAAAAATACCACACCGTCAGGCTGATAGGAAAATTCAAAACGGTACAGCAAATCATGAACGTGCAGGTGGCCATGCCTTCGCCCGGAAATCCTGTATATGTGAAAGATGTGGCTTCGGTAGTGGATGGTGTAAAAGAGATTACTTCCGTCAGCCGTTACAACGGAGTTAACGGAATAGGGATCCTGTTAAAGAAGCAGGGCGATGCCAATGCCGTGGATGTTTCGAGGCTCGTAAGGAAAAAGCTGAAACAAATTGAAAAAGAAAATGCAAAAGACCATGTGCAGTTTAAAATTGCCGACGACTCCACCCTGAACACGGTAGCCGCGGTAAACTCGGTGGTGGACGACCTGATTATGGCCGTGATCCTGGTTTCGGTTGTTATGTTGCTCTTTTTGCGCAGCTACCGTAATTCGCTAATCACTCTGGTTTCTATACCAACCTCGCTGGTTACGGCTTTCGCCGTCATGTGGATTTTGGGATATACATTGAACCTGATGACGTTGCTGGCCATGTCGCTGATTATCGGTATCCTGGTGGACGACTCCATTGTGATCCTGGAAAATATTCAGCGGCACCTGGATATGGGTGAAGATAAACGGAAGGCGGCTTTCAACGGCCGGATGGAAATAGGGTTTTCGGCCGTTTCCATTACCTTGGTCGACGTGGTGGTTTTTATGCCCATCTTGTTCATCCAGGTTTTTGTGGCCGGCATGCTGAAACAGTTCTCCGTGGTGGTCATCACCTCCACGCTGACCAGTTTACTGGTAGGGTTTACGCTTACGCCCTGGCTGGCTTCGCGTATCGGGAAAAAAGAAGACCTGAAGCCCACCAATTTCCTGAACCGGTTTTTGCTCTGGTTTGAAAAACAACTCAACCTTTTCATCGAATGGTATGGCAAACAACTGGAATGGGTTTTGGACCACAAGCTCAAGTTTTCGGGGATTATCCTTGTACTAATTCTTCTTACGGTACTGATTATGAAACAGGGTATTATTGGTGAAGAGATGATGTCCACCGGCGACCAAGGTAAATTCAGCCTAAACTTGGAATTTGACAAAACAACTACAGTACAACAAAATAACATTACGAGTCAAAAGGTAGAAAATTTCATTTTGCAGCAACCTGAAGTATCTACTCTCTTCAGCAACATTGCTGGTCCCAGCACCGGGATAGGTAGTCTGGGTATCGGTTCACCTTACATATCCGAGTTCACTATTCAGCTCAAGTCGGTTAAAGAAAGAAAAGTAACCACTATTTCTTATATGAAAAGTCTGAAAAAGGAACTCGGCAAACGGTTTCCGGGCATCAATTTTTCCATGTCGGAGTTAGGCCTGATACCCCGATCGGCACCCATCAAAATAACCATTAGCGGCAGCAATCTGGATCAGGTAATGAAGAGCTCCAAAAGGCTGCAGGATGCCATTGAAAAAATACCCGGTGCCGACAATGTACGTTTATCGGTGGAGGCAGGCAATCCTGAGTACAAAGTAATACCCGACAAAGACAAAATGCAGCGGTTGGGATTGACCACCGGTTATGTGGGAATGACATTGCGGACTGCTTTTACCGGTAATGATGATGCCGTTTTGGTACAAAAAGGAACGGAATATCCCGTAGAGATACGGCTGGACAACTTCAACCGCCGGAATTATGATGACGTAAAAAACCTGTTGGTAATTAATCAGGCTCATGCCCCCATAAAAGTTTCGCAGTTTGCCAAAGTGGTTCAAGACGACTCCCCCTCCATGCTGGAGCGTATCAACCGGCAACCGGCCGTTACCCTAACCTCGGAGGCTTTTGGAAGGCCTTCGGGCACTTTGGCCAACGATGTAATTAAGTATCTGGAAAAACATCCACTGCCTAAAGGGATTAAATTAACGTGGGAATCGGATGTAAAAACACAAAACGAAAGCTTTGGCGCATTAAGCTCGGTAATGATGATCTCATTAATCCTAATATACCTCATTATGGTGGCCCTGTACGACAACTACATTTACCCGTTTGTGGCCCTTTTCGGAATTCCGGCGGCCGTATTGGGTGCTTTTCTGGCACTGAACCTTACGCTCAACAATATTACCCTGTTTGCTTTGTTGGGAATGATCATGCTTATGGGGCTGGTAACAAAAAATGCCATCCTTATTGTTGACTTTACCAATCAGTTGAAAGCCCAGGGCAAACATTACAAGGAGGCCCTGATACTGGCCGGTAAAGAACGTATGCGCCCCATTTTAATGACCACCCTGGCCATGACCATAGGCATGTTGCCCATTGCCCTGGCCAAAGGAACGGCCAGCGAATGGAAGAACGGGCTGGCATGGGTTATCATCGGCGGGTTGCTCTCTTCGCTTATGATAACCGTGTACCTTGTTCCCATGATGTATTATCTTGTGGACAAGGTAAAGGAAAAATTTCATATAAAATAACACATATTTTATTGATAATAAATAAGATAGTGTTATTAGCAGGAATGGGGGCAGCCCTTTTCCTGCTAAATGCTTTTCCTATTGTTTTTAACTTTCTTTTTATTTCTAACAATCAGTTAACGTAAGAAACAATAAAACAAATACAGAAAATAAACTGTTGTCTGCAATACATGGTGCCTTTCTTATAAATGGAGTTAGCATAGAGCTTTATCGCAATAGAATAAATGGGAGTAGAAATTAACAGAAATAGACAAATAGCTTAAAGTTAAAATTTCAATTAGCTATTACTTCTCTTTTTTTCCCGGCAATTTGCGGGTAAAATACCAAAATAGAAAAGCAACCATTGAAAAATATAGCAGTCTCAGCCAGCCTGTTGTGCTCACATCAACCTTAGCGATTAACCTTGATTGAGGCCTATTTCCATTATAACGAATAACAGGGTTTAAATAGTAAACCGTACCATCGTTCAAACTCACTTCAATACGTACATATTGATCGCTTGGTTTTATCACATACAATGCCGAATCGGTTGCTTTAACATTTTTAGCTTCAACGCCACCCTGTTTAACAAACCTAATCATTTTCACATCTGCGTTCAACTTAACTAAAAGGGTATCATGTAAAAGATCAACCTTCTGTATTACAGGAAGGTGATTTAAAATATTGTCAATAGCTTCAACATTCACACTATTTCTAACAGGCAATTTAACACCATAGGATATTCCTTTTTTTAAAGAATGAATGAACGATTTTCCAGTCTTTGAAGGCAGATTAACCATCGTAAAGCTTAAGTTTTTCTTTACACCTGCACGGTTGTCGGCGAGCAAAAACGCCTTTTGTCCCGCACTTAACGCAGTGTCCCATTTGGCCAATGAAAAGTCCTTTCCATCGGATATTTCAAGTAAATCATATTGAGTTATTCTCCTTAAATCATCAAAAGAATATCCATTAGTACATAGTGCAATTAATTTATTATGAGGCCGCAACCTATCAATTACCCATTGTTTAAGCCCTGTTGTCTGGAAGAATATAAGATCAATCCACAACACCTCATCCGAGCCAATACAAACCTGCTTAACTCCGGCCAGGTTGAAACCATGGGTATAGGCAGGCAGCAAAGCCCCGGATACCTCAGACGGCGATATTTTTTGATTATCTGCAAAAATAAAACAGGATTTATCTTTTGGCAAAATATCGTCAGCAGTTTTGTCAGTATTGGATACATCCATTAAACGCCAGGCTTCAGGCCGTATGTTTTTATATGGATTGTAAAGTTTATTGCCGCTAAACGGTTGGGGTGTTGAAAATCGGTACAAGGGGGCAAAAAAATAAAATAGTAACAGCATCCCAACTAAAATGGCAATTAGAATGGCAACCATTTTTAAGGTTTTATATAATTGTTTCATGGGTTTATATCTTTATAATAGTCAGCAGTTTAATATTTATTCCTGCCAACATCTCAATGGATAGAAAAAAATGCAAAGATAATTGATTACACATCCAAAATTAACAAGAAAAAGTTTTAGTTATTTTGCAATCTTTTCCCAATTATGTAATAATTATCATTTTTAGAACGATTTCCTTGTTTTAGCCAACTAATTAGATTAATTTTGCTGTGTTAAATTTTTTTTACTAACGGATTACCTAAGTAATTTAAACTCAAAATGAAAGCACCTATGAATACCTTTAAGATATTTGTTATTGAGGACGACCCTTTTTACGGGGAACTTATCCGTCGGCATCTGGCACTAAATCCTGATAATGAGGTCTTTTTATTTTCCACCGCAAAGGAAGCATTGGCAAACCTTCACATCAGCCCGCATTTAATATCATTGGATTACAGGCTTCCCGACCTTTCGGGCATGGAGGTGCTTAAAAGAATAAACACCACCAACCCCGATATTCCTGTAATAATTGTTTCGGGACAGGAAGATATTAATACAGCTGTTGAATTATTGCGCATGGGAGCCTATGATTATTTTGTTAAAGACGACCATACCAAAACAAGACTTTGGAATGCCACCAATAAAATCCGGGAAAATTTAATGCTCCGCACAGAGCTTTCGGAGTTAAAAGAGGAGGTTGGAAAAAAGTATGAATTTGGCAACATTTTAAAGGGCAATAGCCAGGAGATGCAACGTATTTTCAGGCTTATGAGCCGTGCCATCAAAACAAATATTACCGTTTCTATCACTGGCGAAACCGGAACAGGGAAAGAGTTAGTTGCAAAAGCCATTCACTACAATTCAAACAGGGCAAGCAAACCTTTTGTGGCTGTTAACGTATCGGCGATACCCAACGAACTAATTGAAAGCGAACTGTTTGGATACGAAAAGGGAGCTTTTACAGGTGCCACAACACGAAAAATTGGAAAATTTGAACAAGCCACCGAGGGAACCCTGTTTTTGGATGAAATCGGTGAGATGGGACTGAATATGCAGGCCAAAATATTACGTGTGTTGCAGGAAAACGAGCTGACACGTATTGGGGGCAACACCGTTATAAAAATTGCGCCGAGAATTATTGTAGCAACACATCGAAATCTTGCCGAAGAGGTGAGAAAAGGAAATTTCAGAGAAGACCTTTACTATCGAATTTTAGGCCTTCCCATCGAACTTCCCCCGTTACGTGACCGTGGACACGACATCCTTATTTTGGCAAAGCATTTTAGCGATACATTTTGTAAAGAAAATGAATTACCGGCCAAAACCATTACCAAAGAAGCTCAGGACAAATTACTGGATTACACCTTTCCGGGAAACGTACGGGAACTGAGAGCCGTTGTTGAACTGGCCTGTGTTTTATCGGACAGCAACAATATTGACCCTTCCCACATTAATTTTAATTCAACCAATTCTCTTTCCGACTTTCTGCTTGAAGAAACTTCGCTTGCTGAATACAACAAAAAGATTATTCGTTATTTTTTAGTTAAGTATAACAACAACGTTAATCTTGCCGCTAAAAAGCTGGATATCGGTAAATCTACCATATACCGGATGATAAAAAACAATGAACTATAATTATTTTTATAACATTTATTACTAATAAGATGTCAAATACTGAACCTGTTAACCTAAGCAAATTGCGCTCCTATGTGGGTGACAACGACTCGGATGTAAAAGATATGATAAATCTTTTTTTGCAAATAATTCCCCAGCAAAAAGAGAAACTTCAGAAAGCCATACAGGAGCGCAATTGGGACAACCTTAATTATACCGCCCATCAAATTAAGCCTTCGCTTGATATTTTAGGCCTTAAAGATGCCAAAGAGAAAGCCAAAGTTATTGAAACACTGGCAAAAAGCGGTACTAAGGAAAAACTAATGAAACAACTTGTAGATGAACTTTCGCAGGAGCTGGAAGAGGTTTGTAACGAGCTAACCACCTCGTTTAAAGAGGTTAAAAAAAGTAATGACAATCAGCAGGAATAAAAGTCCGGAACAGGTTATTTCAAAATACAAATACCATAAGTTCAAAGAACAAAAGCGGCTCAGGCCTTAGGTAAAAGGATATTTTACCTCAGTTAAAAACAGCCCTTTGGCTGAAACTGAAAATCCTGCTTCTGCCCTGTTTTTTGCTTCTATTATATCAGCAATGGTTTCAGGAGGCATTTTTCCCTTTCCTATTTCAAGCAAAGTACCAACAATGGCTCTGACCATATTTCGTAAAAAGCGATCGGCAGTTATGGTAAAAACCAGCTTTCTCTGCTCAAAATATTTCCAGGTGGCCTCAGAAATACCACACAAATTAGTGGCCGTTTGAGTATGCAGTTTGGAAAAACTGGTAAAATCGTTAAACTGCATCAATAATGCTGCTGCAATATTCATCCTTTCAATATCCAATGGCCCGTTGTAAAAATAACTGAACTGCCGGTTAAAAGGATCTTTTATTTGGTTTATGTAATATTTGTATGTACGCGACAGGGCGCTATACCGCGCATGCATGTCGGCATCAACTTTAAACACATCGTAAACGGCAATATCGTTTGGCAAAAACCGGTTGAGTTTAAAAACAAAATCTTTTTCGGTAAACCGCAGGTTATCAACTTCAAAATGAGCATAATATTCACTCGCATGCACACCCGTATCGGTCCGACCACATCCCGTAATGGCAACCGGTTGCTTTAACATCAAACCGATTTTTTGCTCAAGTTCAGCCTGCACGGTATGTGCATTTTTTTGTACCTGCCAACCGTGATAACCGGTGCCATCGTAGGCCAGCTTAATAAAATATCGCTTCATTATTACCTTACAAATATTGCCCAAAAATAGACAAAACAGCTTTAGAATCGCAAAATCAGTTGAAAAGCCATCGCTAAACCCTCCTTTATATTACTTTTGCATAGAGTTTTTTATCAAACACAAGATTGTGAAAAATATTTTTCTTTTTTTTATTACCGCATCAATTATAATTGGCATTCCAATACAAGTATATTCGCAAGAATCTACTGCATCCAAATGGAGCATGGGTATAGCAGCGGGACCACAATTTACTAATATTTCATCGCCGGGCTTACCCTCCCCTCCCGAAGGCAGAGTTGGGTTTATGGCAGGAATTTTTACCGAGCGCAACGTTTCGCAAAGTTTTAAAATACGCCTCGGGCTTAATTTCGACCAAAGAGCCTTTAGTAGTAATTTTCAATCCGCCTGGTTTCAGTTTAACGATTCTGTTGTTTCTCAGAACAGCTATTCAGCTTACGACTTTAGCTACAAGCTGGATTACATTACCATTCCTATTAGCATAATTTACATTAAAGGAGTGGATAACTTTAAGTTATTCATTCAGGCTTCAGCGTACTATTCGTTGTTTCTACAAGCTCACCGGCAAGGTTATGCCGACATGTTCATTGCAGAAGACGATTTTCAATATATTGACCATGAGAAATATCCTGACATTCAAACAGGCCATAATCGCACTGACTATCATGGAACCACTGATAAGTTATTGGAGTCTGAAAAATTTAACACCAGCGATTTTGGTGCTAACTTTTTTATAGGAGTAATTTATGATTTTTCTGAAAAAGTTGGTATATATTTGTCTCCCGGCTTTACTGCCAGCTTTGGCAGCTTGTTGGAAAATCCTGCTTACGATTCAAAATGGGACAGAATTTTTAAAATAGAAGCCGGAGTTGTTTTTCATTTAAATTAATAATTATGGTTAAAGATTTACCTGCTAACACCGTTGAACGATTGAGTTTGTACCGTCGTATTCTGCTAAATTATCCGTACAAGGAAAATCCGTTTATACATTCGCACCGGCTTGCTTATCTGTTAAAAATCAATCCTGCTCATGTACGCCGCGATTTGATGTTAATAGGTTTTACAGGTGACATTCACAAGGGATACAACATAAAAAGCCTTATTGATAAGGTAGGTGATGCAATTGATTGTCGCTACATTCAAAAAGTAGCTTTTGTTGGTATTGGCGACATGGGACGAGCTGTAGCAGAATACTTTAACAATGTTAACAGTAAACTAAAAGTTGCTGCCACATTCAGACTGAACGATGAGCCTGCCACCCAGTTTATGGAGGTAAAGTGCTATAACATTTCAAAGATGAAAGAGGTTCTTCGGAAAGAAAAAATTGAAATTGCTGTTCTGGCGGTACCCCAATCGTTTGCCAATGAAATTACCAAAGCCATTGTACAGGCAAAGGTGAAAGGTATTTTAAACTTTACTTCTGTTCATCTTCAGGTTCCCAAAGAGGTACATGTGGAAAACTACGACATGATTGCCAAACTTGAAAAGCTGGCCTATTTTACCAATAAAGACACCTGCCCTTCAACGGGTGAAGAATAAAACTTCAAACCTGAATTATGGAAAACAGCAAATACGATAAATACCTGCAATATGTTGGTGGTGTTCGGTTTTGGATTGTTGCCATTGGCGTTATAATTTCGATGGCAGCACTTAAGCAGGCCAGCCACATTATAAACATCATTTTAGTGGCTGCATTTTTTACTGCCGTCAGCCTATCGCCACTAAACTGGCTGAAAAAGAAAGGGGTACCCAAATGGCTGGCTACAACAATTGTTGTTTCTTCAATAGTTCTTATTTTTGGATTAATCGGACTGCTGATCGGAGAGTCGGTGAATAATTTTATGGATAAACTTCCTACATTACAAGCGCAATTCGACTCCTTTGTTACTAAAACAAATAATCAGCTTGCAAATCTGGGAATAATAAATGCCAACGATAATATATTAAGTAATATTACGGGTAAAAGCCTGTTACCCATGGTGGCGCCTGTGGCATCGGGCTTTGGTTCAGTCCTTTCGGGTTCGGCACTGATTTTTATTATTTTTATTTTTATGATTGCCGAATCGGATCAATTTGCAAAAAAGCTCAGCTATATTTCAGCCGATTCATCTCAGCACTCCGGGCAAATGATAAAGCAAATCCGAAATTATTTCGGCATCAAAACCCTTACCAGTTTATCAACCGGAATTTTAGTGGGTGTTTCGTTGTATATACTGGGAGTTCAATTTGCCTTGTTATGGGGTTTTTTGGCGTTTATACTGAATTTTATCCCAAGTATAGGATCGTTTATTGCCGCCATTCCGGCCATATTACTTGCCCTGGTTTTAAACGGTCCGATGATTGCGTTAATCGCCATGATTATCTATTTAGTAATCAACACCGTTATCGGAAATGTAATTGAGCCTCAACTGATGGGCAGAAATCTTGGCATATCTCCTCTGGTTGTATTTTTATCGATGATGCTATTCGGATATATTTTAGGGCCTGTCGGTATGCTTATTGCCACCCCGCTTGCCATTGTTCTTAAAATTATTTTCGACAGCCGCGAAGTTACCCGGGGCCTTGGTATTTTAATTGGCGACGGACGGGAAATTGAAGAATCGGAAGATTAAAACCTTGGATTACCTCTTATCACAAAAAAAACCTGCAAGGAATAATCCCGCAGGTTTTTTTACTTTACAATCTAACTTAAAAACAGTTTATTATAAACTTCCTTCATCATAAGCTTTTTCGCCATGAATGGCGAGGTCGATACCTTCCAGCTCGGTTTCCTGACTAACTTTAACAGGCGTTATCTTGTTAATAAGTGCCAACATAATATAGGTAAATATAAAAGCATAGGCTGCTGCCACCAGAACCGAAATGGTTTCTTTGGCAAAGAATGCGCCATTACCTTCGATGAGTCCGCCCTGACCGTTAATGGCTGATGAGGCAAATACCCCCAGCAAAATCATACCGGTAACGCCTCCCATACCATGAACGCCCCAAACATCCAATGCATCGTCCCAGCCGAGTCTGTTTTTCAGCTGAACAGCAAGATAAGCCACGGTTGAAGCAGCTATTCCGATAATTATAGCAGCCCACAACGGAACAAAACCAGCAGCAGGTGTAATGGTAGCCAATCCGGCAACCGAACCTGTTAACAGACCAATAAATTTAGGTTTACCAACATGCACCCATTCGATGATTAACCAGGTAACAGCAGCAAACGAAGCGGCTACATCGGTATTTAAGAATGCCAGCGTAGTAATATCGTCAACTTTTAACTCACTACCCGCGTTAAAACCATACCAGCCAAACCACAACAACCCTGTTCCGATGGCTATCAAAGGTATACTGTTGGGAGGCGACTGACGATCCTGTCGTTTACCTACATAAAATACCGAAGCCAACGCAGCAAAACCCGCTGTTGCATGAACAACCAAACCACCTGCAAAGTCTTCAACACCCATGGTGGCTAACAAACCACCGCCCCATACCATGTGGACAAATGGGTAATAAACAAAAATCTGCCAACCAACTAAAAACCACAAATAAGCTTTAAAAGTAATTCGGTTAACGAAGGCTCCTGTAATTAAAGCCGGGGTAATAATGGCAAACATCATCTGGTAAGCCACAAAAATATAGGTCGGGTATTTCCCATCAGCTCCCTTAAACGCCTCGGAAAAAGGGACATTGTTAAGAAAAGCCCAATCGAAGTTACCAATTATGGAACCTTCGCCACCGCTAAAGCACAGCGAATAACCGAATGTAATCCAAAGCACGGTGGTAATACCGAGCGATGCAAATGTTTGCATCATAATACCAAGAATGTTTCTTTTACTTGCCAAACCGCCGTAAAAGAAAGCCAATCCGGGTGTCATTAACATAACGAGGCTTGTTGATAAAATCATAAAAGCCGTTGTACCTGTAT
>Ga0256831_1000234_pt1 | contig 29739 bp, 28 predicted proteins | sample 132544metaG_FD_189087 | JGI IMG/M metagenome (GOLD analysis project Ga0256831, IMG submission 189087) | Hydrothermal vent microbial communities from Lau Basin, Pacific Ocean - 132-544 | ecosystem: Environmental > Aquatic > Marine > Hydrothermal vents | place: Pacific Ocean: Lau Basin | collected... | reverse complement strand
TTATCCGGTGCTTGACGCCGGTGACTGAAGTTACCTCCTCGAAAAAGCGCCACCTTGATCTATCAATCGCCACAACGCGGCCGGTTTCGCCGACGAGATAGGCGAGTGGAACCGTCGTTAAGGCATGTGCCCCGCACCCGATTTCAAGGATGTTCATTCCTTCCCTTATCGGCGCTAACTGGAGAACACGGAAGCGTTCGAGCATCTCAATGTGGAGCCAGTCAGGAGGCAGAGGGGACTCGTTTCTTGGGGGAATTTTTGAGAGAACTTCGTTTTCAAATGCTTTCTCGTCAAAAGACATGGACGACACCGAGAAAGGCTAAAGAGCTTTTCTTTAAGGAGCTTTCGGAGAAAAGGTTTTATAAGGTGGTGATGAATTAATGATCAGATGGAGATTCTTCCTTAGATGCTCTTCTTGTGCTGTTAGTGACGTTCTGGTCAATTGCATCACCATGCAACTCCTTTACTCAGGCTTCTTTCGAACTGTTTTAAACGGAAAATCCATATTAGAACGAATCTATACTCGAAAAAAAAGGAGGAATTTTTACTTAAAATCTTAAAATAAAAGGAAGAACTTATAAGGGAAAGTTGCACAATTAGTATTGCAGACAACATATGGGGGCGTATCATGTGAAGTGGAAGCCATTGTTTGCAGTCCTGCTGGGACTGCTGATGGTTGAGGGCATAGTCTTTGCAGGCACATTTCAGAATAACATAGTTGAGTCTCCCTCTAAAGACCAGCCTCCCATTTCACCAATTTCGAAAAAAGAAATCATTATAAAAATGTTTGTCGGGAAATCAGGTACACGCACAGCAGAGCAGTTCCTTCAGAAGTATTGGGACAAACTAACGCTTAGATTAAACCTGGAGGAATTCAAGGATTGTACCTTTGTGGGAATAGCGCTCAAACCCCTGCCAGGGGGTATGTACTCTCCGCTCTATTACTTTGGCACGGAAGGTTCTGGGTATGCTGATCCACAGGTTCTGAGGGAGTCCTTCATCATCGAGGCCACCCGTTTTGCAAATCTACCACGGGAAATGAAAGGGGCGCTTGGGGAGGAACCTCCCAGGGAATGGAATTCAATAGGGCGTATCAGTACAGTAACGACATCCAGGGAGATAACCACATGGCGGGGCGAGAGGGTTACTGTATATAACAAGTTTGGAGCCGATTTCTGGGTGGCGGAGGCCAGAATGGGGTATTACTACTATGTGTACATGAGTCACGAGGCAAAAGTTCCCAGTGAAAGGGATTTTCCGAAGGACTTCAGGGTAGCAGTAAAAGAAGTTCGGGAGAGGGCCACTATTCTAAACCCCTTACCAGATAGTGCATATTTTGGGATTGGAAGCTTTAAACCAGAGGGTAGTGGCTCTTCGTCTGAACCTACAGTTACGTGGGGTTTAAATGTTGATATCGATACTACCGGGCTCCCAAACGCTGGGGCAGGATTTAGTGAAACCTACACTAAAGGACTTGCCTTCAAATGGTATACTGACGACATCGACGCCAACAGGGACATCGAGTTCCAGTTTTATGACTTAAAGAAACGAGCTTGGCTGGGAAGTTCACCTGCGTGGGGTCAAATATTCATAACACATCCGGTAGTGGTCCCCTTTGTAAGGAAGGAGACACCTTTCCATATGGTTGAGCTGAGGCTGAGGGCCGAAGCAGACTTCGTGTATGAGGAAGATGTTCCCGTCTGTGGAGGACACGGTTGTTGGGTTTCCCATCAGAGGCACTCTGTTCGGGCTCCGCCAGTTGAGTTCACCGTTGAGATGTACCCCTGGTTTATAAATAGAAAGTAGGGCCTTTACTTCTATAATATCCTTTATTTTTTGTTCGAAGAAGAACTAAGTGCAATGCTGAATGAAGATATACTATCCGCTTTACTATAGATGTTTGAATTGTAATAGAGAAAAACCGATAAAGAAAGGGTCTCATTCCACGTAAACAGCGGGCTTCAGTGGCATCGCCTGCCTCTTCTTTCCTCCCCTGTCCTCCTCGGGGTTGATGATTATCTCGAGGCCGAGTTCCTTCTCCATGAAGTCCTTGGCTTCCCTGAGGGCCTTCTCCTCGTCGATGCGCTTCACGTCGAAGGCGCGCTCCTTGATGAGTCTCTGGATGAGCTTGCTTACCTCCTTGCCGTGCTTCCTCATCTCCTGCTCTTTCATCAGCTCGGCCATCGCGCTCTTGAAGTCCCTCTTCTCTGCCACAACTTCAACGACGCGCCACTTCCACTCAGGGGCGGTGTAGATGTAGGCCCTCTTCGCGTCTTCGAGCTTGGCGACCCTTATTATCTCCTTGATGTCCTCGATGACGGACTGGACGAACTGCTCTTCAGCCTCCACCGTCTCGTTCCACCACTCGTCAACGGGTTCAGGCCACTTCGCCAGGCTGACGAAGCCCTCTCCGCCGAGCTTCTCCCACAGTTCCTCGCTTATGTGGGGTGTGAAGGGCGCCATGAGCCTGACCCAGTTTTCTGCCAGCTTTCTCAATACGTAGCGCTTCGCCTTGTCGTCCCTGCCCTCTGTTCTGCGCATGTACCAGCGGAGGTCGTTTAAAACCGTGTAGAAGGCCCATTGAACTGCCGTCCTCGTTCTGAACTCCTCAAGGGCCTTCGTTGCTCCCTCGATGGCTTTATTTAAGCGGTGAAGCATCCAGCGGTCGATGTCCTTAAGCCCAACGCCGTCCTTGGCCTCATAGCTTGCGAACTCGCTTATCAGCTCGTAGAACCTCTCGACCTGCCTGCGGAGTTTTCCTACCTCCTTCCTGCGCCAGTCGAAATCGCTGTCGTGCTCCGCCAATCCCATTATGTAGAGCCTTACCACATCGGCACCGTTCTCCTCGATTGCGTCGATGAAATTCAGCACGTTGCCCTTGCTCTTGCTCATCTTCTGTCCTTCCAGCGTTCCGAAGCCGTTGACAGCTATTCCCCTCGGCCAGTGTTCTCTCCTGAATATCGCGGTGTGGTTGAAGATGAAGAACGTCAGGTGGTTCGGGATGAGGTCTTTGGCCGAGCAGCGCCAGTCGAGCGGGTACCAGTACTCGAACTCCTCCTTCATCTCGCGAATCGTCTCCGCTGGGATTCCGGTCTTCTCCTCAAGCTCTTTCTCGCGCTCCTCGCTGAAGGGCTCGAGGTAGATGTAATCAAAAAACTCTCTCGTGAGCTTCTCTGGATTGAGCTTGCCCTCCTTCCTCAGCCGGTTGATGTGCCTGCTTATGGTGTAGTAGGCCATGTATATCGTTGAATCGCTCAGGCTCTCGATGACCCACTCCGGGTCCCAGGGCAGGGGCGTTCCCAACCCAACTTTCCTCGCGCAGGCCTTTTTGTCGAGCCAGTCTATTACCGCCTCGAACTGTGCCCTTCTGCTCTCCGGGTAAATCGTCATGTTTGCTAAAGCCTCTCTCGCCTTCTCCTTCCACTCGGGGTTACCGTAGTCGATGAACCACTGGTCGTGGATTATCTTGATGACCGCCTGGTTTCCAAAGCGGCTTATGACGGGCTTCTCTGCGAACTCGTACATTATCTCGGCTATTCCCTTTTCCATCAGTTCTTTCGCGATGAGATCCTTCGCCTCCTGGACGGGCTTGCCAGCGTAGGGATCTACCTTGAAGACGCCCTTGTGGTACTCGGCCTTGTAGATGTTCTTGGTCGCCTCCTCGAGCTTCTCCTTATCTTTCTGGCTCTTCACGCCGAGTCTCTCGACCTCCTCGACCGCCGGGAACTCACCATAGCCCTCGAGCTCAATCAGCGATATGTAGGTTATGTCCTCCAGAACGCGCGGGTCGATGTCGTACTTGAGGAGAATCTCGGTTTCCTTCTTCAGGTCCTCAAGGGCAACGTGGTCGAAAGGAGCGTGAGCGGGAACGCTCATAACCACTCCAGTCGCGTTGTCCGGGTCCACGAACTCTGCCGGCAGGATTATGACATCGTCACCGGTCACCGGGTTCTTCACGTATTTGCCGATGAGCCTCTCGCCCTTGAACTCCTCTATGACCTCTATCTCCCTGTCCTGGAAGGAGAGCTTGTATGCCGCTTCCTTGCTGACTATCCAGGTCTCTTCCTTCTCACCGCGCTTGACCTTCGCCTTGACATAGATCGCATTGGGGTTCATCCACATATTGGTGACGCCGTAGACAGTCTCGGGTCTGAGGGTCGCGGCGGGGAGGTATATAACTTCGCCGTTCTCCTCGAGAATGAACTTGATTATGACGTACTCCAGGATTTGAACGTCCTCGCCCTCCATTATGTCGTGGTCTCCGAGGGGAGTGCCAACGACGGGGTCCCAGCGAACTCTATGGGCACCCTTAACGACTAATCCGAGGTCCTTCAACGTCCAGAACTGCCACTCTATGAACTTGCTGAAGGGCGGGAACAGCGAAGTCGTGTGGAATTCCCTGCTCCAGTCAACGCTAAAGCCGGCCCTTATGAAGGTCTCCTTTGCGGCCTTCATGAAGTACTTAACTATCTCCTTCGGGTCCTCGAACTTCCAGAGTATCTCCTCCGGAACCTTGTAGACGTCGCGGTAGATGTGTATCGTCTTGGGGTCGCGGTTCTTTATCCTCTCGGCGATACCGACTATCGGCGCTCCGGTGATGTGCCATCCCATAGGGAAGAGCACGTTGTAGCCCTGCATTCTCTTAAAGCGCGCTATAACGTCTGGAATCGTGTAGGTTCTCGCGTGGCCGACGTGGAGGTGGCCCGAAAGATATGGAAAGGCTACCGTTATGTAAAACTTTTTATCCTTGGGCTTGGCTTTTCTGTCGGGTTCGAAGATTCTCTCCTCTAACCAGCGCTTCTGCCACTTCTCCTCAATGGCCTTGAAGTCTACTTTCATCTCCAAAACCTCCCTTTGTCTTTAATTTTCCCAGAAGAGAGTCACGAATAGGGGGGTTATCGGTGAAATCAGGCATTTGAGCGCCAGCGGAGAAGACACTCCCCCCTCATTGGCATCGCTTCTGGTAACGGAATTGGGTATTTAAGGTTTTTGGCTTGATTAAAGAATAACCAGCTCCCTCTCCGCCCTTGTCAGCCTCTTCCCCCTTCCATCAATCACCGCCACGTCGTCCTCTATCCTAGCTCCTCCAAGACCAGGTAGATAGATGCCTGGCTCTATCGTGAAGGTCATGCCGTTTTCGAGAATAACTTCCCCGTCCGGCCCTATGTAGGGTTCCTCGTGCACATCCAAGCCGAGACCGTGCCCGGTCCTGTGGGTGAAGTACTCACCGTAGCCTGCCGCCGAAATCACCTCTCGTGCGGCGGCGTCAACTTCCTTCGCCTTTACCCCTGCTCTAACTGTCCTGTAAGCTTTCTCCTGGGCATCCTTGACGACCTCGTATATCTCGACCAGCTTTTCGTTCGGCTTTCCTAAAGCGATAGTCCGCGTTATGTCCGAGTAGTAGCCCTTCCACTTCGCCCCGTAGTCGAGGATAACGAGGTCGCCCTTTCTCAGCCTTCTCTTTCCTGGGGCGTGGTGCGGATTGGCGGCGTTCTCCCCGCTCGCCACGATAGGTTCGAAGGATATTCCGTCGGAAAGCTCCCTTATCCTGAGTTCTATCTTCAAGGCCAGCTCGCTCTCGCGCATTCCCAGGAGATCCCAGCTTAAAAGCTCTTCAAAAACGCGATCAACGACTTTGGCGGAGTGCTTCATGTGGGTAATTTCCTTCGCGTCCTTTCTCATGCGCAGCTCCCTGATGACAGAGCTGAGCGGGTGGAACTCAAAGCCGCGGTTCCCTATGCGCAGGATGTTGATGAGCCAGTCCGCCCTCATCGTGTTCTCGACGAGCAGTTTTCCGGATGAAAGCTCGAATTCCGCGAGAATCCAGGCGAGCTTCTCGTAGGGATTCTCTCCGTCGCGCCAGAAGATAGCTGGGAGGTTTCTCATGACGTTCTCGTAGAGGCTCGGCGCTAGGAGGCGGTAGTCCCCGTCGGCGCTCACAACCAGAACGGTCAACCTCTCACCGGCCTCGTGGATCTGCAGTCCGGTGAGGTAGTACAGGTTCGTTCCGGGGCTTATCAGAGCACCTTCAAAACCGCGCTCTTTCATGAGGGAGATGAACTTATCAAGGCGCATGTGCTTCACCGTAACGACTACCCCGCAACCCTTAAAAACTCAACCTCCAACCTCGGCCGACTGGGCGGGGTCAACCCGCGGGATGTTCCCGTAAGGGAGAACCACAAACATGGAAGGGGTGAACCAGATGGGAATGTACAAGTATATTAGGGAAGCTTGGAAGAGCCCGAAGAAGAGCTACGTCGGGGAGCTCCTCAAGAAGAGGATGATCCAGTGGAGGAGGGACCCCGTCGTTAAGAGGGTTGAGAGACCGACCAGACTCGATAGAGCGAGGAACCTTGGCTACCAGGCCAAGCAGGGCTACGTTATCGTCCGCGTCCGCGTGAAAAGGGGCGGCAGGAAGAGGCCCAGGTGGCGGGGCGGCAGAAAACCGAGCAAAATGGGTATGGTGAAATATTCACCAAAGAAGAGCCTCCAGTGGATAGCTGAGGAGAAGGCAGCAAGGAAGTACCCGAACCTCGAGGTCCTCAACAGTTACTGGGTCGGCGAGGACGGTATGTACAAGTGGTTCGAGGTCATAATGGTCGATCCGCACCACCCGGTCATAAAGAGCGACCCGAAGATCAACTGGATAGCCGGAAAGGCTCACAAGGGTAGGGTCTTTAGAGGACTCACCGGCGCGGGTAAAAAGGGCCGTGGCCTGAGGAACAGGGGCAAAGGAGCTGAAAAGGTCCGGCCCAGCATAAGGGCCCACGAGGGCAGGGGCAAGTGACCCCCTTCATTCTTTTAATTGTCTCTCTTTAGTAGCTTAAAATCAGCAGATTGAACCCTTTTCCGTTGCATCTCCATGCAACTTCTTTACTCCCTCTCTACTTCTCTCAAAAAGTCCGAGTGAAAGTAGTACTAATAAAACCACTTCGGCTGTGTTAGTGGATGTTGAGCTAAGTAGTAATGTTTATAAGGGGATTTATCTAAAATTGGATGCAAAACTGCAAAAAAGGTGAAGCCTGTGACGTGGAAGCCGTTGTTCGCGGTCATGATTGGACTGATGATGGTCGGGATGGCAGCGGCTGGAGCAGATGTATCAATGGGAAAGGCGGACGAATTTGATAATGGCACATTGGATATTAGACTTCCCCCAACGCCACTGGGCGAGGTGACGTACTTTTGTGGGGATAACGCGGTAAAAGCCCTAATGGAGCTGAGCCGCAAAAATCTACCGCTGAGAATACTCCCCGGCCAGGGGTTGTCCCAAGTAACGTTCTTGGGAGTGTACAGGGACACCAACGGTAGGGTATATTATTACATTGTAGAGGGGCCTGTGAAAACGGAGACAGTACTTAAGGATTTTATTAAAAATGCGAGGCACTTTTCTCAGAGACCAACACTCAGGAAAATCTCAATGGTGGGACATACCCGGGACTGGAATGACATTGGAGCAATCACATGGAAAAAGGTTTTCATCGGAACTACAATGGAGATGGGGGTAACGGCAGAGTTTAGTTACGTCTCCACGACATCGGGAATGACGTACTACCTTGTGGAAATCCACCAGTCGGGCAATCCCAAAAGAAGTGACATAGCCCTTGATAAAATGACCGTAGATGTAAGTGTCCCGAATGAGATACCCCTCTCGGAGACATGGGTAAGCCGGTGGCTCCCCAGAACTGATGGAGGACCAAAAAAATACTACTCATACACTTCACAGATAAGCGTGGATGGGAACTTGCTCGGTTATTCAGCCTCAGCATCAACTAGTGAAGAAACCAACGATGGTATCACGTTTAGATGGAAAGTTAAGAGTCGTGAGATAGGCAGGGATGTTGAGTTCATACATTACGACTTTGTAAAGAAAATCTGGGGTGGGATCCTGACACGGCCGGCCTATGGGGTAATTCTCGATGCAAACCCCACTGTTATCGTCGTCTCCAAGCGGAACAGTGCCAAGTTATCCTTTGGGGCCCAGGCGAAGTTCAACATTGCCAACCGGATGATTGTTCCGACAGATACGCTGGAATTCGAAGTTGAAGTCACCCCCGTGAGTGTTAGGGAGTATTAGTTCCCGGGGGAAAGTGGACAGAACTAGTGATTTTTCTTTATTTCCTTCGGTCTTTGGCATTTGAACAGTATGCGTACCCGACGGGGGTTAACTTCCTGGTACCTCTCCAGTGAGTTCGCGAATGGACTTATCGAAAGGCTGTCTCCTATAACCATCGGGATGTACAGCCCTCCTTTTGATTCAGGACTGGTCAGCATCTTTTCCATAGGGTATCAAGTCAAGCAGGGATTAGCTTTTAAAACCACCTTCCCTATTCACTCCGGTGAGAGAGATGGCGAAGCTTAAAGCCCACCACGTCAGGCTTACCACCTTCATCCAGGCAACAGAGGACGAGGACAAGGTTCTCGAAGCGATAGCGACCTTCATTCCCGATGGGATTGACGACGATGACGTCAAGGTTGGCATGGAGGAAACAACCGGCTTCTTCGGGAATCCCATAAAGGTAGTTAACGTTGAGATAAAGAGAAGTAAAGCCGTGAGGAAATTCCTGGAGCACTTCAAGGACCTCCTGAGTGAAAAAGACAAACAATACCTCCTTGAGAACCTGGATGAAAAGGTGGATGAAGAAGGAACGCTCTACGTTCGCTTCAACAAGCAGAAGGCCTATCTCGGTGAGGCAGAAATCGATGAGGGTGCTGATGTCGTTCAGGCCAGAATAAAGGTCCAGGCCTTTCCGATGAGGAAGGAGGCCGTTGTCAAAGCCGTCCGGGAGTGGCTGGAGGAATGAGCGAAAAACCGGAAACTCCCGGGGAGGAGATCTCCTTCTCGCGGGACTACTCCGTCGAGATGGACGTGAGGAGTGAGGACGCTTACGAACTCGCGAGCCAGTGGTTCGACGAGGTGGTGTTCACAAAAAAGCTCGTCCTCGAAAGCTCCCCCGATTGGAGCGCGCTAAAGGAGGAACTCAGGGCCCTCCGCGAGGCCTACGGTAAAGTTGCCCTCCTCATCGTGACCAAAAAGCCGAGCCTCATTCGTGAGGTCAAGAACCGCAGTCCGAGGGCTTTAATCTACGTCCAGGGCGGAGACATGAGGGTGAACCGCGCCGCCCTCGAGGCCGGAGTTGATGCCCTGATAAGCCCCTGGTTCGGGAGGAAAGATCCGGGCTTTGACCACATCTTAGCGGGAATAGCCGCGAGGAGGGAAGTGGCGGTGGGCTTTTCGCTCTCACCCCTTCTCAGGGCGAACCCCTACGGCAGGGTTCAGATCCTGCGCTTCATGGCCAAGGTCTGGCAGCTAGTGAGAAAGTACAATGTTCCGCGCTTCCTGACAGGTTCCGCAGAAGGTAGATGGGAGGTTCGTTCCCCCAGGGACCTGATGAGCCTGGGAATAACCATTGGAATGGAGGTAACGGAGGCGAGGGCGAGCCTGAACTTCCATCCCCGAAGAATTCTGGCTAGCGAAAGATTGACGTGAAGTCGTCGCTATCTATCCTCGGGAACGAGCTGGCGGTGAGTACGAGCCGCGTAACCTCGAAGGCCATGTCGGAGAGGCCCTTCCCAATGGGGTCATTTGTGAGCAGGGCGAGCGAGTTCCCCTTGGCGTGGAAGATGCCTATGTTGGCCTCCGGATCCCTCAGGAGAAACTCCATCACGTTTCTTCCAACGGCATGTTCTTCCATGAGCCCCCAGGTTACCGTCCTTATTATCGAGGCAGTCCAGAGTGAAACGGCATCGAAGGTCAGCTGGTAGGCGGCCCTGGTGTAGAAGTCAAAGAGGCTCTGAGAATCGCCAAAGGGGTTCGTTTCAAGTATCCTCCGCGCGTCCGCGAGTAGAGCCGAGGCGCTGGAGTAAAGCTTGTCCAGGTAGTTGATGCCAGCAATGGCGTTGGCCTCCCCGTCGAAGTTCATAACCACCGAGACGACCGCACCGGCCACAAGGGCCCCCAGCGGGTCGGCTGGGAGTTTCTTCTTGAGGGAAACGAGAACCGTTCCGAGAAGGAGCTCCCACGTCAGAACGTAGAACGGTCCCGTGCTGGGATTCCTGACAACGTCGTTGACGGCCGGGCCCGAGACGTACTGAATACCCTTCCCCGGTTCGATTTCGCTGAGTGGGAGCCAGACCCTTTTGCCTTTCCTAACCTTCGTCCAGTCATCCACGGGAACGATGGTTGGGATCCTGGTCTTCACGTCATAGAGTTGCTCGAGCTCATTTCCAAAATCCCTCAGAACCTCCTCCACGTTCCTTGAGAACTCCTCTTCGTTTCTGGAATTCAGAGTCGCCTTCAGAAACCGCATCTCCAGGGAGCGAGAGGGGGGTTCATCTCCCATGGGGCACCACCGCAAAACTTATATTCCCAGGAGGGTTAATAAAAGTTTTGGGACCATAAGATTTCAGCGTTCCCCTTTTTAATACGACGTTGCATTAAAAACGCCTTCCAGGCGCTTTTATGGGGTCCAAGGTCTAAAGAAGTATAGAAAAGATCAGGGAAGCTCAAGGGCCGGGAAGTAGTCGGGCTCGTAGTCCTCAAGCTTTCCGTCGAGGTAGTCCTCGTAGCCACCAAGATCGAGGAAGCCGTGGCCGCTGAGGTTGAAGAGTATAACCTCCTCTTTTCCTTCCTCTTTAGCTTTCAGCGCCCTGTCTATTGCCCCTTTTATCGCGTGGGCACTCTCCGGGGCGGGAATTATTCCCTCGGTCTTCGCGAACAGCTCTGCCGCCTGGAAGACCTCGTTCTGGTGATATGCTATTGGTTTGACAATCCCGTGGTTGATGAGAACGCTCAGCGTAGGCGCTAATCCGTGGTAGCGAAGTCCTCCAGCGTGAATCGGCGGGACGTAGTAGGTGTGACCCAGGGTGTGCATCTTCATCTTCGGTGTGTATCCGCCCGAATCGCCGTAGTCGTATTTGTAAACACCGCGCGTCATTGTAGGTGCAGCCTTTGGCTCAACCGCTATGAACTCGTAGTCCGCTTTGCCGTCCAGAACGTCTTTAACGAATGGATAAGCCAATCCAGCGAAGTTGCTTCCACCGCCGACGCAGCCGATTATAACGTCCGGCTCCTCGAACTCCTTCATCTGCTCCTTCGTCTCGAGACCTATGACCGTCTGGTGCATGAGGACATGGTTTAAAACGCTTCCAAGGGCGTAGCGGGCCTTTTCATCCCTCAGAACGTCTTCTATTGCCTCGCTTATCGCTATTCCCAGGCCGCCGGGGTGGTTCGGGTCTTGAGCTAAAAACTTCCGTCCGATTTCGGTCCTGTCGCTCGGGCTCGGATAGATTTCAGCGCCGTAGAGGCGCATTATGGTTTTCCTGTAGGGTTTTTGCCGGTAGCTGGCGCGCGCCATGTAAACCCTGACCTTTAAACCGAGGAGCGCTCCCGCTAAGCTTAAGGCCGTTCCCCACTGACCTGCTCCGGTCTCTGTGACGAGCCTCTCAATCCCCTGCTCCTTGGCGTAGTAAGCTTGAGCTAAAGCCGTGTTTATCTTGTGGCTTCCCGTCACGGTCGCTCCTTCATACTTGAAGTATATCCTGGCTGGAGTTCCGAGGGCTTTCTCAAGGTTAGTGGCCCTGAAGAGTGGCGTTGGCCTTCCAATCTTGGCGTAAAGTTCGCGGACTTTTTTCGGAATCTCGATGTAGCGCTCGTTGCTCATCTCCTGTTTCACAAGCTCGGCCGCGAAAATCCTCAACAGTTTCTCCGGCTCCATCGGTTCTCCCGTTTCCGGGTCGAGGGGAGGCTCTAAAGGCTCCGGAAGGTCGGGCAGTATGTTGTACCACCTCTTCGGTATCTTCGAATCGGGAAGAACGGCTTTCATTCTACCACCTCCTTTCCAAGAACGTTCACACTAACCGTCTCAACAAATCCCAAAAGCGAGGGAATAACGAGCGTAAGGGCTAAGCAGGGGCTTTTAAGTGGGAGAACGGCGTGACCAAAAACACTCCCCCCTTAGTTCAGCGCCAAAAGCGATCCCGCCCTGAAATCTGTGAACTAACGGGGAGTTTCGGGGGAGCTATGCTAAAGCCAAAAACGATCACTCCTGGCTATCATGGTGCATCGGACATAGGAACAGTGCATCCCTTATAGGGTTTTCGGCCCGCATCTTGAAAATATGACGAATCTCCTGGGAACTCTGTCCTAAAATCGTCATCCGTTCGAAGATTAGTTCACGGTCCCCACTGCCACCAGCCGTACCTCATGACGAGGAATGCTATGCCCACGCCGATGACCATGAGTATCAGGAGAATTGCAGCCAGCTTCTTCCTGTCCCTGGCTTCCATACCATCACCCCGACCCTTTCGGCTCGGCCCTATAAAAACCTTCCTACCCGTGATTGAACGAACTCATCAACGGCCCTGCAATCTCCCCTGCCGGATACAACCGCAAGGCCACCGGCTATCCTCACCTCGGCGATGTAAACGCAGCGGTTTCCCCTCCTCAGCATGGCCTCTCGGATGACGCTTTCCCGCGACCCAAAGTTCCTGGAGATTTCAGTATAACCCCTTTCTCGGGCGTTTTGAACCGCGTTAAGGTAAACCTTATCCGCCTTCTCGATGGGCATTTTCAGGACGATGGTGTGGCTGGTTACGGGCATTCTGACCTCGAGGTTTCTCCATGCCATTCCGGAGACGTAGACGACTTTTCCTGCTGGTTCCACAAGGTAGGAACAGGACTGAATCACATCGGCGCTCCCGTTGAGCGGCCAGAGGCTGCCTTCAGCATTCCAGCATCCGGTTTTGAGGTGGAGCCCCGAGACGAGGTTCAGGCTCGTTACCCGGGGCGGAGTCAGCAGGATGGCGATTAAGATGGCTAGAACCCCGAAGGGGACGAGCATCCTGGGTTTCCGTGAGTAGTACCGCCTGAACACGAGGACCGGGAGGATGAACGCCAGGCCGAACGTCGCAAGCCCCAGCGGGCGGTTGAGCTGGACGGCTATCCACGCAAAGAACGAGATGGCTGTGGATATGGTCACCGATAGGGGCAGCTTCCAGCCCATGGTTTCATCTCCACCTGAAGTACGGCATTCCGCTTAAAAGCCCCTTCACGGCTTCAAACCCGGTTGAAGCGTTTCCGGAAGGGTTATTAGTGGGGAGGGTGTAGGAATTTCGATGCGCCATGCTCCGGCTTGAGGTCAACTGCGACGAGGGCGAGGGGGAGAAGGTGAGAGACGTCCTTGTGCTTCACCGCCCTCGTTCCCGATTTCATCATAAACGATATCGCCGTGGATCTCATGAAGGCGATAGACCTTCGGAAGGGCCGTTCTTCGATAACCGGGGCTCCTGTAGGCGGAAGATCTATCAAGTACTCCAGCTCAGTCAAGTCCCTCGCCAGGTACAGGCGTCGCTGGACCCCAGCGGATATAGAAAGCCTCGTGGAGAACGCAAACAACCAGGCAAGGGTTGATCCGATTCAGCCCACCTCCCGGGGCGGTGGCATCTATTATAGCGCTCTTCGGCCTGATTACGAACAGCGTGGCCATGATGATCTCCGCGATGCTCCTCTCACCCATCCTCGACCCGCTCTACGGCTTCGCCATCAACATCGTCATGGGCAGGGGACGGGACGCGGCCGGTGCCCTGCGCTCGATACTGCAGCTTCTCATCGTTGTCTCTGCCTCTGCTTTTCTGAGGACCCTGATTCTCAGGAGCTTGGGAATGATGCCCCCGAGCCATCGCGGAAAATACTCCTCCGGGCCGGTTCGGGTGCCATCTACATACTACTGGCCATAGTTCTGGGCTACGCCGGGATAGTGGCGATAGTGAGCAGGATTCCGGAGATACTGGCCGGTGTTTCGATAGCGGCGGCGCTCGTTCCACCGACGACCGTTATGGGAATCTCCCTCGCGATGGGCTGGCGGGGGATCTTCGGGGGCTCTCTCATCCTCACCCTGGAGAACGTTCTCGGTCTGCTGAGCGGTGCCCTCCTGGGCCTCTACCTCCTGAACCTCTCACCGAGAAGTTACTACGAGAGGAGGGCAGCGAAAATGCACACCAGGAGGACGACGGTGGTACTCGGTCTGATGATTCTCGCACTCGTCCTGCTTGAGCTGGTCGTTTAGGCGATCTCCGTCTGCTCGTAAACCTCCCGTCCCTGCCTGTGCTTCATCAGTACGTCATAGAGGAACTCCTTGAGGTCGGAGCTCATGTCATCGAACAGGATGTCCGCGCTTCCCCGGTAGGATTTCTCCGCCGCTTCCACGAGCGTCGCCACTGCGGGCGTCAGCCCCCTGAGGAGCAGGGCCACCAGATCGGGCATCGCCTCCTCCCCTACCTCCCCGTCCGATTCAAGGGCCAGGTACACGACGAAACCCCTCATCTGAACCGCGAGCACGAAGTCGCTCTCGCTCAGCTCGAAGAAGGAAAAGTTGGGGGCCTTCGATCCGGTTCTGGCTATGAGAACTCCGCGGATTGAGATGGTTATCTGCTCCCCCTCCACCTCGAAGATGAGGTCCTTTGCGAGCTCCCTTCTGGCCAGGATGTACAGGTTCTCCAGCGACATGGTGCCCCCTTGGAAGGGGAGAATAAAAGGGTTTGGTCTACTCGACGACCCGCTCGATTTCCCCTCCGCCCGGGGGAAGGATCGCGTTCAGGTCCTCCTCCCTGACCCGGTAGCCCCACTTCTCCAGGATTGCCCTTATCCTCTTGACTAGCTCGCCCTTCTTGAGCCTTCCGGGCCTTACGATGATGTAGCGCTTTGTGTGAGCCTTAATGGCCTCAACGGGAGCACTGACGACGTATTCATCGCCCCCGTAGTTGATGACCCCAACGGCCAGCCTGAGCGGCAGTCCGCGAAGCCAGTTTCTCTTTCCATAGACCATGAACGCTCCCTTTCCAAGATATTCTCCACTGGGAACCTGCTTCGTAACCTGCTCGGGATATGCCCAGTAGGCGTCCGCTCCGTAAAGCCCCTGGCTCCACGCCCTGCTCATCGAGACCGCAAACTGGCAGGCCTCGAATATGGTCTTCTCTCCAGCCTTCTGCCCGTCCTTGATGACGACGTGGGGAGCGCCGTAGACGTCGGCGTGACAGTACAGGTCGTTATCCATCATATGTTTTTTTATGAGGATCTCGTTGGTGCTCGCGTCCTTTCCGGCTAAAACCAAGAAACCCTCGCTCGAAACGAACCAGCGGAACTTCTCGAACCACTTCTTCTTTCTCCGCTCGATTTTCTTTACGCTGAGTTCCTTCTTCATCTCTTCCTCGATGAGTTCCTCGACCTCGTCAAGCTTTCTTCTCGTATCTTCGTAGGCTTTGAGTGCCCCCTCGTACTTGTGCCTGAACTTCTTGGCCTTCTCATAGTAGAGTTCCGCGTTCTCTCCAAGGCTTTTGTTGAGGTAGAGTCGGATTTTTTTCCCGTCGAGCTCTATCGTTACCGCCTTCTCCCCGGGGTCAATGGACCTTACCAGGAGCGCGACCCTGTTTCCGGCCTTCTTGCCCTCCTCGATTCTTCGCCTGAACTCATCCCAGCCGAGGGTTTCCGTTGCCTTCCTGAACTCCTTCAGAAGACGCTCCACCAGGGAATAGTTCGCGTATATCAGATCGCCGATCTCCTGGTTCTCGTTCATGGCTTTCTCAAAGCCCCCGAGCATCTCCTCCTGTTTTTTCAGTGTCATAAGGAGCTGTCTCTTTTTATCCTCGAGCCTCTTCGTCTGCTCTATCCGTGCCTTCTCTATCGTTAATCTTCCAAAGTATTCGTCTAAGGCTTCGCTGAAGGTTTTGAAGTACTCCTTCTCAAGCCCCTCGTAGATTCTCAGCTCTATCGGAACCACATCGTGCATGTTCCCGTCTTTGAAGACGATGTTTGGCCTCGGTTCGTCGTTGAAGGTTTCCAGCATCGCATCATAGACTTTCCGGAGGTCTTCGTCACTCAGCTCTTTAACCGGAGTCGTCTTCTCGAAGCCAGCTCTTATCGAAATCTCCTCGGCGTACATTCCGCCCATGTTGAGCTTTCTCGCCAAAGCGCGGACGAGTTCTAAATCCTCGTCCTCTCTCATCAGCTTGAGGAACCTCTCAAAGGAAACCTCTAGCGGGTTCTCCCTCGCTGGCGGGAACCTGTATTCGGCCTTCGGTTTTATTGCCCTGTCCCGGTACTCCTCGTAGCGAAGCGCCGCAACGATTCTGTTGTCCGAATCAACGAGAACCACGTTGCCCCTCCGAAAGAGCTCCCCTATGAGAGTGTAGTCTCCTACCCTGATCTTGACTATCCTGTCGAACTGGTGTTGCTCTATGGCATCGATGAATCCCCCACCGAGGTGCTTCCTGAGGAGCATCGTGAAGCTCGACGGCTGTTTTGGGGCCTCCCTGATGTAACTGGTGAGATGGAACCTCTTTCCGGCCTGGAGGATCAGGTCGGCCCTCCCCTCCTTCGTCCTCAGCTTGATCCTTATCTCGTCCTTATCGTGATAGACCTTGTCGACGCGGGATCCAACAAGCCACTGCAGTTCCCTAACTATGTATCGGATGTCAACACTGCTCATTTCCTCCTTCATTCTCCCACCGGTGGATGATGAACTTCTCGGGTTAAAAGCTTTCAGAACACCGTGATGAAGGGGGCGGGATAGGGTTAAATACCACGATGACGTAACACTCCTGGTGATACCAAATGACGGGCCACTTCGCCTTCCTTCTCCACACCCACATTCCATACGTCAGGAAGCACGGCAGATGGCCCTTCGGCGAGGAGTGGCTCTACGAGGCTATGGGCGAGAGTTACCTGCCCCTGCTCATGGAGTTCGAAAGGCTCCGCGATTCCGGCGTTCGCTTTCAGCTGGTCGTCAACATAACACCGGTCCTCATGGAACAGCTTGCCGACGAATACGTCAGGCGGGAATTCGAGCACTACCTCGAGAGAAAGATAGAGAAGACCGAGGAGGACCTGAAATCGGGCAAGTACAACAAGAAGGCCGTGATGACATCACTAAATCACTTCAGGAAGGTCCTGTCTTACTGGAGGGCTATAAACGGCGACATAATCGGGAAGTTCCGCGAGTTACAGGAGAACGGCTACATCGAGATAATAACCTCCGCGGCAACGCACGGCTACCTACCCCTCCTCCTCAGGGAGGAGGCGATAAGGGCGCAGATAGCGAACGGCGTTTTCACCTACGAGAAGCACTTCGGGAGAAGGCCGAAGGGGATATGGCTGCCTGAGTGCGCCTACCGTCCGGCCGGCGAGTGGGAGCTTCCCGGCGGGAGGAAGGTGAAAAGACGGGGCATCGAGAAGTTCTTGGAGGAGTTCAGCATAGAGTACTTCTTCGTCGAGAGCGGGCTTATAGATGAAGGTCCGGTGATCGAAGACTACGGGGAGGTTGACGTCTACGGGGATGGGAAGAGCACGCTGAGGCCCTACTGGATAAAGGGCTCGAACGTTGCCGTCTTCTCGAGAAACCGCGAGACCGGTCATCAGGTCTGGAGTGCCCGCCACGGCTACCCGGGCGACTTTTTCTACCGCGAGTTCCACAGGAAGGCCCCCGAAAGCGGAGGGCAGTACTGGAGGATAACCGGGAAGGACGTTGAGCTTGGAGACAAGGAGTTCTACGACCCGGATAAAGCGATGGAGCGCGTCGAGGAGCACGCGAGGCACTTCGTCTCGCTGGTCGAGAGGCTTTTGCGGGAGCACGAGAAGAAAACGGATGAGAAAGGCATAATGGTCTCGCCCTACGACACCGAGCTTTTCGGCCACTGGTGGTTTGAAGGCGTCAGGTGGCTCGGTAGGGTTCTCGAGTTAATGGCGAGCAGGGGGATAGAGACCGTGAGCCTCTCCCGGTTCCTCGAGAACTACTCCGGCGAGAGGCATGAGATAGAGCTTCCCGAAGGTTCGTGGGGCAGGAACTCAGATCACTCGACCTGGTGGAACGAGGAAACTGAGTGGACCTGGGAGCACGTTTACCGCGCGGAGGACAGGATGGTTGCTATAGCAAGCCGCTTCTACGGAAAGGACGCCCTAATTGACAGGGTTATAGAGCAGCTCGCGAGGGAGCTTTTAATCTTAGAGGCGAGTGACTGGCAATTCCTCATCACGACGGGACAGGCGAAGGAGTACGGGGAGAGGCGCGTTCTGCTCCACAGCAGGGACTTCCACAGGTTGGCCAATGAGCTTGTGAAGTACGTGAAGGGGGGAGAGTTTAACACCGGGTTGCTCGAAGAACTTGAGGAACGCGACAGCGCCTTCAGGCCGGTTATCGTTGCCCACTACATAAGCGACAGCCCGACGGAGCTTGAGGAGTACGTCGAAGAACAGGGAAACCCGGTGGGGGATCGGGAGTAAAACTGGATCGGGGCCCGGATGGGCCGCCGGTCATCACAGAAATGCATGACGGTGTTTGTACAGCCCGATCATAGCCGATACCAGGAGGTATATTTCCGTTGCCCCGAGTATCGCCAGTACCAGAAGGTACCCGTGGACGAAAGTGGTGCTCTTGTGGATCGCCGAGGCGATCTCCTGGATTTTTGCCGGGTCCCTGAGGGCTGCCAGGGAGTACTGTATCGCCATCGCTCCAGTTATGAGGGGAATCGGTATTGCGGAGTACGCGAGGAGCAGTCCCAGGTGCCCCCTGCGCTGGAGGGCAAGCATTGAGAGGATTATCGGAATCGCAAGTATGAGGGCCGTTATCGCGATGAACCTGTTGAGGTAGAGTCCACTCAGAACGAAGAAGAGCGTCATACCGAAGAGATACCTGCGGTAGACTCCCTTCAGCTCCTTCATTGCCTCAGGCTGGAAGTCGTATCTCGCGGAGCGCGAGTATATGAGGATCCTGTCCACGAGCTTGAGGTACTTTCCTTTGCCTTCCCTCTCGATCTCCCTGTCCACGCTCATGTTCTTGAGTTCCTTCGCCTTTTTGAAGAAGAACTCCGCAAGCTCCTCGTTGTCGTTCTGGACGCTGGCGGCGAGCTCTCTAAAGTTCCTGGATGCCTCCTCCAGCTTTTCAATAACCCTCTCCCGCTCCCTCCCGGTGAGCGTTTTCATCCTCTGAACGCGGGGCACGGTGGTTTCGATGACCTCCGCTGTATCCTCAAGAATGGCTCGACTTCTCACGGTTATCCCTCCCAAGCTTAAAAGAAGAAAAGAAGGGGTTTAAGAGCTTTTTGCCTGCTTCTCCGCCTTCAGCAGTCTGCTTATGCTCCAGCCCATCATGGCGAAGATTACGAGCCACGCCGTCAGCATATAGATTACCCAGCTCTCCATCGTCATCACCTCAGACCTTTATGATTACCTCGTTCTTCTCGAGTTCCTCGCCGTACTTCTTCTTAATGGCATAGTAGCTCTCGATGGCACCGATGATGAACATTGTGATTATCGCTATCCATGGTGCGAGGCCTATCTTTCCGCTGATGAAGCCCTTGAATGTTCCGACGAGCGGCAGTGCAAGGAGTATCGGTGCTATGTACAGTATTATTGGCTTGTACCACTCGGGGACCTTCATGAGTGCGCCCTCATGGAGCTCCCGCCAGAAGTTGTCGGGCTTGAAGAGGTACACTGCTATTATGATGTCAAAGAGCGCCAGCAGGGTCAGCTGGAAGCTCACCCACGCATCCACCTGGTCCATGTAGCCGCTGATGTATATGACCGGCAGGCCCATGATGAAGTAGATGATGAGCACTATCCACGTTCCCAGGCTCCTCTTGATGTTGAGGTCCTCCTCGAGGAGAGCCGTGAGGTAGTTGTACATAGCTATGGCCGAAGTGAAGCCCGCGAACCAGAGGAGCAGGAACCACAGGGCGCCGAAGAGCCTCCCAGCGTCGCCCATGCTGACGAAGGCGTTGGGCAGGCTGGTGTAGGCGAAGCCCAGTCCGAAGGTCCTTCCAATGGCCTGAAGGCCTATGTCCTTGTGGGTGCTGAAGGCCTGGAGTATCTCGTTCCAGTGGGAGTTGAGGTATTCGCTTATCATGGTCAGGTTGGCGGACTCAACGATGTTCTTCGGGATTCCAAGCTGGAGCAGGGCGGTTTTGTCAATCTTGTCCGGGCTGGGGGCGAAGGCCTTCATGACGATGCTTGGGTTGATTATCTTGGTGAAGTAGGCTGTCGCGAGCGGTATTGCTATCGAACCTCCTAGAACGACCTCGGCAAACTCGTTGAGCGAGACTGTAGCTATTCCCGAGAGGGCAACGTCGTCCTTGGGTCCGAGGTAGCTCGCGTAGTTCTGGATGATACCCATACCGAGGGACAGCGTGAAGAATATCTGTCCCGTTGCCGCGAGCATCACTTCCCAGAGGTGGGAGCCGAGGTAGTCCCAGTTGGGAGTCCAGATGAAGCGGAAGCCATCTATGGTGCTCCAGTTGGGGTCAACCGGTGATCCGAGGACGAAGATGTAGCCGACCATGAGGATCGCAAAGATGTAGAGCAACGGCATCATTACCTTGACCCATCTCTCGATTCCCTTGCTGACGCCCTGGCCAACGGCTATGGCGAGCAGTACTACCGTGATGCCCCAGAACAGGAACACCTCTGCGTGGTTGCTGAGGTACTGGACGAAGAACTCACCGGTGTTCTTGCCGAAGTAGGCTCCGGTTATGCTGAACCAGGAGTACGCGGCAGACCAGCCTATGAGGTGCAGGTAGTAGCTGTTGAGAAGTACCGTCAGGCTGAAGGCCAGCATACCGCTGATAACCCCGAGCCACAGCGCGCTCCTGGGTTTGAGGCTCTCCCTTGCCATGAGGTAGTACGTCGGGCCCAGTGTTCCATGGCCGTACTTACCACCGTAGCGACCCGCGACCCATTCAACCCACATCACAGGGATACCGAGGAAGAACAGCGCTATGAAGTACGGCACCATGAAGGCTCCGCCACCGTTCTGGGCCACCTGCGTCGGGAACCTCACGAAGTTGCCCAGACCAACGGCGTTTCCGGCCATTGCAAGGATCAATCCAATCTTCGTTGCCCACTGGTCCCTGGGCTGCTCCATAGTAATCACCTCCGTCCTTAAGTGTATCCATCGAATGCCCCATGGATTGAGCCGGGGCATTATGTATAAAGTGTTCTATTCTATAAAAAGCTTTCCCACGCCTTTTTTCGACGAAAGCCGATTTCTGTACGCATAAAAATACTCGCGCAGGATTTTTGTCATTTTTCCAGTACTTGGGGGGATTGTAAGGTCGTAATTGTCAGACAGACAATAGATCGGCCCCCAATTGTAACTTCGATAAAAGCAAAACCGGGCTATCGGGAAAAGGTTAATTAAAGACAATCCCCCAGAGGGATCGGTGCCCGATGATTGCAACAAGAGTGAGCTGAGGGGTGATGACCGACTTCTCGCTGAGGGCACCGACACCAACCCCCGTCAATGACTGTTTATGTGCTCCGATGTATAAAAAATTCCTGGTGTACATCGCTCTTTTTGGCTCAATGTTTCGGGAGAGTTTTCCTTTCAGTCAAAAATTTGCGCACGCAAGTTCTTGCAAAAAAATAACCGTTCTCCGGCCTTTTTATCGAAAGATTTATATAAGTAAATGTCCAACTTCCACTGCAGATTATCAAAACCCGAGGTGGGAAAAATGGTCGAGATTGACCCCTTTGAGATGGCCGTTAAGCAGCTCGAGAGGGCTGCCCAGTATATGGACATAAGCGAAGAGGCCCTCGAGTGGCTCAAGAGGCCCATGAGGATCGTTGAGGTTAGCGTCCCGATAGAGATGGACGACGGTTCTGTTAAGGTTTTCACCGGTTTCCGCGTTCAGCACAACTGGGCGAGAGGTCCCACAAAGGGTGGTATTCGCTGGCACCCGGCCGAGACCCTCAGCACCGTTAAGGCCCTGGCAACCTGGATGACCTGGAAAGTAGCTGTCGTCGACCTCCCCTACGGTGGAGGTAAGGGTGGCATCATCGTCAACCCGAAGGAGCTTAGCGAGAGGGAGCAGGAGAGGCTCGCCCGCTCGTACATCAGGGCCATCTACGACGTCATCGGCCCGTGGACCGACATCCCGGCCCCCGATGTCTACACTAACCCGAAGATCATGGGCTGGATGATGGACGAGTATGAGACCATCATGAGGAGAAAGGGCCCGGCCTTTGGTGTCATCACCGGAAAGCCACTCAGCATCGGCGGTTCAGTAGGGAGGACCACCGCAACCGCCCAGGGTGCGATATTCACCATCAGGGAAGCCGCGAAGGCCCTCAACATGGACCTCAAGGGTAAGACTATCGCCGTCCAGGGCTTCGGTAACGCAGGTTACTACACCGCCAAGCTCGCTAGGGAGCAGCTCGGCATGAAGGTCGTCGCGGTCAGCGACAGCAAGGGCGGCATCTACAACCCCGATGGTCTTGACCCCGACGAGGTCCTCAAGTGGAAGAGGGAGCACGGCAGCGTTAAGGACTTCCCCGGCGCGACTAACATCACCAATGAGGAGCTCCTCGAGCTCGACGTTGACGTCCTCGCTCCGGCAGCAATTGAGGAGGTCATCACCGAGAAGAACGCCGACAGGATCAAGGCCAAGATCGTCGCGGAAGTTGCCAACGGTCCGGTTACCCCCGAGGCCGACGAGATACTCCGTCAGAAGGGCATCCTCCAGATCCCGGACTTCCTGTGCAACGCCGGTGGTGTCACCGTCAGCTACTTCGAGTGGGTGCAGAACATAAACGGTTACTACTGGACCGAGGAGGAGGTCCGCGAGAAGCTCGACAAGAAGATGACCAACGCATTCTGGAGCGTTTACAACACCCACAGGGAGAAGGACATCCACATGCGCGATGCTGCCTACGTCGTCGCCGTGAGCAAGGTCTACCAGGCCATGAAGGACCGCGGATGGGTGAAGCACTGAGCTTCCCCCTTTCCTCCCTGTTTTCCCTGTTCTGGTCCTTCACTTGGTCTTGTTTTCGAGCTGTGACCTGTAGAGCCTCCCTATGGCCTGCATAGCGGCCGCAACCATTATGCCCGTCAGAATCATCCCCAGAACCGGAAGGATGAGTGCGCAGAGAACCTTTGAGACGGCGGTGGTGGGGGTAAAGTCGCCGTAGCCAACGGTGAAGGCCGTTATAAACGCGAAGTACATCCCGTCCCAGAGGTTTATTCCTTCCTCCAGCGAGAGGACGACCCCAAAGAGGGCTATGGTTACGAAGAGACCTAAGAGTATGCTCTTGACGTAGTAGAGAACCCTCAGGAACTCCCGAAAGAACGTCCTGAATCCTACGAGTTCAAGCTGAATCTCCTTCTCAGTTTCCATACTATCCCATCTCCCGTTGGGCCACAAGGTTTTTAAACGTTGATGGGAACGTCAGGTAGTATTAAGGTGGTGAACATGGGAGAACGTATCGAAGCACTTTTGAGGATTCCACTCGGAATCCTCTACGGGATAATTACCGATATCCTCGGTCTGGTTGTTGGTCTTGTTGTGGTCCTCCAGTTCTTTTACACCCTGATCCTCGGCAGGAGACACGAGGGGATGGCCTGTTTTGCCAACAAGTTCGCTTCCCTCAGGTATCATGTGGACAGGTACCTTTACTTCGCCACGAACGAGAGGCCAATATTTGATATCCCTGGATGGGAGGACACCCTTCCGTGCGATTTCAATCGGGAAGATGCCAGAGAGAAGTACGGGGAAATAAAGAACTCCTTCGAGAACGGCGGGTTTTAAACCTTCGCCCAGTACTCCTTTTCTTCTACCATCGCCCTTACCATCTCGTCCTCGTCCTTGAACATCGTCCTCCTTGAGGGGTTCTGCATGCCGTAGAACTCCATAAACGGACTCGGCCTTCTCTTGAAGGGGTAGTAGAGGTATATGGCGGCAAGTGTCCTGTACGCCTCGGCCATCTCGCTGATGACTCCCGCTGAGACCCCCTCGGCGTAGTGGTAGACCGCTATCGCCTTGCTCACGTCAACGAGGTTGAAATCGCGCTCGACGAGCTGTCTTCTGAGTATCTCCGTCGCCTGTTCTATATCGGCCCTGTCAAGCTCGTCAACCTCGTCCCCGTCCAAGAGGTGCTTTATCCTGATGCGCCTTATTGATGGGTTCTTTGCAACCTGGTTGTCGTATTCAGCAACCACCCACCAGTCGTCCAGAGCTCCTGGATCGAGGACCGTGAAGTGCTCGCTCAGCCTGTCGTAGAAGCCCCTAACCTTGTGGTAGTACTCCTCCTCGTGACCCGTCATTGGATAGCTGAGGTAGACGAGGGGTTTCTCCTTCTCGTGGAAGAGCAGGTCGAGGAACACCCCGTGGGGGTGCCTTATGCCGAACTGGAGGACGTAGCGGACCTCAATGCCCTCCTTCTTGAGCTCGTGGACTAAAGTTTTTACATGGTTTATCGCATCCTCCCGCCACATGACGAGGGTGGTTAGCTTTATGTTGTCCGGGTCGTTCCCAAAGCGCTCGAACCATTCGGGATCGTTGATTATTCTCCTCCTGACGGAAAGGACATCATCGAGAACTATTATGACGCGGTTCGGTCTCAGGAGTTTGAGGTTGCTCGTCGTGAAGCCTATAACGCTCCCGCTCCCCCAGCGGAAGAGGCTCGGCGTCGAGACGAGGTGGTAAATTTTGTCGCTTTCGTCTATTTCCCTCCGGATTCTCTCAAAGGCCTCGTCGCGTATCTCGTTCATGAGATCCTGATGGTTTATTGCAAAGTCGAGGACGTTCTTCCGCGTTATTTTGACGCCCCTTTCTTTCCCCACTTCCCTGATGTAATTAAAGACATGATAGTAGGCGTAGCTCTCTCCTTCCGCGAGCTCAAGCGCTTCCCTCACGTACTCGTCCCTGCCGTTGAGCGGCGGGCCAGTGAGCAGGATTACCTCCTTCATGCATCTCCCCCCATTCCCTTGGACGAAACCTTTAAATACTATTCCCCCGAGGTGCCCGTGTAAGGTTCTTCTATTCTAAAAGATACCAGCAGGGGTGTTGTGGTTGGCTGAGAAGCTAAAGGGAACGACTACGGTCGGCATTGTATGTAAGAATGGCGTGGTCCTTGCAGCGGACAGAAGGGCATCGCTCGGCAACATGGTGCTCTCCGAGAACGTCACCAAGGTTTTCAGGATAGACGATCACCTGGCAATCGCCGGGGCCGGTAGCGTCGGTGACATACTAAGTCTCGTTCGCCTTCTCCGTGCCGAGGCCAGGCTCTACAGGGCCCGGGTAGGGCGGGAGATGAGCGTTAAGGCACTCGCAACGCTGACATCCAACATCCTTCACGGGAGCAGGTTCATGCCCTACTTCGGGTGGTTCCTCATAGCGGGACACACCGGAAAACCGGGGCTGTACTCAGTTGACATGGCCGGCGGCGTAACAGAGGACAGGTTCACGGCCGCCGGGTCGGGAATGGAGTTTGCCTTCTCAATCCTCGAGGAGCACTACCGCGACGATATCCCCCTCGTGGAGGGGGTTAAGCTCGCCCTCAAGGCCATTGGGGCCGCCACCAGAAGGGACGTTTTCACCGGTGGTGGGGTTACCCTCGTTACGGTCACGGAGGAAGGATACAAAGAGTGGACAGAGGAGGAGCTCAAAGCCCTCTCCGGGTGAGGTGGTGCCAGTGATAAGGAGAGAGACATTCGTTGACGACATACTGCGCGACATCAAGGAAGTTATAAGTCAGATGGTTCCTCCAGAGGCCAGGATAACCGACGTTGAGTTCGAGGGGCCGGAGCTCGTCATCTACGTCAAGAACCCCGAGGCGATAATGCGCGATGGGGATCTCATCAAGAACCTCGCCAAGGTTCTCAAGAAGAGGATAAGCATCCGCCCCGATCCGGAGGTTCTCATCCCCCCTGAAAGGGCGGAAGAGATGATAAAGGAGCTCGTTCCAAAGGAGGCGGAGATAACCAACATCAGCTTCGACCCTTCGGTCGGAGAGGTCATCATCGAGGCGAGGAAACCCGGTCTCGTCATAGGAAAAAACGGGGAAACCCTCCGCCTCATAACCCAGAAGGTTCACTGGGCGCCGAGGGTTGTCAGAACTCCTCCGCTCCAGAGCCAGACGATTTACTCGATAAGGCAGATACTCCAGGCTGAGGCAAAGGACAGGAGGAAGTTCCTCCGGCAGGCGGGGAGGAACATCTACCGCAAGCCAGAAACTAAAAGTGAGTGGATAAGGATAACCGGTCTCGGTGGCTTCCGGGAGGTGGGCAGGAGTTCCCTCCTCGTTCAGACCAACGAGAGCTACGTTCTGGTTGATTTCGGGGTTAACATAGCCGCGTTAAGGGATCCAAAGAAGGCTTTCCCCCACTTCGATGCTCCGGAGTTCCGCTACGTCCTCGATGCGGGCCTTCTCGATGCCATAATCATAACCCATGCCCACCTCGACCACAGCGGAATGCTTCCCTACCTCTTCCGCTACAGGCTCTTTGACGGGCCGATATACACGACGCCGCCCACGAGGGATTTGATGGTTCTCCTCCAGCAGGACTTCATCGAGATCCAGAAGATGAACGGCGTCGAGCCCCTCTACCGGCCGAGGGATATCAAGGAGGTCATCAAGCACACCATCACTCTTGACTACGGCGAGGTTCGCGATATCGCGCCGGACATAAGACTGACCCTCCACAACGCCGGCCACATACTCGGTTCTTCAATAGTGCACCTCCACATAGGCAACGGGCTGCACAACATAGCCATCACCGGCGACTTCAAGTTCATCCCGACGAGGCTCTTCGAGCCGGCTGTGAGCAGGTTCCCAAGGCTTGAGACCCTCGTCATGGAGTCAACCTACGGGGGAAGCAACGACTACCAGATGCCGCGTGAGGAGGCTGAGAAGAGGCTGATAGAGGTCATCCACGGGACAATAAGGCGCGGTGGAAAGGTTCTCATCCCCGCGATGGCCGTCGGAAGGGCGCAGGAGATAATGATGGTCCTTGAGGAGTACGCGAGGATAGGTGGCCTTGAGGTGCCGATCTACCTCGACGGAATGATATGGGAAGCAACTGCGATCCACACTGCCTATCCTGAATACCTCAGCAGGAGGTTGAGGGAGCAGATATTCCACGAGGGCTACAACCCCTTCCTGAACCCGATATTCAAGCCCGTCGCCAACAGCAGGGAGAGGCAGGACATCATAGACAGCGGCGAGCCGGCAATAATCATCGCCACCTCCGGCATGCTCGTCGGTGGGCCGAGTGTTGAGTACTTCAAGCAGCTCGCACCGGATCCGAAGAACAGCATAATCTTCGTCAGCTACCAGGCGGAGGGAACCCTCGGAAGGCAGGTGCAGAGGGGTCTGAGAGAGATACCGCTCGTTGGCGAGGACGGAAGAACCGAGGTGGTAAACGTCAACATGGAAGTCCACACCATAGACGGCTTCTCCGGCCACGCGGACAGGCGGGAGCTCATAAGCTACGTTGCGAGGCTCAGGCCAAGGCCGGAGAGGGTAATAACCGTCCACGGTGAGGCCCACAAATGCCTCGACCTCTCCACCAGCATCCACAAGAAGTTCGGCATAAGCACGAGGGCCCCGAACAACCTCGACGCCATAAGGCTCAAGTGAGGGTTTCTTCTTACCCTCATCGCAACCTATATGAACATCGGGGAGGAAAATATCGGGGTGTTGTCCATGGGGCGTTTTGCGTTACTCCTGGCGATCCTTATACTCGGTTTCGCGGTTGGGGGCTTTACCCCAGTGAGGGCTGGGGAGGACTACGTCCTCGTTCTCAACCCCGCCAACAACACTCCCTCCTACGCCACCCACGTTTACGATCCGGTTGAGGTGAGCTCCTCCCACGGCTTCTCTGTCCAGTGGTGGGCCACCACGACGTCGGGAGCCGGAGCGAAGCCTATGACAATAATGAGGGTTACTCTATCAGACAGCGCAACCACTGATGGCAACTTCTTAGACCCCTCCGTCAGGGACAGTTATCCTGAGGTGGAGTTCGTCTACAACGCGACTGACAGCGGGCTCTACTTTCTCTACAACCACACCGTGAGGGGGCATGATATCATTGACTTCCAGTCGGGAAGGAAGTGGCACCTCTTCAACGTGACCCTGGAGGTTGTCTCCGGCAAGGTTAACGCCATCTGGTACGTGGATGGCACGCCTTATCTCCGGGAGGCCCTTGACATCGGCCCTCCTCTTTACGTTCAGGCGACCGATGCTTTCACCGGAGAATACGGGCTCCTGTACCTGGATAACGTGACGGACTCCGAGGGGAACAACGACGACTTCAACAACCGATCGAGTACCTACTTCACCTTCGATGGGAACCACGACTTCGTTCTGAAATCCGAGGTGTCCTTCTTCAGCGGCCTGATCCCCGGCGTTGTTCTGCTTGCCCTAGTACCCTTCTTCCTAAGAAGGTGACCCCTTTTAATCCCTTTTAATTCGGGAAACTTTTTAAGCACTCCCCTGAAACCAAGCGTGGTGAAGAAGGTGAAGCTGGCCGTTGAACACAAGTTCTCGCTCGCCGTCTATGCTTGGGGTCTGATAACGGGGGTAATCAGCGGTCTGGCCGCGGCAAAGGTGGAGTACGGCTGGCTCCTGGGAGTGGTTCTCTACCTGTTCGTTGACAGGTTCGTGATGGCAGTAGTCAAGGAGCTTCCAGCCGACGTTCCCGATGGGAGGGCCATACTGAAAAAGGCCTTCTGGGGCTGGTTCATGTTCTGGCTGTACTTCGTGATGCTAACATATTCGGCCACGATACACTTCATCCCCCGGTGCTACTCGAACCAGAGCCTGCTGTACCGGATGGTGGTCAGCGGAAACGCCACCGTTCCGTGCAACGTAACTCCCGTGGGGTGATGGTATGGAGGAGTTCAAGAGGGCCGTCGCGAGGGAGGCCCTGAGGTTCGTCGAGGACGACATGATAGTTGGTCTTGGAACCGGCTCGACCACCGCTTACTTCATAGAGGCCCTCGGGAAGCTTATAATGGAAGGGGAGCTTGAGGACGTTTACGGCGTTCCGACATCCTACCAGGCCAGGCTCCTGGCAATTGAGAGCGGGGTACCTGTTCTGGGACTGGACCAGGTTGATGCGATAGACATAGCCGTTGATGGTGCCGATGAAGTTGATCCCCACCTCAACCTCATTAAGGGGCGCGGAGCGGCTCTCACCATGGAGAAAATCATCGAGTACCGGGCCGGAACTTTTCTGGTACTTGTTGATGAGAGCAAGCTCGTCGAGAGGCTCGGCCAGAAGATGCCGGTGCCTATAGAGGTCATTCCCTCCGCATGGAGGGCCATCGCGGAGGAGATAGAAGTCTTCAACGCGACGGCCGAGCTCAGGATGGCGAGCAAGAAGGATGGGCCCGTCATAACGGACAACGGCAACTTCATACTCGACGCGAGGTTCCACCGCATCGAAGACCCGCTCGACCTCGAGATAGAGCTCAACAACATACCCGGCGTCGTCGAGAACGGCATCTTCGCGGACATAGCGGATGTGGTTTTGGTTGGCACCGAGGAAGGCGTCAAGAGGCTGGAGCGCTGAAATTTTGCAGATCAAAGTTTCATCAAGGTCGTGATTTCTTTTCAGGGCTCTTTATTTTTGGGTTTCCTCGTAGTTGGTTCGCTTTCAATGCGCTCCGTTGGAGCGCTAAAAAAGCCGAACCCACGCAAAAAGCTCCCGATAAAAATCCACTCTCAAAAAGCAACTCCAAAGAGAAATCCTGCCAAAATTGCTGTTTTGAGCAAGAACCACGAACCTTGATCAACCTCAACGGGCAAGCTTTTGGAAAAAGCTTGACCGAAAGTTCGTAGCTCTTCCAGTTTTGAATTTGAGAAATTGGGTTTTCTCCTTAGGAAACAGTTCTTTATGAGAACAATGGACTAAATGCCATCTTAGTAGGGGGTTTATTTTTCTCTGACGCCCGAAGGGCGTCTTTTTAGTGCAA
>Ga0256831_1000233_pt1 | contig 29741 bp, 26 predicted proteins | sample 132544metaG_FD_189087 | JGI IMG/M metagenome (GOLD analysis project Ga0256831, IMG submission 189087) | Hydrothermal vent microbial communities from Lau Basin, Pacific Ocean - 132-544 | ecosystem: Environmental > Aquatic > Marine > Hydrothermal vents | place: Pacific Ocean: Lau Basin | collected... | reverse complement strand
AAAGACCCTTACTTCTTTCCCCTCAGCGCGTCTCTTCTCGACCTTTTTCCAGATTTCTATTGCTTTTCCAAGGTGAGTCGCCTGAAAGCCTATCCTTTCGTAATAATCGAGAACCTCTTCGAGGCTCGAAACCTCGTCAAGCCACGGCCCCTCTACTGGAATCCCCTCAACCTCTTCGCTCTCCTTAAGGACGATGTCTTTCGGCTTGGTCATGAAGGAGGATTAAGAGGAGGCCGTTTAAAGCTTTCGTCAGCACTTCCCGTTAAGGACTGAACCTATCAGCCTCGCCGTTACCGGAACGGGGAAGACCTTCCTTGGAGCTCTGCTGAGGAGCCACTCCTCGATTTCCCTGGCCCTTGCCTTTCCTTCCCTCATCGCCGTGCCTATGTTTCTCGGTGCAACCACATCGCCGGCGAAGAATATGCCCGCCTCCTTCAGTATCTTCTCGTTTGCACAGACGACTTCCCTGATTGGGCTCGTCGGGAGCTGGCCGATTGCGTAGGCAACCACGTCCGCGTCAATAATAAAGCGCTCATCGGTTGTTACAACGCTTCCCTCGACTATTTTCGTCCTCGCGAACTCGACTCCCTGGGCCTTTTCCTTACCCAGTATCCTGACTGGGGTTGCGTACTCTATGAACTCAAGCCCCTCGCTGATAAGCTTTCTAATCTCCGCCTTGGCGTAGCTGTTCTCGAGGGAACGGCGGTAGACCATCGTGACTTTCTCAGCCCCGAGAAGCCTCGACTCGATTGCAACGTCCACCGCTGTGTAACCGGCCCCGATGATTACAACGTGCTTTCCTTTGAGGTCAGGAATCCTCTCCCAGGAGTAGTAGCCTACCCTGGCCATCTTTATGTGGTGGAGCAGGGTCAGGGCATCGTAAACGCCCGATAGTTCAACGCCCGGAACCTTGAGCTTCCTCGGCTTCCAGGCACCGGTGGCTATGAGTATTGCATCGAACTCCCCTAGGAGCCTCTCAAGAGAAACGAAGTGCTCGGCCCACTCATCGCCGAGCTCTCTGGGTGAATCGTAGACCACCTTCGTCCTGAAGTGAAAGTTCACGCCGAGTCTTTCGAGGTCTTTAACACCCTCTCTAACGGTCTTTATCGGGATTCTCACCTCGGGAATAGCGAAGGCCACCATTCCACCGCCCTCGGGCATTTTCTCGTAGACGTGAACTTCGTAGCCCCTGCAGGCGAGGTAGCCAGCGGCCGTTAATCCTGCTGGACCGGCACCTATGATTGCCACCTTGAAGGGCTTTGGCTCGCTCTTTTCCCTGCAGATGTAGAACTTCACTTTATCACCCCCAAGAGTTTTCGAAAAATCTGTAAAAAATCGAAGGTTTTCCACCTTAAGTTTCTTTTCCCGATATTTTTGGCAAAACGACATAGATTCCCCAAATTCGGGAAACCTAATTCGTCAATGGGACAAAGGTTATTAGCCAATTCGCGAATTGGAGCCCATGATGAAGGTAGACCTTGGAGGAATTGGAGTTCTTGTAACTGCATCGTCGAGGGGCATAGGCTTTAACGTTGCTAGGGAGCTCTTGAAAAGGAATGCAAGGGTCGTTATAAGCTCAAGAAACGGGGATAACCTCCGGAAGGCACTAGACGAGCTTTCGAGCTACGGGGAAGTCTATGGGGTCAGGGCGAACCTCTTCAGCCAGAAAGACATCGAGAACCTCGTAAAGGAGAGCTGGGAACTGCTCGGAGGCGTTGATGCACTCGTCTGGAACGCCGGAAACGTGAGGTGCGAGCCCTGTCTCCTCCACGAGGCGGATTACATCGACTGGATTGAGGCGTCCGCCCTCCACACAGTTGCCCCGGGTTATCTCACGACCCTCCTCGTTCAGGCATGGCTGGAAAAGAAGAGGAAAGGCGTTCTTATCTACCTCAATTCAGTCTCAATCAAGGAACCGATGCCACCGCTGGTTCTGGCGGACGTTACGAGGGCCGGCCTGGTTCAGCTGGCAAAGAGCGTCTCAAGGACCTACGGAAAGCACGGGATAAGGGCCCACAGCGTTCTGCTCGGGAGCTTCGACACTCCCGGCGCGAGAGAAAACCTGAGGAAACTCGCCGAGGAGCGGGGAGAAAGTTTTGAACGGGTCTGGGAAAGGGAAGTACTATCGAGAACGCCACTCCACAGGACTGGAAAATGGAGCGAACTCGGCTCGCTGATAGCGTTTCTTCTCAGCGATGAAGCGGAATACATGCTCGGCTCGACGGTGGTCATTGATGGAGCCATGACAAAGGGGGTGTTTCTTTAAAAATTGAATGTCAGAAGTTGGGCACGTAGCCCATCTCCTCAGCTATCTTCCTGAGCCTCTCAATTCTCTTCTCCGTCGGCGGGTGCGTCGAGAAGAGGTTGGCTATGCTCATCCCCCTGAAGGGGTTGACTATGAACATGTGGGCCGTCGCCGGATTTCCTTCGCGCATCGGCCTGTAGCGGACGGCCTGCTCTATCTTAAGGAGAGCACTCGCGAGCGCCCAGGGCTTACCGCTGAGCTTTGCACCACCCTCGTCAGCCAAGAACTCCCTTGAACGGCTTATTGCCGCCTGAATCAGCATCGCCGCGATTGGAGCAAGTATCGCAACGAGTATCGCCGCGAGTATGTTGTCGCCGTCCCTGTCGTCGTAAGAGCCAAAAATCGCTATCCAGCGCGCCCAGTAGGCGAGCTGAATTATAGCACCGGCCATCGCCGCCGCTATGGTGCTTATCAGGATGTCCCTGTTCTTTATGTGGGTCAGCTCGTGGCCGAGAACCCCCTCGAGCTCGTCCCTGTTTAGTATCCTGAGGAGTCCCTGGGTTACGGCAACGACTGCGTGCTTTGGATTCCTTCCCGTGGCAAAGGCATTCGGCGTTTCGCTGGGTATTATGGCTATCCTCGGGGTCGGTAGTCCCGCCCGCTCAGCCAGTCCCCTAACTATTGCGTAGAGCTCTGGCGCTTCCATCTCGTCAACTATCCTTGCGTTGTACCAGCTCAGCACGATTTTGTCGCTGTACCAGTAGGTTATGAAGTTGAAGAGCATCGCGAAGAGGAACATGGCAAAGGCCACGTTGGGCCCGCCGAAGAGATAGCCTATGCCCATGAGCAGTCCCGTTAGAATTCCCATTAGGAGCCCGGTTCGGAGCCACATTTCAAGCCCCATGCTCTCACCCCGCAGAAAAATGACACGGTTAAAGATAAATCTTTTTGGCCAAAGATGAGTAGAAAAGGGAGGGCATCACATGCCCATTCCCATGTCCATTCCACCCATTCCGCCGGGCATTCCTCCTTCACCCTTCTCTGGCTTGCTGGGCTTCGCCGCGATGACGTCGTCAATGCGGAGTATCATTATGGCCGCTTCACTGGCGCTCTTGATGGCCTGCTTCGGAACGCGGAGCGGGGCAATAATGCCCTTTTCGAGCATGTCGGCGGGCTTGCCCTCGAAGACGTCAATGCCTATTCCAAGACCCTTGTTCTTGTGCTCGCTGATGACCTTAACCATTATGTCGACTGGGTCGAGTCCGGCGTTCTCAGCGAGGGTCCTCGGGATGACCTTCAGGGCCTCGGCGAAGGCCTCTATTGCCAGGGCCTCCTTGCCACCGACCTCCTTGGCGTACTCGTCGAGCCTTATGCTGAGCTCAATCTCAGGAGCACCGCCAGCCGGGAGGATTGCACCGTCCTCCATAACATCCTTGACTACCTTGATAGCGTCTTCGAGGGCCCTCTCGACTTCGTCGACGACGTGCTCGGTTCCACCGCGGATGAGTATCGTTACGGCCTTCGGGTTCTTGCAACCCTCGACGAATATCATGTTCTCTCCAGCAACCTTCCTCTGCTCGACGAGCTCAGCCTCACCGAGGTCTTCGCTGGTTAAGTCCTTGACGTTGGTTACTATCTTGGCTCCCGTTGCTTTGGCGAGCTTCTCCATGTCGCTCTTCTTGACCCTTCTCACGGCCATTATGCCGTGCTTCGCAAGGTAGTGCTGGGCGAGGTCATCAATGCCCTTCTGGACAAAGACAACGTTGGCCCCGGTCTTGGCTATGGCCTCAACGAGCTCTTTTAGCATCTTCTCCTCCTGCTCTATGAAGTCGAAGAGCTGGTCCGGGCTTGTTATGTTAATCTTTGCATCGGTCTCGGTCTTCTTGACCTCAAGGGCATCTCCAATGAGTGCTATCTTCGCGTTCTCGACCCTCTTAGGCATCCTCGGGTGAACGACTTCCTTGTCGATGACGACGCCCCTTATGAGCTCGCTCTCGTCAACGCTCTCGCCGGGCTTCTTTTCAATCTTGATGTTGTCTATGTCGACCCTGTACTTGCCGTCCTCCTTCTCGGCGACCTGTTTTACAGCCTCCACCGCCAGCTTGGCCAGAAGGTCGCGGTGGGCCTCGGCGCTCTTTCCGGTGATTGAGGTGCTCGCTATCTTGAGGAGCGTCTCCTCGTCGTCCGGGTTTACCTTGATGGCTATCTCGTCGAGTATTTCCTGGGCCTTTTCAGCGGCCATCGTGTAGCCCTTGACTATTATACTCGGGTGGATGTTCTGGTCGAGAAGCTCCTCAGCCTTCTTGAGAAGCTCGCCAGCGATAACAACGGCGGTAGTGGTTCCGTCACCGGCCTCCTTGTCCTGAGTCTTGGCAACCTCAACCATCATCTTAGCGGCAGGGTGCTGAAGGTCTATCTTGTCAAGGATTGTGGCTCCATCGTTTGTAACGACTATGTCTCCAAGGCTGTCGACGAGCATCTTGTCCATACCCTTCGGTCCAAGGGTAGTCCTTATGGTTTCAGCAACGATTCTAGCCGCGAGGATGTTGAGCCTCTGGGCGTCCTTTCCAACATACCTCTGGGTTCCCTCCGGGAGTATTATAACGGGCTGTCCACTCATGCTCATTTTGACATTCCTCCAAACGTTTTACCTTTTTGCAGAATCAGTTCGTCAGCGCTCTATATAAACTTTTGGTTCAAATTGTTCAAATTTTTGACTTAATTTTGGTCAATAGACAGAGAACTAACAAAAGGTTAGGGGAAAGGGCTAAAACCCGAAAGGGGAGCTAAAAGACGGTGGTGAGATGAGGCTCATAGCCCAAGGCGCTGAGGCGAAAATCTACGAGGGAACCTTCGGGGAGGTTTTCAGAGTTTCCCTGATTGACGAAAAGGTCATCGTAAAGCATAGAATCCCAAAAAGGTACAGGATTCCCGAGATTGACATCAAACTGAGGAAGGAGAGAACCGTTAGAGAGGCGAGAATTCTCCACAGGGCGAAAGAGTTTGGTGTCAACTGCCCCCACGTTTACGAGGTTAACCTGAGGGACATGGTCATCGTCATGGAGTTCATAGAGGGAGTTCGCCTTAAGGAGCACCTGGAGGAAGTTCCAATGGAGGAGAGACTGAGGCTTTGCAGGGAAATCGGGAGGCAGATAGGAAAACTCCACAGGGCTGGAATCGTTCACGGCGATTTAACGACGAGCAACATGATACTCCGGGAAGGGAATGTCTACCTCATTGACTTCGGTCTGGCCGATTTTGACTCAACGCTGGAAGCGAGGGGAGTTGATCTGCACCTCCTGAAAAGGGCCATGGAGAGCACGCACTACACCTGGTTCGAGGAGGGCTTTAGGGCAGTTCTGGAAGGCTACGGTGAAGTTCTCGGGGAGAAAGCCAGAGAGGAAATCGAGGAGAAAATAGAGGAGATAGAGAGCAGGGGAAGATACAGGGAAAGGAGCTGGCTCAAAGCTTGAACCTGTTAACTGCTTCCATAAGCCTCTGGACAACCTCTTCGAAATCATGGAGCGTTGCACGAACCTCCTCGAGGGCTGATGTCTGCTGTTCGGCCGCGGCGCTGACCTCTTCGGCCGCCGCCGTGGTTTCTTCAGCACTCGCGGCAAGGTTCTCAAGGAAGCGCAGACCCTCGTCTATCTTTTCGCCCTCCTCAAGGACCTTGTTCTTGAGCTCGTTTGCTTTTACCTCCATCTCAGCCATAAGCTCTGCTATATGGGTTAGATAGGAAACACTCTCCTTGAGGACTTCAGTTGACTGCGCAACCGTTTCGACGCTCTTCCCGGTGACTTCAACGCTCTCATCGATTTTTGCCATAATCTGCTCGACGATGTTTCTGATGTCGTCGGCGGCCTGCTTACTTTCCTCGGCGAGGTTCCTAATCTCCTCAGCAACGACCGCAAAACCCTTACCGGCTTCACCGGCTCTAGCTGCCTCAATCGCTGCGTTCAAGGCGAGCAAGTTGGTCTGCTCCGCTATTCCGGTGATAACGTTCGTTATGTTGGCTATGTTCTTGCCCATTTCAGCAACTCCTTTGACGGTCTCTTCAATCATCAGCATCATGTTCCTTATTTCTTCAATCTGTCCAACCGCTTCCTCACCCTTCTGCCCACCTTCCCTTGCAAGGCTCACAACCTCGCTCATTGATCTCTCGAAGTCTTCCATGGTGTTTATGGTTTCTTTTCCGATCTCGTCTATGTATCTCATAGTCTCGGTCATGTGGTTGATGTTCTCCTGTTCGCGCTGGGCCTCTATGCTGACCTGGTTTATGGCCTCGGCTACCTGCTGTATGGCCTCGCTGATCTGGTCAATGTTCTCCCTAATGAGCGCACTTCTCTCGTTGACTACTTCGGCCGCTTCCTTTATCGATGATACCATGCTGTGAAGATTTTGGCGCATCTTTTCAATTGCTCCCCTGATCTCTCCAAGGTGTCCGTTGAGTTCTTCATCAGCTATTGACAAATCACCTTCGGCAATTCTGTCGAGAATTCTGATGATAGCGTTCATTTGCTCTTCTATTTCCCGTCTGTACTGCTCGACCTCTGGAGGAATCTTTGTTTTTCCGCCTATGTTCCTTGTTAGAAAGATCCCAGCTCCAACTCCGACGATACCCCCGATGACGCCCGCTATGGGCCCCGCTAGAAACGCTGGGACTATCGTCAGACCAAAGGCCAGAACTGGTGATGCGATAAGCGCGCCCTTCTCATTCATATCTCATCCCCCATTGAAGTACGCGTTAAAAATACTTAAAGCTTTCTAATTAAACAAAGTAAGAACATAACGCTAAATAGATGTAGTAACTACCTACATAGAGACCTACACATTCCGACCGAAAGACGCCAGAATCCGTTCGTATATCTCCCGGTCCTTTCCCCTAGCCTTTCTGGCGAGCCTCTCGACTATCAACTCCGGCGTGCTCCTTCCGAGCCTTCCGAAGACGGGCTGTCTGTCGACTATAAGGTTCAGGTTCTCGTCTAAGCCCCTGGCCTCTATCCCATCAACCCTCGCGAAGGGTAACGTCTCCTTCAGCTCCCCGCCGAGGTGGGACACTATGACGACTTTAAAACCTCTCTCCTGCGCAACTTTCAACAGTTCGCCTATGATTTTGACGGCCGCACCGGGTTCGGTTATGGCCTCGAACTCGTCTATGAGGATTAACTTCCTGCCCTTCCCCCTGAGGGCCCTTACAAAGGACTTCAGGGCCGTCTCGAAGGCTCCAGCACCGTAGACGCTCCTCTTCCTTCTGAAAAAGAAGAGCTCGTCGAGGGGCTCGACCCAGGCCCTTTCAGCGGGCACCGGAAAGCCCATGTGGAAGAGGATTTCAACCTGTGTTATTAGCTCTAGGAGGCTCGTTTTTCCACCGCTGTTTGCTCCCGTGAGGATTACGACGTTCTCATCGCCAACGTTCTCCGAACCCGGGACTGCGAATTCCTGGGGTTTCCTTCCGACGACGTAGCTAACCGGCTGGGGGTTTTCAATGAAGAGGTGCCTGCCCCTGATGAAGGCAATCCCCCCGTCCCAGACCTCCGGGAACGAGAAGTTTTCAGTAAACTCCTTAACCGCAAGGAGGAAGTCAAGCTCGTGAATCTTTTCGAGTTCTTTCTTTAGCTCCGGTATGAGGTGCCCTATTCTTTCAACTACCTCCCTGGCCTTTAGATAGCGCTCAAGGGCGAGTTCCCTCTCAAGGAACTGCCTCAGCTCCTCCACCCTCTCCGGGGGGACGTGGACTGGATACAGCTCGTCCCTCTGGAAGAGTTCGACCGTAAAGCCCAGTGCATCCGAGAGCTCGCGTTCCGCCTCATTCACGAGCTCAATTATCTCCTCCTCAATTCCGGTAAAATGGCTGAATATGGCCTCGTAGTTCCCCTCTCGGAGCTGGGCCAAGAAGTTGAGGAGCTCTTTGCCACTGAGCGTTAGGCTGAAGTTCTCAAGCTTTTCGGAGATTCTCTCGTTGAGCCAGCGCTCCTTCTCGGCTATCATCTCGTCGAGGTTCTCAAGAAGTTGCTCCCGGGCGTTTACGCTTTCAAATTCCTTCAGTGCATTGAGTATCTCCCCGGCAACGCTTTCCCTTCCCGTAATCCTTCCGAGCTCCGCAAGGGCCTCAAGTGTTTCCCGGTTCTCCCAGAGGGGGATTACGTAGAGTTCCGGCGCAACGTCCTGGGGTCTCAGCTCGACTTCAATTCCATAGCCCGTTGTGCTCAGCACTATCGGGTACTCGCGGGCCTCCTCGGGGTCCGTTGTAACGTGGCAGAGGTTCATGGCCTCCGCCCGCTCCACCTCAGACTCATCGACGAGGAGTACCCTGTCTCCGAGGAACTCCCTTCTGAATTTCACCGGTTTAACCCTTGAGATTAGCCCTTTCATCTCGGGCCTGACCCTTGAGAGGCCCTCTTTGAGGTAGTCCTGCCTCTTCAGGATTTCATCAATGTCGTTTGTCAACGAAAAGAGCCCCAGATAGGATTCGCTACCCGGGAGAATCAGTCTCTTCCGTATCTCACCCAAAATCGCCCTGTGGACTGCCCTCGCCTCTGGATTAAGTCGCGGTCTCATCCCTCGGTGCTACTCCGGGAGGTTTATAAGGTTGACCTGTGTTCCGCAGGAAATCAGAATATTTAAAGATGCGAAAAAGTTGACTGGGGCTCAGCCACGGGTCCAGCTCATCACCGTCAGCCGAGGGTGTCTTCATCATCGCCCAAAAGATGTTCACTCGAACCCGGGCTTCCTGACCTTTACTACTTCTCTGTTAACGAGCGTCGGCGGGATTTTGCCGTTCTTGAAGGCTATCAGGTTCCTCGCAACGAGCTCTGCCATCCCCTCCCTTGCACCGAAGGTGGCACTGCCTATGTGAGGGGCTAAAACCACGTTCTTGAGCTTGAAGAGCTCCTCGTTGTAATAAGGCTCCTCCTCGTAGACGTCGAGGCCCGCCCCGGCAATCCAGCCCTCCTTCAGGGCTTTGATGAGGGCATTTGTATCAACGACATTTCCCCTCGCTATGTTTACCAGAATTGCGGTGTTCTTCATGAGCTTCAATTCCCTCTCGCCTATCATGTGGTAGGTCTCCTTTGTCAGAGGGACGGCCAAAACGACGAAGTCACTCTCGCTCAGGAGCTCGTCAAGGGGCCTGAACTCCGCGTTGAGTTCCTCCTCCGCTTTGGGCTTCCTGCTCCTCGAGTAGTAGAGGATTCTCATGCCAAAGCCCCTAGCGCGCCTTGCCACGGCCTGACCGATTCTTCCAAAGCCGACTATTCCTATCGTCTTTCCGTAGACGTCATAGCCTAAAAACCAGCGCGGGTGCCATGCTATTCCCTTCCTCTTCCATTCCCCTGAACGGGTAAAGTTGTCGGCCTCTATCAGGCGCCTCGCCGTTGCAAGCAGAAGCGTCCACGCGAAATCGGCTGTGGCATCGGTGAGAACGCCCGGGGTGTTCGTTACGTAGATTCCCCTCCTCGTTGCCTCCTCAACGTCTATGTTGTCGTAACCCACTGCGTAGTTTGCCACTATTCTCAGCCTTGGCGCGTTCTCGAAGAGCTCTTTATCGACCCGCTCACTGAGCATCGTTACGAGGGCATCAACATCCCGAACCTTCTCCAGAAGGACTTCCCGTGGTATTTCCCTCTCCTCGGGCCAGACTTCCACCTCAAAGTGCTCCCTGAGAAGTTTTATTCCATTCTCCGGGATGGCGCGGGTTATAAAGACCTTGGGCATGAGCACCACCGGAGAAAGAAAAAGAGAAGGGCTTTTAGTGTTTTCTCAGCTTGGCGACGAGCCATATCAGTATTGGCAGGATTATGAAGGCCATCATGTCTCCCGTGTCTCCGGCGAAGGCCAAAACGTCCGCGAAGTTCTTGACGCCGGCGAAGTAAACCAGAGCCGGCGGGATTACGGTCAGGCCCCAGGCTATTGGCCTCTTGAGCTTCACGAACTCCTCGTTGTTGCTCTGCTGTGCCAGGGCGATTCCTATGTAGCTCGTCGTTATTGCAAGGAGCGGGATTAGGTTCCCAACTATTTTTCCAATTCTGCCGTAGAGCCTCTCAAGTCCCTGAGTGGCTATCTGGGGCGTGTTCTTTCCAAAGGCGAGGAGGAATGCGACCATGAATATTGCGTAGATGACCGTCGGTATGATGAATGCCCAGACGAGGACTTTTTTCGTTTCCTCGTAGCTTCCAAGGCCCTTGTAGACGTCGGGGATTACCGTGTGACAGCCGAGGGCAAAGATTGCAACGCCGGTTATGCTCAGAATTCCGGAGAGGTTCGTGTAGAGCCCGTTGCTCAGCTTCGCGTGGGGGATTAGCATTAGCGTGACAGCTATGAAGAGGGCCAGCATGACGTAGCTCATCGCCAGCTCGGTCTTTCCACTCGCCTCAAGACCGTGGTAAACCACAAGAGATGCCAGAACCCAGAAAATGAACGCTCCCAGCGTTTCACTTATACCGAATAGGTTTGAGAAAACGCTACCCATACCGGCTATGTAAGCTAAGATTGCACCGAAGCTCATTATGAAGATGCTGACGTACATTATCCACCCACCGGCCTTCCCGAGGACGCGCTGGGCTATGGTGCTCATCTGTGCCCCGCCCATCTCGGCCGAGAACTTCAGGACGATTAGGCCCGTTCCGAGCATTAGGAACATGACACCGATAAGGACGGCCAAAGCAAGGATAAGCCCTACCTTGCTAGCCGCGTAGGGAAGGCCTAGGACACCGGCCCCAATCTGCGTTCCCACGAGGATTGCAAGGGCTTCTCCCTTCGTTATACGCTTCTTCTCAACGCGAATCGTGCTTGTCCTGAGGCCCCTGACGGCCTTTCTCCTCCTAAGGAGCTGAATGAGGGTTATCCTCTTCCTCCTCTCGGCCGCGAGTCTCTCCGCGTAATAGCGACCGTGTGAGGTTGTGACCTTTTTCCTTGGTGTTCCGTCTGTTATTGGCATTTCTCTCACCCCCTTCGATTCTCTGATAAACACAATTTAAACCCTCATTCAAAAGGTTGAACAATGCTTCTAATATCCTTCGATATCCCTATGGGTAGATAGAATTTTTAAGATTCTCACCAAGGTAATATCATGCTAAGCCATGCATCAAAAATCCTGGCAAGGTCGCGCTTTGCGATAGCCTTCACCGGGGCCGGGATAAGTGCCGAGAGTGGTGTACCTACATTCAGGGGATTCAACGGCCTATGGAAGAGGTACAGATCCGAGGAGCTCGCGACTCCAGAGGCTTTTCAGAGGGACCCCCACCTCGTCTGGGAGTTTTACAGGTGGCGAATGAAGAAAATCCTTGGGGCAAAACCGAATCCTGCCCATTACTCCCTTGCCGAGCTTGAGAGGCTTGGAATCATAAAGGCGGTAATAACCCAGAACGTCGACGACCTCCACAGAGAAGCTGGAACGAGGAACCTGATAGAGCTCCACGGGAACATATTCCGGGTTAGGTGTACCTCCTGTGACTACAGGGAAAATCTCAAGGAGAGCGGTCGCGTTAACGAGTTCGTTGAATCCAGAGAACTTCCAAAGTGCCCTCGCTGTGGCTCTCTCCTAAGGCCAGACGTGGTCTGGTTCGGAGAGGCCCTTCCAAAGGACGTCCTGGAAAAGGCCTTTAACCTCGCTGAAAGGGCCGACGTTGTGGTCGTTATCGGCACGAGCGGGGTCGTTTATCCAGCGGCATACATCCCATACATTGTCAAGGAGCACGGGGGTAAGGTCATAGAGGTCAACGTCGAGAGGAGTGGGATAACACCGATAGCGGACGTCTTCCTGCGCGGAAAGGCAGGGGAGATTCTTCCTAAAATCGTGGAGCTGGTGAGGGAGTTGAGATGAAGCTGTTGCTCGTGGGTTTCTCAGAGAAGGAGGCGGAGGATATTGAAAACGCTCTGGGAATTCCTGTCCTAGCAGTCCCGGAGCAGTTGAAGGGGCTAAAGGTCGAGGAACTCCTTAAAGCCGAAAGTGAGGGTGGAGAGCTAAGGTGGACTGGGGAGAAGTTTCTCATCATGGACGGCCTTGACAACGAGGGCATAAAGCGCGTTATTGAAACTGTCAGGAGGCTCTCAAAGGAGCGGGTAATCTTCGCCACAACAACGGAGACAAACCTCAAGTGGACTCTCGAGGAACTTCTTGAAGAGCTAAGAGCGGAGGACGAGTACTTTAGAGCATTAAAGGAGGCGAGAAAACAGGTTAAAGAGAGAAAGGGCCTGTTCCTGAACATCGGCAACGTTAAATAGATATTGGGAATAAACCCTTAGGGGTTCGGGCATGATTAGGGCTGTCATATTTGATTTGGACGACACCATAGTGGACACGAGCAGACTGGCCGAGATGGCGAGGCGAAATGCGATAGAAAACATGATACGCCACGGCCTTCCCGTTGATTTTGATACCGCTTACTCCGAACTCCTTGAGCTTATAAACGAGTACGGGAGCAATTTCTCCCATCATTTTGACTACCTCCTCAGGAGGCTTGAACTGCCCAACAATCCCAAATGGATAGCATCTGGCGTTATAGCCTACCACAACACGAAGTTCGCCTACCTCAAGAGCGTCCGCGGTGCTAGGAGGGTTCTCCTTGAGCTCAAGAAGGAAGGCTACCTCCTCGCTATAATCACAGATGGAAACCCGATAAAGCAGTGGGAAAAGATACTCCGGCTCGAGCTGGACGAGTTCTTCGATGACGTCTTTATCTCCGACTACCTTGGAGTCAAAAAACCCCATCCGAAAATTTTTAAGAGGGCCCTTAAAAAGCTCGGTGTCAGACCCGAAGAGGCAATAATGGTCGGGGACAGGCTCTATTCGGACATCTACGGCGCAAAGAGCGTCGGCATGAACACGGTCTGGTTCCGGTATGGGAAATATCGCGACAGAGAGCTTGAATACCTCGACTATGCCGACTTTACCGTTGAGAGCCTTGAAGAGGTTCCGAAAATCGTGAGGGGACTAAACAATGAAGAAAAGGAGCGTTCAGATTCGGAAGTTCATGCTGATTGATAGCTCTTACAAATCGAGAATCCTCAGGGGAGACAAGGTAACGACGATACGCTACGGGAACTACGAGGCCAAGCCAGGAAGCGAGGTCTATCTCGTCATAACTCCAAGCGATACGGCTATAGCGAAGGTGAGAATCACAAGGGTCGAGAGAAAAAAGGTGAAGGAGCTGACCAACGAAGATGCAAAGCTCGACGGCTTTTCGGACGTGAAGGAACTCCTCAGAGAGCTGAACAAGATTTACGGCGAGCTCTATGGAGATGACGAGGTCACAATAATCGGCTTTGAAGTCGTCAAGCGCTTTAAGGACGGAATCCCCCTGAAGTGGCTGAAGGGTCTTAACTACCACGAGCCAGAAGAAATAGCGCGCCTCTACCTCGAAAACCGGGATAAGCTCAACTTCAACCGCGAGACGGACTTCATAATGCGCCGTATCTACAATGAGGGCCTTGGAAGGGCCGTGAGAACCTTCGGGCCGAAGAGGGTCCAGGGGGCGCTCCTCAAGGTTTACCACGGGCTCTACGCCGAGGGCCTGATTTAGAAAAGCTTTTTAGTTTAAGTTCCTTCTCCTGCACCATGAAGAAACCCACGAAAACGTTCCTGCTGGAAACCTTCGTCCTCATAGCGATTCTGCTACTCCAGATAAGCGGGCTCTTCAGAGGTTTAAACGAGTTGGTCAACTCAACCCTGCCCCTCCTCGATGGAAGGTTCATGGAGCTTCTGACCTCCTTGGGGGGAGACGCTTTTCTCGTGCCCTTCATGGCCCTTGTTGTGCTCCTGGACCTGAGAAAAGGCGGACTCTCCAAGAAAACGCTGGCCTTCATAATATCAGCTTTCGTTGGTCTGGCCATTGTGGGTTTCCTGAAGGTTGCCCTTAGCTCGCCAAGGCCGAGACCACTGCCCGGGGCAAACGTTCTCAGTGCGGGGGCTTTTCCCTCGGGACATACCTTCAGGGCCTCGATAATAGCGAGCTACGTCTCCGACAGGTGGAAAAAGCTTGCTTCCCTCGCTTGGGCATACGCCGTTGGAATAGCCCTGACAAGGCTCTTCCTCCATTATCACTGGCTCAGCGACGTGCTTTTCAGCCTTGTTCTGGCACCGTGGCTCTACACCCTTGTCAAAAGTGTTCTGGGGGCTGATGAATGAGGGGAATTGTTGAGGTGTTCCTGCTTTCGCTCGTTCCAACCTTTGAGGGACGCTACGCGATAGTCTACGGCATTGGAAAGGGCTATCCCCTGTGGGAAACTCTCCTGAGCGCATCCCTCGGAGTTCTAACGCTCTCACTTCTCCTTCCCGCTCTGCTCCCCTACATTGACAGGCTTATGCTCTGGCTCGAAAAAACGCCCCTGCGGAGAATAGCGCACCTATATCTTTACTACGTCGAGCGCGTCAGAAAGAAGGCCCACCCCTACGTCGAGAAGTGGGGCTTCATAGGTCTTACAATCTTCGTCGCAATACCCCTGCCCGGCACTGGAATATGGACCGGAGCCTTAGCGGCTTACCTCCTTGGGATTGAGAGGAGGCAGACCGTCCCTGCTCTAATCCTTGGCGGGCTTCTGAGTATGGCGATAACCCTTGGGCCGGCGCTGGGGCTGTTCGGGTGAGTGTATGAACTGGGTGAAGAGGTTTACCCTCCTCTTTGCACTGACCTACGCGGGTTTCCTCGGGAACATCGCGGTAATCTACTACCTCTCCAGAGGGCTGAGCTACGGTGAGATAGGCCTTGCAACCGCCGTCGGTGGCCTCGGCTTTTTTCTCTTCGAGGTTCCCACGGGTGTTGTCGGCGACAGGGTTAGCCGGAAAACGAGCGTTCTCATCGGACTTTCGATAATCCCCCTCTCAACGGTTCTCCTTCTCTTTCTTAGGAATTTTTGGGTTCTCCTAGCATCGGAGCTACTCGGGACTTTGGGAGCGTCCTTCGTGAGCGGTAGCCTTCAGGCGTGGTTCTTCGATAACCTCCGGGCTGGGGGCATGGAAGACAGGTTCAAGGAGCTCTGGCGGTCGGCCCAGAAGACTTCACTTATCGTGAGCTCCACAACAACGGTTCTTGGGGGCTTCATCGCCCAGTTTTTGGGCTTTGGTGTCGCGATAGTCCTTACCGCCATCGTTCAGGTTTTGACGATTTTCCTTGCATTTACCATACCGGAGATGGGCTTCTCACGGCCTGAGACGTCCTATACTTTCCACATTCTCGGAGCGTGGCGCGAGCTGAAGAAACCCGAGATAGCGTGGCTTATTGCATACCTCCTCTCTGTCACACTCGCCCTAAACCAGTTCAGGAAGTTCTTTGAACCATACCTCGGCAACGTTCTGGCCCTCTACCTCGGCACGACGCTCACGGGAACCCTTGGAATACTCGGCCTCGTCGAGGTTCTGATAAGGGTCGTGCCAAAGTATCTCGGCGTGGCCCTCAGGGGAAGGGTTGGAAGGGCCCTTCATGAGATGGCCTCAATCGGAATCCCACTCGCGACCGTGCTATCCGTCCTGTTTCCAAACCCCCTTCTTATAGTCGCCCTGGGAGTTGTGGCGACGCTTTTTGCCTCTGCCTTTACCTTCAACTTCTCCGTGGAGTTCCAGAGGCGGATTTCAAGCGAGAAGAGGGCGACGGTCATATCTCTCAGGAACATGGTGATGGCCCTCGTTACGTCAGTCTTTTACACAATCTACGGCTTTGCAACGGACTTTCTCGGGCTTTCAGAGGCGAGGCTACTGTTTGCATTGTTTTTCCTCACTATAGGAGCGTTCTTTAGGTTTCTTCAGGGTAAAATTGAGCATCTCCAGTTAGGTTAGCGCTGAAAGACCCTCTTAACTACTGGGTCTGGTATGTAGTACTCCCCGTAGCCAGTATGCTCCAGGAAGCCGTAGTCCACGAGGTTTCTCAGGTATCTTCGCATGTCCTTGTTGTCTATTCTCCGGCCTTCTCTCAGGGAGAGAGCGTTTAGAATGTCCTTTCTCCGGGCGGTTGGCTGTGACCGGGTTATCGTCGCCACAATCTCCATTATGGCCCGATACCTCGGGCTCAGCTCATCGAGTTCCTTGAACTCAGCCTCGATGTAACCTTTGGCTTCTTCCAAAACTGCCTCTATTGCATCCCAGTGGGAACTGCCGTCCACCCTGTAGGCACCGTAGTGAGTAAGCCATCCGGGAACGCCGTCGAGGGTCTTGACAGCAGAGAGGAGTTCCTTCGATGGAACATCCATGCCGTACTCCTCAAAACCCCTTTCGAGGAACTCAAGGCTCTCCGAAGGGTTAAAGCGGGGAAGCTTTATCCGAACGTGATACCTGCCGTACAGTGGAGCACCGTAGTCCCCAAAGCGGAGGAACTTCTCAAGAAGGCCAACTTGAGAGCCCGTCAGCACGACCGCCACGTTCTGAAGGGCATCGTACACCCATGAGAGGAGGAGGGTAAAATCACTCCTGGAAAAACGCAGATACTGGGCCTCGTCGAACGCAATCACAGCGAGTTCGTATCTTTCGTTTATCTCTTCGAGTGCCTCGGTTAGCTCGCTCGGTTTTGACCTGAGCCTTATCCCGTAGCCCCTAACGCTTATACTCTCAATACGTGAGGTCATCTTGGAGAACCTGCCCCCGCTCAGGAGTTCAAGGTCCCTCGCGATAACTTTCGCTGGATTGTACATGTTCATCGAAGCGGCTTTTCGTGCGTCCACTATGATGTACGGGACTTTTCTCATGCGGTAGAGCTCGTTGAGCGTTGCATAGAGAAAGGTTGTCTTTCCTATCCTCCTTGGGCCGGTTATAACGAACAATCTCCTTCCATTTTCAAGCTTCTCCACGAATTCAAGAAACTCTGCCTTTCTCCCAAACACGTCCTTTATTGAAGTTTTTGGTTCGACACTGAACAGCATTGGACTACCCTCAAAGGGGGTATGGTACTAAACTATAAAAGCTTTGCCACGACGGAAATGGCCGTAGACGGGGGTAATAAAAATGAGAGAATCACTTCGTGGCCCTTGTTATCCCGACGTCCTTTACCAGAACGTAGGGCGTTATCACGGGCCTTGAAACCTCCCACCAGTGCACCTGGAACGGCTCGTTGCCTATCGCAATGACGTTGCTCAGAATCCTCTGGAGGTTGTCGCTCACGCGGATGTTCCTTATTGGCTTGAACTCGCCGTTCTCGATGAGGAAGATTCCGTCCCTTGGGATGGTCGAGAAGTCCCCGGTGACGTAGTTCTGGAAGCGGGTGTACCAGACGTTGGTGATGTAGATTCCGCGCTTAACCTCGCTGAAAAGTTCGGCCTTGGAGTAATCCCCGGGCTCAAGGACGATGTTCCACGGGCGGGGCATTATTAGACCCGCGTTGGCCGTTGTTTCGGTTTTGTATTTTCTCGCCAGGCTCGTGTTGAGGAGAAACGTCCTGAAGGTTCCGTTCTCTATGACAGTGGTTTCCCTCGTTGGAACGCCCTCATCGTCGAACTTTCTGGTTCCATAGCCGTTGGGCAGGTTTCCAACGTCCTTTATGGTCACGGGTTCGCTGGCGACCTTTTCTCCGAGCTTTCCGGCAAGGAACGAGAATCCAGCCTCCGCGGCGTATGCCGAGAGCATGAACCCCATATAACTGAGCAGGTTGGCGAACGCTAACGGGTCGAAGATTACGTCAAAGCGTCCCTCGGGCCCCTGCTCCGGGTTTCTGGCCATGTGGGCTATCTCACCAGCCTTCCTTCCGGCCAGTTCCGGGTCAAACTTCTTCAAAACGCGCGCCGAGCACGTCCCGTGTCCGCTTTCGAGGTCTCCAACGAAGGCCCTAACGCTTATCTCTATCCCAGTCCCCTCATCAAAGGCCTCCACACCGTTGCTGGTTGTGAGGTAAATCCTGTCGTGGTCGGTGTAGAGAACGCCGGCAACGCGCTTGGCCCCTTCGCTCAGGGCGGTGTTTATGGCAATCTCCACGTACTCGTTCGGCTCGTCGAGTTCTACTATTGCCTTGTCAAAGGTCTCGGGGATGTCCTTATATTTGAATGGACCTTCAGCTATCCCGTAGTAGTCCTCCTTTGGCGAAAGGCCCTCAATGTTCTTCTTGAGGGTCTTCAGAACCCGCTCGATGTTCTCCCTGCTCAGCTCCGTTATGGTTGTGTTGGCTATTCTTTTGTCCTTCTCGACGAAGAGCTCAACCTTTCTCTCGTGCCAGTGTTTTGCCACGGTTATCTCGTTGTTGGCAAAGCGAACCTGCCTCCTGTTCGTTTCATAGCCCAGAACAACGACGTCACCAAAGCCGAGCTCCTCGGCCCTTTTGAGTATGAACTCGTTAAGCTCGAACATCTTTCTCACCTCAGTACCTCAGGGGTATGTCACGAAGCCTCGCATGGGCTCCACCCATCCAGACCGGGACTCCCTGCCCGGGTTCGCCCTTGCCACAGGTTCCGGGATAGAACTCAACGTCCTTACCGACGGCGTCAACGCTACTCCAGAGAGCTCTCGTCGTTATCTCAAGGATGGGCCTCTTCACAGGGTGCTTTATTTCTCCGTTCTCGATTAGGTAGGCTTCCCTGCCGATGTACCTCTGCTGGTACCTCCTGTCGTCGATGTTCCACTCGTTGAAGGACACCATGTAGACGCCGAGCTTGATATCTTCAATCAGCTCCTCGAAGCTGTAATCGCCCGGAGCTAAGTAGGTGTTGGCCATTCTCACAATTGGCTCGCGGTTGTAGTTGATTGCCCTCGCGGCGGCGTTTGAGTGCTGGCCGAGCTTGTAGGCGTATTCCCTGTTGGTAAGGAACTCCGTGATGATTCCGTCCCTTATAAGATACCTCGGGCGAGCTTTAACGCCCTCGTCGTCGTAGAGGTAGAAGCCCCAGCTGTTCGGTATCGTCGGGTCGTCTATTACCGTAACTACCTCGCTTCCAATCCTCTCTCCGAGCATGTCCGGCTTCACGAAGCTCTCTCCCGCCTGAGCGGCTTCCCTTCCAAAAATCCTGTCGGCCTCGTAGGGGTGACCAACGCTCTCATGGACCGCTATTCCCGCTACTTCAGGGCTTATGACGAGGTCGACCTTTCCTTCCGGGGGCTTCCTGCCCTCAGCAATGAGCTTCCTCAAGGCCTTAACGTCCTTTACCGCCCAGTTCCAGGGTTCGTCCCTTTCAAGTAGCTCAAAGCCACCGGAAAATGCCCTCTGGACAAATGGGGCCTGCTCCATCTGGCCGTTCTCGAAAACCACGAGGTTGTAAACCACCGAGACCCTCGGGATTTTGCTCTTCACGTAGGCACCTTCGCTCGTCACTATCTCCTTCTTCCACAGCTCGTCGGAGTACATCAGATAGCGCATTGGCACGTTTACGCCCGTTGCCTTGACCTCTTCCTCGATTTTCCTTAGGAGTTCGAGCTTTTCCTCCGGGGAAACGTCCCGGATGTCCTTCTTCATCTTGACCTTGTAGGAAACGCGGTGGAAGTTTTCCTCGGAAAAGCGTATGGGTTCGTTCCTAACCTGAGAGGCCGCCTTCGCGAGCTTTACAGCTTTCTTCACCGCCTCGGATATGCTCTCCTTCGTGAGGACGTTCGTACTCGCGAAGCCCATTCCTCCGTTGACGAGAACCCTTATCCCCATGCCCCTGTCGGCGTTGATGCTTATTCCCTCCGGAGAACCGTTCTTTATGGCCAGATGGGTTCCGGTTTTTTCCTCGAAGCGCGCCTCGGCGTAGTTAGCTCCAAGCTCGAGGGCCTTCTCCACTGCAAACTCCAAAAGCTCCATGCACATCACCCCGGATTACTGCATAGAATAGTTCACCGGGGAGTATAAAAGTCTTTTCGTTTAGATGAATGTCGAAAGGGACATTAAACATGCCAGAACTATAAATCACTACAAACAACAATAGCAAACTCAAAACTTCTCCTCGCACTCACAGGGCTTCTTCCCGCAGTAGGGACAGACGCCGGGGTACTTCCTCTTGGCCGCTTGCTCCAGGTCAACGTCCAGTAAATTGGCCAAACTCGCGAGCCACGCCAGAACGTCGGCGAACTCCTCCTCCATGGCTTCTCTATCGCGCTTCCTTATGGCCTCGCTCAACTCTCCGATCTCTTCGACGAACCAGAGGAATGTCCTTTCCACACCGCGCTTGGAGTCCTTGTGGAAGTAGATTTCCTTAATCATCTCCTGGAATTCTCTGAGCTCCATTCTCATCACCAAAAGAGTTCTGGCGGGCCCGGCGGGATTCGAACCCGCGACCTCCGGCTTAGAAGGCCGGCGCCCTATCCTGCTAGGCTACGGGCCCTCGCTCATAGGGTTTCGGGACGGTTTTATAAAAGTTGCGGTAGAAAAGAAGAGAAAGAGGTCACCTCCTCTTTCTGAGGAGGAGTGGGAGTACTGCTAGACCAACTATGAATGCTGGACCACAGATTCCGCTCTTTCCGCTGGAGGAAGTTGTCGAAGTCGGAGTGCTCGAAGTTGCGGGTGGCTTGGCAGCTGCTATGTTGAGCTCTTTTGTAACCACAGCCTTGTTTCCGTAGAAGTCCTCAGCAACTATTTCAAGCTTGTACTTGCCTGCCTTGAGTCCAGGGAGCTCGACAATGTAGAACGTGTCTCCAGGTTTTCCGCTTGATGGTTCTGCCGGGAATTTGTCAACCTTACCGTATTTTACTGGGTTACCATTGGAGTCATAGAGAACGGCGTAAAGATCCCTTATACCAAGGTTGTCCTGGGCCGTGAAGTAAACTGTGAACTGGGAGTCGGGCCTTGGGTGGCTTGGCTGAAGGTAGGCAATCTGAACCACCGGTTTCTCCGTGTCTTTGCCGGTGTCGATGACAAGCTGGGAAACTCCCTTAGGAACTGTAACGTTGAGGAGCATGTAGTACTTGCCGGCTATCTCCCTGGAGGCTATCACCTTGTAGGTAACGTTGGTAACGCTTGGATCAACCTTTGCGTTGGCTGGGACCGGAACAACTATCGGTCCAGAAACGCTGTTGTTAAGCTCGTTGATGAACTTAAGAGCCGTTCCAAAGCTCGTCTCGTGTCTGAATATCATAAATTCCTGGGGAACGGGAACACTCATGAAGTCACTTCTAACTTTATCGTCTTCGATTTTCACATTAACAAAGGGCATTTTGACGGTTCCGTTCACACTTATTTCAACGAGATTGCTTCCATACCAAGTTGGGCTGTATCCTTTGTGGGCGGGAGGATTGGGTTCCTTGTCAGGGGCACCTGTTGATGTGAGTGTAAGGAAGTAGTGCTTGTGGCCTTCCTTGTCTATGTAAAGCCAGTACATGTCGTGGTGGATGTGACCGCTTAGAGTAAGTGGTATGTTGTACTTGACGACGTCCTCAAGGAAGCGCTTTGCAACCTCTGGATCACCTCCCCAGTACCTGCCGACGTATTCTTTGAGCTTGTCCCAGTCTGTGCTCGGGTCAAGTCCTTTTATGACACCACCGAGGTAGTTCCAGCGTGGGTTGAAGAAGTACGGGTGGTGGTAGAGGATTATTGGGATGTATCCTTTGTGCTCGTCAAGAACCTTTTCCATCCACTCAATCTCGTCCATAGTCGGGTAACCGCGGTCACCACCGGTGTCGAGGCCGATTATAATGAACTTACCGATGGTAACGTAGAAGTACCTTGGACCGAGGATTTGGGTGTAAACAGTCGGCGGGTCGTCGTGATTGCCCTTGATTCCCACAACGGGAAGACCGGAGGCTGATGCGAGCTTGGTTATGTTAAACATTATTTGATATCCTGTGACATCACCGCTGGTATCAACTTCATCACCAGTGTTTATGAGAAGCGTTGCTCCGTTCATTGCCCAGTACTGGTAGGCGCTGTAGGTTGCAACAACGCTGTGAAGTGGAATGGGATCTGAACAGAGTTCCTCGAGTTTATACACGCTACTCTGGAAGTACTGCTTGCAGACAAAACCCACCTTCGCACCTGTCGTAACGTGTGTGTCACTGACCCAAGCTATCTTGAGGGTCGTTGGCCACTCCTTGAAAACTTTGAGACCGTTCGGGAGAACGAGAGTTCCGTTGTTGGTTTTTATCAGAAGGAAGTAGTCATCGGGAGCCATGTTTTCTGGTGTTTTGAGAGTAACTGACTTGTCGTTCTTGGAGACAATCTGAAGATCATAGGGGCCATGGAGGACTGAAACTGCGGTTACGGATTCAATTTGAACGCCTTCCTTGGGATACAAGTTGAACGTTCCTCCAGGAATTGCAAAGGCTGGAACTACTGGGGCGGGAAGGTATATGTAGTCGCTATAGGTTGTTGAGAAACCCTGAGCTGTCACTGGGTGCACTCCAAGTAAAGAAACAGCAGTTGCAAAAGCTATCAACAGAGCCAACAGCCGTCTGGCCATGGTATCACCGTTTAGAGGAGAGAACATGCTCTTAAAACCTTTCCCATTCAAAACCTGTTTAAGAACAATGTCATCGATGTCTATTTTTGAGCCTTCTTTGTCAAGACTGAAAAAATGTAGTCCGCAGTTGGGGAGTCTCCCCCAAGATGTTTATAAGTAGAATATAGGTCGATAATTTTTTCTCTTAATTCTTCACTTGATTTTACGAGGTATCTAGTAAAGAGAATAGCCATTTCGACAAACAAACAGTCGGCTCTGCTGAAGGGTTTAGTGGGCAATTCAGCTCTGATTTCGCCTTTGGGAATCAGCTCACAGACTAAAACTTCCGTCTCCCCGAGGTTATCCTTCCAATGCTCGACCTTTGACGTAACATTCCCATAAACCCCGGGAAGACCTCTTATCCACCGGTAGCCCTTTTGTTCTTCGAACTCAACTTCGACCGGCAGGTTTAGAGCCGTCCTAACGAGCAGTTCGGGGTCATTGGTGAGCTGGATTGAGGCTTTGCCTGTTTCAAGAACCTCACGGAAGCTTTTTCCTGGGAAGAGCTTAAATCTCAGCTTTTCACCGCTCCTAACAACACCAATGGGGGTGACGTTGGACATTGTCACAAGAAGAACCTCATATACCTTTTTTTCTCTAAAAACTTCTAACATAACAATCACCGGAGTGAAAAGAAAGAAATTAAAGGTTCTGTTTGGGCAGGACGATTATATCATCTCTATCAATGTAGAAGGTAACTGGCTGGGTTGGTTTCAGGTTTGCTATTTCCTTGTCGCTTATGGCTCTCGCTATAATTCTTGTCTCCCCAAAGATGCCCACGACCTCGGTAAAGAACCCGTAGTACTCGATGAGGTCAACGGTTCCCTCGAGCGAGATGGTGTTCTCGCCGGGCCTGAACTTTATGCGCTCCGGCCTTATGACGAGTACAACGTTATCGCTCTTTTCGGTGTAGTGAAGCCCATCGAGCCGGAAGCTTTCAAATTCAACTGTAACGCGGTCGCCGTTCCTCTCGACGACTTTGGCCGGGATAACGTTGGTCTTACCCATGAAGCTCGCGACGAATTCCGTCCTGGGCCGTTCATAAATGTCCTTTGGAGTTCCGACCTGTTCAACGGTTCCGACGTTCATCACCGCTATCCTGTCGCTTATCGCCATGGCCTCCTCCTGGTCGTGGGTAACGTAGATGACGGTTATCCCGAGCTCACGCTGAATTCTCCTGATTTCCGAACGCATCTCAAGTCTGAGCTTGGCGTCGAGGTTGCTGAGCGGTTCGTCGAGGAGGAGAACCTTTGGTTCAACGACGAGGGCCCTGGCTATTGCCACACGCTGTTGCTGTCCACCTGAGAGCTGGGTTGGATAGCGGTTCTCAAAACCCTTCAGCTTGACGAGTTCGAGGGCCCACTCAACTTTTCTTTTGATCTCCTCCTTTGGAAGTTTCTTGAGCTTCAGTCCGTAAGCGACGTTGTCGAAAACGGTCATGTGGGGCCAGAGGGCGTAGTTCTGGAAAACTAAAACGGCACCGCGCTGGTAGGAGGGGAGATAGGTAACTTCCTCGTCGCCGAAGTAGATGTGTCCGCTGTCCGGGTAATCGAGACCCGCTATTATCCTCAGGGTCGTTGACTTTCCACACCCGCTAGGACCAAGCAGGGTGAAGAGCTCCTTGTGCTTTATGTGAAGGCTTATGCCCTTAAGGGCGGTCGTTCCGTCAAAGGTCTTCACGATGTTTTCCAGTCTGACATCAACCATTTCAATCACCACCTCATGTAAGACCAATGAAGGAGTACCTCTGTTTGGTTATTATGTTGGCTATAACTATGGCCGTTATCTGCACGAGCATGAGGAACACACCGAGGGCCGCCGCAAGATTTGCACTTCCAACGGCGCTCATAATGAGCTCTCTCATTTTAGCCGTTATAGGATACCACGTGGAGTTTATGGAACCGAGGGTGATACCAACGCTGGTCTCGCTCATACAGTAGACAAAGCTCAGCATTGCTCCGCCGAGAAGGTTCAATGAGATTAATGGCAGGAGTATGCTCGTTAGGGCCTTCCATCTGCCCGCTCCAAGGTTCATTGCTGCCTCTTCAAGCGAAACGTGGACCTGCTGTAGTCCGGCTGAGATAGAACGTGCCGCAAAGGGCAAACGTCTGATGGAGTACGCTAGGATAAGCGCCGCTCCCGGGAAGAAGTAAAGCAAGTTCGTGGGGTCAAAGATCGTTCCTTTGAAGGGTGGAACCGTTGAGAAGAAGAAGAAATAGCTCATCGCAATGACTATTCCCGGGACCGCTATTGGTATGGTTGCAAGGCTGTCGAGTATTGGGGCGAGCTTGGCTTTCTTGAACCTTCCTGAGGCATAAGATGCCGTTAGTGAAAGGAGGATTATTATGAATATAGCAACTGTTGAGTATAGCAGGCTGTTCAGTATCACGCGCTCTATATCTGGCTGTGTTATTATCGCCTTCATGTTTTCAAGGGTAAAACCACTTGGCCAAGTGCCATACCAAGTCTTTGAGAAGGCCAGCAGAACAACACCGATCTGAGGAAAGATGGTTATCAAGAGGAGGGGAACTGCCACAAAGGCTATGATAAGGGCCTGCCACCACTTGGGCTTGGCAACCCTTGGCTTCCATCTTCCACCCTTGCTGAGCATGGCATACTGCTTGAGCCCGACGTACCACCTAACAGCCAAGAACATTATAAGGGCTATGGTGAGCATTATCAGCGCCAAAGCCGCCATCTGAGGGTTACCAACGGCAAAACCTGAAACAAAGGAGCTATAAATCTGATACGACATAAGTTTCTTGGCTATGTTACTACCCTGGAAAACTATCGGGGCGGCAAGGTCCTCAAGACTGAATATTCCCACGAGAATGGCTCCGGCCATTATACCGGGCAGAGCCAGTGGGAATGTAACCGTTCTGAATAAGTGGAAGCCCCTGCTTCCGAGGTTCTCCGCCTGTTCTTCCAAGCTGGGGTCTATGTTAATGAAACTCGCGTAGGCGTTGAGGTATACTATTGGATAGTATGTTATTGTCTGGGCAATAATAACACCCACGAGACCGTCAATCCATATGGGTTTTGGGAATAGGTGGAGGTGCTGATAGAAAATCCAGTTGATAATACCATCTGGGAGGAACATCTTCTTAACAACGACGACGTTGACGAAGGGGGTAACGAGGAGAGGGATGAAAAGAAGAATACGCATAATATTCTTACCCGGGAAATCATAGCGGGCCATTATGAATGCGAAAGATGTTCCAAGTATTGTGGTCAGGATCATCACGCTTACTGAGACTATTATCGAATTAAGAACAACTCCAAAGTCCTTACCAAAGAAGTAATACACCTCTTGGTTTCCGTAAGGTCTGGTTGTAACTATGTATCCTGTTGGATGAAGGGGATTGAAGTAGTAACTTGAGGTGAAAATGCTCTTGAACCAGTATAGCGATATATGTCCATTATACTTGAATGCCGTCCCAAGCATTACTATAACGGGAATCACGAGGAACGCCACCAGGTATAGCAACGGAAACAGAAATGACACTATAACAACTGGGTCAGGTATGGGAGTTCCAAAGAGTCTTTCACTCCATTTACTGACTCTCATTAGCGTTACCTCCCTGCAGTTTTTAAACACTCTCAACTACCATAGGATTCACGCCCTAATTTTAAAGGTTTCTGAAAAGAGTTTGGAAAGTTTGAAAAGAAAAAAGGCCTTTCTTAACGTCATTCTGTCAAAATAAAAGAAAATAGTTCAGCTACCTTCCATCTTCTTCAGGTCTTCCATGACCTTGTTGTACTTTGCCTGTGCCGCGTTTCTCCACTCTTGCATCAGCTGACTCTGGAAGCCTGCATCGGTGGCTATTCTATCGTTTATCTTCGCTGCATACTCTTCTGTAAAGGTGACCATCTTACCTGTTTCTGGATCTTTGAACTCTATAGGTGCTGTAAGTTCGTCTTTGAGCTTTTCGAACTGCTCCTTGGTTATTTTACCGCTCTTGTATGCGTTAACGATTTCCATCCATGCCTGGTGCAGAGGACCATTGACATCAATAAGAGTGGCCTTGAAGTAGTACTGCAGGGAGTTGACAGTCTTAAGAGCCTCAGTATCATTGAAGGGTATTCCCTTGCTTGATATGGAGAGCTTGTATGCCTTAAGCAGAGTCGGGCGGGCCTGTGCAAAGGTCTCCCCTGCGTATTTTCCGTTGAAGAGAACCTTGGCCTCCTCCTGGGTGATGGTCTGGTTGAAAATCGTCGGGTTAATCGGAAGCCTGTTAATGTCGGGGCTCATCCAAACGGCCTGTCCCTGGGTGAGGACCCAGTAGATGAAGGCCTGAGCGGCCTCGGGGTGCTTGCTGTACTTGAGGAGCGCTATTGGGTCACCGTTAATAATACTCTCCCCCTTTGGTATGACGTAGACACAGTTGGGGTTCTGCTTCATTGCGGTGTAACCGTAGAAGTCTATGGTGTTTCCAGCCGCTATCTCACCGTTTATAACGGCGTCTCTAACGGCATCACTCGCCTCGTAAACCTTGGAGTTGGCCGCTATAAGGGTCAGAATTCTCCATCCCTTGTCCCAGCCGAAGGCCTGGAGGATAATCTGGTAAATCCTGGTGTTGGAAGTGCTCCTCGTTGGGTCGGCTATGCCGTACATCGGCGGGTCGCGAGCCCAGTCTGCTGTAGCTATGTCCTCCCACTTGTGCGGAAACGGAAGCTTCTGCTTTTCGAGAACCTGCTTGTTAACTGTGAAACCGAAGGACGAAAGAGCCGCCGCAATCCAGTAGACCTTACCATTTTCCTCCCTAATCATCGGCATTCCAGCGAGTTCCTTGGGAATCTGAGTTCCTATAAGGTCTAGGATTTTCTTGTCTGTTATTGGAGCGAGGTATCCCATCTTATACATGTCATCGAAAAGAGTTGGACCTCCACCCCAGCCAACGTCGGCACCCTTCTTGATGTACTCCGGCCAGAGTGACTCCGGAACGCCAATGAACTTAAGGTTGGTTATGTGGTACTCCTTGGCGATCTCGCTCTTTAGAAACAGTTCCTTTGTTTTGTACTGAATTGTGGCATCGTGTCTTGTAACTATAACCAGAGTGATGCCCTGAGTTGTTCCTGTGCTTGTTCCACTGCTACTTCCACTGATACAACCGCTGGCCACTACGCTGAGTCCCAAAACAAGTATTAAGAGCACACCGAGCATCCGCCTCATGGCGATCCCCACCTTTTTTTCAAGCTTCGTTTAAAAAGAGTGTTGGTTCAAAGATATAAATAAAGGAGGGAGCGAGATTACCTCCTCTTTCTGAGGAGGAGTGGGAGTACTGCTAGACCAACTATGAATGCTGGACCACAGATTCCGCTCTTTCCGCTGGAGGAAGTTGTCGAAGTCGAAGTGCTTGTAGTCGGAAGTCCCTTGGTCATCTCGAGGCTCCACTGGAGAATGTTTGCAATGACAGTTGGTCCGTCGAGTTTAACTCCATAGTACTCGCTGGCCCACATTGGTTCATAACCACCGATTGGGGTCTCACCGCTGACGATTATAACATCTGGCTGTTTGTTGTCTCCGAGTGGAACTATCTGGGCTGCAACAATTGGGAACTTGCCGGTCTCACCGGCCTGGTAAGCGTTTGCAGCGGGAGCGTTGTTCTCGACTATGTCTGAGCTGGAGTTGGAGTGGACGATAACGTATGCATACTTGGGTTTGCTGGTCTCGTTAAGCTGGTGCCAGTTTCCGCTTCCGTCCTTACCGTCAACCCAAGCAACAACACCGGGGCCGTGGGCGAGGACCTTTCCACCGTACTTGAGGTTTTGCACGAGTATGTCCCTCTTCGGAGTGTCCTTCCATGGATCGTCGTAGGCAACGACACGGTAGGACTTTCCACCAGCGTTACTCACTGGATCCTCGACGGAACAGAGGTCAACACGAAGGTTGGTTATGTTAAGCTGGTCGAGAAGGCTGTCAACGAACTGCTGGGTCTTGGCACCGTTTCCGTAGTCGGAATCTGCTGCGACCCAGAGAACCTTTCCGCCCTCTTGGAGCCACTCCTTTATAGCCTTTATTTCATCTGGGAGAAGCGGGCTCGTCGGCTGGCCGAGAATGAGGATCTTGACGTTGTTGTTCTTCAAGGCCTCATAAGTTATTTTGTCACCAAGCCTCTTGATTCCAAGGTCGCTCTCATACTTGGGATCACCGAAGTAGACAAAGGTGTACTGTGTCAGTGTCTTGAGCATTCCCTGGGTCAGAACCTTGCCCTTATAGGTAACGTCTGTAAGGCCCTTTGGATTTTCACCGTGGGCCAAGTCTACTGCTATAACAACCTTGCCGGTGTCAGCAGCGCTGACTGCTGGGCTTGCAACAACACCAAAAACCGACAGCAGAACAACTGCCGCCAGGAACAGTGCAACCTTCCTCATGGTATCACCGTCTTTTTTAGCGATTATGCCATTATAAATCTTATCGCTCTGCAAAAGTTTAACAAACGAGAAAAACTTCCGCAAAACCCTTAAACTCTTTTACCCTTTCAGGCTCAGGTGATTGAGAGTGGATATTGAAAAAAAGATTGAACTCATAAAGAAGAAGCCAACCGAGGAGCTCCTCACCGAGGAGAACCTGAGGCACCTCTTTGAGGTAGGAATTCCAATGCAACACTACATCGGATTCGAGATAAGCGGTTACATTCACCTTGGAACAGGACTGATGGCAGGCGCTAAGATAGCGGACCTCCAGAAGGCAGGCATAAAGACCAGAATTTTCTTAGCGGACTGGCACAGCTGGATAAACGACAAGCTCGGCGGTGACCTTGAGACTATACAGAAGGTTGCTTTAACATACTTCAAGGAGGGCATGAAGCAGAGCATTAAGGTCATGGGTGGCGACCCTGACAAGGTCGAGTTCGTTTTAGCGAGCGAGATACTGGAGAAAGGTGATTACTGGCAGACGGTAATAGACATCTCGAAGAACGTAACGCTAGCTAGAATGATGCGCTCGATAACGATAATGGGCAGGCAGATGGGAGAGGCCATAGACTTCGCCAAGCTGATTTACCCGGCAATGCAGGTCGCTGATATCTTCTACCAAGGCGTTACCATCGCTCATGCGGGAATGGACCAGAGGAAGGCCCACGTTATAGCGATTGAAGTGGCTCAAAAGCTCAAATACCATCCCCTCGAGTGGAAGGGCGAGAAGCTTAAACCGGTAGCTTTACACCACCACCTCCTC
>Ga0256831_1000232_pt1 | contig 29790 bp, 53 predicted proteins | sample 132544metaG_FD_189087 | JGI IMG/M metagenome (GOLD analysis project Ga0256831, IMG submission 189087) | Hydrothermal vent microbial communities from Lau Basin, Pacific Ocean - 132-544 | ecosystem: Environmental > Aquatic > Marine > Hydrothermal vents | place: Pacific Ocean: Lau Basin | collected... | reverse complement strand
CGAGCGGGTCTTTCGTCATGACTGTTCACCTAGGCAGCTATGGATGTCCCTTGCTACTTCTAGCTGGCTCGGCCTTATACCGAAGAGCCACTTTAGGAGCCAGTAGTTCACCTTGGCCTCTACGCACTTCTTGCACTTCTCCGTAGTGCACTTGTTCTCTATGAATACTTGGTCTAGTAGCCTGCGTGCCTCTGGGTCCCCTGCAACGTATGCTAGGAAATCAACGAGTGCGTCCTCACTCATTGTCTTCTCCCCTTGCTAGCTTGATTAGTGCCTCTATCTTATCGCAAGATATAGTCTCCAATACGCTGGGCTCCTCTAGTAGCCCCGCTGCTAGGTCTAGTAGAGCTGCTGCCAGAACCGATGCCTTCTCCTCCTCAACGCTCCAAGCAACGTATCCCTCCTCGTCCCTTATTCCTCCACGAGGAACGCTTCTGAGACCAGCAGCTATTCCACGCAGAGCCTGTATCACTAGATCCCTCTTAGGCACCTCGATGCTAGCGTACTCGCTGATATTGATACTGGTCTTCCAATGAACCCTGTTAAGCAGGTCAATAACAGTCTCCGCCAGCTCCCATAGGCTCGTTGTTCCTCTAAAACCATGTATCCTGTTATCCTCATCAACGTAGAGCGCTGTTATCACTACCCTGTCCTTGTTCTGCTCCAAGAGGAACTCTATGTTGGATGCATTAATCCTCTTCACAAGGAATACACCTCCGCTCGTATCAGTCGTGTAGAAAGATAAGAGAAAGCTGATACTAAAAAGTAGCGCCGTGCATAGCAACCAATGCTTCTATACACGTGTTTAAAAGAGTTTACAACCTTGTAAACAAGTATCTATATTGTATTCATTTTACAAGAGAGTAAAGCTCAGCGAGCATTATAGGGGCGCTGAGTTTACTAAAATCTTAGTATACTAAGATTTTAGTAAAGTTTTATTAAACTGGGGTCTCTGAGGAGTCCTCGTGGTTTACCTCTCTGTAAACTCTTTTCGCTAGTGTCTCTCTGAATGAGTGGGCGAAGCTTGCTAGGACTCGGTATACTAGCTCGTTCCTACGCATACCCAGCATCTTAGCAATATTGTCTAGATCCTTTATGAGGCTCTGGGGGAGATAGATACTGGTAACCCTCTTGGGGCCCGGGTATAGGGCGTCCATCTCCCATCTAACCCTGAGAACCAGCTCGGGTGTAGCGGGTCTTCGTAGTAAGCGTTCACGTAGCCTAGTAACCTCCTTGCTGATACTAATAGTTTTGCTAAGAACATAGCTCCTTAGCTCCTCTTGTAGCTGGGGAGGCAAATCCCTAAAACTAACAGAATAGTACTCTCCAAACCTCCTGTAGCTCAGTACAATATTGTATTCTCTTCTCACGCACTCTATGAACTCTTCTTTCACTATTAGCGTCTCTATATCGAATACATCAACCACGTACTCCCTGCACACACGAAACACCGTTTACTGAATACCGTTACTAAAATTTAATAACTGTATCCCGAATGAAGCCAAGGGAATTGATCATAATAAAATTTTACTAAAATTTTATTAAACAGGCTTATATATTCCCGTTTCCCGTTTCTAATAAGTGGAATGAGAGGTGAAAAAATGAGCGAACCACGTCTCATAACTACTAAGCTACTCGTGCTCGTTGAACTCGAAAAGAAACCCATGAGTACAACGGAGCTATCAAGTAAGCTGAGAGTGCCTCAAACCACCGTGTATACTGCGCTAAAAGAGCTACGATTGCTAGGACTAGTAGAGTTCAACAAAGAGACAAAGACCTACAGTATTACCGAGAAGGGTAAACACGAGCTAGAGAGCATACGGAGACTCGTAGGTGCATAGCCATGAAGGGTTACAGGTTCCTCGGATTCGTTACGACCGAGTTTGGGGTCAAGACCGGTGTCGCCCTGATAGGTAAGACCTATGACGGGAAGACTAGGGCGATCCTATTGATAGCTGAGGATAGTCATCTACGTGAGCTAGTACTTGAGCCAGATACTGCTGGGCTAGCGGAGCTAGTATCTATAATGAGCAGGGAGAAAGAGACTGGGGAGAACAAGGAGAATGAGTTCAAGGAAGTAGACGCTGGGGTGGTGTAGCGTGTACCTAGTACCTGTTACGTTCAAGATAAACGAGAAGCTCCTAGAAGAGCTAGACAGCATTGCTAGGGAGAAGGGCATCACACGCAGCGAGGCAATAAGACAAGCGATAGAGATGTACCTAAGGCTAAAGGGCTACGTGGTAGAGCAGCCATACAAGATGGTAAGACTGCTCAACTAGAGAGGTGGACCGCTGTGGTAAAAGTAGTGCCCTTCAAGATAGAGGAGGATCTATTGAAGAAGCTTGACAGGTTCGCAGAGGAGCACGGAATGTCTAGGAGCGACGTGATACGGGAAGCAATAAAGCTCTACGTCTACCTCAACAAGAAACCACTAGCCATAACCCCCAAGAGAATAGTACTATACAGCTAGGTGCTCTACCATGAGGAAATACTACTGCGAATGCAGCATAGAATATGATGACGATAGTATAGTAGTTGATGCAAAGAATAGGAGAGAAGCAATCAAGAAAGCAAAAGAGATAGCCATAAGCCAGCTAGAAGACATCAATAACTATGTTAGATGTAGATGCTACACGGAGAAAGAACTAGAAAGAATGTTCTAGGAGGGAGGCAATTGATAGTGCTCCGCTATGTTGAGGACTTGTTTGTGCTCGCTCCTTGGCTGCGTGAAGTGCTCCATATTCATGGAATGGATGCTCCCTCTGCTAGGCTTAGTGGCCTAGAGAGACCGGTGCGGATAGAGATGCATCACCGCATGCCTGACGGGACAGAGGTAGACCTAATACTCACTAATGGGCTAAGAACAATAGCCATAGAGCTGAAAGACACGAGCACAAGGGTCTTCGACCAAGCAAAGGCTAGGAAGAAATGGTTCGACTATGTCTACGCAGCCATAAACTGGTCTACGCACGAGATACTCTCATACCTAGCAGGCAACACAGACATACTAGAGCACGGAGTAGGAGCAATAAGCCTAAGAGACAACATAGTCGTGGTACGCTCAACCAAGAAGCCCTCAAAGATACCGAAAATAACATTCTTCAACAACGTATGCGACAAGATAGGAGAAGACACCATAGAGTACTGCGAGAACCTCAGAAAAAGATGCGATAACGGAGACGAAGACGCTTGCGTAGAGTATCGCTTTGAGTGCAGAATAGTTAGAATGTGCAGGCAGCTTAGGGATAAGAAATGAGCAAACAAGATGAGTATATCTGCATAGACATTGATATACGGATTGTAAGGGTCAGGGCTAGTTCAAGGGAAGAAGCAGAGTACGCTGCCAGAATGAGTAGCTTCGCCATCGTTTTCTTCTCAGACCCAGAAACTAGACGTGAATGGACAATTACCAAGTGCCTCAGAGTCCCCAAACACTAAGGCCCTATATGAGGTGAGAAGATGGGTGATGCGCCATGTAATCGCATCATTAGAATAGAGCTTGACAAGAGAAACGATGAGGAGAGGAAGCACATCAAGCTAATCAAGCCTTTTTGCAATAAATGGATGGAGACACGAACCCGCTTTATCTGCTACATGGATGAAGAGGAGGAAGAGAAATGACTACGTGCCTCATAGGCTACGAGGCCCTACCCCGGGTAGAGGTCTGCCTATCCGGGGAGACTCCTAGCTTATCAAGTGTATTCGGCCACCTCTTGATAGAGACACATGGCCTAGACAGGTTCGCCGAGCTATACAAGTGCCTAACAAGAATCCATCCTGTAGTGAGCAGGCTCGTAACCATATACGAGGAATATGACTTGCCCCAGTTCACCTCAACACATAGAGCAATGACTAGGAGAATTATAAGATTGAGAAAACTGGTACGAATATTGGAGAACCTAGCATGTGAAAAAGACTACTACGTTCTATCAGTAGGTAAAGTCCTAAGACCAGTAACCGATAGATTGAGGGAGACCATTGAGCTCCTAGAGTTCTTCAAGGGAGAGTTCCACCGGGACAGGGACAAAGTACACCAATACACCTATCCCTACATCCTATCGTTGCTAGAGACCTTGAAAGATGACTGGGTAATGGTGCTCCGCACATATACAGCTATACCACGGATAGAGCTAGTAGCAAGGATAGGTAGTGAGCCAAGAATAGAGCTGGAAATAGGGACACAGAACCTAATGACAACAAAGGAGCTATCACTAAAAGTGATAGAGCACTTGGCGAGGAAGCACCGCAGCCCATACGACCAGATACAAGTACTCCACGAAATAGCGGAGAAGATAGCAAGAAGAAAAGAGAGAAAACACGCAAAACCACTAGGCACCATTCCCAGCAAAATATTCTCTATGAGGTGAAAAAGTGTACACCAAGTGTGAGAAATACTTGGTGTACTTCATAAAGTCGTTTGGAGACCTCAGCAGGCTGGTAGCAAGCATAATCGAGAATATTGGCAATGAGCGTGCAGTACTGAATATTGCTAACGAGCTGAGACGGGCTATAGGCTTCTTCGAGACGGATCTAAACCGTTTAACAAAATGCCTTGCCGAGGGAGGCGAAGATTGATAGTATATAAGTGGTGGTAAATTATGAGGCTCTACGCATCTAATCCTCCTAGTTGGTGGCCTTATTGGCTTGTTAAGCCCCGGGGACGTGGCCCGGGACGCAGAGTAGAAAGCCTGATAGTGGATAATGGGGCTTTCAGGTTCTATCAGAGCGGGGAGTACCCTTTGCTCGATAAATGGGTGTTGTTGATTGCTAGGAGTGCTCTCTGGCTCCGGGGCAGGGCCGAGGAGATATACGTTATCCTGCCAGACTACCCCAACGAGCCCTCTCGCACAATACTGGCTGCTAGGAAGAGTAAATGGCTCTGCAAGGCCTACAAGTGCATAGTGGTTATGCACTATAATACTATTGATAGGCTTGAGCTAGAGAGCCTCTTCGAGACCTACATGTACGACGTGGACTTCGTAGACCTCTACGCTGTTCCAATGAAGCTCCCCACGAGCCTCTACTACTCCGAGAAAGCTAGGAGAGTAGTAGCGAGCCCAGAGACCCAGCTAAAGATAGCAGCAATAGCGAACAACGTGGCACAGAGAATGAACACTAGGCTACACCTACTAGCACCCTCACTACCCGTGATAAGGAGGCTATGGGCACTAAGAAGCATAGACAGCATAGACACCACTAACTGGACAAGAGCCATAGACGCAGAGACAAAGAAGAAGCTGGGAACCATAAGCGCAAGAAACAAGCAGGAAAGAGAACAACTCTTCAAACACTACCTAGCCAAGATATGCAGATACGTAAACAAGCTAGAGGGATGGAACTGCAACGAGGAAACTCCATTCAAACCAGTTTCTCCATGAAAAAGCCTAGTACTCGCTCACAATTTTTGAATGGAGAAACCAAGAGTGAAAGAAGAGTGGTATCTATGCAAATGAGTCTATTAGCATATAATAGATCCCTTGTAAAGCTAGTGGAGAGCCGTATAGAACGCTTCGTGGATGAGTACAAGCCTAGATATATCTATGTCTATTTCAGCGGAGGCAAAGACTCCTCAGCGGTCTTAGCCGCAAGTACGAACTGTTGCCCAGAGAAAGTAGTAGCGGTCTACAACCATATAGTGGGGCAGACACATAGGCTCAACGTCGAGGCAGTTATTGGCGTTGTCAAGAAGCTAGGACTAGAGATTAGGAGAATAGTTCCACGAAACCCCGAGAATCTGCGAATAACACTATTACAAGATCCTCCTAGGCCAGGGCAGCTTCTCTACCTTGTTGTTCGGAGCTATAGGTATGGTCTCCCATACTGGGATGCCGTGAAGAAGTGGGGATTCCCAGTACCTAGCGAGAGGGCAAGGAACGGGGTACGTTGGTGCTGCTCAGAGTATAAGGAGAAATGGTGGTACATGCTACCCCCTAACGGGGTCCACAGGGGCAGAACGGTGAAGTACAACGTTGTCGGGATAAAGCGCAGCGATAGCCCGCACCGAGCCAAGACCTGGAGAACAATGATAAACATCTACGACTCAAAGAGTATGGTCACCCTGGCACCCCTGTACGACCTAAGCGACAACGATGTGTGGTCGCTGCTTAGGAGCTACGATCTCTACGACATAGTTAAGAAGCAGTACGACGTTATGGGGGAGAGCCCTAACTGCACCCTGTGCCCACTAATGCCCCTGCACATATTAGAGAAAGCAGTAACAAAGCTTCCAACAAGCTACTTGGAAATGGTTAGAGACACTATAGAGAAGTATGGTGTAAGAGGCTCGGTCTCAGAGTACAAGGTAAGCAAATGGATCGAGATAATAGACAAGGAGCTAGAGAGGCGTAGTAGGCAATGACCAAGAAAGTAGAGTCTCTCTTCGGAGACCCGATAGAGATAGAGCACGGTATAGGAGACATAATAGTGATGAGAACCAATGGAGTAGAGAAAGTGCTCAATATATGGGATCTGTTCAGCGCAGTCCTAGAGATACTCTCGGAGAAGAAGTGGCTAAAAGAGGAACCACTAAGCGAGACCGATACGGTCTACATACCTAATATCGAGGCAATGAAGAAGACATTGATAAGCATATACTATGCGCTGGAAGAGATCCCATTGGAGAGAATAGTTAATGATTACGGGGAAACTATCTGGGGAGAAAAGCATAAGAAATATGCCCTATTTCTAAGGGAAAAACTAAAAATGATTCTCAGAGCTGGGAGTGGGAGTCTGGGGTGAGAAGGCTTGGCTAGGACTAATAGGTATAGCCTGCTCCGTGATAAGTCTATGCTGAAACTACTAGTAGCTATGTACGAGACGGGTAAGAAGAGGCTCTCGGAGCTAGGCAAGGAGATAGACAGTATGAGTGGAGCATACCGTGCTGCCAGCAGGCTAGCAATACTGGGGCTGGTAAGGCTCTATCATTGCGAATCAAGGGACGGGGAACGATTAGTGAAATGCGCAGAGCTAACCCCGGCAGGAGAGAAAGTAGCCAAGAAAATCAAAGAGGTACTAGAGACCCTAGAGGAGACCCTAGTTGAGCGAGGACAGGATAACCATAAGCACTAGCGGAGCAACACTATTCACCACAGCATCTACTTTTTACCTGCTAAAAGCACTAGAGTAGAAACAAAAATACCCAAGCCAAGTAGGAATAGTAACCGGGGCACCCCTATGAGGAAACTATACACACTCCTAGTCATATCCATCCTCCTAGTATCAGCCCTAGCCTACACAGCACCAATACACAAGCCAGTCAAAAAAGCAAAGACAAGCACAACGAACAACACAGTACTACAGGCACTAACCGGGATAAACTGGACAAAAATAGTACACGCAAAGCTAGAAATCTACAAGAACGGCAAACTAGCACAAGTAATAGACCCAGACCCATTCACCAAGAACATACAATACTTATTCAACACAATAATATTCTTCACAAGCTATAGCGCACCAACAACAAACCTGCAGCCAATAGATATTAATGGAGCGCATATCGCACTAGCAACAGGGGTAGGTGTTTTTACTGGAAATGGAAAAGTTTCATTCTACTTATCTTCAAGTCCTCCTCCACAAGACATATGGAATACCGTGAATCTGCCCTCCTACGAGCTTAAGATACAACAACAATACGCTAGGTTTCAGTTCAACAACACCTATGGATGGATAGAGGTAACTGGATGGGCAGAGGCTAGTTCATCGTTTAATGTATCATCAATATACATTACTACAACAATAACTCATAGTAGTAGTAGTAACGAGTTTCTATTAGCTATAGATCCAGTAAATCTAACAATAAACCAAGGAGACAACGTTACTATAACATGGGTTGCTTATTTTCCCTTACAAGTTCAAAATAGCAAAGGGCAAACACTATTCCTTAGAAATGCTGTCGGGTTACTATTTGCTTGGATAATTGGCCAAGGGAGCATGATTAATACAGGAGGAAATACTATTAGTTTTAGTAGCTTAGCTCTGCACGCCTCATACGAAAACTATCTCTGTGCTAGCTCTAGTACTATTACAAGTTTTAGCGCAAATCCCAATGGTGTATGCAAGAGTGTACAATCATATTACAGCCAGCAAAAAGACATAGCAATACTATATGCATTGTTCTACCAAGATGAAATTTCCTCAATAAACACGATTTACCGCCAAGTAAGAGCCTATTATACAACTTATAATTATGACTGGTTTGTTATATTCGAAATTACTAACATTAATGCGGTGGTGAATAATGAGGCCTATGCAAGCATTGTTGTTACTGACGCTTAGCCTCTTATTGCTAGGTATTAGTATTGTTGCTAGCTCTCAGCAAGTAGTACTCAATGTTAGCGATACCTATGCGTTTAACAATAGCTTTGCCAGTATATGGGGAAACACGGTAGCTCCCAGCGATTCTTACTCGTTTAATGCCAGCTATGCTAGTATCTGGGGGAATACTTGGAGGGGCGCTAACGAGTATGTCTTCAACGCTAGTTATGCCAGTATATGGGAAAACATATATCGTGGCATAGAGGTCTACAGCTTCAATGCTACGAGCAGCATTGTTAGCAGGTTCCTCTACATTTATTGGAGAGACCAAGCGACAGGGATACCTGCCTGCTTCCCCTTTCGTGCATGTGTAGTAGACTTTGCCCTGCCTGTTCAGAGCAACGTTACTATAAGTGTTGATAACGAGAGTTTTTTCTTCAATAACGTGAACAACGGTGTCGTGGAGAATAGTTTCACGTTTACTCATTACGCTTATACCAATGTAACGCTACACGTAGTGCCAGATGGTAACGAGTCTGCTTCTTTTAACTATACTATTCCTCTTGTAACGAGTACTGTTCTCAGCAACGTGTCTTGGAGCTATAACCAAGCCCTTAAACGCATAGAGATAACAGGAAGCGTGTTCTTCAACGGATACGATATACCTGCTAGTAACGAGACCGTAGAGCTACTAGTCAATGGAACGGTTTCCTCTAGCTACGTAACCGGGAGCGATGGTAGGTTCAGCCTAGCCTTCAACATACCGGGGCAGGGAGTATACTATCTCTGTGTCAAGGCTCTTCACGGTAATGAGGTATGTAGAACATATACTTTGAAGACACAGGGTATCAGTATCACTCTACCCTCTGGCGGGTTACCGGGGCTAAACTATAGTTTCCCTACACTAGCACCAAAGCTCAACGCTACTATTCCTTCCCCGACAAAGCCTATGGGTTTGTTCGTGTTGCTAGCGTTCGCTGCTCTCTACATGATTAGTGCTGCTAAGATTGGCTGGGTACAGGCAATGTTCCCGCTAGCAATAGCGATGATAGGCTATGGTGGGTTGGCTCAGAGCAACGTGCTTCTCACAGGAGGAGTACTCCTAATAGTGGGCGCCTTCCTATTACTGAAACTGAGAGGCGGGTAAAGAATGGAGTGCTACGAGTGGGGAGAGGGATACGAGAAACTAGTCAAGCTACTAATGAGGAAGTACAATGACCCAGACAAGGTAGCAGACCTCATAGAGGAAGCAATAGGAGCCGCACAATGGTACCCAGTAACAGAGGACACGGAGGTATACGTCAAGCCAGACACACTCGATATATGCTTCCGCAGAGCAGGGGAAGCCACTAGCGAGAAATCAATGAAGGATCTACTACCAATGTGGTGATAGAGGTGAGGACCCGGGTCCTCCTAGCCCTACTTGTTTTATTCAGCCTCGGCCTAGGCATAGCTAGTGCGCAGAACGAGACAAACACTACTAGCGTAACTAATACAACTACTACTGTTACTACATATACTATAATAATTGCTAATGTTACTCCTACGCAGAAGCCCAATATACAAGTAAGGGCGTACTATACTGGCCCGGGCTCCGTGAACATCATTGCAATGTGTAACTACATATCTGGGGTAACGTGTCCCAACATAACGATAATCGTTGGGTGGAACGGTACAATCTTCTACAACCACACGCTTAGCTTCACTAACTGCCTGCTAGGAGTATGCAAGCAGCTAATCAGCTTAACAAACATAACCAATAGCACGTGGGTCTACTGGGAGGCTGACGGGCTCCACTACAACACCACTATACACTATGTTGCTCCCCCAGCGGGCCCCGCAGCCTACATAGTGAGCGCTATACCATTGGCAATCATTGCTGGCCTGATGTTCCGGGGCTCTATGAGACTGGCAGGACTAGGAGGAATAATGGGAGCAATAGTCGTGTACCTAGGAAACGTTGTCGGCCTATGGAACTACAACCCCTTACTAGTCTCGTTATCAGTAATCGTTGGGGTGATAATGCTGTGGTTGAGCTGAGACTAAGCACAGAGACAATATACTACCTAGCCTTCGGCCTAGCAATGGCGATAATAGGCACCGTGCTATACTACGTGTTCAACGCACTATTCGGAGCAACACCATTAACAAAGAACTCTGCTACAACGTCTCTATCCCTCTATGCAATAGCTGTGCTATTCACAGTAGGAGTAGCTGGGGCAGCGCTAGTAATATTGCTAAACATATACAAGATAATTAGGGGAGAGTAATGTATCGCTTCGTAGGCGGCCTACTCCTAGTATTCCTGATAGGATTCATAGTATACCTAGTAATGATTAGCCTAGGATACAGCTACTACGTGGTATCCGTGAACCTAGGCAAGGTACCCGGTATGGATAGTGCTGTGTACCTCCTAGGCCTCTCGGCCTTCGGGTTCCTAGTAGCCTTGCTAATAGCCTTGTTCATACACGTCAAGAAGAGATAAACCCGCTTAGGCAATACAGTAGCTCTGTCTCATCTCCGGCCTCGCACCCTAGCCTCTCCGCTAGCTCCTCTATGCTTATCCACCTCTCAAGCTCCCTCAGGCTAAGCCTGAGATACCCGAGGCTCCACTCCTCCCCGCAGAAGAACACGGGGTAATCATAGTCATATACCAGCATAGCAGCGGTATCAGCTATGAAGCTACTATACGGTATCGCTATCGGTAGCTGCATAGACTGACCAAGGAACACCAAGTCATATAGCCTGTTAGCATCCACGAGAACAAGCAATGGCTTACGATACACACTTGAAGCAATAACTGCTGCAAGCTTACAGCTAAGCGGGTAGTGCTCAGCAACTACTATCCTAGCTCGATCCCCCAGCCTAAGCCTAACCTCTATAGGCTCGTAGTACTCAACCTTGGCGAAGTTTGCTACCCGGAACTCTTTCAGCTCCCCGGTCCTAATATAGTGAGAGATATTGCTAAAAGTTAGGGCCTTCTCAACGAGCCTCCTTATCTCCTCCTCGCTTATCTCCTTCCCATACAGCTTGGCTAGGAGCCGGATACTATCCGGTGTAGGCACAGGGAAGTAGATAATATCATCGAAGCGCTCCCCCCTAAGCAGAGCAGTATCGAGGGCCCTAACGCTCTTATTGCTAGTAACTATTACTCCTACCCTTGCATTACTATTATGTAGCTCTTGTAGCTTCCTGAGAAAAATTCTAACAACGTTAGCGCTTATCCTTCCATAGGCATCGTTGCTGCTGCCACGCTCCTCTATGAATAGGTCTCCCTCGTCAATAGCTATTAGGCTTGGCTGATTAGCCTCGGCCTCGTTGAACACCTCGTAGACGCTCCTCTCTGTCTGACCTACATACTGGTTAAACAATGCTTCCGGCTCAACCATTACTACGTGGCCCGGGAAGAGCTTAGCAGACAGCTTCAACGTAAGGCTCTTACCCGTTCCCGGAGGCCCAAGTAGCAGTAGCCTTGGTGTATCTCCCTTAGAGACACGGTCAAGTATATCACAGGCCTTCTCGGGTAGCACAGCCTTCTTTGGCTCCCTTACAACGCAGAAACCGTTCTCACGCCCATACTCTACTTTCTCTGTCTCACGTTCCTCAACAATAGTCCTAGAGCTAGGAGTACATCCCGGTGGAACGGCCTTGACAATGGAGCCCTTATGCCTCAGAACATATATGCACGGAATCTTCAATGCTTGGCACTCTCCGCAGCCTTGTATAGCAACCCTATACCAAGCAAGAAAGCAACAATGTACGGGTTAGTAAGCGCCCGGTAAATGTAGTCAAGCAGGCTATACGTCCAAGACACGGGAGCAGATAATGGACCGGGCACGCTTATCTCTGGGGGCCTCATAATGCTCGCTGTGTAAGCGATTACGTATATCAGATAGCCTATGAACGGAGACAATAATATGAGGAGAATAATCGTGCCAGCAGTAATCTTCATGTTCTCCCCGTCTAGACATACCCTTTAATGCTTATTAATATTTGATTCCACTAGTTTATAAACCGAGAGCGCCCAGCCCGGGGCGCCCGAGCAGAGGTGAACCGTATGGCTAGGCGTAGAAGACCATATAGAGTCCCCTTCAAGTACTGGATCGAGGCGTTCAGGATAAGCCAGCACTACATAGCAAAGGCATACGATGAGCTACCAAGGCCAGACCTACCAGCGTTCGGAGCATACTTCAGAATCGCTCTAAACAAGGTCTTCATGCCAGTACTCCACAAGGAGCTACACGAGATATGGGTGAAGAAGGGTACGGTAACCGAGGATGACATAAAGGCAGCTATTCTCAGCGCTCTTGCAAAGGTAACTCCGGAGCAGATACGAGAAGCACTAAAGATGCTAGGAGTCGAGGAGGTAGACAAGTACACCGCAGCAATAATGGACATGCTATCAAAGGTTGAAGCAAAGCTCAAAGAATGGTTCGGAGTAGCAGCTACAGCCTAACCCTTTAAAGCATAAATGGATTTGGTAAAAAATATACACATGGCCAGAGGTGGATAAATCATGCCAGACGACGTACAAACCTCAGCTTCCACAGCGATAAACGTAGTCATAGGTGTAGCGGGAGCGGCCTTCGCACTAGCAGTACTAGCCTACGCAGCCCAGAAGATCAACGCAACCAGCTACTTCGATAGCATAAACAGCTTCTGGGGCATCTTCGTAACACTAATACTAATAGGTGCCAGCCTACTAGTAATACTGCCAGCCATAAAGAAGCTCATGGAGACCTTCACGGCTGGCAAGGTCTAAGCAACAAAAAATACCCTAGAATACTCCCCGACTCAGTTTTTTATACAACCATATAGCCCCTGTTCCTAGAAGTATAGCTGAGAATACCCATCCTGCTATCTCTGCTAGTGTCGCTATAGTGTTCTTCATACTCGCTACTTCTTGCTGTGGTAGCGCCTTCCCAGCGGTCTCCTCCGTGTTGTACGTGTAGATTGATACGAATAGAGCAAGCATACCTATAATGATTATTGTTGCTAGAATCAGGTTTAAAGTGCTACGTCTATGCATACTCTCTTCCCGGGATAGAAATGAAGCGCATTCTCGTATTTATCCCCTTAGCGCTGCTAGTAGCAATAACAATTGTAGCACATAGCGCCTATGTAAGACCAGTATACTTTAACAACGTAACAAACCCTATACAGCCCGGAACCCCGGTAGAAATAGTGATACCAAGTAGCTACGTAGACGGGTTCCAAGGCCTCTATGTCAGCAGTAATCCTTCTTGCTCCGTGCAACTCGATACTTGGTACAAGAGCTTCGGGGACTACATACTAGTGATATTCAAGCCAGACACCACGATAACCAATGGAACAACTATGTACCTGTGCTACGGAGACATCTACTACAACCCCGTGAACATGTGGGTCTACTTGACAGACAAGGAGCTAACAACAAGCGTTAATAGCAGCGTGCAATACGTAAGCGGCTCCGATAATAACTGGTATAGAGTAAATGGCCAGACAACAATAGTTTTGCACGACTTCGGGAAACTAGTACACATAGTAAACACTACTATCAGCTTCACCATATACACTTACGCTAATACAGCGGTAGAAATCCTTGACAAGAACGGTAACATTGTTGCTCAGAAGACCTATAGCTCTTACACCTATACTACTGATACTATATCTGCAAGCAACTATGATACCACAGAGCTAGCAATAGTTGTTAGCGGAGACGCTTGGATAAGGCCGGAGAACTGGGAAGCATACTACCGTGAATACGTGTATAACGAGACCGCTGAGAACGTTACAGGGCACTCTGCTTGGATGATAATAGCTAGCGGGGACTCTGGCTACGTACTAAACAATGGAAACTACGTCAATATCTCTGGGAACATAGTTAATGGTGAGAACGCTGGCCAGCCAATACACATAGTCTATACCCCTAAGGGATGGGGATGGTATGCGCAGAATGCGGTACACTTCTATACAGGTACGGATAGTAACACTACGACATTAGCTGCAACGATATATGCCTATGAGGGTACAAGCACTATGGCTTTCTCAATATATTACCTCGACATACCGAGGAACTATAGCTACACCATTGGTGGAGCAAGCTATGTCAGCGTTAGTGGTGGAGGAGGCTCTAGTGGCACGACAGGTAACAACACTATTATCGTGAATGTGCAAACTGGCACAGAGCAAGCAAAGGCTATGTACCAAGCAATGGGTTTCCTAGCCTTCATACTAGGAATGGCCTTCGTTAGCTACACATTGGTGGGACACCGGGTTGAATGGTTGCTAGCAGCAACTGCTAGCGTATTCGTAGCAGGTATGCTCCTAAACTATGGAGGAGACTATCGCACGAGCTACTACATGGTAATTGCAGGGATAAGCATAATAGTAGGCGTAACGGTTTACAGACTACTTGAGCAAATGATAATGAGGTAGAGAGTATGAGCCGAACATTTTTCGCAGAGCAACCTAGACTAGTCGAACACTCGTACGAAATAATTTCGGAAACTCTATACTAGGCCCGCTTTTTAGAAACAGATTCTGAAAATATTCTTTTCCGAACAATGTTCAATGGTGTAGAGCTTGCCCGGGATAAACATAGGCCAGTTCATGCGAGTAAACCCTTGGATAGCGATAGCGTTCGGCCTAGGGCTCTTCATAGTAATAGGAGTAGCTGTGCTAATGTTTCTGAGAAAGCAATCAGAGATAATAGCGCTCAACGCACTAGCCTATGATCCTACGAGAAGGGTGTGGGAGGTATGGAGACTCATAGAGGTAAGCCCGGGGCTATACGCTGACCCTCAGGGTAAACACATGGCTCTTATCCCTAGCGATGCTCCCGCCGACATACTAGAGTATGGTGGTAAGAGGATACGTGTCTACCCTGTAATAAAGTATGGCAACGTGTGGGGATGGTACAACTTCCCTAAGACGGTGGAGCTTGTCTACGGCCTAAAGAGGCTCGGTAAGAAGTTCACTAGCCTAGCGGAGATGATAGCGTATCTCTACAGGAAGGGAGAGATACCGGGCAAATTGAGGATACGCCCCGATATGGAGCTAGCAGTCTATGTTAGCGGAGAGGATCTCGCAGAGACACTATCAGAGCTATACGATAAGGCTGCTGAGGAGGGAGTAGTAAGCATAGCAGCTATGACGGGTAAGAGGAGAGAGTTCGAGGCCTATGTGAAGACTCTCGTCGAGCTAAAGAGGAAGGAAGCAGAGGCAATAGGCTCAGCGATACTAAAGTACGGTATCATATTCATGGTGATACTGATAGTCATAGGCGTGTTCCTAAAGGCTCTCGGAGGAGGTGGGCACCCATGAAGCCCTCGCTGAGACTACCATTCCTAAAGAAGAGAGAGAAGCCATGTAGGAAACTAGTAGTAGAGAGCTTCACGATTAACTGGCTAGAGAGGAACAACATACCACTAGCAGCATTGGAGTGCATAATGGGGAAGTCAAGAAGAGTAGTCATACAGCTATGCAGAGAGCCAGAGGAGAGCCCAGCACCCAAGAGATGTACCTGTATGAATACGGGAGAGCCCTACCCCGATGTTTTTTGCACCAAGAGGTGGATGAGCCTAGGCAATGGGTGGTACATTGTCGTGGGTGAAGCCCGTTAAGTGTCCTCCCCTAGACTATATCGTTAGGCGCCTAGAAGAGAAGCACATGATAGCAAGAGACGTATACATAATAGAGGGAAGAGAGGCTCGCTTCAACGTAGAACCAATACTCACGGAAGCATCCCGGCTCTTCGGTAGATTGCAGAGAATAGATGAGAGCGTGCCACCTTCTCGCAGCGCATACGAGGCAATAATCAATAGCGTCCCTGGCCTAGTAGCCTGTATGCACAAGCACTTCTACGAAAAACAGGGCAAGCTAAAGAACGAAATGTATAGCATCGAGGGCCCCGGAGGAATAGGCAAGACAAGCTACGTATGGTACTTGACAAGGTTCATAGGAGGAGTACTAATAAACGACGAAGTAGACGTTGTGATTAAGCTAAAAGAGCTGATAAAGAACAAGAAATGGGTACCAATACTTGTCTTCGACGACATAGCGAGCATCATTGGCAAGTACTGGATACTATTCCGCAGCGAGAGGAAATGGGCCAACCTCTTCAAGGTAATAGAGTATAGCAAGGACTGGAGCGGAGTAATAATATTCACGGCCCGAGAGTTCAGCGGCCTCGCTAAGAGATTCAGAGAGCTAAGCAGCTTCCGGGGAACAATGAGGCGTGTACTAGCAGGAGAATACATAGTAGACATCATAGAGTGGAGAAAAGGCAACTCAAAGACACCATACTATGTAGATGTTCTGTGGCCCGGCCTAGACCTGCCAAACGAGGAGTTCACGGATATGCTTGAGAAGAGGCGTGAGCGCAGCCTCAAAATGATAGAGGAGATAGAGGAGGAGATGCTCCTTGGCCAGCCTGATGTGCCTAGCGTTGGCGAAGCCTAGCTACGACACAATAATAAATGCCTATGAGGAGTGCTCAGCGCTCTACAGCGGTTGTTGGAGAGTAATAGTAAGTACTACTAACAAGCTATTGAAGCAGTACGGTGTGAAGCCTGTAGAGGAGAACATTACCGCTAGAGAGCTACTAGACACTCTAGCAACTAGGCTAGAGGAGAAGCTACGCAAGGAGAAACCAACAGCTCCCAAGAGCACAATAGCTGAGATGGCTAGCAAGGAGACCTACAGGATAGCCGTGATAGTCCTCTCAGTAATAATAAGGAAGATGGGTGTAAGCTGTGCGCCGATATGAGCAGGGAGTACACTTCATAATAAGCTGGCTAAGCGGCTACAGGCTAAGACTAAAGGGCACAATAATAGCTGATATACTGATACACGTAGGCCCAAAGGGACTAACAATAGCAGAGCTACGGATAGACAGGAAGGGGACAAGAGGCCGCTTCGTGATAGGGGCAGGAGACCCAGACGTTCTCATAAACTATGCCAAGGAGAAGCTATCGAGAGTAGTATTCCTAGTAGGGGTGAAAGAGTGCCCCAAGGGATGGGAGTACCAATGGAGAAGCGGGTGGTGCAGGTATGAGCTTCCAGTTCCCGGAGCCGAGGAACAGGCTTGACAGAGTAATAGTCATGTTCCTAGCTGAATCAAACCAGATCCTCGATGAATCAGTACCATACCCTAGGAGAGTAGCGCTGCTCTACAAGTGGAGTTGGATACTGCGGGGACTAGGGTACCAGAAGCCCTTGGAGCGCAAAGACCTAACAGAGGAAGAAATAAACGAGAAAATAAAGGATATGCTAGAGTGGGTAAGCGCTGTCCTCCTGAGAACAAAGACTATGTATCACTAGGTGAATATCCTTGCCCAAGCAGGAGGAGAAGAAGAGAGAAGAAGAGGCAAAAGAGACGCTAGCAGACCAGCTACTGAAAGCGCTGGGACTGGGCCAGCAACCAGAGGCAGCAACAGGGGGAATCATAAACGGGATAGAGTTCCAGAAACTAATACAGTACATCATAGGGGAAAGAGAGGAAGGCAAGGTAGAGGAAGAGCTACCAAGCATAAGAGAGATACTAGAAGAGACAAGCAGCCTATCAAGAGACTACGTAGACACCTTCATCAAGGATGGACTAGGGAGAATAGTGCACCCAGTATACGGAGGAAGCGTGATAGACGCAAGGCTCTCAGAGATAGCACTACTACTACGAGAAACCATTAGGAAGCTATGGAGAGACGTAATAGACTCTATAAAGGCGAAGGCTCCCCCAGAAGAAGTATACAAGAAAGCCCACCTAGCAGAGAAATTCACGAAAAGAGCCTACCTCCTCCTCGTAGAAATGTACGCCAAGCTAGTAACCGTATACTTCATAAACGCCCCACCCAAGGCAAGGCCACCGCTAACCAATGCAGCACTAGGATACGAAATAATAGAGTAAGAGGAATAGAATATAATTTTTAGAAAACTAAACAGTAGATGGATGTATTTTTCTAGACTAAGTGGAAGGATTAGGTGATGGGTGTAAGGATGGTTAGTAAGAGCGTGCTGGGCGAGTGCCTCGGGCTGAGCAACACGGAGCTAGAGATAGTAGCTCTGCTGGTTGAGGGGCCTGCAACTCTCAAGGAGATTAGTCTAAGGGTGAATGTTCATTATCAGACCGTTGTTGATACTTTGAGGAAGCTTGTTGCACGGGGCTGGGTTATCCGGATTAATAGGGGGACTTACTTTATTGGCCCGGGGCTAATCAAGAGATTAGTGGAGCTGGGGTGTCTGGGCCGTGCTAGAGTGGATAGATGAGTGGGGAGACAGGCTGCTAAAAGCTAGCCTGTTCTACACGATTATAGCGATGATAGTAGAGTTCACAGCCATAAGCAGCGGGTATACCCCGCCAGCACTAGTGCCCCGAAGCGTGTTCCAAGTCTATAACTCAACGTATAACCAATGGCTAGAGATAAGCGGGAAAGTAGTAACCGTGAACGGTACGGGTAGCAGCAGCATACTAAGCATAATAATTAATAGCTTCAACCTCTTCTTCCTAGGAATAATCAGCTTCCTCTTCACGGTAACGTTTAGCTTCGTGTGGCTAGGAGTAACAGCTAGCCAGCTCCTCCCACCACCCCTAGACGTGCTACGGATACCTATCTGGGTCCTAGCTGTATTCGCTAACATAGTGCTCCTGTTGTACTTGATAAAGCTGGTCTACAACACGTTCCGGAGCATAGCGGGAAGTGTGTTCGGAGTAGCTATTGCAACAGGTGCATAGCCATGATGCGCCTAAGGATACTCGGTTGCAACCAAGCTAGCCTCAAGTGCCTAGTAGACGTGCTACGTAGAAAAGACCAAGTAATGATAGAGGACTACTTCACAGAGGTAGCAAGCGCATTATTCCTACCCTTCCACCCCGGGGAGGAACTAGTAGACATAGTGATCGAGGAGAAGGGAGACGGTAAGACCGGTGCGGTAAAGATAGAGGCTATTACTAGCGATGGAGAGACTAGGCACAAGTATACCAGCTATTGCTACGAGATACCGGGCACCGGTCTAGTATGCATACCAGCTCCCGAAGAGATTGAAGACTAAAATGGTTTTGCAAGCAGAGATATACACAGAGGTGCTAAGAATGGCTGTAGTGCTCTACCGTGTAGAGAAGAAGGTAAAGACAATTAAGACAGGAGCTCCTGTGCCCAGCCCATTATCTGCTACTTCTACTGCTAGACCCAGCACGGAGACGGTAACCACTACTCCTAGCACTACTAGTGCTGCTAAGCCCTCTACAAAGGAGGAGGAAGAGCTTGCAAAGAAGCTACAAGAACAAGGACTAACCCCGGAAACCATAAGCGAGCTAAAGAAGCTCCCGATACCTACTCAGAGAGAGAAGTACGGTGTAGTTGTATGGCCGAGTGGATTGATAGAGAAGGAGTTGCTGAGCTTCCGCTCCACTCTACAAGTAAAGGAGGCTCCTAGGAGTATTCCGGGCAGGCTAGTTATAAGTGGATGGGTGAAGATAATCAATCCAAACAATGTTGAGAAAACGGTTATGCTATACCCTGTTGCAAGCATATTCAAGATGCTAAGCGAGACCGAGGGTACATGGGTCAATGCTAACATACCACTAGAGCTGTGCGTATGCGGTAAATGTGGTAGAACCGTTAGGGTAACCGTCCCAGCTAAGAGCACTAAGCATTGCAACGTAGAGATAGTAGCAACTATTGAGCCAGTAAAGGCTAGAGAGTACCAAATATTGCTGAAAGCATACTATACTCATCCCAAGTACATAAATGGTAAATGGGTAATGGGAGGCACAGAGGTAGTAGTCTCGGCGGTGGATATAACCGATATAGTAAGGAAGCTAGCCCAGCAAACAAAGACAACAACTACGACAAAGACCGGGGAGCAGGGAGTCCCAGAGAGCTATGTTATTAGGCAAGAAGAGAAGGCTGCTTGGAGCACCACGCCCAAGAAGCCCGTCTCTAAGGCCCCGGTTCAGGCTAAGAGAAGTATGGCTCTCCCGGTCTAGCTCTTTTTTACTATCTATGTACATGTTCTTACTAGGGAGTTGCTTGGAGAAGCTCTTCCAAGTCCTCTTCGGGGCGCTCATATTCTTTGAGCGTGGATTCCTCTTCGCAAGCGTTGTACCGTCTAAGGCAATCTATGCCTACATTGTTGTCGTGCTCCTAGTCGTAATCCCGGAGCCAGTTCTAGAGCTACTATACATTAGTATCGCTAGGGACCCTGTAGCTCTGCTCTCGCTACTAATAATATATAATATGTATTGTATACTCCGGGCAGAGAACCTAGCCTATATCTACGGGTATGAAAAAATAGTTAGGCTTTGCAAGAGGCTAGAACACAAGTATCTCTCTCCTAAGCTTTGCCTTCGCTCCTAGTGCTCCCCCTAGCTCCGTTGCTGATAGAACTACAGGCAATGGCGGTGGGGGTACTCGCTGCATCTTGACTACTGGCTTCTGTGGAGGAGCGCCTCCACCACTAGTGCTTGTTGGAACTGTTACTGTGTAGTATCTTGTGCTCGGTTTCTGAACTGTTACTTTGAACACGTTGCTCGGTATGGTTATCACGTTTATACCGTTAATCGTTATGCCTGGTAGCGTTATGCTTACCCCGTTTATGCTTACCCTGTACCACTTTAGGTACTTCTCGATATTAGCGAAGCTTGGTACTTCTACGAAGAACGCCCCGTCTATTCTGTAGTAGTGTATTACTCCGCTCGGGTACTTGTTCTCGAAGAATTCCCGTATAGTGTCAGGCACCTCTGGCTCGGGCACGGGTACTAGGAGAGGCACTATGCTTCCCAGCTTGCTAGACTCTGTGCTGACAACTATGCTTGAGTAATTAATAGGCATAGGAGTAACTATGGCTGATAATGGCTCTGCCCCAGAGCGGGTAACCACTACTATGTTTCTCAGAGTGTCGTAGAGCGGGTCTCTGCTAACAGCATCGTGTAGTATCCTAGAGAGGGTCTCTACTAGTGCTGGGTTATCACGTATATCTGGGTCTATCTTGTAGAAGTCCTCGTAGGTAACGTACTTGTCTGTTACACGTATAGCGCTGTGATACTCTATGTAGTTGCCCTCGGGGTCCTCGATACGATAAATTATTTCTGTTCTGTTGGGCTCAACTCTTATCTCTCTTATCAGCCTGTAGACCCGGCCTCCTATCTCTAGTTCTAGCTCTTCTCTCCCACGCCTAGCAGCCTCGATGAAGCGTGCTAGGTCTTCCGGAGAAGCCCTTATCACCTTGTACTTGTGTATCGCTGCTTCAAGCCAGCCCCATACCTCTTTACCGGGCTGTGCACCTCGTAGCATCTTCTCTATATCGTTTATGAGCTGGTCAATAGCTTTGGCCTCCGCTGGGTTCACTCCACGCAGCCTATTAGCTAGATCCCTTAGCTTGGAAACGAACACGTCTAGTATTGTCCTCCTGCCCCTTGCACCGAGCTTCTTAGCTGCCTCCCTAACAGCTTCTAGAGCCTCATCTATTGTCTTGGCTTCCTGTAGCCTTGCTGCCAAGTCGTGGTAGCCTAGCCTGTCGAGATAGGTTGCTAATGACTCTACAGCATCTCTCCAAGGCTTTACCTCTGTTTCGTAGTACTTGATAGAGGCCTCTAGGCTTCTTAGCTCGTTGCTTATCCTAACGTACTCTTTCCCAGCATCCTCTATACCTATCTTTGACAAGAGCCAGAGCCTGCTGCGCAGGTTATCAAGCATGTTCTTGGCCTCTACGAGTAGCTTAACAGCATCCCCGGGGTATCCCAGCTCCTTTATCCTCTCCAAGAACTCTGGCAGGTTCTTTGGAGTAACCTCTAGTGGTAGGTCGTACTTCTTGGCTAGCTCCTCGGGTACTCTCAGTAGAACCGTGTTCTCGGTTAGCTCGGGTATCTTTCTATCAACGAGCCTTACTTCTCGTGCAAACTTACCATAGTACTTCGGGTACTCGTTGGCTAGTTTCTCTAGTATGCCTCTCAGCTCCCTCAGAACGTCTAGAACCTGTGGAGCTAGCTGGGCCCCCTTCACTAGTATGTACTTTACTAGCTCGTTATAGACGTTTACTAAGTCGCTTACCGTGTTTATCTTCTTTGCTAGCTCGGGCTCTACCTCAGAAACTATCTTGCGTGCATCCTCTATACTAGACTTGGCAGCCTCTATGGCTTTCCTTATCTTCTCGGCCTTGGCTATAGCGTCTCTGAGCACGTCAATGCTCCTAGTAGCCTCCCTAAGCTCCTGTAAGAACCTAGCGCTCTCTACCGGTCCTAGAATATCTTTTAGCAATGGCTCGTAGCTCTTTAGCTCCCCTAGGTACTCGTTGAGCTTCTCTAGCTCCTTGTCGAGGCTCTCTAGCCTTATGTACTCTGATTCAGCTAGGTTCACAGGCTTGTTCTCTACTAGCTTTACCTCTAGCTCGGTGTAGGTTCTCCTAAGCTGCTCCAATAGGTCTCTTGATAGGTCTCGTAGGGCCTCTGCTATCTCTGTGTCTATCTCCGGTATCCTCTCCATCATCTTCTTCAACGCTAAGTCAAGGTCTACTAGTCCGTGCCTAATAATAGCCTCTTTGATAGCTTCCTCTATGTCTGAAGGCTGCTTCGCTTCCAAGAGGTACTTGTAGACCTCTCTTGCAAGGCTACGTGCGCTCTCACGTACAATGTTGTCGGGTACCCCCTGCTCTCTTAGTTGCTCCTCTATCATCCTCGTTAGCTGCTCTACAGCTTCCCCGGGAGAAGCATAGCTCAGAACGAATTCCCTTACCCTCTCCTCAGGTATTGCTTTCGCTACAGCCTCTATCTCTGGCCTAAGAGTATCCCTTGCAAGCCTTACTGCCTCTCCTATTGCACGGAACTCCGGATAAGCAATATCCATTATGTCAGCAAACCTTGTCTTCATCAATGGAAGCGTAATTGCTAGTATGGTTGCAAAGGCTATTATTTGTTCAAGGTTCTTGTGCGGAGGAATGAAGCCCTTTAGTATCTCTAGCTCCTCTCTAGCTGCCTTCGATAAGCTTCCGTGCAACAAGCTCTCTATCACACGTGCGTGCTCGATTATACCCATCGGTATCGCTAGTGGGACGCTCAGGGCCCCAGCAAGTATGTAGAACCCTGTGCTCGCTAGGAAGTCTAGTACCTTGTCTAGACCGCTAGCGTGTCCTGCCTCCCTTGCATACTTGTCCCCTATCGCTGCTAGCCACTCTATAGCTGTCTTCAAGGGTGCTAGCTTCTCACGCTTAATGCTTGGGAGAGATACCCCCGCAGACTCTGCGGCCTCCTTTAAGCCCTCATAGATAATCGTGTTATGTGGAGCTACTTGTTTCCACACGTCTAGGTATAGCTGCTTCTCTAGGGAAGCTAGGCCCCTCAGTATGCTTGCTATGCTGCTTGCCAGTTGCTCCGGATTACTTACACCTAGGCCTCGGAGCGCATCTAGTATCTGGTTCTCTACCCTGTTTGCTATTTGTTCAAGATTCTTTGGGTCAAGCATAAGGGGCATAATGACTTGCTTTATCTCCTTGATTATCTCCTCCTTCCTAGTATGCTGCTCTAGTAGCTCTCCGGATTCTAGCTCGTGGAGGAACAGGTAGAAGCGATCAATGTTGTGTATGCTTGTTGCTGCAAAGTTAGTAGCTGTTAGGAGAGCGACTGCTAGCTCTTGTACATACCTGCTTATCTTTTGTGCCTTGTCCTCTAGCCCGTCTAGGTTGCTTGGTATGTTTTTGGCTGTGTTGTAGAGGCTTACTAGCTCTGTGTAAGCATTCTTCATTAGCTCCATTGCTCTGCGGAAGTTACCGTTGTTGAAGTTGCTCAGAGCCTCCTGTATATCTATGAGAGCGTTGCTTAGCTCCTTGTTTATCTCTGATAACCAGTTGCTCAGCCTGTTATAGGCTTCTGTATAGTCTATGAGTGTCTGTAGGCTCGTTGTGGCCTTACCGAGAGCGTCTAGTAGTGAGCCACTATACCCTGCCTCCTCTAGCTCGTTCTTAGCGCTCCTAAGGTTCTCCAAGACATCCCTAGCCGTGTTGATTAGTGCCTCGCTAACCGATCCACTCTTTAGCGCATCTACTAGGCTCTCTGCTACCTCCCTAGCAGCGCTGAGAGTAGAAACAGCGCTCGGGATTAGCTCTAGTATCTGGGCCTCCTTGCCCGTGATTATGCCCTTCTTAGCCGCCTCCTCCGCTACACGCAGAGCTAACAAGTAGTCCCCGTTCTCCATGAACCTGTTGAATAACTGGTAGACAACATAGCGTGCAACGTCTCTTTGTACATCGCTCGGAAGCTTATCATACACGGAGCACAAGGAGACCATTAGAGCATTCCCCTCCGGGCCTTTATCTCTATCCAAGAGGGCCTAGTGGGTAGGCCGAGCTTGGAGGCTATGCACTCAATGTCCTCCCAGCTTATCCCCGTTATCTCTGCTAAGGGGACAGCGGCCTCGGGTATGTAGCGTGAAGCATCCTCTAGGAGCTTCTTGGCCTCCTCTAGGTAGATGCTTGCACGCCTAGGGTTCATCTCCTTCTCAACGTTCTCTAGTATCTTTAGGGCAAGAGCATACTCTACAGCAGCTATCATCCTGTCTAGGTCTTGCTTAGTTATGTTAGTGAGTCCTAGGTCTCGCAGCTCGTTTATAACATTAATGTTCTCTTCTATGAAGCGCAGAGTGTCTAGGAGGCTTCTTAGCGCTCCTTGGCTTAGCTTGTCTAGGTTCTTCCAATCAGTATTAGCTATGCTCTCTAGTGCTCGTTGTAGACCAGAGCTATAGTAGTCTATCATTGCTTTGAGGTACTTGTACGCTGTTACTCTCCTACCATTAATGGTTACTGTTACTTGTGATAACTTGTCCCTGTAGCGCTCCAAGAGGCTCCGGGCATCGCTGTAGCGTCCCTCGTTAACGTACCTTGTTATCTCATCTATTATCTTGGCCGTGAATGCATCCTCGACAGGTATCTTGATAGTTGTGTAGCGTAGCTCTATGCCTAGCTTCTTTAGCTCAGCTATGAGCCTAGGTGATAGTATGCTTGGATTAGTCTTGGCTTTTGTTAGCACTATTAGAGCTGCAACACTCCTTGCCCAGCCCGGTAGAGTCTCTATAATTGCTACTATCTGGTCTGGGTTATCGGTCCTCGTTATCTCCTCTAGCTTCTCAACAGCATTGCTTATCTCCGGGGATACGTCCCTGACTTCTTCAAGTATCTTCATTATCTGCTCAACGCTCTTAGCGCTTCTCAGCTCCTCTATTGCCCTGTAGAACTTCATTGCTTTCAAGAAAGAGTCCTTGCCAGAGAGTATCCCCTTGTCAAACAGCTCTAGGAACTCTTGCTGCTCCTCCTTGCTGAGGCTCCACCATATCCTCGCTGCATCGCTGAAGTCTTGCTCCTTTACATAGTTGAATAGTTTTCTCAGCTCGGGATCTGAGTATATCTTTGCTAGCAGGGAGGCTCTTGGCAGCCTTACTCCTAGGCTCTTTGTTATCTCTAGTGCCTTGTCCGGGTTCTCTAGGAATAATGAGACTAGGTACGTGTCTAGGTCTCCTAGTACCTTGTCGTAGATGCTTGGTGCTAGCTCCTTTGCACCGCTTAGTACTTTCTCTGGGGGCTCTCCGGCTAGGAGGGCGTTGTGTGCGAGCTTGTATATGAAGTCGGGGTAGTTGCTCCCTAGTTCTTGTCTCAGCAGGTTAGCGTAGCCCCGGTGTGATAACAGGTACTCCCAAGCCTCTCTCCACCTGCCCTGCTTGACTAGCTCTGCTAGCCCCACCTCTTACACCACTACGTAGATATACCTTTCAGATTCTATTTATCCTATAACGTGGTGAAAGAATGAAGCTCTTCTCCAAGAAGAAGCTAATAGACGAGATACCCGAGACACGGAAAGATGCCCTCAACTATTTATTGAAGAAGCTTAGGAGCGAGTCAGCCAAGGAAATGACCCAGACCTATAGGGACATCGTGGAGAAGAAGTATAGAGAGGAGCTAGAGAAGTGCATATCCAGTATAACGAGTAAAGGAGCCAAGGAGGGAGTAGCGTACCTCTTCTGCATATACAACGTGTTTGGTAACCATCTTGAAGAAGAACAAAGCGTTGTCAAGTACCTACAAGCAAACACTATAGCCGAGATGCAGCGAGGACCCAAGGCTGTGCTACGGGTAAGGAAGGATCAGAAACTATTGAATAGCTTGGTGAAAGAGGTAGTGGAGAGGTATCTCAGAAACCGCTAGTCTACAGGTACACTAGCTAGCCCAGAGAACTAGGGTCTAGCATTAACACTAGCGAGTGGTAATTAGGAAACTGAAAGAAGAAACTAGGAAAAGAAAGAGAAAAGAAAGAAACACAGAAACTCAGCTCAGCCAGAAATCATCACAAAAGAATTGCTTCTACTTGTAATGGAATTATACTTCTGTGCTATTTTGCGTAGCTTTTCTAGACTTACCACTTGGAAGTTATGTATATAGTACACTTAGTTCTTGGCAACATATTTATGGTGTCCCATGTTTGATACTGCAAAGTTGCTATTACGTAATGTCCACCAATTCTATCCCCCGCATCGCTCACTCTCTTCGGGGTTACTATGCTTAATGATGCATCAAATTCATACTTCTTTGGTATGTAGTCCGTTTCTACAATCCTTGTTTCAAGATTTCTTATACAATATATCATTCTATCTATGTTCTCCAGTAACTCTTCTAAATTACTTAGATCTATCATTCCCTCCACGAAATTTGCTAACAATGCTTCTTTTATTTTCTTATCTAGTGGTAATTTATCTATATATTCAGTAAACCTCTGTCTTACTAGTTCCTCAATCTCTTTTCTTAAATCATTTATGAATCTCTCTCTAACTATTGGATCTGGGAACATTTTCTATCACCTTAGGGGAGATCTTGGTTTCTGTCCGTGTATCTAGTATGTATCAGTCCTACTTATATTTTTTACTCCTAAAATTTAGGGGGATAGGGTTCTATGAAACATTTTGGGGCGAAATGTTGCAAGAGACTAGCTCAAATAGACATAAGTACTTGGGCACTTCTTCCATAAGAATGGGCGAAATGTTTCATGTACGAGCCTGACCTTAGTAAAGTTCCCAGGTTAGCAGAATATGAGAGAATCGTTAGAATGCTTAAATACGAAAGTATGAAAAACCCTGATATTAAGAATGTTTTGCCACTAACCGTTGCCATAACAGGTGCGAGGATAAGAGAAGTACTAATGCTTACAACTATTGACATTGACTTCGACACAGCGAGGCTCTACGTACCTACATTGAAGCGTAAGGGCAGACCAAAGAGAGTAGTACCTGTGCCTTCGTGGTACCTACCAATAATCAACAGCTATATCGTGAGGAATGCTATCAGCCATGAATTATTCCCGATAAGCCGCTCACAAGCATACCGTATAGTGAAGAAGAAGACGGGATACCATCCCCACGCCTTTAGGCATGCAGCAATAATGTACTTCCTATACAAAGGCCTTGACCCCGAGACCGTGCGAAGAATCACGGGGCATAAGTCATGGAAAATGATAGAGTACTATGTACGCTTGGTAAGAATAGACGTACTACGCACACCACTAGAAGAGGTGTTCTAGACTATGAGTGAGTACGAGGAAAGAGAGCTGAATGAGGAGGAGGAAGAGCTACTAGAGAAGCTGAGGACCGTAAAGGATCGAGTAGAGTACCTATTAGCTAGGTACCCGGATGCGAGGAACAGCGACCTCTACCTAACAATCCTGTATCTGAGAAAGTTCACGGAGCTAGGCAGGTACATACGCTACATACCCTACAACGTGATAAAGAAATACGACGGAGTATTCGAGACCATTAGGAGAACGAGGCAAAAAATACAGGAAGAAGGAAGATACCTACCAACAGACCCAGAGGTACTGAAAAAACGAAAGAAACTAGCAGAGAAGTATAGGAAAATAATAAATAGATTATGATTATGACTGGGCATAGTCCTTGCAGGGTACCTCGTATATGTATTCCGGGTAGTTATCTTCTGCTACTTCGGGGTCTATTCTAAAACATTTTACTCCTTGCGGTGTATTGCACTTGTAGACCCGAGCGTGTACTAATCCATGAAACTCTGCGAGTGGTATATCTGCGATTTTCTTGCACAACTTAGCGAGAAGCCACTCGCACATCCTTCCACAACCTCCTAATGTTTTCTTCTAGTACATCTTCGATGAGCATCGTTACTGCATATCTCAATGCATCATCGAATACTGAGAATCTTGCTACTGTGAACCCACTTGCTACATCTTCGTCAGCTTCATAGATGTCTATCTTGGCCTCGCTACGACCATAGTCCATTACCAGTTCTACTGCATAGGCCTTGTTGCTTTTCTCATCAATTATAAAAGCTATGCAGCTTGATAGTGGCTTATCTATTGAGTCTGCGCAATCAACCTCGGTTACACGATACATTTAGTCATCACCCCATACGTGTAGCATATCTACGAACTCGTAATCACGGAAATAGATCAGGCTTTTTCCATCGAATCTTCGGATAATAAAGTCGTAAAACTCTTTTTCAAAATCAACGAACCAACTATATGCAACACGCATATATTTGTTTAGTTCAGCCATTCTTCTCAACCTCTTGTTTTGTTTTCTCCGTGTTACTAGTTTGTATCTAGGGGGTTTTTATATTTTTATCCTAAAATGTGTGGTACCTATTGAGTAGATCCTATGGGAGAAGAGGACCGGTGGGGAAAGGGTTAGGGTTGGTATGTTTTCTTGGCTTCCTGTGTTAGGCAGTAGTATCCCCGTGTTCTGCGGTACACTATTCCTCTGCGCATTAGCCACCACATTCTCTTGTAGGCTTGTTGCCTGTCGAGTCCTAGCATTAGCTCTATTTCTCGTAGTGTTATGCATCCACCGTTCTCTATCATCATTCTAATGATTATTGGGGCTAGGTTCACGTACCTTATCTTCTCTGAGCTCATTCAACACCACCCATAGATCCTTACCCATGTATGCTACTAGTGGTATGAAGGCTGAGGCGTACACTATGACTGGGGTTAACACGTATATCTTCACTAGTGCTCCTATAGTCTTCCCAGAGTAGAGAATGGTTGTCGCCAATACGTGTAGGTATAGTAGAGCGGTTGCGCTCAGTAGTATTAGCATAACTATCTCTACCATGAGTATGCGCTCCCCCAGCACCTTCCTAATAGCAATGAGCATTGCTACATATATTAGAGCTGCTAGGGACTTTGGTGTTGCTGCTATTGGGCTTACTGAGCCCTTGGCATACATTGCTAGAGATACTGCAATGTACAGGATAAGTACTATGTCTATGACTAGGAGTCCTATGCCTACTAGGACACGCTTATTCATCGCTGCTCCTCCTCCTTATCACTACTAGTATCTCTAGTTCATCGTCTAGGTCTCTGGCTATGCTCATTCCACGAAGGCTGTTGTTCTTCACGGTCTCGTACATTGTTGGTATGAGTTTTAGAATAGTTTCGAGCGGGTCTTTCGTCATGACTGTTCACCTAGGCAGCTATGGATGTCCCTTGCTACTTCTAGCTGGCTCGGCCTTATACCGAAGAGCCACTTTAGGAGCCAGTAGTTCACCTTGGCCTCTACGCAC
>Ga0256831_1000231_pt1 | contig 29858 bp, 28 predicted proteins | sample 132544metaG_FD_189087 | JGI IMG/M metagenome (GOLD analysis project Ga0256831, IMG submission 189087) | Hydrothermal vent microbial communities from Lau Basin, Pacific Ocean - 132-544 | ecosystem: Environmental > Aquatic > Marine > Hydrothermal vents | place: Pacific Ocean: Lau Basin | collected... | reverse complement strand
GGATAAGAACTTTTTACAAAACAAGTTTTGAAAAGTTCTAAACCGATACATGGACGTACTTGAGCGCCCCTGGAAATTCAGTACCTGTAGACAGTCACGGTCAGGCACACTGAATAGTTACAAAACAACAACAAAAACTCAAGGCTTAAAGGAATTATCATGTCGTCCACCATCAGTTCATCTTCTGCCAACCCTGATCTTGACTGGAGTCAGTTAAAAGAAACCGTGGTGATGCTTAATCTGGCCATTGCCCAGATCAAACAGTCCATGCATGAGGGCACCTCTTCGGTGGATACCCTGGCCCATTCTTTTACGTCACTGGCGACTAATCTGAGTGAAATTCAGAATACTATTGCACAGGAAAATATAAATAATAAATCATTAAGCAACCTGGTCACGGATTCCAGCACCAAGGTACATGCTGCCATTATTGCTTTTCAGTTTTATGATAAGTTATCTCAGCGACTGGATCATGTCAGTCACAGCCTGGATTCCCTGACTAAACTGATTGCTGATCCGGCAGCCTTATATTCTCCACCGCAATGGCTGGCTCTGCAGGAGGAAATTCGCAGTAAATATACCATGGAGGAAGAACGACGGTTATTTGATAAGGTTTTATCAGGCACGCCCATTGATGAGGCACTGGAAGAATTTAATCAGACTACCCTGCAAAATGACAAGGATGATGATATTGAATTATTTTAATTTTCAGTTTTATATGCAGATATAAACCCGGCAAAATTGCTGGCCGATAATGGTTTAGAGCAGTAATAGCCCTGGTATTGATCACAACCTATACTTTGCAGAAACTTAAGCTGCTCCTTTTCTTCCACCCCTTCACAGAGCACCGTGATCCCCAGATTTTTTCCCATAGTGACAATGGTTTCAAGGAATACTGAGTCTGTCTGGATCTGATAATCGTCAATAAAAATTTTATCAATCTTTAAAGTATGAATGGGGAAGCGCTTTAAATATGACAGTGATGAATAGCCAGTACCAAAATCATCCAGGGAAATGCTTAAACCCTGGTTACATAATTCCGTTAAGATATCCAGACTTTTACTGGTGTCTTCTATAAACAGTGTTTCTGTAATTTCAATGTCCAGTTTTTCTGGATCAAAGTTGTTTTGTTTTATAAGCTGTTTTATATTCTGCGTAAAACCTTCATAAAATAATTGCCTGGCTGATATATTGACAGCAATAGGAATATCACAAATGCCCTGCTCTTTCCATACCATCTGCTGCCGGACAGCCTCTTCTATAATCCAGTTTCCCAGCTCAATAATCAATCCCTCTTTCTCAGCCAGTGGAATAAAATCATTGGGGGCAACCAGACCGTCCTGCGGGTGATTCCAGCGTATCAGAGCTTCACAGGCTATAATTTTGCCACTTTTCAGATCTACTTTGGGCTGGTAATAAAGTTCAAATTCCTGATTTTTTATTCCGCTCTTTATTTCTCTGGCCTGTTTAATTTCTTTCTGCACAGTCTCATAAAGTGCTGAGGTAAAGAAATGATACTGGTTTTTGCCATTCTTTTTTGCCTGATACATAGCAATATCAGCCTGTTTCATTAATGTGTTCTCATCTTTCCCGTCTTTAGGAAAAAATGCCACACCAATACTACAGCTTGATTCAATAGGATGGGAGTCAATAATCTGGGTTTTCTTTAATTCATTCTGTATTCGTTCAATGATCTGAGTTAAATCAAGCAGGTTTTTATAAGTATTAAGAATAATAACAAATTCATCACCCCCGATTCGAGCCACAATATCATTATTGCGAGTAATTTTTTTTATAACCAGGGCCACCTGTTTTAAATAAGCATCACCAATACTATGGCCCAGGGAATCATTTATGGTTTTAAAATCATCCAGATCCAGAAATAATAAGGCAAACTGACTGTCCATTCGCTCTGAAACTGAAATCAACCAGTCCAGTTTTTCATGCAGAGCCTCACGATTAGGCAAACCACTGAGCTTATCAGTCCTGGCAATACGATAGAGGGCTTTTTTTTCTTTTTCCAGGCGCTCAAAGGTCTGAACCATTGAAGAGCGGATATACTCATAATCCGTGAGCAGCATTTTTTTGGGTATTTCAGATTGATAGTAAGCATATTGCCTTAATATTTCTGCCGGGTTAATGATCATCTTTTTTATAATCAGAAAAATAAGGATAAAGTATATAATTGTCAGTAAGAGCATCCAGAATATCATCTGAAAAAAAAGTTTATCTATTGATGCACTAACCGCTTCCCGGTCAAGATAGATATACAATGTCAGGAATGATTTATTAAGCCCTGAAAAATAATAAAGGTGATTTGTCAGCACTTTATTTTGTGTTAACAGATCATAGCTATCCATTTTTTCAGGGATATAAATTTGCCTGGAATCAGGCTGGGTACGTAAACGCTGATCAGTAGTCAGCATCAGTTTGTTATCTTTAAATACCTGTACTGCACTGACAAACGGGTTACTTGCAGGTAAACGTTTAAGCTCTGAAGTAAATTGATAAAGATCATCAGCTTGCTGAAGGTTTTTTGAAATACTATAGACCAGACTGGCGGTATCTTTTTCTACGTCATGTACAATAACATCCGCTGTAGTATGGAGCTGTTTATTAAAAAAGAAATAAAAGGATACAAAAAAAATGAGTATAGTCCCGCTCAGTAAAAGATAGGATAACTTTCTAAGACTTAGCATCTATCAAACCATTTAAAGGAATATCAACACTGGGCAACACCTTTTTTATTTGTTCAGCAGACAGATCATTAAGCCATTTTATTTCCTCCAGTGAGGATAAAAACTCCTGATAAGTAATATCGTGAAGATAGTATTTAACGTGTTTATAATATTCCTGGGGATCATTCTTTAATACAGCAATAGCCCGGTCTACTTCCTTTTTTAACTGTTTAAACTGTTTCTGATGCTGGTTAATGACTTTCTGGGTTGCAAACAGCGCATCAATCACGGTAATAACATTCGGTTCCCGGGTAGAAGATATAATTTTGAACCCTTTCTTTTGCAGGGAAATATTATAGGGTACATAAGTAACAATCAGAACAGGCTTTTGAGCAGCAACATAGTTCATCTTGGCCAGTACGGCCTGATCTTTATTGATATAGCGTATCTGATGTTCACTCAATTTATAATAGTTTAAAAACTCCCTGATTAACTCAGAATTAACCGAGTCAATTTCAAGATAGATATCAATAATCTGATCAGTTTGTTTTAATTCATCTATTGACAGGTTGGACAGGATCATATCTCCGCCATTGGAGCGGTCAAATAGCATTAATGGTGTTAACCCGGGGTGATCCTTTTTAAGCTGTTTAAACTCATATTGCGTGCCAGTCAGGGCATCTGAATTTCCCGCATCGTAGAGATGCATGCTTTCGGCCAGAGAAACCAGATTCAGAACCTCTATATTATACGACTCCAGCCAGCCCTTATCATAAGCATAAAAAATCGGTGTATAACCAATCCATGCATTAACTGAAATTTTAAGACGATGGTCGTAATCATTACTGCATCCCGTAAGAAAAACGACTAACAGCAGAAAAAAATGTATTTTTTTCATAATTCCTCACATTTAATGAGTAAATTATAGTACATTTTCATTTTTTTAAGTATTAAATGGAATTTTTTGTGCGTAAATCAGGTGCAGTTGTACAGAAAAATTACCCCGGTAGTAGTTTTCCTTTAACTGATAAACCGCATGTATTTCATCGCTCTCTTTAAAGGGAAAAGAATCACTTTTATTTTCCAGAGCCCGAAACCAGACTGCCCGGAAACTGCCGGACTCTGTTGCCAGTTGCAGCATCAGATGAATTCCCTCTGAACCGATAGCCCGGATACTCTGCACCATAAAATCACCCTCAAATACCGGCATTTCAAATTCTCTGCCATAAGGTTCAAGGCCTTTAAGTTCAGCAATGGTTTCAAAACTGATTTCTGATTCTGCCAGTATCCCATCGGTTAAAATAACCGGCCTCAGTGCATCGTTTTCATCCAGAACAGAGGCTTTTACCTGCTCAGCTATGGCTTTATCAAACAACTCACTAAAGCGTTCAAGACTGTCTCCAGGTATTTTTAGACCGGCGGCACCCTTATGCCCGCCAAAACCCAGCACCAGCTTTTCGTCCTGATTGCTGACGGTTTCAATGGCCTTACGAATATGAATAGCAGGAATGGTACGGGCCGAACCGGTTAAAATATCCGGATCACTGGAGAGACTTAAGACAATAACAGGACGACCAAATTTTTCCATTAAACGGGACGCCACAATACCCTGCACACCGGCATGAAAATCCGGATGATAGATAACCAGTGACCAGGCCTGTTTTTTAAGCTGTTTTCTTGCCCGTTCAAAGGCAATATCCAGCATCTGTTTTTCCGTTTCCTTGCGGTCCTGGTTATCCTTATCCAGTTCAGAGAGTTTGTTCAGGGCTTCGGGAAGTGATGCAGCACACAGATAATGCAGAGCCATATAAGGATCGGACATTCGGCTGCGGGCATTAATTCTGGGACCAATCTGAAAACCCAGGTCTTCAGCAGTAAAGGGCTGAAATTCCCGGTCAAGCAATCTCTGCATGGCCTGCCAGCTGGGACGCTGTAGCTTGTTCATAATTTGCAGACCGGCTTTTACCACGGCTCGATTGACAGGACTGGACAGGGATACTGCATCGGCCACAGTACCCAGGCTGACAAAATCCAATAGAGCGGATAATTTGGGGGCAGATGAATCCAGAACCTGGTCTTCAATCAGCCGGGCACGCAGATAACTCATTAATAACCAGCTCACCATACAGCCGGCTATGGTACTGTCAGGGTAGGCACAGTCCTCACGGGTCGGATTAATAGTTGCCAGCGCTGAGGCCGGAATACCTTCCTGAGGTATAGCATGGTGATCAGTCACAATCACATCAATGCCCTGCTCTGTCAGCTGTACAATCTGCGCTTCATCGGAAGAACCGCAGTCCGCTGTGATAATGAGCTGCGGCGGGTTTTCCAGTGCCAGAATACGATCGGTCAGTCCCTGGCTGATACCATAACCGTCATCAATACGATGGCCGATAAGATGCTGGATATGCTGTTCAGGTACTTTAAAATAATCTTTCAGGGCAAAAAATAAAATGGCATGAGAGGTAATGCCGTCAACATCATAATCAGTCAGCAGACCGATATGCTCCTCTTCTTTTATAGCTCTGGCAATTCGCGCTACGGCAATGTCGCTGTCACTAAGCAGATGCGGTGGAGCAATATGCTGCAGTGAAGCTTTAACCAGATCATCCACCTGCCACTGCAAACCATCCATACGATTCGCCACAATACGGGCCTGCACGGGCGACAGGGAAATCCGCTGGATCAGTTCAGCGGCATCTACCGGTGCAGTTCGGGAAATAATTTTTGGGATCACAAGTCAGGGTTATTTATCAAAAATGCTTAGCGGATAATATCTACGCCACCCATGTAAGGGGCCAGAGCTTCAGGTACTTTAATAGAACCGTCTGCCTGCTGATAGTTTTCCATAATGGCCACCAGGGTACGGCCCACGGCCAGACCGGAGCCGTTAATAGTATGCACCAGCTCTGGTTTGCCGGTGGCTTTATTACGCCAGCGGGCCAGCATCCGCCGGGCCTGAAAATCACCGAAGTTACTGCAGGAAGATATCTCCCGGTAAGTTTTCTGGGCCGGAACCCAGACTTCCAGATCATAGGTTTTAGTCGCGGAAAAACCAATATCACCGGCGCATAAAGCCACCACGCGGTATGGCAGTTTCAGTTTCTGTAAAATCACTTCGGCATGTCTGAGCAATTCTTCCAGCGCCTGCATGGAGTCTTCCGGTTTAACAATCTGTACCATTTCCACTTTCTCAAACTGGTGCTGACGGATCAGGCCGCGTACATCCTTGCCATAAGCACCGGCTTCGGAACGAAAGCAGGGAGTATGAGCAGTCAGGCGTAAAGGCAGTTCGGATTCTTCCAGAATGGATTCACGCACCATATTGGTCACCGGTACTTCGGCTGTCGGAATAAGATGAAGCTGTTTATCAGCAGCCAGAGTTTCCTCATCCCCGTCCACGGCAAAAAGATCTTCCTTAAACTTGGGCAGCTGGCCGGTCCCCCTGAGCGCATCGGGACGCACCAGGTAGGGAACATAAGTTTCACTATAGCCATGCTCTTCGGTATGGGTATCCAGCATTAACTGAATAAGTGCTCTATGCATCCGTGCCAGCGGCCCTTTTAAGGTACTGAAACGGGAGCCGGATAATTTGGCCGCTATTTCAAAATCCATCAGACCGCCCTTACCGTTCCAGCCTGTTCCCAGTGCGGCGCCCAGATCCACATGATCCTTAATTTCAAAATCAAACTGCGGGATTTCACCCCAGCTGCGCAGCTCAACATTGTCATTTTCATCCTTGCCGTCGGGCGTGGTTTCGTGAGGAACGTTAGGAATGCGCATTAAAATATCATGGGTTTCATCCTGCAGTTGTTTTAACTGCTGCTCCATTGCCTTAAGCTGATCACCGGTTCTGGCTACGGCGGCCAGAATTTCACTGACATCTTCACCGTTTTTCTTGGCCATACCGATTTCTTTCGATCTGGCCTTACGTTCAGCCTGCAGTTCCTGGGTTTTTACCTGTATGACTTTGCGTTGTGCTTCCAGATCCGCCAGTTTGTCGGTATCCAGTTGAAAGCCCCGACGGGCTAACTGGGCGGCAATGACCTGCAGGTGAGTACGTAAAAGTTTGGGATCCAGCATAGTGTTGTGTTCTCGGTTCGATGTTTAAAATATTCAATAATGATTAAAAAATAATTGTAACTATTCGGCGTAGCTGACCGTGATTGTCTACAGGTACTGAATTTCCAGGGGCGCTCAAGTACATCCTTGTATCGCTTTGTGAAAACATCCATGTTTTCAAAACCCTGTAAATCCAGCACCTGTAGCCAATCAGTCTAAAGTGCACAAATTCAAGCTGAACAGTTACAAAAAATTTAGCTCAGATGCTCAAAAGAAAGATTAACATCCCAGTAGATAATATGAGCATTTTCTATTTGCTCATGAATAAAGTTAATCAGCTCTTCAGCCTTGTCACTGCGGTGATAGAACTCAATAACCACCGGCAGATGGCCGGAAATATCCAGCAGAGTGCTCTGGTGTATATGCCCCTGATCACCAAACCCGGCCACACCACGGAAGATAGTGGTGCCGATAACATCACCTCTGTCATGTAATTGCTCCAGGGTTTTACTGATATGACCATTACTGTCATCCGTATAAACCCGCACCAGTGTTACTGCCTGTTTATTGATTTTTTTTGCCATATTTAAACCCTGCTAAAGTGAACGTGCCAGCAGCATACCTGACCAGGTAGCAATAATACATAAAACCACACTGACCAGTATATTCATGGCGGCTTTAAGGAGCAGCCCTTCCTGCATCAGGGCCAGGGTTTCAAGAGAAAAGGTAGAAAAGGTGGTGAATGCGCCAAGAAAGCCGATCATAATAAAGGCACGTATTTCAGAACCAACCGTCAGACGCTCAGTCAGCATGACAAAAGCCAGCCCGATAATAAAGGAACCTAACAGGTTGACACTCAGCGTTCCCCAGGGAAAGCCCCGCCCCAGCCAGGCATATACCGCCGAGGACACCCAGAAACGCATCACTGCGCCCAGTGCTCCACCTGCTGCAATTACCCCTATTTCAACCAAAATACTTCCTCTGGAATCAATACAATAAGAAAAACAGGTATTTTATGCTTCTTTGGCAGAATTTTCATTAAAAACATTTAACCTGCGGGTATTAGCCTGATTAGTTCAGAAAGTTTCTGTTCCAGTAGTTGTGCACTGTCTGAAATAGCCTGTTCAAGGGGTATGTCCTTATCTTTCAGGCTGATTATCTGGATACTGGAATTTAGGTTTTGTGCTATTCCCCTGCTATAATCACCGCAGATAATTTTAACCGGAATATGATATTGCTCAGCCCGCTTAATCAGGCGGCCGGTTAATTTTCCTCCCAGGCTTTGCTTATCAAAGTGACCTTCTCCGGTAATAATCATATCCGGCCGGGTGTCTGTATTAGCCAGAAGTTTGTCCAGTCCTGACAGTTCGGCCAGTAATTCAAAGCCGCTTTGTATTTCAGCATTTAAATAAGCCAGCAGAGCAAAACCCAGTCCACCGGCTGCCCCGCTTCCCGGTGTATTATATAGCTTATCTGACAATCCCAGGGTCTGAACAGTCTTACAGGCATAGGATGCCATGCCTTTTTCCAGAGCCTCAATCATTTGTGCATCAGCCCCCTTTTGCGGTGCAAAAATATGGGTTGCTCCCAGCTCTCCCAGCAGGGGGTTAGTTACATCACTGGCAATAGTAATAGTGCAGTCTTTCAGGCGGGTATCCAGATGGGCAGTATCAATTTTATCAATCCGTTCCAGCATCTGTCCCGCCGGCATTATGGGTTTACCCTCTTCGCTAAGGAACTGAACTCCCAGGGCTGACAGCATACCTGTGCCGCCGTCATTGGTGGCACTGCCGCCCAGACCAATGATCAGGTGCTTTGCACCTGTATCCAGAGCATGCTTAATAAGCTCACCCAGTCCGAAAGTACTGGTTTTCATGGGGTTACGTTTTAGGGGAGGAATATCCGGCAAACCACAGGCCTGAGCCATTTCAATAATAGCAGTGGCTTTACCATATGGATTATCTGACTGATTTTCATCTATAAAAGCATAGCTGGCAGTAGTACAAATACCAATGGCATTGTGTACATTCACTGAAATTTTTCTGGTTTTAATAAAGGTTTGTACTGCTTCGATGGTACCCTCACCGCCATCAGCAAGCGGCATTAAGCGGGCGGTGATAGAATCTGAATGGTTCTGAAGAACTCGTTCTGCAATATTACAAAATTCTACCGCACTTAAACTGCCCTTAAAAGAATCTGGCGCTATCAGAATATTCATTATTAAACTTTACTCTGAAACTTATTGGTTATTTTTATACTGTTTATCCAGTGACTGTAAATACGCCAGTTTTTCACCGAGTTTTATTTCAAGTCCCCTGGGTTCTGGAGAATAAAATTTAATATCGGCCAGTTCCGGTGGTAAATAGGTCTGTCCGGCGGAATAAGCTTCCGGCTCATTGTGGGAATAGCGGTATTGCTCTCCATAGCCCATGGATTTGAGTAACTGGGTGGGTGCATTGCGTAAATGCTCAGGAACCTCCAGAGAACCGGATTCTCGGGCACTGGCCATGGCGGCTTTAAAAGCGGTATATACGGCATTGCTCTTGGGTGCCAAAGCACAGTAAACAGCAGCCTGGGCAATCGCCCGGTTGCCCTCTGCAGGCCCCAGCCGTTCGAAGGCATCCCAGGCATTTAAGGCCACCTGCATGGCACGGGGATCGGCATTACCGATGTCTTCTGAAGCAATAGCCAGCAGTCGGCGGGCAATATACAAAGGATCACAGCCGGCTTCAATCATGCGGCTCATCCAGTACAGGGCACCATCCGGTGAGGAACCTCTAACCGATTTATGAAACGCTGAAATCTGTTCATAAAACAGATCGCCGCCTTTATCAAAGCGACGGGTTGTCCCTGATATGACCTGGGTAATGGCTTCTGAAGTTATCAGTTTCCGGCCATTTTCCTGTTCAGCCAGATCCGCTGCAATTTCCAGCAGATTGAGCAGTTTTCGGCCGTCTCCATCCGCTGCACTAATCAGGTTAAGCCGGTCATCATCACTGATCTGTAAATGCTGTTCACCCAAACCTCGCTCCTTATCACTTAGTGCCAGTTCCAGCAACGCTGATAACTCCTTCTGGTTCAAGGTTTTTAACAGGTACACTCTGGCCCGTGATAATAAGGCATTATTCAGTTCAAATGAGGGATTTTCAGTAGTTGCCCCGACAAAAATAAATGTACCGTCTTCAATATAGGGTAAAAAGGCATCCTGCTGAGATTTATTAAATCGATGCACTTCATCCACAAACAGTACCGTAGGCTGAGCATAAACCTGATAATATTGCTTTGCCTGTTCAACCGCCTGGCGAATTTCCCTAACACCCGAAAGTACGGCAGAAATGGCTAAAAACTGTGCCTGGGCATAATGGGCAATTAAGCGGGCCAGGGTAGTTTTACCAACCCCGGGGGGCCCCCAGAAAATCATGGAGTGGGGCTTACCCCCTTCAATAGCCAGGGTAAGCGGTTTACCTTCTCCCAGCAGATGGGTCTGGCCAAAAAAGTTCTGCAGGGAATCAGGACGCATTCTGTCTGCCAGAGGGCTCAACGGATTCTGTTGTCCCTGTCCTGCCTGTTCCAGTAAATCGGCCTGATTAGCGGGCATTGGCCGTTCCAATAATATCAACATCAGCCGGCGGTACAAAATCAAACCGGCCGGAGGCCAAAGGTTTATTAACGATAATATTGGAAAATATAAGTTCTGTGGTCTGCCCGAAACTGTCATACATTCGCATACGCATAAGAATATGGTTTTTAAATGCCAGTAGTATCCGCTCAAAAGTCATGTCATCATTAAGCGCCTTAAGCTGAACCCAGTTTAGACCGTCCGGCTTGCGCAGGGAAACATTATTCACCTGATAGTATTTGTATATATTATCATTACTGCTGAGTAATAATGCCGGTGAATCGCCCATCTGTTCATCCAGAGGTTTAATATTAACCTGCTCCAGTTCAACATCATAAATCCAGATGGTTTTGCCGTTGGAAATATACTTTTGTTCTACCGGAGTCTGATAATCCAGTATGAATTTGTCAGGACGACTTATAATAAGATTGCCATGGGATTGTTCAAGGACTTTACCTCTGCCATTAACAACCATCTGGTCAAAATCAGCCTGTAAACTCTGGGTTCGCTGGAAAAAGTCATTTAAAGTGGTATTTTGAGGCTGCGCTGAAAAAACAGGATGAGAGAACCATAAAAATATAATAAGCACAGTAAATAAGGCAAAGGGATTTTTCATATAATACGCCGAGTTTGTAAACAGGAATGAATATAGTTCTTAGACCGGATAATATTATACAGGTTCAGTCTGAATTATATAAGTTTGCAGGCACTTGAAATCAGGGATATGTTTAGAGACCTGACAAGGAGAGAGCTCCGCAGCAGTGAATAGCATTATCCTCATTTTATGTGGGAAAGGATACCTGCATTCCCAGGATCTGGAATAGTTTTAAGATAGTTAAAAAGTTGACTGGATTATATTCCGGATCATAAAGAGGACAAAGCGGGAAGCTCGGTATGGTCAGCCTCACATAACGTGCATTTTCAGGTTCTCTAAAAGTATTTATAAACGGTCAGCCAACTGTTAAACAGTCATCCTGACATTAGTGAAGAACTGGGCTGGATAATGGCCACCAGCCCGAATGAAAAGCACAACTGGGGCGTTTTTATTATACTGCCGTCCAGTAAACCTCAAAATGTTTTTAATCGCTTGAATTATGGCTGATATTCTGCTATTTATAAGATTAAATATTACTGAGGTATCCAGGTTATAATGAAATATATATTCAGACATACCGCTATTATTGACCATGAAATTGAAGCGGATGATATTATTGAAGCCAGGAAAAAGTTCTTTTCTGATGTGGCTGAAAGTGAAGAGTTTTTTACCAGTGCCAGTAAAGTGGTGACGGATGAAAGGATTAAGATCTTAAATGACAAAGGCCATCATATTGATACCTTTAATATTTATGATGACGTTTAATACATTCAAACCAGTTTAGATTTATTTACTGCCGCCACTTTTAATAGCCCTAATGATCACAAACTTGTTGTTTGTGGCCACTAAAGTCTGGTTGCCGAACAGTTTTTTCAGTTTGGTATGATAAGCCAGGTGGCGGTTACCCACTATCCAGAGCTCTCCCCCGCTTGTTAATACCCGTCTGGACTGCACAAACATCTGCCAGGCAATGACATCACCCACAACATGCTGTTGATGAAATGGCGGGTTACACAGTATCAGATCTGCCTGCTCAGAGGCAAAGGATTCCAGAATATTGGTGCTGATAAAATGAAACCCTGGACTATCACCCAGGTTATTCTGCAGGGTCATTCTGGCTGACTCAACCGCCATATAAGACTCATCTACCGCATAGATATCCGCCTGTGGATAACATTGAGCGGCCTTTAAACTGAGCACGCCATTACCGCAACCCAGGTCAATAATACTCTGCGGTGCCGGACTGAGTTTTTCCGGAAAGTTTTGCAGAAAAAAACGGCTGCCAATATCCAGATGCTTACGCGAGAACACATTACTCAGACCAAATAGCCTGCTGCCGTCTTCCAGGGTATATTGCAGGTAGTTATAATTGCTGTTTTTTAAGCCGGCCAGCAGAGGCGCTTTAAGTATAATCAGCCGGGCTTTTTTCCAGGCCAGGGAAGCCTCTGCATCCGCGAACAGACTTTTGAGGGTGTTAATTATGGAACGCTGCAGGTTTTTAGCCATAAGCGCACCGATAATACGGCTGTTTTCGTTAATACGGCCTGCCAGGCCTACCATCTGCTGCTGCAGAAAAGCAGAGGTTTTAGGTACCTTGAATAACACCAGGTCATAATGCCTGTTCAGGGCTTCGGTACTTTTTATAAACTGTACCTGCTCCAGAAACTGCGGACAATTTGCCTGAATATTGGTTTTTATTGCCTGATGACTGACAAAAGAATCGCTTAGAGTATCACAGCCGTACTGAGCAAGGCTAACGGTCAGGGCACCGAAATCATCATTGAGGATCAGGATACTGGCCTGAGTGAGTTGCTCTGCTGTCATCTGCTCATTGAGATGATTCAACAGATAAGTATCAGCGCTGTTCCAGGCCTGCAGATTTTTATCCTGATCCGGAATGCGTTTAAGCTGGAATGTGCCAAAAGGATTGACATAACCAGACATCAGTCAATCACCTTTTTTCCCTTAATGCCCAGCTCCTGGATCCCCCTGGCCCGACTGACAAGATTACCATTGCCGCTGACCAGACGATTATGTGCCGTGGTATAGGAGCTTTTTGCCTTATCCAGATAAACCCCGATATTTTCAAGTTCTTCCACAAACAATGAGAACTTGTCCAGCATATCCCCGGCCCGGCGGGCAATTTCTTCCGCATTGGACTGCTGACGATCATAGCGCCAGAAGTTTTCAATGGTACGCACGGTTGCCAGCAGGGTCGTAGCACTGACCAGAATGATCTTTTTCCTAAAAGCTTCAAAAATCATTTCCGGTTCTGCATTTATGGCCAGCATCAGAGCCTGTTCAACAGGCACAAACAAAATCACAAAATCCAGTGACTGCAGAGCTTCCAGAGAGGCATAATCTTTTTCAGACAGCAGCCGGATATGATTTTTAAGTGAAGCAATATGCTGTTTTAAGGCTTCCTGCCTATCATTATCTTCCACTGCCGCCGCATATTGAGTATAGGCTTTTAAGGATACCTTGGAGTCAATAATCACCGATTTCTGATCCGGCAGCTCTATCACCACGTCCGGCCGGAACAGCTTATTATTTTCGTCCCGGTAACCAGGCTGGATATGGTATTCGAGATCCTTTCTCAGGCCGCTGTTTTCCAGCAGATTTTCCAGGATCATTTCGCCCCAGTTACCCTGAAACTTAACATCACCCTGTAAAGCCCGAGTCAGATTTTCAGTATCTTCACTGACTTTCTGATTAAGACTGGACAGCTGTTTAACCTGTTCGGACAGACTGACTCTGTCTCTGGAATCCAGCTCGTGAATCTGTTCCACTTTATGTTTAAACTCGCTGAACTGCTCCTTAAAGGGCATTAATAACTGAGTAAGCTCCTGCTGACTAACCTGCTTTAAAGTCTGACTATTATCATTAAATATCTTATTACCCAGATGCTCAAACTGCTGAGTAAGCTGTTCTTTTGACCGTTCCAGGTTTTCAGTCACCAGTCGGCAGGCTTTAAGCTGTTCTTCTGCCTTAATACGGGTTTCTGACAGTTCCTGCCGGCATTGCTGATTCTGAATCTGTAAATCCTGGTATTGCTGTACTGACTTTTTAAGCTCGTCTCTATAGTCATTAAGCTGTGCCGCCCGGGTTGCATAAATACCTTTCAGTTCATGCAACTGGTTAAGCTCGTCAATTTTTTTTACTAACAGCTGTTCTCTGTCCTGCAGCTGATCACGCAGCAGATCCAGTTCATTTTCCAGGTTTTCAATATCCAGCTGCAGTAACTGCTGCTGACTGTCATTTTGCACTTTAAGCTGACTGGCTAACAACTCAAGAGCCTGTGCCTTTTGCTGACGAAAATAAAACCACAGGATAATAAAAGCCAGTAACAGCCCTATACCAAAAGCCAGAGCCAGATGAATTTGTTGTTGGTCAATCTGCATATATAACAGGCTCGTTAGTTTATTCTACTGGATTAGGTATTTCTGTGGGAGTACAGAAACAAAAACATTCTCTTTCTGTTTAAAGGTCTGTGCAAAAACCGGCACTGAGAAAAACGCAGGAAAAAGTATAACAATAAAAACAAATAATCTTAACATCAGCATTTATTCATCCTGTGTATTCTGAGTTTGGCTATGTTCCGGAGTACTGGCCAGCACTTCCGCCATCGGCGGTACCAGCAACTGCGGATCAATACGCCGCTTAAAAAGATTCATACGCCAGTCCAGATGAGCACCGGTTGCCCGACCCGTGGCTCCAACCTCGGCAATCACATCCCCCTGATTCACTTTATCACCGCGTTTAACCCGCAGTTTACTGAGATGCAGAAAAGCCGATGACAGGCCGTGACCGTGATCTACTATCAGGGTTCCGCCGGAGTAAAACATATCCGGATGAGCCAGGGTAACAATTCCCCCGACCGGAGCACGCACTTCAGTACCGGTTGGAGCCGCAATATCTACCCCGTAATGCGGCCATTTAGGTTTACCGTTTAGGATCCGCTGACTGCCGTAAACACCGCTGATGGGGCCAATGACGGGCCAGATAAACGGTGCCATAAAATCGCTTCGTTCATCATCACGGATACGGGCCTGTCTGGCCAGTTGCTGTTCTTTTTTTATACGGGCACGCAGTTCCGGTTTAACCGGTGTCACTTTTGAGGGAGGCAGTCCGTTTATACGCTGAATTTTATACTGTCTTTTTTTTATATTCAGAGAGGTATCAAGGAGTACTGTATGTTCAGATGAAGTTATTTTAAGGCTGATCTGCAGAGGTTCATCACGGTGAAAACCAATAAGGAAAATCCCCCTGGGGGAAACACGCACAGCCCTGTCGTTAAAAAAAACCTGGTTTCCGGGGGTGGTTTTACCTATAACGAGACCGCCCTGGATAAAATAGCCATCCAGTTCGGCATGAGGTAAAGAAAGGATTTCAGCATAAAGGCTGGAACTGAAAAACAGCAGAACTGACCATAAAAACCATAAAGGACTATACAGCCTGTTCCGCCGGAATTTATACTTCCTGGTCATTAAGTAACAAATTTACCTTCACGCAGTCTCTGGGCTTCCATAATCTCAATTTCATGAGCACCGGAATAGACAATACGACTGTTCGGAACAAAATCCAGGTCTTTATCCAGTCGAGTATAAGGCACTGAGTTTAATATGGTTTTCATGGCATTTAAACGGGCCTGATACTTATCATTGGAGCGGATAATGGTCCATGGCGCTGAGGCAGTATGAGTTTTTTTCAGCATTTCATATTTAACATTGGTAAAATCATCCCAGCGTTCCTGGGCCTGTACATCGACTTCTGACAGTTTCCACTGTCTCAGGGGATCGGTTTTACGACGTTTAAACCGGCGAGCCTGCTCCTCCCTGGTCACACTGAAATACAGTTTAACCAGGATGGTACCCTGGCGCACCAGGTCTTTCTCAAAACCAATAACACCTTTCATAAAGGTTTTATATTCCTGTTCGGTACAAAAACCAAATACCGGCTCTACCATGGCCCGGTTATACCAGCTGCGGTCAAACAGCACGACTTCACCGCCGGCAGGCAGGTGACGTACGTATTTCTGGAAAAACCACTGGGTTTTCTGTTCCTCGGTTGGTTTACCCAGAGCAACAACACGATAATGTTTTTCATTCATATAACGTGTAACCCGTCGAATAGTACCGCCTTTTCCAGATGCATCCCGTCCTTCAAACAGGATCACCATGCGTTTGCCGGTATCTTCCAGATATTTCTGCATCTGAATGAGTTCTGCCTGATAGGGCTTTAATGACTGTTCAAGTTTATACTTTCTTACAGCTTTGGAATTGCCTTTTCTGATCATCTTGTTTTCCGCAGCAAGACGCTCGTTTTCCTTAATCAATTCTTCTATTGCTTTGTCCGTATCATCTACCATATTATTCCCCTTAAATTCTTAGTGCCTGGTATCATAACATATTGTCAATGCCAGCTCATTGACCTGAATTAGAAAAAATTAATTTCTGACTGAAAATTTAAACCCAAATAAATCAGTTGAATCGTAGCGAGAATGATCAGAGTGCTGAAGATACAAGGATTTACGGGTTATATTGGCTTTATTCGTAGCCATCGGGTGAAGTCAAAATGTTCTGGAAAGCCTTGTAGATTCAGTGCTATGGACATTCGCAGTAGGTTCAACTGATTTTTTTAGGTTAAAATAACTGGCTACAAATTTTAAAGCAGCAGATGAGATCAGGATGTTTTTCGACGTTCTCTGCGTTCCCGGCGATCGGCCTGTTGCAGCTTTAAGGTCAGTTCCAGACGGTTTCTGACATTCAGTTTTTTATAGATAGCCGTCAGATGTGCTTTAACCGTTCGCTCGGTTATACCCAGTTCTGCTGCAATTAATTTATTCTGCATTCCGGCCAGGATCTTCTGGGCAATTTGCTGTTCCCGCTCCGACAGAGTTTTAAAAACGACAACATCGAGATTAACGGTTTCTCCCTGTGCTGTATCTCTGCTTCGGGCCTGCTGGTTTAGACCCAGCATATAGCTCACCAGGGAGCTGCCCAACCACATTTCACCCTGTTGAATAACATTAACCGCTGTTTCAAGTTTATGAGAATCCAGGTAGGTATTGGCATAACCGCGCACATTCAGAGCCAGTAAACGTACCCCCTGTTCAGGATAAGGATTATTGGTCAGAACAAGGGTATTAAGAATATCTTTATATCTGTGTTGCAGTGCAGCCAGTTCTGCTTCCAGATTTTCTTCAAACTTATCAGCATCCTGCTCCTGTGAATCAAGATGAAAAAGTAATAGCAGCGGTTCAGTGCTTACCAGGGCATCCTGTAGATCTGATAAGCGACTGAAATAAATTATTCTGTTCTGATTTTCAGCAAACAAAGCCTTAAAATGCTTTATGACATACTCATCAGCAGAATAAACATACAAATTCATAGTGATTTATATCTGCTCCATTCAACTGACTTATTCAGGTTTAACTGTAGCAGTGTCTGAGACAACATCCAGTTGCAGTTCCCGCAACAGAATACCCATGGAATCAATCACCCGGTATTTGGCCAGAATGTTTTCATACTGGTTTTTTATATTTTCAGAATGTGCGGAAAAAATTTCATTTTCTGTATTCAGCAAATCCAGCAGGGTTCGTTCACCAATACGAAACTGCTGTTCATAGGCATCCCGGGTCCTGATGGTAGCATCCACATATTTCTGCAAAAAGGCCGCGCGTTTTTCTGATGACTGGTAAGCATTCCAGGCAATATCCACCACCTTGGCCACCTTTCTACGAGTAACATCCTTTCGCTGCACAGCTTCCTCTATCAGGTAGGCATCCCGGACCACCCGAGCCTGATGTTCACCGCCCTGATACAGGTTATAACGTAAGTTAAGCAATGCATATCGGCCATTGTCATGCCCCCGTACACCGTTCTGATTATCCGCCCATTCCCCACCGAGTTCCAGTTCAAGATCGGGATAATAATTGCTTTTAGAGGTTTTCTGCTGCATTTTAATCGCTTCAATATCGGCCTGGGCCGCACGAATAGCCGGATGATTCCTCAGGGCTTTTTCCAGGGTTTCTTCATAGGACCTGGGGAAATTCAGATCGAAGCTGGCTTCTTCCAGTGCTGTTTTGGGTAATGAGCCTACCACTCTTTCATATTCCGTCAGCGCATCTTTAAGGTTGTTGCGTTCTGCTTCCAGGTTGGAATAGGCCAGGTTAAGACGCCCTTCTATCTGACTGAGTGATCCCTGGTTATCGGCCCCCATGGATGAACGAAGCTGAACCTGGTCGTATATCTTTTCATGAATTTTTACACTGTCTTCTGCGTACTTAACCAGTTTCTGAGACCGCAGCACATTAATATAGGCGGTTACGGTATCAATGGTCACCTGCTGCGACAGATTAACCAGCTGAAATTCTGCTGACTCAGAACGAAACTCATGACGTGCCGTTTCACTGGCGGTTTCAAAACCATCAAAAAGCATCTGGCGCAGTACCAGGGCAGCCTCCTGGCGGTTCATGCTTCGGGAATGACCAAATTTGGTCAGCCGGGTGGCATTATTATCTGATGTTTCTGAGCCATAGCTGGCATTCAGATCAACACTGGGTAAATACCCGGCTCTGGCCTGCTTAACATCATAGTCCCTGGACAATTTCTGGTTTAACTGTTCCAGTACCGTAGGGTTTGTCGTCACAGCCTGTTCTATGGCTTCCTTAAGGTTCTCAGAAAAAACCGATGTCGGGAACACTATTAATATAAAACTGCAAAAAAATGCTTTAAAAATAAAGCGTCTGTATATCATTTTAGATGAATACCTGTCCGTTTAGTAACTTTGCAATAAAACAAAACCTGAACTTTTGTTCATGTTTTCTAATAATTATGAGTTTATCAGCTATTTCTATAGTTTCAATACATAAGAGTGATTATTAAAGGCTTTGTAAGAAAGCCTGTACATATTATCCAGTCTCTCCAGAGAATGTTTATTTTAACGTTCACTTAAAGCTTTTTGACGGGTTTTCAAAATAGGTTTTAACAGATAATCCATCACCGTCTTTTTACCCGTTAAAATATCCACCTGGGCCACCATGCCGGGAATAATTGGCAGGGAGTCTTTGGTTTTGCCTAAATGATTTTTATCAGTTTTCAGTTTAACCAGATAAAAGCTGTCGTCATTTTCATCGGTAATGGAATCCGCACTGATCTGAATCACTTTGGCTTCAAGTCCGCCATAGACGGCAAAATCATAGGCCGTAAATTTTACAATAGCTTTCTGTCCCGGATAGAGGTAGGCAATGTCCGAGGGTTTAACTTTTGCTTCTATCAGCAGAGTATCATCCAGAGGAACAATTTCCACCAGATCCATGCCCGGCTGTACCACCCCGTTAATGGTATTAACCAGCAGTTGTTTAACCGTACCATTGACAGGAGAACGTACACTGGTACGACTGACCTTGTCCTTTAGACTGTCAATTGACTCAAGAATTCGAGGAATTTCAGCCGCCACTTCATTTAATTCTTCCCTGGCCTCACTTTTGGAACGCAGCACCAGCTCTTTAATTTTATTTTCTGATTCATTAATACTGGATTTCAGGCGCGGGATAGACAGTTTTACTGCATCCAGTTCACCTTTCAGTTCATTCAGCTGACGTTCCCGCTTAATAACATCAACTTCAGAGACTGCGCCGGCTTTAAACAAAGGCTTAATAATGCGCAGTTCTTTCTGGGCCAGCCTGTAACTGCGTTTTATCTGTTCCAGTTTGGACTGAGCTTCCTTAACTGCCTGTTTATTCTGTTCAACCTGGTTTTTAAGAATATTCATATTACTGGCCAGGCGTTTTTTATTGCTCTGAAACAGTGCCTGTTCATTTTTTGCCAGATCGGGAGCTTCTTTTAATACCTGATTAGGGATAGTAAAGGCATCCAGTCCCTCCGCTTCTGCTGATAGCCGGGCTGCCTTTGCCAGCAGCTCCAGATAGCGCAGGCGGCTTTCCATAAAGGAGGATTCAAAGTTGGTATCATCAATTTTTAACAGGATCTGGCCTTTTTTAACCACATCCCCTTCATCAATGAGAATTTCAGAAACAATACCCCCTTCCAGATTCTGAATCACCTGGATCTGATGCGAGGGTATGACTTTGCCTTCGCCACGGGTAATTTCATCCAGGGGTGCATGGTTGGCCCAGTAAATCAGCACCCCAATCATAATAATGATAAGATACAGCAGCAGACGGGAACGTTTAGGGGTCTGTTCCAGCATGGCGGCACTGCTGCTGCGTATAAAATCCAGATCATTGGTTTCCAGCTTATTATCTGACATTAATCTTACCCTGTTTCAAGGCATCCAGAACCTGTTCTTTAGGTCCGTCCGCAACAACAGTGCCATGTTCAATGACAATAATCCGATTCACCAGCCTGAGCAGGGATGCTCTATGAGTCACCAGAATAAAGGTTCGATCAGCAATTTCCGCTTTTAGGTTAGCCAGCAGTTCTGCTTCAGTGGCATTGTCCATAGAGTTACTGGGCTCATCCATGATCAATATGGGCGGCGACATAACAAGAGCACGGGCAATGGCCACACTCTGACGCTGACCGCCGGACAGACCTTCACCCCGCTCCCCTACCCGCATATCAAAACCGGCAGGATTTTTATTAACAAAACGATCCACACCGGCAATTCGGGCGACACGGATAATTTCCTCTCCCGGCATATAAGGTGCCTTAAGGGCAATGTTTTCCCGAACAGTACCGTGAAACAGGCCAATATCCTGGGGAACATAACCGATATTACGCCTTAAATTGGCCGGATCTATCTGATTAATATCCAGATCATCAATTTTTACCGAGCCTTCTGTCGGTGCATAAAGCCCCATAATCAGTTTTTCCAGTGTGGTTTTACCCGAACCAATACGACCGATCAGAGCGACTTTTTCACCTGGCTTAATTTTTATATTAATATTTTTAAGAATTTTTTCATCCGAACCAGGATATGAGAAACTAACATTAATAAACTCAACTCCGCCTTTAAAGGTGGCCCGATGGATATAGGTTTTATTTTCTTCACGCTCAACCGGCAGCTGCATAATTTCATTTAAGGAGGCCAGTGCCGTTTTAGTCTGCTGGTAGTTGGCGATCAGATTAGCCACCTGGGCCATAGGCTGAATGGCTCGTGAAGACAGCATAACGGTGGCAATCAGTGCCCCCATGGTCATTTCACCATCAGCAATAAGATACACTCCGAAAATAACGGTGACCACCATGGCCAGCTGCTGAACAAAAGCCGATGTAAAGTTAATGGAATTAGACAGATTTCTTGCCCTGACACCTTCTTTGGCAATAAACCCACAGGCTTCTTCCCAGCGACGCTGCAAAAGACCTTCGGCATTATTGGTTTTAATGGTTTCAACACTGCTCAGGCTTTCTATCAGGGTGGCATTTTTCTGTGAGGACGCTCTATAAGTACTTTCAACAATTTTTCTAAGCGGGAAATGAATAATAAAAGCATACACCAGGATTATAATAACGGCCGCTACAGGCACCAGCACCAGAGGCCCTGCAATATAGGCAATAGTAATCATAAACAGCACAAAAAACGGCAGATCAATAAAGGTACTCATGGTGACTGAAGTTAAAAAATTTCGCACCGCATCAAATTCCTTCAGGTTACTGGAAAACGCACCAACGGATTCCGGCATAGCCGACATTTTCAGGGACATGACTTTTTCAAAGATAAGAGCCGACAGGACAATATCTGCCTTTTTACCGGCGGTTTCCAGATAATGTCCACGGACAATTTTAAGAATATAGTCAAAGAAAAAGACAATACTGACCCCGATAGCCATTACCCATAAGGTTTCAATGGCATTATTGGGTACCACCCGGTCATAAATATTCATAACAAACAGGGGGTTGGCAATAACAAACAGGTTGATAAAAAAAGAAGCCAGCAGCACATCCCGGTAAATACCGGCCGAGTTCCAGATTGTCCCCCAGAACCAGTGCTTATTATGGGTCAGCAGCACTTCAGGTGTACGGCTGTCAAACTGAAAGCCCCTGGAGATAAAAAAAGCATAACCGGAATAAAGTTTTTCCAGTTCATCCAGGCTAATGATCCGGGTAGTATGTTCCCCGGAAACCGGCTGGATAATACTGGCTTCCTGTTTCTCTAAATCCAGTTTTTCCAGAATACAGGCCTGGTTATCATTGAGGATCAGAACAACCGGTAATATTAAAGGAGGAATACGTCTGAGAGAACGATAGACAATTTTACTTTCCAGATCGGCTCTTTTAGCCGCCCGGTTAAACAGTTCGGGGGTCAGGCGATTATGTACCAGCGGCAGACCGGCTACAAGTTCCTCTGCCGTTCTGGGACTGTGTTCCAGTTTGGTAATAAAGAGCAGACATTCCAGCAACGGATCATCCAGGCATTTTTCACAGTAAACTTGAGAGTCAAAGCCACTTTCTTCAGCAACGGTTTCCGCCGACTTTTCACCTTCAGCAGACATAGAATGACTCTTGATTTATTACAGAAGAGTTTGACATAACAGGATTTATTAGATTTTTTTGCATAGTAATACTGATTATATATGCTATATTCCAAACAACAAGCTTTACACTATGATAATAAGGATTGAAAGTATGCCCTATGTAAAACGGGACAAAGACGGCCATATTTCCGGCCTGTTGTCTCATTCTGAAAATAATACTCTGGAAGAGTTACCGGCTGATCATCCTGATGTTAACGCCTACCTGCGTGATGCCAATATTGATAACTATACCAGCCATCTGCTGCATCAGTCTGATGATGAATTTATCCGGGTACTGGAGGACTTAATTGATGTGTTACTGAATAAAAATATCATTCTGCTGACAGACCTGCCGCTGGCAGCTCAGCAGAAACTAATGAAGCGCAAGCAGATCCGCCAGCAACACGGCCATTCCATTTTATCGGATGACAATGATGATATTTTTTAGGCTGCCTGAATAAACAGCCTGATATTCAGGCGCTGCGCTTGCTCTGCTGATGAGCACGTTTATTGCTTTTCCGTCCTTTACCTTTTTTAGGTTTAAAGGAACGAACATCAGCCGTCGCATTGCTCAGTGAGGTGATTTTAAGCTGCTGCTGGCACACCCAGGCTTTTTTAAGATCCTGATAGACATCTTTAGGCATTCCGGAAGGTAAGTCCACCACGGAATAATCATTAAAGATTTCAATCTGACCAATCATTTTACTGTCAAGACCGGCCTCATTGGCAATGGCACCGACAATATTGCCGGGCTTAACACCGTGATCATAACCCACTTCAACACGAAAACGCTCCATGTCCACATCAGGCATACCTTTTAAGGGAATAGCCCTGGTACTGGAGAGTTCTTTTTTCCGGCGGTTATCCCGTTTACCGTCTTTACGGCCGGAGCGTTTATCTCTGCGTGAACCCCGGTCATCTTCATCAAACGGACGTTTATCCTTAAGGTGTTTAAATTCAGATTCATTTAACAGGAACTGTTTGTTGCGATTGGACATATGCGCCAGAGCCGCCGCAATATCCAGTATTTCAACGCCCTCTTCTTCGTGCAGCTCAGAAATAATTTTTGAAAAAATTTCGTAATCTTTATTGTCCTTAAGTTTTTCAATGGTCGCCAGGACAGTCTTTTTATAACGGCTGATCCGCAGCTCATTAATTTTCTTAACGGAAGGAATTTCCATTTCCACAATCGGCTGGCGGGTGGTTTTTTCAATAGAACGCAGCAGACGGTTTTCACGACGGGAAACAAATAATATGGCTTCACCGGAACGACCGGCACGGCCGGTACGGCCAATACGATGCACATAAGATTCATTATCTCTGGGGGCATCATAGTTAATCACATGGCTGATACGATCCACATCCAGGCCACGGGCGACCACATCAGTAGCAATCAGCACGTCCAGACGACCACGTTTCAGGCGCTCAACAATACGTTCACGACCGGACTGGGGGATATCGCCATTAAGTGCTTCGCAGGCAAAACCCCGGGCCTGCAGCTGTTCTGCCAGCTCCAGTGTCATATTTTTGGTATTGACAAACACCAGCATGGCATCGTGATCTTCCAGTTCCAGAATACGGGTCAGAGCATCCATTTTATTTAAACCGAAAACCCGCCAGAAACGCTGGCGAATAGTGGATGCGGTCATGGTTTTAGACTTGACCTTAATCAGTTCCGGCTCAATCAGATGCTTTTGTGCAATACGCTGAATCACAGTCGGCATAGTGGCAGAAAACAGGGCTATCTGACGGGCTTCCGGAGTCTGCTCCAGAATCCACTCGACATCTTCAATAAATCCCATGCGCAGCATCTCATCGGCTTCATCCAGCACCAGGGTCTGCAGATTATCCAGCTTCAGAGAACCTTTTCGGATATGATCCATTACCCGTCCAGGCGTACCCACAACAATTTGTGCACCTTTTTTCAGGCCGCGCAGCTGATCAGTATAGGCAGCACCGCCGTAAACCGGCAGCACCTTGATTTTAGGCAGATTTTTGGAATAAGTCTGAAATGATTCAGCCACCTGAATTGCCAGTTCACGGGTCGGCGCCAGAACCAGTATCTGGGTATGTTTTTGTACCGGGTTAATAGTGCTTAATAAGGGTAAAGCAAAAGCCGCGGTTTTACCCGTGCCGGTTTGCGCCTGCCCGATAATATCTTTTCCAGCCAGTAAATGAGGTATGCTTTGTACCTGAATTTCGGTTGGTGTAGTATAACCTGATTCGTTTACTGCCTGTAATACTTCAGGCAATAATTCAAGTGAATCAAAGGTTATAGGTGTTGCGGTGGGACTAGATGACATAGAGAGCCTTAATAGATCGTACAGAAAACCAGACATTATACCCGGTTATTTATATTAATGCACTCTAATTTTGATATTTACAAAAAAAGGGAGTGAGATCACTCCCTTTTTTTGTTTAAGCTAAAGATAAGCCTGTTTAAATTAAACCTGACCCATAGCCTCAAAGCTCTTAATAAATGGACCGGCCATTCTTGGATCTTTAACCATGGCTTTAAAGTCACCCACCTTAAATTTCATTTTACCGGTGGTAACCGCCATACCCATACCAGCCATGCCAATACCTTTATTTAACCATTTTTCCCAGTTCTTCTGATCAGCACGGATGTCCCAGTTCAGCTCTTCACCATTGTAGGCGCCGGCAGTAACTACTTCACCGTTTTGCACATCAATAAAGCCTTTAGGAGCATCATCTCCGGGAAAACCATAACCGATGACCGAATTAAAACCAATTTCTGCCAGCGCATCTTTTAATGCAGGCTCTGCATTCCAGATTGCCTGAAACGATTTCATCCACTCATCACTAAATAAATCTGCCATTTAAAATCCTCCTAAATGATTTAAAACAATGTATTTGAAACTAAATGTAATAATTATGTAAATCAATTTACATAATTATTGGTCGCTTTGCACCTGAATCCCGGTTATTTATGTTGTATTCCTGATTACAACAGGAGCAAGTTGTCGCCATTGTACCTTATTAACCAAAAACTTTAAAAACAAAAATTTTATTTTACGCATAAAATTTCAGCTTTAATCCTGGATTATCCTAAATAAATCAGTTGAATCGTAGCGAGAATGATCAGAGTGCTGGAGATACAAGGTTTTACAGGTTATTTTGGCTTTATTCGTACCCCAAGGGCACCTCCTTCGGGGCGTAGCTACCTACGGGTGAAGTCAAAATATTCTGGAAAGCCTTGTAGATTCAGTGCTATGGACATTCGCAGTAGGTTCAACTGATTTTATTCAGGATTGTTACCTATTGGTTAAAAGTTGCTTAAATGTTAACCTTTTATATTATGACCGCCCATTAACAGCTTAACTTAGCAGGACACTCGATCATGCCTGATTTTTCAGCGGATTTTACTATTGCTCCTGATATTATCTATCTGAATCACGCCGCCGTTGCTCCCTGGCCAAAGGTTACAGCGGAAGCTATTAAGTCGTTTACTGATCAGAACAGCCATCTGGGCGCTGCATATTATCCTCAATGGCTAAAAACGGAGCAAAACCTTAAACAAAAACTGGCACAGCTCATTAACAGCCCTTCAGAGGATAATATTGCCCTGGTTAAAAATACTTCTGAAGCCCTGTCGTTTGTGGCCAGCGGCCTGGACTGGCAGACAGGTGACAGCATTGTAATAGCCAGAGAGGAATTTCCCTCCAACCGCATTGTCTGGCAGTCTCTGCAGCAGCAGGGAGTGATTATAAAACTGGTCAGTTTATATAATAATCAAAACAATTGTTCACCGGAACAGAATCTGCTCAATGCCATAGATGATACGACACGATTGTTATCCGTTAGCTCCGTACAATATGCTGACGGTCTGCGGATGGATCTGCAGCCGTTAGGACAGTATTGTCAGCAACATAATATCCTGTTTTGTGTGGATGCCATTCAGAGCCTGGGCGCCCTGCCCATGGACGTTCAGGATATTAATGCAGACTGTATTATGGCAGATGGTCATAAATGGCTGATCAGTCCTGAAGGACTGGGGGTGTTTTATTGCCGGGACAGCCTGCTTGAGCAGTTAAAACCCAGCCAGTTCGGCTGGCATATGACCGAAGATCTGTATAACTTTGATGCCCTGGAATGGCGTCCGGCCCAAAGTGCCCGGAAATTTGAATGCGGCAGTCCGAATATGCTGGGCGTGCATGCCCTGCACAGCAGTGTATCTTTAATACTGGAACATGGTATTGAAAAGATAACACAGCAACTGCTGTTCAACAGCCTGTATCTGGCTGATAAGCTGAAACAGCTCCCGGATATTAATATTATGTCCAGCCTGTCCAGAGATCGCCTCAGCGGTATTATTGCCTTCAGACATAGCAAGTTATCATCAGAGGCTATTTATCAGACACTGATGGAGAAAAACGTCATTTGCGCCATGCGTCATGGCAATGTGCGTTTTTCACCGCATTACTACACTTCAAAAGCAGTTATGGATAAAGGAATAGACATTTTAAGGGAAGTTATCAACAAACTTATTCGCGCCTGAACTGCCTTAAACCTAAATAAGTCAGCTAAAATTATCCTGCAGATACTGAATAATATCACTGGATTCATACATCCAGGTGACTTTACCCTGCTCATCGGTAATTTTCAGACAGGGTACTTTAACCTTTCCTCCACCCTGTAACAGTTCTTCGCGGTATTGGGGATTATGCTGGGCATCACGCAGCTCAATATTCAGAGACTGACGTTTTATCTGCCGTCTGACCTTAATGCAGAATGGGCAGGAATTAAACTGGTAAAGTGTCAGATTAGCCGTGCGCTTATCCATTTCTGCCTGCTCCTGCTCACTGCGCAGCACACCTTTCGGCGTACTAAGCCTGTCCCACAGTAAAATAAAGGGTCCCAGAATAAAACGCAGGGTTCTGAAAAAATAACGAAAAAAGTATTTCATAACAGATACAATCCCGGAAGCTCATTGACTACATTAATATACAGGTAACAGGCTGGCAATATTACACTATATTAATATTGAAGACCAGAAGGATAAGCTGTTGAAATAACATATGATTTTTAAGGTTTTATTTTCTCAGCTGTCAGTTTATCCAGTGAAACTACGCAGGAATCCAGAAAGGTATCCATAAAATAAGCCACTTCCGGGTATATTTTTAACTGTTCCAGTCTTTCTTCCAGGTTAAGCTTTACATGCTCAAACTCGTAATTATGGTGTTTTAGTTCATCCAGAGTTTTGATATAGGCACAGATCACATCAGCAGACTTAATGATCCGGGCATACTGCTTATCAACTTCTGCAGACAGTAAAATATCTTCAAAGTCTTCCTTAAATTCATCAGGCAGGGTTTCCAGACACAGTTTTTCTGCCGATTGTTCCAGCTTTTTATATTCAGCCGTTAGTTCAGGATTATGATACTTTATGGGCGTAACCGTATCACCGGTATAAATCTCTATCTGATCATGATACAGGGCTATGGTGGCGGCTTTTTCCGGGCTGATCGGCAGTCCGGGTTCAGCAATTTTTTTATTGTAGATAATAGCTAATAAATGAGAAACCACGGCCACCTGGTGAGAATGTTCCGCTATGTTTTCCGTTTTATGGCAGAACATTAAGGACCAGCGCCGTATGAGCGGCATTCGGAATACCCAGGCAAGGAAAGTACTTTGCATAAAAGGTTTAGCTCTATTGTTTTATATTTGTTTTATAGTAACTACTCAGTGTACCTGACCGTGATTGGCTGCAGGTACTGTATTTCCGGGGACACTCAAGTACATCCATGTATCGCTTTACGAAAACATCCATGTTTTCATAAACCCCGTAAATACAGTACCTGCAACCAATCACTCTACAGTGTTCTAATTGAAGATGAGTGGTTACGTTTTATTTTTGTTTAGTATTATTACTGGTTAGAGATACCATGGACAACATGAGCTGCCGGAACATGCTCTGCTGCAGATTCACAGTGACCAGTCTGATCATCAAAGAAAATATCAGCACCAAAAGCTTTAAGAAACTCACCTTTGGGCTTACCACCCAGGAATATAGCTTCATCAATACGAATATCCCAGGCTCTTAAGGTTCGAATAACCCTTTCATGAGCCGGTGCGCCGCGAGCCGTGACTAAAGCGGTGCGAATGGGAGATTCATCCCCCTGGTATTCCGTCTGCAGCTTGTGCAGCAGGCGTAAAAACTCCTTAAAGGGACCACCGGGTAAAGGATCATTAGCTGCCGCCCGTTCTGACTCATCAAAGGCCGCCAGACCTTCCTGTTTATAAATACGCTCTGCATCATCAGAAAAGATCACCGAATCCCCGTCAAAGGCAATACGCAGCTGCCCCTGTTTAGTACTGCGACTGGCAGAGGGTAAAATAGCCGCAGCCGCTATCCCCATTTCCAGGGCTTCACGTACATCGGAAGGGTCTGCGGATAAAAACAGATGGGCACCAAACGGTTCAATATAACGGTACAGGGACTCTCCACTGGTAAATGCCGCCCGATAAATCGGCAATTTGTGCTTCTCAATGGAATTAAAAATTCGCAGACCGGTATCGGCACTGTTCCTGGAAAGCAGGATCACTTCTACTTTCTCTTCATCTGGAGTATTACCGTTTAAAGCCAGCAGTTTTTTTACCAGAGAAAAAGCCACGCCAGGTTCAAGCAGATCATTTTCATGTTCAATCTGATATTTACAATAAGCTTTTACTCCCTGCTCCGTAAAAACCTTATGCCCCTCTTCCAGATCAAACAGCGCTCTGGAAGATATGGCAATGGTCAGTTTATTTTGCTGTTTCAAAACAATGGCACTCCATTAAAACACTGTTGATTTCTTATATTAAAAACAGCATAGACTATCTAGAAATAGTTATCTGCTGTTAAGCATTCAACTGACTAAGAAAAACTCTTCTTAATTTATCTTCCAGAGCGCCGGCTTCTTTAGGCAGTTGCTGACGGGTCATTAACATAGACCGATCATAAGGGTCCTGAACCAGCCAGCCTGAAGGACTTAAACGCATGCTTAAACCCAGTTTTTCAGTAATGGCTTTTAAAGTAAAGTGCTGTTCAATTAAACTGTTTTCAACGCTGTTCAGACCAGGCATCTTAAAATTCCTCTATGGTTTTAATCGGCTATTGATTTGACCTGAGTAGATTTATCGGAACAAAACGGAAACCTGAACCTCAGGGTTGTAATCAATTTGATTACAACTATAGATAATCATTTTGATGATGTCAACAATTTATTTTGATTTTATTTAAATTTTATAACTATTTTATTTGCAATTCCCATTATCTTTAGTAAAATACGCACCACTTAACAGCTGTGGGTGATTAGCTCAGCTGGTCAGAGCACCGCCCTTACAAGGCGGGGGTCATAAGTTCGAATCTTATATCACCCACCATTTTTCTCTACGAGAAAAACGTTCTACTAAGTCTTCCCT